>Ga0164290_1000320_pt1 | contig 171709 bp, 157 predicted proteins | sample Micstemetagenome_FD_108782 | JGI IMG/M metagenome (GOLD analysis project Ga0164290, IMG submission 108782) | Contaminated culture microbial community from soil near Moab, Utah, USA - Microcoleus steenstrupii SON62 (Illumina Assembly) | ecosystem: Environmental > Terrestrial > Soil > Soil crust...
CCGGCGCGCCGGCTGTTCCCCCCTGCCCGGTTCCACAACGCCGAGATCAAGTCCGTCGACGTCGCCCAGCGGACCGTGACGACGTCGCGGCTGCTGGACGGCAAGGAGAAGGTCCTGGAGTACGACCACCTCGTGGTCGCCCTCGGCTCGACCGACGACCTCTCGCGCTATCCCGGCATCGCGCAGCACGCGCTGCAGCTGAAGACGTTCTCCGACAACTTCAAGGTCCGCAACCACCTGCTGGCCATGCTCGAGATGGGGGAGATCGAGACCGACCCCGTCGAGCGCAAGCGGCTGCTGACCTTCTTGGTCGTCGGGGGCGGGTTCGGCGGGGTGGAGGTCGCCACCGAGCTCATGGACTACTTCCGGAGGCTCGCCCGCAAGGAGTACCCCGGGATCGACCCGAGCGAGATCCGGGTGCTGCTCGTGCACTCGGGGAAGCGGATCCTGCCCGAGCTCGCGGCCCGGCAGCCCAAGCTGATCGGGTACGCCGAGAAGACGATCGCCGGCGCCGGCATCGAGGTGCTCACCAGCACCCGGATCAGCGCGGCGACCAGGGACGAGGCGATCCTCTCCGACGGCACCGCCGTCCCGACCCGCTCGATCATCAGCTCCTCGGGCACGGCGCTGTCGCCGCTGCTGGACCTGATGCCCTTCGAGCGCGACGAGCGCGGGCGCATCGTCACCGACGCGAACGTCCAGGTGCCGGGCACCGACAACGTGTGGGCGGCGGGCGACTGCGCCGCCGTCCCGCACCCGCAGGGCGACACCTGCCCCGCGGTCGCGATCTACGCCATGTACGCCGGCCGGCAGATCGGCCGCAACATCCAGCGCCAGAGGGAGGGCAAGCCGCTCAAGCCGTTCACGTTCACCGGGCTCGGCGACGCGTGCTCCCTGGGCCGGCACAAGGCGGTCTCCCACCTGAAGGGCATGCGGTTCTACGGGTTCCCGGCCTGGATCCTGTGGCGGGCGTTCTTCTGGTGGTTCGTCCCCACCAAGGAGCGCAAGGCGGACATCGCGTTCGACTGGTTGATGGCACCGTTCTTCGGGCGCGACATCGTCAACATCCAGGTCGCGACGCCGTACGGCCTGCGCCGCGAGCACTACGAGAGCGGGCAGGCAGTGGTGCGCCAGGGGGAGGTCGGGCAGCAGATCTACGTCATCACGGCCGGCACCGCCGACATCATCCGCGAGACCCCCGAGGGCGAGGTGCTCGTGACCACGCTCGGTCCAGGTGACCACTTCGGGGAGAAGGCCGTCTTCGAGAAGTCCCGCCGGACCGCGACGGTCCGCGCCACCTCACCCCTCGAGGTGCTGTCGCTTGGGGAGCACGAGGCCCGGTCGCTGGCCGAGACGATCCACGTCTTCGGCGCCGCGGTGCGCGAGCTGCCGAACGAGCCCGAGGTCAACCCGGCGCCACTTGGAACTTGATCCGGGTCGCCCCGACCACGAGCTCGTCGCCGTCGGCCAGCGGCCGGGCGATGGTGACCCGCTCGTCGTTGACCGTGGTCCCGTGGGTGGACTGGAGGTCGGTGAGCACGAACCCGGCGGGGGTGCCGGTGATCGCGCAGTGGTGCCGGCTCACCAGGCTGTCGTTGAGGACCAGGTCGTTGTCCGGCATCCGTCCGATGCGCAGGCCGTTCTCGTTGACGGTCAGGGTCCGGCCGTCCTCCATGACCAGCTCGGCGGCGGAGACCTCGGCGGGCCGGTAGAGGGTGCGGGCGATGACCGCTGCCGCCGCACCCGTCGTCCCGAGCGACTTGATCCGCGGGAACGACGTCAACATGCCCTCGCCGTGGACCTGGAAGAGCCGCTCCTCCTCGGCGAGGTCCTTCAACGGGTGGGCGCCGAGGTCGGTGATCTCGAGTCCGTCGGGGCGGGTCTCGAAGTCCTCGACCACCGCCTGCGACACGACCACCTGGCCGCCGCTGGCGGTGCCCATGATCCGCGCCGCGCGGTGGACGTCGTACCCGACGAAGCTGCCGTCGTACGACGACACCACGCCCACGTGGATGCCGGTCCGGGACCGCACCGGGCGACCGCCGGGCCACGTCGCGGCGGTGAGCTCCCGCTGTGCCTGGACCGCTGCGGCCACCGCGTCGAGCACCGTAGGGAAGACGACGAAGAACCCGTCGCCCGCGGTGTCGACCTCGTGGCCGTTGTGGTCCTTCCACGCGCGTCGGCACGTCTCGCGGTGCAGCCGGAGCACGTCCTTCCACTCGTCCTTCAGGCGGTTGGCGTGCAGCGTCGACCCCTCGATGTCGGAGAACAACATCGCCAGGCGCTGCTGGGACAGCTCGCTCACGCGAGTCATTGAACCACCGGGACCGACCGGTCCGTGGCGACTCCGGCAGCAATAGGCTCAGGTTCATGGCAACACCGGACTGGACACCGCCGTCCACCCAGGACCGTCCCTACCGCATCGAGGAGCTCGCGCGGCTCGCGTCGACCCCCGCCTACGCCGACCGGGACCTGGCCGCCGCGACCCCCGGCCGGGGCGCCGAGGGGTACGACGAGCTCTGGCGCTGGTCGGTCGACGACCTGGACGGGTTCTGGCGCTGCGTCGCGGAGTACCTCGGTCACGACCTCCCCGGTCCGGCCCTCGCCGAGGAGCGGATGCCCGGCGCCGTCTGGTTCCCCGAGACCCGCGTCAACTACGCCCGCGCCGTGCTGGAGGGCCGGCCCGCCGACGAGGTCGCGATCGTCGGTCTGACCGAGGACCCCACGGCCACCCGGACCCTGACCTGGGGCATCCTGCGGGCCGAGGTGGCCGGCCTCGCGGCGTCGTTCCGCGCGCTCGGGGTGGGGGAGGGGGACCGCGTCGTCGGCTACCTCCCGAACACCCCGGACGCCGTCGTCGCCCTGCTCGCGACCGCCAGCCTGGGAGCGGTCTGGTCGGTGTGCGGCATGGACTACGCCGCGTCGGCGGCGCTGGCCCGGTTCGGGCAGCTGGAGCCGAAGCTGATGGTCCACGCGTCGTCGTACGTCCACGGCGGTCGACGGCACGACCGCTCCGCCGTGGTCGACGAGCTGCGCGCGTCCCTCCCGACGCTCAGCACGACCCTCGAGGTCGGCAGCGTGGCGTGGGAGCGTGCGGTGGCCACGACGGCAGACCTCGAGTACGTCGACGTCCCCTTCGACCGCCCGCTGTGGGTGCTCTTCTCGTCCGGCACGACCGGCAAGCCCAAGGGCATCGTGCACGGCCATGGCGGCGCGATGCTCGAGCAGGCCAAGGTCGCGGCGCTGCACTTCGACCTCGGCCCGGGCGAGCGGTTGTTCTGGTACACGACGCCGTCCTGGATGATGTGGAACTTCCTCGTCGCCGGCCTCCTGACCGGCGCGTCGATCGTGACGTACGACGGCAGCCCGGCCCACCCGGTGCCCGACCAGCTCTGGGCGATCACGGCCGACCACCAGGTGACGGCGACCGGGATGAGCCCGGCGTACGTCGCGGCCTGCCAGAAGGCCGGGGTCGGACCGCAGGACCACGACCTCTCCCGGCTGCGGCGGGTCGGGATCTCGGGCTCGACGTTCCCGGCGATCAGCCACCGCGCACTCGCCGACGCCCTGCCGCCGGTCGTGCAGATCGCCTCGATCAGCGGCGGCACCGACGTCGTCAGCGCCTTCGTCGGCCCGGCGCCGACCACGCCCGTGTGGGCGGGTGAGCTGTCGCGTCCGTGCCTCGGCGTCGCCGTCGATGCGTTCTCCGAGAGCGGCACGCCGGTGCGCGGCGAGGTCGGCGAGCTCGTCGTCACCCGGCCCATGCCCTCGATGCCGGTGATGTTCTGGAACGACCCCGACGGCGCCCGCTACCACGATGCGTACTTCGACACCTTCCCCGGCGTGTGGCGCCACGGTGACTGGATCACCCTCACCGACCACGGCTCGGTCGTCATCCACGGCCGCTCCGACGCGACCCTCAACCGCAAGGGCATCCGGATGGGCAGCGGCGACATCTACGAGCCCGTCGAGGCGCTGCCCGAGGTGCGCGAGGCCCTGGTGCTCGGGATCGAGCGGCCCGACGGCGACTACTGGATGCCGCTGTTCGTGGTCCTCGCCGACGGGGCCGAGCTCGACGACGTGCTGCAGACCAGGATCAAGGACGCGATCCGGACCCACGCGTCGCCGAGGCACGTGCCGGACGTGATCATCGCGGCGCCCGGCGTTCCGCACACCCGCACCGGCAAGAAGCTCGAGGTGCCGGTCAAGAAGGTGCTGCTCGGCCAGGACCTGAGCGGAGCGCTGGACCCCGGCAGCGTCGACGCCCCCGAGCTGCTCGAGTGGTACGCCGAGGTCGGTAGGCTGCACCGACCATGACACCAGGGACACCCGGCCCTCCTCGATGACGACTGCCCTCCTCCTCCTCGGTCTCGCGATCCTGCTGGTGCTCGCCTGCGGCATGTTCGTCGCTGCGGAGTTCGCCTTCGTCACCGTCGACCGGTCGCAGGTGGAGAAGGCGGCGTTCGAGGGCGACGCCACCGCTGTCGGCGTGCAGCGGGCGCTGCGATCCCTCTCCACCCAGCTGTCGGGCGCCCAGGTCGGCATCACGGTCACCAACCTCGGCATCGGGTTCCTGGCCGAGCCGGCGATCGCCGAGCTGCTCCGCGACCCGTTGGAGGAGGCCGGCGTCGCCGAGGGTGCGGTCGGCCCGATCGCCCTCACGACGAGCCTGGTCCTCAGCACGGTCCTGACGATGCTCATCGGCGAGCTGGTGCCCAAGAACATCGCGCTGGCGCTCCCGATGGCGACCGCCCGCGCCACCCAGGCACCGATGCGGGCGTTCACCACCGCGATCCGGCTGCCGATCCGGTTGCTCAACGGCGCGGCGAACGCGATCGTCCGGTGGTTCGGCATCGAGCCCCAGGAGGAGCTCCGGTCCGCCCGGAGCTCGGCCGAGCTGGCCTCGCTGATCCAGCGCAGTGCCCACGTCGGCACCCTGGACGCCGACACCGCCGAGCTGATGGAGAAGTCGGTCGAGTTCGGCACCCGCACCGCCGGCGAGATCATGACCCCCCGGGTCCGCACGCGTTCCCTGGAGGAGAACGACCGGGCCAGCGCAGTGATCGAGCTCGCCCGCGAGACCGGTCACTCACGCTTCCCCGTCCTCGACGAGCACGACGCCGTCCTCGGCACCGTGCACGTCAAGAACGCCGTCGCCCTCCCGGTGTCCGAGCGTGCGACCACCTGGGTCAAGCACCTGATGGCCAGGCCGATCGTCGTCCCCGACAGCCTGCGGCTCGACCCGTTGATGGGGTTGCTGCGCAGGGACGGCTTCCAGATGGCTGTCGTCCTCGACGAGTACGGCGGCCACGCGGGCATCGTGACGCTCGAGGACGTGGTCGAGGAGATCGTCGGCGACATCTCGGACGAGCACGACCGTCTCGGTTCGCGTGGCCGTCTCCGCCGCGACGGCAGCTGGTCGGTGTCGGGACTGCTGCGGCCCGACGAGGTCGAGGACCTGACCGGCTTCCAGCTGCCGGAGGGCGAGGACTACGACACCGTCGCCGGCCTGGTGCTGAAGGCGCTCGGCCGGATTCCCACGCCGGGGGAGTCGGTCGTCGTACCCCTGGTGGAACAGCGCGGCCCGGACGACGCGCCTGTGCGCACCGTCGTCCTGACCGTGGAGCACATGGACGGACTGCGGATCGACCGCCTCTCGCTGCGCGTCGCTGGAGGTGGCGCCGGTGAGTGACCTGACCGCTGTCCTGCTCGCCGTCTTCCTGCTGGCAGCCAACGCCTTCTTCGTCGGCGCGGAGTTCGCGCTGCTCGCCGCTCGCAGGAGCCAGATCGAGCCCCGCGCCCTCGCGGGCTCCCGGATCGCCAGGACGACCCTGCGCGCGATGGAGAACGTGTCGGTGATGATGGCCGGCGCTCAGCTGGGGATCACCATCTGTTCCCTGGGTCTCGGGGCCGTCGGCGAGCCCGCCGTCGCCCATCTGATCGAGCCGGGGCTCGACGCGCTGGGGATCTCGCCCGCGCTGCTGCACCCGATCGCGTTCGTGATCGCGATGACCGTCGTGGTGTGTCTCCACGTCGTGCTCGGTGAGATGGTGCCGAAGAACATCGCGATCGCCGGGCCGGAGCGGGCGGCACTCATCCTCGGGCCGCTGCTGCTCGGTGTCGTCATCGTGCTCCACCCGGTGATCGTCGTGATCAACGCGATGGCGAACGCCATCCTGCGGCTGATGAGGATCCAGCCGAAGGACGAGGTCAGCTCCTCGTTCACCCGCGAGGAGGTCGCGGCGCTGGTCGAGGAGTCGCGCGGCGAGGGACTGCTGGCCGAGGACGAGTACGACCGTCTCTCCGGTGCCCTCGGCTTCACCGAGAAGACCGTCGCCTGCGTCATGATGCGGCCGGACTCGCTCACCACCGTCCGTCGCGGGTCGACCGGCGCCGACGTCGAGGCCGTCTGCGCCGCCACCGGCTTCAGCAGGTTCCCGGTCTCGGACGACGGCCCGGATGGCACCGAGGAGCTGCTCGGCTACCTCCACATCAAGGACGTGCTGGAACCCGACGAGGCACGGCGCAACCGGCCCGTCGCGGACCGGTGGGTGCGGCCGTTCGCGACCGTGGGGGAGGACACGCTGCTCCACGACGTGCTCGAGCACCTCCAGCGGCGGGGCGCGCACATGGCGCGGGTCGTCGACGGCGAGGGTACGACGCTGGGCGTCGCCGCTCTCGAGGACGTGATCGAGGAGCTGGTCGGCGAGATACGCGACGCGGCCCACTCCGACGAGCCAGCCTCATGATCGCCCTGTCGGGAAACTAGGGTGTCGTCCGTGGCCGGCCCGACGACGCGCGAGGACCCAGAGTCGAACGAGGGGTCCAACGCCGTCCTGACCGTCCCCAACCTGCTGAGCATGCTGCGGCTCGCGGGCGTCCCGCTCTTCCTCTGGTTGGTGCTGGGCCCCGAGGAGGACGGCTGGGCCCTCGCCGTGCTGATGGTGTCGGGAGTCACCGACTTCCTCGACGGCTGGCTCGCCCGCAAGCTCGACCAGCAGTCGGCGCTGGGCCAGATCCTCGACCCGGTCGCCGACCGGCTCTACATCCTCGCCGTCGTCGTCGGGCTCGCCCTGCGCGACATCATCCCGTGGTGGCTCGCCGTGTCGCTGCCCCTGCGCGACCTGCTGCTGTGGGGGCTGGTGCCCCTGCTGCGCACCCGCGGCTACAGCGCCCTGCCGGTGCACTTCCTCGGCAAGGCCGCCACGTTCAACCTGCTGTACGCCTTCCCGCTCCTGCTGCTCGGCGACGGCGACGGCACCGTGGCGACCCTCGCCCAGCTGTTCGGCTGGGCGCTCGCGCTCTGGGGGATCGGCCTGTACTGGTGGGCCGGCGTCCTCTATGCCTGGCAGGTGCGCAAGCTGCTCGCGACCACCGAGCCGCGGTCCAGCCGCTCGGGCGGCTCCTGATGACCCCGACGCCCGAGGCCAGGGACGACGCCGCCACCCGGATGCGCACGCCGCTCCTCGCGCTGATCACGGCCGAGGCGCTCGAGCGCGACTACCAGATGGTCGCGCAGAGGCGGGTCCGACAGGGCGGTCCGCCCCAGGGCGGTGCCCGGATCACCGGTCGGGTCGGCGTCGTCGCGGTGGTGGCGGTCTTCGGCGTCCTCCTCACCGTCGCCGCGGTGCAGACCAACGCCAACGCCGACATCGACAGCGCGGGCCGGGCCTCCTTGATCGACCGTATCGAGGCCCGCCGCGAGGCGGTGCAGGACCTCAACCGGAGGCTGTCGGACCTCCGCGAGAGCAACGCCGACGCGGAAGCGCTGCTGCTCGAGCTCGGCAACGACGTCAACGACGCGGAGGGCGAGGCCGCGGAGCTCGGCGCCGTCACCGGGTTCACCCCCGTCGTCGGGCAGGGCATCCGGATCGAGCTCGACAACGCGGCGTACGCCGACCCCGACACCGAGCACATCCGTGACTCCGACCTCGCCCTGCTCGTCAACGCGCTGTGGTCGGCCGGCGCCGAGGCCATCGCGATCAACGGGCAGCGGATCTCGGCCCGCACCGCCATCAGGAACTCCGGCACGGCCATCGAGGTCAACTCGATGGGCATCGCGCCGCCGTACGTCGTGCAGGCGATCGGCAACAACGACACCCTCTCGGCCCGGCTCCTCGAGAGCTCCAGCGGTGCGGCCTTCGCCGTGCTGGCCGCCGACTACGGCTGGAGCCAGGGCGTGGACAATGTGAACGAGATGCGGTTGTCGGGTGCGCCCGTCCGGCTGCGGCAGCTACGGTCGGCCTCGCAGGCGACGGACCCGCGACCCCCGCGAGAAGGAGACAGGTAGACGTGATCGCAGTTCTCGGTCTGCTCGTCGGTGTCCTGCTCGGTTTCCTGGTCCAGCCCGACGTGCCCCTCGGGCTGGAGCCCTACCTCCCGATCGCTGTCGTCGCCGCCCTCGACGCCGTCTTCGGCGCGCTCCGTGCCTACCTCGACGGCATCTTCGACGACAAGGTCTTCGTCGTCTCGTTCATCAGCAACGTGGTGATCGCGTCCGGCATCGTCTACCTCGGCGACCGTCTCGGCGTCGGTGGCCAGCTGTCGACCGGCGTCATCGTCGTGCTCGGCATCCGGATCTTCACCAACGTCGCGGCCATCCGGAGGCACGTGTTCCATGCCTGAGCCCGTACCCGGTCCGGGGCCCGAGCGAGCCCCGAGGGAGCCGACCGAGCCGACCGAGCCGCCTGAGGAGGTCGACGGTCCGCGCCAGCGGATCGTCGCCGGTCTGCTGAAGCCGTCGCGCAGCCAGATCGTCGTCGGGATCCTGCTGGCGGTCCTCGGCTTCGCCGCCGTCACCCAGGTACGGGTCAACGAGACCGACGACACCTACTCGGGCCAGCGCGAGCAGGAGCTCATCGACATCCTGTCGGCGCTCGCCGGCACCCGGCAGCGTGCCGAGGACGAGATCGCCGAGCTGGAGGAGGTCCGCGACGACCTCCAGGACGACACCAGCAAGCGGCGCGCTGCGCTCGACCAGGCCCAGGAGGACGTCGACGAGCTCAGCATCCTGGCCGGGCTGGTGCCCGTCACCGGACCCGGCATCCGGATCACCGTCGTCGAGGAGACCGGCCGGGTGTCCCTGTCCTCGCTCCTCGACACGATCCAGGAGCTGCGCACCGTCGGTGCCGAGGCGATGCAGCTCAACGGCACCGTGCGGATCGTCGCCCAGACCTCGTTCGAGGAGACCGAGGGCGGGTTCCTGGTCGACGGTGAGCTGGTGGAGGCGCCGTACGTCCTCGACGTGATCGGGGAGCCGTCCGTGCTCGCGCCGGCCCTGGAGTTCCTGCTCGGTCCCAAGGCGCAGCTCCAGGAGGACGGCGCCTCGCTCGAGGTCGACGAGCTGAGCTCGATCGACATCGAGGCCGTCCGCGAGTACGACGAGCCTGACTTCTCCACCCCCGACCCCGGTTAGTAACCTTCAGCCTCATGACCCCTGACGACCTCAAGTACACCGTCGAGCACGAGTGGCTGCGCACGCCGGGCGAGCAGCCCGGCTCGGTCCGGGTCGGCATCACCGACTACGCCCAGGACGCCCTCGGTGACATCGTCTACGTGTCGCTCCCCGAGGTCGGGACCACCCTCACCGCCGGCAGCGCCTGCGGCGAGCTGGAGTCGACCAAGTCGGTCAGCGACGTCTACGCCCCGGTCGGTGGCGAGGTCGTCGCCCGCAACGAGACGCTCGACGCCACCCCCGAGCTGGTCAACAGCGACCCGTACGGCGACGGCTGGCTGTTCGAGATCGTCGCGGCGGATCCCGCTGAGCTCGACCAGCTGCTCGACGCGGCGGGCTACCAGGCGCAGATCGGATCGTGAACGTGTAGGTTCGAACCATCGACCTCAACCTCACCCTGAGGGATAGCTCGAGGAGAACTGATGCCCTTCTGCACCGCTTGCGGACGCCAGAACCCGGACGATGCCCGGTTCTGCTCCCAGTGCGGGACCCGTTTGGTCACCCCGGAGCCGACCATCGACCCCAGTGACGCGACCGCGACGATCAGCTTCGCGGGCGGCGACAAGGTCGAGACGTCCGACCGGCAGCTGAGTCCCATCGACGCGGCCGCGGTCGACGCGCTTCCGGTGGGATCGGCGTTGCTGGTGGTCCAGAAGGGTCCGGGCGCCGGCAGCCGCTTCCTCCTCGACCAGGAGGTGGTCAACGCGGGCCGCCACCCCGACAGCGAGATCTTCCTCGACGACGTGACCGTCTCCCGCCGGCACGCGGTGTTCAACCGCTCGGGCGACACCTACACCGTGAGCGACGTCGGAAGCCTCAACGGGACCTATGTCAACCGCAACCGGATCGAGACCGTGTCGCTCACCGACAGCGACGAGGTCCAGATCGGCAAGTACCGGTTGGTGTACTTCTCAGGACACGAGGACGTCTGACGCTCGTGGGGATCTCGTCCGCCGAGCGCCACGAGGCGCTTCTCAACATCGGTCAGGTCCTCGACCTGCTGCGCCCGGACTTCCCCGACATCACGATCCCGAAGATCCGGTTCTGGGAGGACCGTGGTCTGATCAAGCCCCAGCGCACGCCGGCCGGCTACCGGAAGTTCTCCGACAGCGACGTCGACCGCCTCCGCTACGTGCTCCGGATGAAGCGCGACCACTACCTGCCCCTCGACGTGATCCGTGAGCACCTCGACGCCATCGACCGCGGCCTCGAGCCGCCGCAGGTCGACCCCGTCGTGCCGACCGTCCCGCGGGTCGCGCTCAACGCCGACGGACTCCCCGCGCCCGAGTCGTTCCAGCGCAACGACAACTTCCGACTGTCCCGCAAGGAGCTGGTGAAGATCGCCGAGATCGGAGAGGACCTGCTCGGGCAGCTCGAGGAGTTCGGGCTGGTCACGGCGCTCCCCACCGGTCACTACGACACCGACGCGCTGGTGATCGCGCAGGCCGCCCGCGACCTCTCCGAGTTCGGTCTCGAGCCGCGCCACCTGCGCGCCTTCAAGACGGCCGCCGACCGCGAGGTCGGTCTGGTCGAGCAGGTCGTGGCGCCGATCCGGCGCGGCCGCGACGCCACCGCATCCGCACGTGCCGAGGAGGCGATCAGCGAGATCGCCGCGCTCTCGGTCCGGTTGCACGCGACGTTGGTCAAAGCCGGCCTCCGGCGTCTGTGACCCAACCGCGCGAGGAGTACGCTCGTGACATGCGCGAGGTCGACGTGATGGGCGTAAGGGTGGAGATGCCGTCCAACCAGCCGATCGTGCTGCTCCGTGAGGTCTCGGGCGATCGCTACCTGCCGATCTGGATCGGCGCCGTCGAGGCGACCGCGATCGCCTTCGCCCAGCAGGGCGTCGTGCCCCCGCGGCCGCTGACCCACGACCTGATGAAGGACATCCTCGCCGCGACGGACACCGAGCTGGCCCAGGTGCGGATCACCGACGTCAAGGACGGCGTGTTCTACGCGACCCTGGTCTTCGGTTCGGGTGCCGAGGTCAGCGCCCGGCCGTCGGACTCGATCGCACTGGCACTGCGCACCGGCACCACGATCTACTGCTCCGACGAGGTGCTCGACGAAGCCGGGCTGGCCGTTCCCGCCGAGCAGGAGGACGAGGTCGAGAAGTTCCGGGAGTTCCTCGACCACGTCTCGCCCGAGGACTTCGAAGCGCACTGAGTGCGCCGTAACCCTCAACTGGAGGGTGAGAGTTGCGACACGCCGGGGTGACGTCTTGGACAATGCCCGCTCCCGCGCCGTACCTTGAAGAGTCCGATCTGATCGGGCACACCGACTTACGACGGAGGACCGCGTGAACGAGCACCAGCCCGACGCAGGCACCCAGGCTGCTGACGTGGCCGCCGGCGTCGCCGAGGAGCAGGGTCTGCTTTTCACCGACGACGTCTCGCCCCTCCCGAGCGACCTCGGCTACCGCGGTCCGACGGCCTGCAACGCCGCCGGGATCACCTACCGCCAGCTCGACTACTGGGCGCGCACCGGCTTGATCGAGCCCAGCGTCCGCGGCGCGAGTGGCAGCGGCACCCAGCGCCTCTACAGCTTCCGCGACATCTTGATCCTCAAGGTGATCAAGCGACTCCTCGACGCCGGCATCTCCCTCCAGCAGATCCGGACCGCTGTCCTGCACCTGCGCGAGCGCGGCACCGACGACCTCACCCAGGTCACCTTGATGAGCGACGGCGCGTCGGTCTACTACTGCACCAGCAACGACGAGGTCATCGACCTTCTCCAGGGTGGCCAGGGCGTCTTCGGCATCGCCATCGGCGGCGTCTGGCGCGAGATCGAGGGGACGCTCGCCGAGCTGCCCAGCGAGCACGCCGCTCCCGAGTCCGGCGAACTGCTCGCGGGCGACGAGCTCGCTGCGCGCCGAGCGGCGCGAACCGCGGGTTGATCCTTCCGGGTTGATCCTTCCGGGCTGATACCCTCAGCCTGCTGATCCCGCGCGGGAGAGTCTGGGTTCGTCCCAGCGCCGAAGGGGCAAATCCTCCCCGGAACCTCTCAGGCACCAGGACCGCGCGGCCGGGCAACTGTGGAGCCGCAACGCCGCGGTGACAGAGGGGGAGGGCGACGAGATCGAACGATCCTTAAGGTGCCCTCCTTGTCCGACCAGCCCACGCTTCCCGAGCTCGACGGCGCACTGCCGTTCCTGAGCCGTCACCTCGGCCCCGACCAGTCCGGGATCGACACCATGCTCGACAGGCTCGGCTTCTCCTCGCTCGACGCCCTGATGGACGCGGCCGTCCCGTCCGGGATCCGCACGACGGAGCCGCTCGACCTGCCCGCAGCCCTCAGCGAGGCTGCCGTGGCGGGCGAGCTGCGCTCCCTGGCGGGAGGCAACCGACCGGGTGAGCCGATGCTCGGTCTCGGCTACCACGCAACCGTGACGCCGCCCGTCGTACGGCGCAACGTCCTCGAGGACCCGAGCTGGTACACCGCCTACACGCCGTACCAGCCGGAGATCTCACAGGGCCGGCTCGAGGCGCTGCTCAACTTCCAGACGATGATCAGCGACCTCACGGGGCTGCCGACGGCGGGCTCGTCGCTGCTCGACGAGGGCACCGCGGCGGCGGAGGCCCTCTCCCTCGTCCACCGCGCCCGCCGCACGATCGCCGGCCCGTTCGTGCTCGACGCCGACGCGCTGCCGCAGACGATCGACGTGGTCCGCACCCGCGCCGACGCGATCGGCATGGACGTCGTGGTCGCCGACCTGTCGGACGGACTGCCGGACGGCGACCTCGCCGGCGTCCTCATCCAGTACCCCGGCGCCTCCGGGCGGGTGCTCGACGCCCGGCCCCTGATCGAGGCCGTCCACGAGCGCGGCGGCCTGGCCGTCGTGGCGGCCGACCTGCTCGCCCTGACCCTGCTCGAGGCACCGGGCGCCCTGGGCGCCGATGTCGTCGTCGGATCGAGCCAGCGCTTCGGTGTCCCGCTTTTCTACGGCGGACCGCACGCCGGCTTCATGAGCGTCAGCGCCGGTCTGGAGCGGCAGATCCCCGGGCGGTTGGTCGGGGTGTCGCTCGACGCCGAGGGGCGGCCGGCGTACCGGCTCGCCCTCCAGACCCGGGAGCAGCACATCCGTCGCGACAAGGCGACGTCCAACATCTGTACGGCACAGGTCCTGCTGGCCGTCACCGCCTCGATGTACGCCGTCTACCACGGCCCCGACGGCCTGCGGCAGATCGCGACCCGCGCCCACCGCTACGCCGCGGTGCTGGCCCACGCACTGGCCGAGGGCGGGTTCGTCCCGGCGCACGAGCGGTTCTTCGACACCCTGACCGTGCCGGTGCCGGGCCGCGCCGTCGACGTCGTGCGGGCTGCGCGGAGCCTCGGTGTGCACCTGCGCCTGGTCGACGCCGACACCGTCGCGCTGTCGACGTCGGAGTGCACGACCCGGGCCACGGTGAGCACCGTCCTCAAGGCCTTCGGCATCGAGGGCACCGACATCGACGACGTCGACCGGACGACGAGTGACGCCCTCCCGCCGGCGCTGCGGCGTACGACGACCTTCCTCGAGCACCCGGTGTTCAACACCCACCACAACGAGACGTCGATGCTGCGCTACCTGCACCGGCTCTCGAGCCGTGACTACGCGCTCGACCGCGGCATGATCCCGCTGGGCTCCTGCACCATGAAGCTCAACGCGACCACCGAGATGGAGCCGATCTCGCTGCCCGGCTTCGCCGACCTGCACCCGTTCGTGCCGGCCGAGGACGCTGCCGGCTACCGCCAGCTGGTGGCCGAGCTGGAGACCTGGCTGGCCGAGGTCACCGGCTACGACAAGGTCTCGATCCAGCCGAACGCCGGCTCCCAGGGGGAGTTCGCGGGCATGCTCGCGATCCGCGCCTTCCACGCTGAGAATGCGAGGGCCAACGGTGCCCCGGACATCCGCCGGGTCTGCCTGATCCCGTCGTCGGCGCACGGCACCAATCCCGCGTCGGCCGTCATGGCCGGCATGTCGGTGGTCGTCGTCAAGGCCGACGCCGACGGCACCGTGGACCTCTCGGACCTGCGCGCCAGGTGCGAGCAGCACGCCGACACGCTCGCCGCGATCATGGTGACCTACCCGTCGACGCACGGCGTCTACGAGGAGGACATCACCGAGCTCTGCGAGATCGTGCACGAGCACGGCGGTCAGGTCTACATCGACGGCGCGAACTTCAACGCCCTGCTGGGCTACGCCAAGCCGGGTCAGTTCGGCGGCGACGTCTCGCACCTCAACCTGCACAAGACGTTCTGCATCCCGCACGGGGGCGGTGGCCCGGGCGTGGGTCCGATCGCGGTGCGTGAGCACCTGGCGCCGTACCTCCCGTCTCACCCGCTTCACCCCGAGGAGTCCAAGCGCGAGGGCGTCGGCGCGATCAGCGCCGCGCCGTACGGCTCGACCGGGATCCTCCCGATCTCGTGGGCCTACATCCGGATGATGGGCGCCGACGGCCTCGCCCAGGCGACCGCCGTCGCGGTCCTGTCGGCCAACTACGTCGCCGCCCGGCTCGGCGAGCACTTCCCGGTGCTCTACCGCGGCGACACCGGGCTGGTCGCCCACGAGTGCATCCTCGACCTGCGCCAGATCACCAAGGAGACCGGCGTGAGCGTCGACGACGTCGCCAAGCGGCTCGTCGACTACGGCTTCCATGCGCCGACGATGTCGTTCCCCGTCGCCGGGACCCTGATGGTCGAGCCGACGGAGTCCGAGGACCTCGTCGAGCTGGACCGGTTCTGCGACGCGATGATCGCGATCAAGGGCGAGATCGACCGGGTCGCCTCCGGCGAGTGGGCGGTCGACGACTCTCCGCTGCACCACGCTCCGCACACCGCGCGGGCGATGGTGGGGGAGTGGGACCGCGCCTACACGCGCGAGGAGGCGGTGTTCCCGGCCGGCATCAGCGCCGACAAGTACTGGCCGCCCGTCGCTCGCATCGACCAGGCGTACGGCGACCGCAACCTGGTCTGCTCCTGCCCGCCGGTCGACGCCTACGAGGAGTAGTCGGCCCCGATCTCGCTCTCTTCAGCCGCCGCGCGTCACATCGCCTGCGAGACGCTCGACATGTTGAAGTCGGGGACCCGCAGGGCGGGCGTGGCAGTGCGCGGGAAGTAGTCGGCGCCCCACTCGCGACTGAAGCTGCGCGTCGTTGCCGACGCGTGGCTGAACCGGTTGAGCAGGTCGACCGGGCTCTCGTTCCACCGGAAGTTGTTGACCGCTCCGGTGATCTCGCCGTTGTCGACCAGGTAGACGCCGTCGCGGGTGAGCCCGGTCAGCAGCAGGCTCTGCGGGTCGACCATGCGGATGTACCAGAGCGAGGTCACGAGGAGGCCGTGCTCGGTGCCGGCCACCAGGTCCTCGACCGTGCCGGTGCCGTTGTCGATCTCGAGCACCAGGTTGTCGACGTACGGCGTCGCGGGCTGCTCGGTCATCGTGGCGGTCTGCCGGGTCTGGATGAGCGCGGCGAGCTCGCCGTCGCGGATCCACTCGGTGCGGGTCAGGGGCAGGCCGTTGTCGAAGACGGAGTGGTCGGAGTCGGACGCTCCGACGACCACGAACGGCGTGCAGTCGACGTCGGGCAGGGTCGGGTCGGAGGTGAGGTGGACGCCCGGGGAGGTGATCCGCTGGCCGATCCGGGTGCCGGTCGGACGCTGGCTGTAGACCGACTGTCCCTCCCAGGCGTCCCGCGCACCGGCGTACCAGTAGGTGTCGACCATGAGGTCGGCGACGGCGGTGGGCGGCAGGATCGTGTCGTAGCGCCCGGCGGGGAGGTCGACCCGGCGCTGCGCCCACCCGAGCCGGCGGGCGAGCTCGTCGTCGAGAGCGAGCGGGTCGATGTCGGAGAAGTCGCGGGTCGCGACGCCGAGCCACGCGCTGGTCGTGAGCGCGGAATCCTTGGCCGTGCAGGCGAAATGGCCGGTGGGCTGCACGTGGCGCAGCCGCAGGCCGGTGCTCGAGCCGAGATAGGTCGTCGTCACCTCGTGGTCGACGAAGCCGTAGAGGCGGCGCTCGCTGGCGGCCGCGCGGGCGAACGCCTCGCCGAGCGCGGGGGCGACCGTGTCGTAGACGGTGATGTCGGTCGGGACGGCGGGGTCGTCCCAGTCGGGCGTTGCACGGTCCCGCTCGAGCGGGTTGGCGTCGTCCGCGGGCGCGGCCCCCCGTGCCGCCGCGTCGGCAGCCCTGACCAGGTCGGCGATCTCGTCCAGCGAGGTCGCGCTGCCGCTCGTGGACCCGTTGGCGACGCCGTCAGCGACCGCGACGAACGACACCACGGTCGCGCTGCGGCTGCTCATCTGGCCGTTGGTGGTGAGGGTGTTGTTGGCCCAGCGCAGGTTGGCGCTGGTCGTGTCGCGGACGAAGACGATGCAGTCGTCGGCGGTGGAGCTCGCGAGCGCGTGCTCGACGAGCTGCTGCGGGGTCGACGCGCTCACTGGCCGCCCTCCTCGGTCGTGTTGAGGATCCGTACGTCGCGGAACAGCGCGGTCGGACAGCCGTGGCTGACCGCCGCCACCTGCCCGGGTTGGGCCTTGCCGCAGTTGAACGCGCCGCCGAGCAGCCAGGTGTCGGGACCCCCGACTGCCTCCATCGATCCCCAGAAGTCGGTGGTCGTGGCCTGGTAGGCGACGTCCCGGACCTGGCCGGCCAGCACCCCGTCGACGATGCGGAAGAACCGCTGTCCGGTGAACTGGAAGTTGAAGCGCTGCATGTCGATCGACCACGACTTGTCGCCGACGACGTAGAGGCCACGTTCGACGCGACCGACGAGCTCCTCGGTGCTCGGACCGTCGGGGGCGGCCTGGAGCGACACGTTGGCCATTCGCTGGATCGGCACGTGACCGGGGGAGTCGGCGTAGGCGCAGCCGTTGGACCGGCCGGCGCCCTCGTCGGCGCTGAGCTCGGGCATCAGCGCCGCCATCGACCGGTCGAGCTGGAAGCCGGTGAGCATCCCGCCGCGCACGATGTCCCACTGCTGGGTGGCGACCCCGTCGTCGTCGTAGCCGATCGTGGCCAGGCCGTGCTCGATCGTGCGGTCGCCGGTGACGTGCATGACCGGGCTGCCGTAGCGCAGCGTCCCGATCTCGTCGGGCGTGGCAAAGCTGGTGCCGGCGTAGTTGGCCTCGTAGCCCAGCGCCCGGTCGAGCTCGGTGGCGTGGCCGATCGACTCGTGGATGGTGAGCCAGAGGTTCGACGGGTGGATCACGAGGTCGTAGCGTCCCGCTTGGACGCCGGGTGCCTTGAGCTTCTCCGCCAGCAGGTCGGGGACCTCGTCGAGCTCGGTGTCCCAGTCCCAGGACGCACTGCCGGAGCCGCCGCCGGGTCCGCCCGCGACGTACTCCCAGCCGCGACCGACCGGCGGCGCGATGCTCGCCATCGAATCGAAGACCTCGGACGTGCCGCCCATCGCCTCGAACCCCGGCTGGAGCCGCACCCGCTGCTGGGTGGTCCGGGTGCCGGCGAGGTCGGCGTAGTACTTGTTCTCCTGGACCGCCAGCAGCGACGCCGTCGCGTGGTCGACCGCCGCGCCACGACAGAGGCGCACCGTCCAGTCGGCGAGGACCGCGGTCTTGTCGGCGGTCGGGACGCCGAACGGATCGACGTCGTACGACGACACCCAGGTGACGTCGTCGTAGACCGGTTCGGGCGCCAGCTCGACCGGGGTCGTGGTCATCGCGGCCGCGACCCTGGCCACCGAGACCGCGGTCTCGGCAACCCGTCGTGCCTCGTCGTCGGTCAGGACGACGCCGGCCGCGAACCCCCAGGCCCCGCCGTGGACCACCCTGACAGCGAAGCCGACCGTGTCTCCATCAGCCGCGCCCTGGAGGGCGCCGTCACGGACGAGGATCCGTTGGGAGCGGATCCGCTCGAACCGGAAGTCCGCGTGGCTCGCCCCGAGGTCGGCCGCGCGACCGAGCGCGATCTCGCCGAGCCGACGGTAGGGGAACGCGAGAAAGGTACTGTCGATCCCGGGCATCCCAGGAACCTATCAACCGGTGATCAGCCGGCTTGGTGTTCCTCGCCGACGATCTCCGCCTCGACGTCGAAGAGGAGCTCCTCGCGCTCGATGTCCGCGATCGCCTCGAAGTCCCCGCTCGCGAGCGCCCGGGGCGCCTCCTCGATCGGCGCCGGCGTCGGGATGGTCGACAACGGCTCGGCGGCGTTGAGCTTGCGCGCGGCCGGCAGCACGGAGCGCTCCAGAGAGCCGGTGAACGCGTTGTAGTCCTTGACGCTGCGCTGGATCGAGCGACCGAGCTTCTCCACGTGCTCGGCGAGCCGCGCGATCCGGCGGTAGAGGACCTGGCCGAGCTCGAACAGCACCTGGGCGTCCTCGGTGAGGGCCTCCTGCTTCCAGGTGAAGGCGACCGTCTTGAGCAGGCCCCAGAGGTTGGTCGGCGTCGCCAGCACGATGCCGTGCTGGAACGCGTGCTCCATCAACGACGGGTCGACGTCGAGCGCCGCGTTGAGCAGCTGCTCGTTGGGGATGAAAGCGACCGTGAACTCCGGGCTCACCGGCAGTCCGGTCCAGTAGCCCTTGCGGGCGAGGGCGTCGACGTGGCCCCGCACCTTCTTGGCGTGGTCGGCCAGCAGCCGCTGGCGGACCTCCGGCTCGATCCCCTCGCGGTGGGCGTCCATGAACGAGTTGTAGGGCGCCTTCGCGTCGATCGCCATCTGCTTGCCGCCGGGGAGGTTGATCACCATGTCGGGGCGGCGGTCACCGGAGTCGGCCTCCACGGTGTGCTGCAGCGAGAAGTCGACGCGGTTGAGCAGGCCGGCGGTCTCGACCAGGGTGCGCAGCTGGGTCTCGCCCCAGGCGCCACGGACCGCGTTGTTCTTGAGGACCGACGACAGCGTGACCGCCGCCTTGCGGGACTCCTCGACCGAGTGCTGCGTGTGCCGGATCTGGGCAGCCAGCTCGGTGTGCTGGGCGACGCGCGACTTCTCCAGGTCGTCGACCTTGCGCTGCATCGCCCGCAGGTGCTCGACGACTGGGGTCAGCGTCTTGAGCACCTGCACCTGGCCGTTCTCCGCCTGCTCGCGCTCCTGCTGGTGCGCGCGCTGGGCGGCGACGAGGTCGCGCTGCTGCTCCCGCGCCTGCTCGAGCGCCTGGCGCAGCGCCTCCTCCGACGCGAGCGCCGCCGCGAGGTCGGCCTGGATCTCGGCGCGTGCCTCGCTCGCGTCCTGCCGGACCTGGGCAACGGCAGCCTCGTGCCGGGCGATCAGCACCTCCGGCGGCTCACCGACCGCGACGGCAGGCGGGGTCATCCGGGCGCGGACGAGCCAGCCGACGACCACGCCGACGACCAGACCGAGGAGGAGCAGACCGATGGTTTCCATGATGGAACCAGTCAATCAGCAGGGCCCGACTCAAAGCGGGAACGCCGCGGTCACCGCGCGCCGTCGATCGAGCTCGTCGACCCGGTCCCGCAGCCGGCGCAGCGCGGCGGGCGGCAGATCGAGGTCGAGCGCTGCGCGCGCCCGCGCCACGGTGTCGTCCTCGAGGTGCGTGATCGGGAAGAACGCCTCCACCGCGACGCCCTGGACCCAGCCCTGGTGGTGGGCGACGACAGCCGGCAGGCTCTCGAAGTACGCCGACACGTAGGGCTGCGTCACCTCCTGCTGGCCCGGTCGCCACAGCCCGGTCCCCGCGGCGTCGATCTCGTACATCGCCACCGAGACCCGCCCGAGCAGCCGGTCCCAGGCGAACTCCTTCGCCTCTGCCATCGGCAGCGACGCCACCGCCCGGGCGTGCTCGACGCGCGCGTGGCCGGTCGGCGCCTCTTCGAGGGCGGTGTCGAGGTCGCGCCGATCGATCGCACCCAGCTCGGCGAGCCGGCGGCGGATCCGCCAGCCCAGGTCGGCGTCGAGGTCGAGGCCCTCGGGCAGCCCCGAGCCCGCCCCCCATCCCGCGAGCGTGCCGGGGTCGGAGCTCGACGCCACCAGGAAGCGGAACGCCGACAGGCGGAGCTCCGATCCGGGCTCGGAGCGGTCGACCGCCGCCTGCAACCCCGCGTGCAGGCGCGCGAGGGTGCCGGGCGCGGCCAAGGGGACGAGGGTGTCGAGCACCCACGGCACCAGGTGCCGCGCGCTGTCGTCGGTGTCCTCGACCGGCGGCGCCACGGCGAGCAGGTCGGCGACGTGGGCGGGATCGACGATCGCGTTGCCCACGCCGAGCCGGACGTTGTTCCACATCGTCGCGCGCAGCTGCGGGTCGAGCGTCGGCGCCAGTCGCGGCAGGGCGGCCATCGTGACCGCGTCGGGAGGACTCACTGCCCAGGTCGTCTCGTCGGCGTCGAGCAGGACGGGGACGTCGGGGTCGAGCAGAGCCAGCGGGGTCTCGGCGCCGGCGACCTCCAGCGGCTGTCGTCGCCATCCCGTGGGTCCGGAGGTCGCGACGACGAGCCGGTGGCTCCGGTCGGCGGGGAACGCAGCGGGCGGCGTCCGTCGTACGACGGCTCTTTCCCGGTCCACGGTCAGCACGTCGGGGCCGGGCGTGAGCAGCCAGTCGCGGACGAACGCGTCCAGGTCGCCGGCGCCGGCGCGGGACCAGCTTGCGAAGAGGTCGTGCATCGTGGCGTTGCCGAAGCGGTGGTGCTCGAAGTGGTCGCGCACGCCGGCCAGGAACACCTCGTCGCCGAGGCGCTCGGCGAGCTGCCGCAGCACGTTCGAGCCGCGGGCGTAGGAGATGCCGTCGAAGTTCTGCAGCGCCGCGAGCGCATCGACGGCGCCGTTGCCGGCGACCGGGTGCGTGGTCGGTCGCTGGTCCGCGCCCAGCCCCCACACCCGCCGCGCGTAGGACTGGTCGACCCAGGCGTCGTCGTACTGCGTCGCCGTCGCGGTGACGCGGTAGCCCATGTACTCGGCGAACGACTCGTTGAGCCAGAGGTCGTCCCACCACTGCGGCGTGACCAGGTTGCCGAACCACTGGTGGGCCATCTCGTGCGCGATCAGCACCGCCCGGAACGACCGCTCCGCGCGGGTGCTGGGCCGGTCGAACAGCAACGGGTCGCGGATCGTGACGCAGCCCGGGTTCTCCATCGCACCTGCGTTGAACTCCGGGACGAAGGCCTGGTGGTAGTCACCGAACGCATAGCGGCTGCCGAACAGCCGATGCAGCTCGTCGAAGCTCTGCCGGGTCACGGTGAAGAGCTCGTCCGCCTCCTGGTCGAGCGTCGCGGCGAGGCTCCGCCGGGCGCTGAGGGAGAGCCGGATCCCGTCGTGCTCGTCGAGGAGCAGCCGGTAGGGGCCGGCGACGAGGGTGACGAAGTACGTCGAGAGCGGGGGAGTGGGGCCCAGCAGCCACTGCCGGGCGCCGTCGGCGCTGCCGACCTCCTCGGCCCGGGCGTTGCCGACGACCAGCCAGTCCTCCGGCGCCGTGACGTGCAGCGTGTACGGGGCCTTGAGGTCGGGCTGGTCGAAGCAGGCGAACACCGTCGGTGCGGCGTCCATGAACGACATCCCGTAGACGTAGGCCAGTCCATCGGCGGGATCGACACTGCGGTGGAGTCCCTCGCCGTCGTTGCGGAAGGGCATCGTCGCCTCGACCACGAGCTCGTGGCTGCCGGGGGAGAGGCGCAGCGGCAGCCGGCCTTCGGCGAGGGTGGTCGGGTCCAGGTCGGCACCGTCGAGCGTCGCCCGGTGCAGCGCGACGGGCTTGACGTCGACGAAGGTCTCACCGCCACCGCCGCTCGCCTCGAACCGGAGGGTCGTGGCCGACCGGAAGGTCGCGTCGTCGGTCGTCAGGTCCAGCCGGACGTCGTACGACGTCGCGGTGACCAGCGCCTTCCGCGCGATCGCCTCGTCCCGCTTCAGGCTGCGCCACTTCGTCACGGGAGCCACCCTAGATGTGGCACCGTGTCGCCATGCGTCCATGGACTGCCGTGCCGCCCCAGCAGGGTCGACGGTTCGTGATCACGGGGGGCAACGGCGGCATCGGCCTCCAGGCCGCCCGGATCCTCGGGTCCCGCGGGGCCGACCTGGTCCTTGCCTGCCGCAACCTGGAGAAGGGGGAGGCTGCGGCGCGCCAGGTGCCCGGCCACGACGCCGGCAGGGTCGTCGTACGACGCCTCGACGTCGCGGACCTCGGGTCGGTGCGGACCTTCGCCGACGCGACGCTGGAGGAGTACGACGGGATCGACGTGCTCATCAACAACGCGGGCGTGCTGGGCGCGCCGTTCGGCCTCACCCCGGACGGGGTGGAGACCCACTTCGCGACCAACCACCTCGGCCACTTCGCACTGACGAACTTGCTGCTGCCGCGGATCCGCGACCGGGTGGTGGTGACCAGCTCGCGCGAGCACCGGCGCGGCAAGATCGACCTCGACGACCTGACCTGGGAGAACCGGCCGTACCGCGCGTTCGCCGCCTACGCGCAGTCCAAGCTGGCCGACCTGCTCTTCATGTCCGAGCTGCAGCGGCGGCTGACGACAGCCGGGTCGGACGTCCGCGCGGTGGGTGCGCATCCCGGCGCCTCCGCCACCAACATCACCGGTGGGTCGGGCCATCCGGTCAAGACCTGGATCGGCTACCACGGCCAGCGACTGGTCAGCATGCCCGCCTGGCGCGGGGCCCTCTGCACCGTCTACGCCGCGACGATGGACATCCCCGGCGACACCTACATCGGCCCGCACGGACGGCTCGAGCTGCACGGCTGGCCCGCGGCGGCACGACGCAGCCCGGCCGCACGTGACCAGGCGGTCGCGCGGCGGCTCTGGGAGGTCTCGGAGAAGCTGAGCGGCGTGGCGTTCCCGCTCTGAGCTCCTGACCGGGCTCTGGAAGCCTCTGGGAGCGACGTCAGCCGACGGTGACGGTCTCGATGTCGACCGGCGTGTTCGGCACGCCACCACCGGCGGGGTGGCTGTTGTCCTGGCCCGCGGCCGCGACCTCCTCCACCAGCGCCAGCGACGCCTCGTCGATCGTCCCGAAGACGGTGTAGGAGGGGGGCAGCGGGGTGTCGGCGTAGACGATGAAGAACTCCGAGCTGTTGGTGTTCGGGCCCCTGTTCGCCATGGCCAACGTGCCGGGACCGTAGATCTCGGCTCCGGTGAGCTCGTCGTCGAAGATGTAGCCCGGGCTGCCGGTGGCGTTGCCGCACTGGAGGACGAAGATCCCCTCCGTCGTCAGCCGGTAGCAGCTCTGGTCGTCGTAGTAGCCCTGCTCGGCGAGCGAGACGAAGGAGTTCACGGTGCACGGCGCGTTCGCCGCGTCGAGGGTCAGCGCCAGGTCACCGACGGAGGTCTCCATGGTCGCTGCCACGTCGCCGTCCGCCTCCGGGTCCGCCGCGGGGAGCTCGATGTCGGACGCCGAGCCGTCGGGCAGGTAGGAGCAGGCCCCGGTCGCGTCGGTGCTCGCCGTCTCGGTGGTGGTCTCGGTGGTGGTCTCGGTGCTCGTCGCCTCGTCGGTCGGCGTCGAGGAGCTGTCGTCACGCGCCTCGCTCTCCGGGTCGTCGTCGCCGCAACCGGCGAGCCCGAGGGCGAGGACGAGGGACGCGGCAGCGAGGGCCGGGCGGGCGAAGGAGCGTGAGCGCATGTCGGGCATCGTAGACAACGTGCCGTTGCCGTCCTGCGTACGGTGGGTGTGTGGAACTCGGGGTGCACTACGCGAACTTCTCGTTCGCAGGCTGGGACGACCGACTGACCGAGCACCTGGTCGGCACGGCGCGGGCCGCGGATGCCGGGGGAGCCGAGCTGTTCACCGTCATGGACCACTGGTTCCAGATGGAGAACTTCGGCGGGCCGAGCGAGCCGATGCTCGAGGCCTACCTCAGCCTGGCCCACGTCGCCGCCGTCACCGAGCGGGTCCGGCTCAGCGCGCTGGTGACGGGCGCGACCTACCGGTACCCCGGGTTGCTGGCCAAGACCGTCACCACTCTGGACCGGCTGTCCGGAGGGCGGGCGATGCTCGGGATCGGCGCGGGCTGGTACGAGCGGGAGCACCGCGGGCTCGGCGTACCCTTCCCGCCGACGGCGGAGCGCTTCGAGCGGCTCGAGGAGACCCTGCAGATCTGCCTGCAGATGTGGAGCGACGACAACGGCCCGTACGACGGCGCGCACTTCCGGCTCGCCGAGACGATCGGCGTCCCGCCTCCTCTCGGGCAGCCGCACCCGCCGATCATGATCGGCGGCGCGGGGGAGAAGAAGACGCTGCGGATGGTCGCGCAGTACGCCCAGGCCTGCAACATCTACGGCTTGTCACCGGAGGTCATGGCGCACAAGCTGATGGTCCTGCGTGACCACTGCGAGGTGGTCGGCACCGACTACGACGCGATCCGCAAGACGATGATCTTCGAGTCGTTCGACCCCCTCCTGGACGTCGACGGGTTCGTCTCGCTGATGGGGGAGTACGCCGCGCTCGGCATCGAGCTGGTCACGATCATGGTGCACGGGGAGGACCCGGTCGCGTGGACCGAGCAGGTCTGCGCCGACGTGCTGCCGGCACTCCAGCAGCTCTGACCTCCGTCAGCCCCGGCGGGTGGCAGCCTCGAAGATCTCCACGAGGTTGCCCGCCGGGTCCTCGACGAGGATCTGGCTGCCGCCGGGACCGGAGACCAGGTCGCTGGCGAAGGTCAGCCCGGCGTCGCCCAGACGAGCCACCTCGGCCTCGAGGTCGTCCACGACGAGGTGGATCCGGTTGCGGCCGGGGGAGTCGGTGCGGTCGGGCGGGGTCGCCTTCGCGCCCGAGCTGACCGCACCGGAGAGCAGCAACCGCAGGGGACCGCGTCGTACGTCGGCGAAGGCCCCGCCGGCGCTCATCTCGAGGGTGAAGCCCAGGTGGGTGGTGTAGAACGCGACCGCCGCGTCGACGTCGTCGACCAGGTAGCGGACGCTCGCGTGCTCGTCGTGCGTGCTCATCCCTGCAGCCTAGGTCGGATCGTCGCTCACCGCGCGCGCGGAGATCCGTCATGAGCCGGGCGAGGCCGACGGCGGCGTACGGCCCGGTTCAATGACGCCGCAGGTCATCGTGCGCGGTCGCGAGCTAGCGGGAGCCGGCGGCGATCAGGACGGTGGCAAGGGGCTCGAGGTCGGCGCTGACCTGGTCGATCTCGGCTGCTTCGAGGCCGGCGTACGCCGGGCCGGCGATCTCGTCGGTGAGCAGCTCGACCCGTTCCTTGGTCTCCCGGCCGGTGTTGGTGAGCCAGCCGGAAGGGCCGACCAGGTCCCGGGCCCGCATCCCGTCGACCAGCTCGTCGATGCGGGACGAGGGCAGGTGGTGGATCCGGCCGAACCTCTCCGCCCGGATGCCCTCCGAGAGCGCATGCAGCACGTGCGCCTCCAGACCGCCTATGCCTGCGGTCAGCAGGGCGGCGACATGGCCGTCCCCACGGTGCTCGCGGAGCAGGTTGGCCGCGTGCCAGAGCCGGGCGACCGGCTCCTCGGGCACGGGGAGCCTCCGGAGCGCGGCGTACATGACACGGCCCTCGGGGGCGGCGCTGGTCGCTGCCGCCGTCAGCACGTCGGCGGCGCGGGCAACCGTGGGGGAGTCGGCGAGGTCGCCCACGATCCGCCTCAGCGCGGCCACACTGCCGTGCTCGCGGGCAGCGAGCGCCTCCTCTGGAGTGGTCAGGTCCCAGACGCGGGGGATGTGGCGGGCGACCTCGCCGTCGGCGAAGTTGTAGAAGGCTGCGTGGACCACCTCGGGGGGCACCGGGCCCAGCGGGGCGGCACGTCCGGCGAAGTAGGCGTCCCAGACGTTCCGAAGACCGAGGGCCAACAGGGCCTCCGTCGGCTCGTCGGCCTGGTAGGTCACCAGAGCGATCGGCTCCACGAGCCGGTGCAGGTGTCGGGCGGTGATGGCGCGCGCGGACCGCATCCGACCATCCTCCCCGAGAACGATTTCCGGCGCCTCCCGGTTGGTCGCTGTCGGCCGGTGGGAGTATCCGGGAGTCCCGTCGAACCGGAGGTCCCTCGTGAACCACGTCCCTGCCCGCCGCTCCCGCCGCCTCCTGGCGACGGCCGGCTCCCTGGCCCTGATCTCGCTGCTCGCCGCCGGTTGCGGTGACGACGGGGGAGACGCGGAGGCGCAGGAGACCGAGACCGTCACCGTCGACACCGAGGGCAACGTCATCGGCGACGATGGCGGCGACGATGGCGGCGATGATGGCGGCGATGATGGCGGCGATGTGGCGGACGACTCGGGACCGGCCCTGACCCAGGAGCAGCTCGAGGTCGTCGTACTCACCCCGGAGAACCTCGGAGACGGCTGGTCGGCCAGACCGACCGAGTCCGACGACGACAGCGACGCGCCCGGCTGCTTCGGCGAGATCGAGGCGATCAGCGACGCCCTCGACCCGATCGAGGTCGCCGAGCACGACGTCGAGTACGGGTACGGCGAGGCGGGCGTGCCGCAGATCGCCAGCGGCGCCTCGTCGTACGAGGACGGCAACGCCGTCGCGCAGGCCTTCGACGACCTCGACGGCGTCCTCAGCACCTGTACGGCGGTGACCGGCACCGACGGCGAGGGCGGCACCTGGGACATGACTGTCAGCTACGACGACACGGTCGTCAGTGACGCCACCGACGCCCAGATCAACGTCACCGCATCGGGCACGTACGCCGACGCGTCCGGGTCGGAGTTCGAGCTCACGCTCCACCAGACCTACGTGCGGATCGGCAAGAATGTGATCACCATCGGCGTCAGCGGCTTCGAGGACCAGTCCGCGCTCCAGACGGCGTACACCGAGATCGCCATCGACCGCCTGGTCGACGTCATCATCGACTCCGAACCCTCCGAGACGACCGGCCCCCAGCCTGTCTGAGGGCTGGGTGAGTCAGATCTGTCAGATCGTCATCGAGGACTGAGCAGGGGAAGAGCCACATTCGCTGACCCATCGCTCCAAGGTGACATAATGTCACTTATCGGCGAACTAGAAGTGAGTCATTCCAGCAGGACGCAGACATCAGCATGTCTTGCCGCGAGGGCTCGGTCCAAGGTGGCGAGTCGTCCCGCTCCGTGACGAGCAAGCGCGGCGAGATAGCTGTCGGTGACCTGACGATGCCCACGAATCGTCGAGGAGTCGATGTCGGCGTACGAGATCGAGTCGGGCCAGAACTCGCAGAGTCCGGCCGCTCGCACGCCGGCCACGACGGCGGACGCGGTGTCCATCGACTCCCCGATCCGCAGCAGGAAGCGGATCAGGGCACCCTCGACGACCGGGCAGACCGCGAACCGGTCGATGTAGGCGAGCCACGAGGTTGCGCGCTCGTGGTGCTCGTGCTCGGCGACGGTCAGGGCAATCAGGACGTTGGCATCAAGGAGGAAGGTCGTCACTCGTCGTCCAGCGCGTCGGCGACGTCGTCGGCAGTGATCCTGCGGCCTATCGACAGGACGGGCAGCCCGGACCTGGGGTTCGTCCTCAGGACGACCGGTTCGTCGACCTGGGCCAATCCGCGCACGGTGAGATCAGCGATGACCGCGGAGAGCGACTCACCCCGCCTCTCAGCGAGCTCGCGAGCGCGCCGGTGGACCGCCGGAGGCAGGTCGACCGTGGTTCTCATGTCTGCACCATACGTGATGCAGACATGATGCGCGGGTTCGCGCTCCGCCCCGTGACAATTTCGCGCTCCAGCGGTTGTAGAACATGTACCTGTTCCCCACGAAAGGCACCCCCGTGATCTCTCGGGTTCGTCGATTCGCCCTCGTCAGCGCTCTCAGCCTGGTCGCCACCGGCTTCGCCGTGACCACCAGTCATCCCACCGCTCAGGCTGCCCCCACGTGGGCGCCCGCCGCGACGGCCGCCATCACTCCTGGCGTCCAGACCAACACGGACGGCTCGGGCCAGTGCACCGCCAACTTCGTCTTCACCGACGCGGCCGGCAACGTCTACCTGGGTCAGTCCGCGCACTGCTCGAGCACGGGTGCTGCGACCGACACCAACGGCTGCAACGCCGGCACCCTGCCTCTTGGCACCGCCGTGACCTTCAACCGCGGCGGCAGCCTGCTGGACGCGGGCACCCAGGTCGGCACCGGCACCCTCGCGTACTCGTCGTGGAACACGATGCAGGCCCGCGGCGAGACCGACGCGAACACCTGCGCCTACAACGACTTCGCCCTGGTGAAGGTCAGCGCGGCCGACGTCTCGAAGGTGAACCCGTCGATCCCGTTCTGGGGCGGCCCGGTCGGCATCAACACGACCGGCACCGTCGCTGGTGACAAGGTCTACAGCTACGGCAACTCGGGGCTGCGCTTCGGGGTCGAGCAGCTGTCGCCGAAGACCGGCACCAGCCTCGGCCAGGACCCGGCCGACGGTGGCTGGACGCACCCGCTCTACACGATGTCGCCCGGCGTGCCCGGAGACTCGGGCAGCGCGTTCCTCGACGGCTCCGGGCGCGCTGTCGGCACCCTGTCGACGCTCGGACTCGCGCCGCTCCCGGCCTCGAACAACATCGGCGACCTGTCCCACGAGCTCGCGTACGCGCAGGCGCACTCGGGCATCACCGGGCTGACGCTCGTCCTCGGCACCGAGCCGTTCAACCCCGCCCTCTGAACCCCGCACCGCCCGCCTCTCACCGCCCGGTGAGAGGCGGGCCGGGCAGAGCGAGCCAGAATGACGGGCGCGACTTCGGGTACTGACCTCCTTGCCGGCGGGCATCCTCGCCGACTTTGGACAGGAGTCACACCATGGTCATCCTCGGAATCGTCTTGCTCGTCATCGGCCTGCTTGCCGGAATCCCGGTACTCACCACGATCGGCGCGATCCTGATCGTCGTCGGCCTGATCTTGAACCTGGTGCCGATCAACGGCAACCGGCGGCTGTACTACTAACGCGACCGCTGAGACGGGACTGACGCCCGGGTGCACTTTGCGCCCGGGCGTCACGCGTCTGAGTGAAGCTCCTCGATCACGTCGGCGTACTTGTCGCCGAGCGGCTGCGCTTCAGCTTCATCGTCGGTCGGGGGCCAGCAGCTGCAGCCAGCCTTCGGCGTCGATGGTCTCGGCCGTCTTCTCCGGCTGACCGCGGTAGCCCTTCATCAGCAGCGGACCGCGCACCAGGAGCTCGCCGTCCTCGGCGAGCGACAGCTCCACGCCCGGCAACGGCTTGCCCACCGTGCCGATCCGGATGTCTCGTCGGGCGGGTTGATCGTGGCGCAGCACGAGAGCTCCGCCATCCCCCACAGCTCACAGATCGGAATCCCGAGGTCGGTGAAGAACTGCAGCACCTCGGGCGCGATCGGCGCAGCACCCGACACCTCCAGCGCACCTCGTCCAGCCCGATCAGCTGGCGGACCCCGGCTTTCGTCTCCTCCGGCATCCCGTTCGCCTCGAGCGCGGCCTTGATCTTCTCCCACACCCGTGGCACAGCGCCCCACGCCGTGGGCTTGACCTCGGGCAGCGCCGCGACGACGGCCTTCGGGTCGGCGTAGGTGATCGTGTGGCCGCGCGCCGTGTAGTGGGACGCCCAGCGGTCCGCGATGTGCGCCGAAGGCAGGTACGACGTGCCGCGGTCCCCCGTCCGGCTCTTGATCACCGCCCTGTAGCCGCGGAGCTCGGCGAGCATGCTGCTGTGGGTGACCTCGACGCCCTTCGGCGGACCGGTCGTGCCGGAGGTGTAGATCAGCCTCAGCACGTCGTCCGGAGTGACCGCACGCCACGACGCGTCGAAGTCGAAGCCCTCCGCCGACCGGCTTTCGAGATCCTTGAAGGAAAGGGCCCCCTCTCCCCCGTCGATGATGATGACCGTCTCGAAGCTCGTCTCCGCAGCCCGGATCCCAGGGAGGAAGGCCTGCTCGATGCTTGCAGCGCGACCGCACTCCCGCAACGGATTGCCCCGCCGTTCTCAACGTATAGCGCACCAGGGGGCTAGCGGCAAGACCCCCGGAGCGCGGCAGAATCCCCGACTCCACCTCCCGCACCCCTCAGGACCGGAGTCGACTTGCCGTCTGTGACCACACCTGTCTTCGCCCTTCCCGACCACCTCGGCGCCAAGGCCGACCCGGCCCTCATCGCCGCGGACGAGGCGCACTTCGCGGCGATCGCTGCCAGCCTCGAGCAGTCGATCGCCGACCTCTCCGACCGCCTCGACGCCGCGCGCAACGCGCCGGGCGGCGCCGGGCAGGAGGCCATGGACCGCGACCTCGAGGTGCACCGGATCAGCGCCCGGTTGCGCACGCTGCGGCGCTACAGCCTCGACCTCTGCCTCGGTCGCATCGTTCCTGCCGACCAGGGCGAGCCGGTCTACATCGGACGGCTCGGCCTGACCGACAAGGCAGGACGGCAGCTCCTCGTCGACTGGCGCTCCCCCGCCGCTGAGCCGTTCTTCGGCGCGACCCACGGCAACCCCCTGGGCTTGGCCAGCCGGCGGCGCTACCGCTGGACGAAGGGCCGGGTCAGCGACTACTGGGACGAGGTCTTCGCATCCGTCGGCCTCGAGGGACACGCTGCGCTCGACGACCAGTCCGCGTTCATCGCCAGCCTCGGCACCAGCCGGTCACCGCAGATGCGGGACGTGCTCGGCACCATCCAGGCCGACCAGGACGCCGTCGTCCGCGCCGGGTCCCGCGGTGCGCTGGTCGTCGACGGCGGCCCCGGCACCGGCAAGACCGTCGTCGCCCTGCACCGCACCGCCTACCTCCTCTACTCGGACCCTCGGCTCGATCACCGGCGCGGCGGCGTGCTCTTCGTCGGTCCGCACCAGCCCTACCTCGCCTACGTCGCCGACGTGCTGCCCAGCCTCGGCGAGGAGGGCGTGCGCACCTGCACGCTGCGTGAGCTGGTTCCCGACGGAACGTCCGCCCGGGTCGAGGTCGATCCGGAGGTCTCACGGCTGAAGTCGACAGTCCCGATGGTCGCTGCCATCGAGCCCGCGGTGCGCCTCTACGAGGAGCCGCCGACCCAGGGCATGGAGGTCGAGACCCCGTGGGCGGACCTCTGGCTCAGCGCCGACGAGTGGGCCGAGGCTTTCGACGCCCCCGACCCGGGCACGCCGCACAACGAGGCGAGGGACCAGGTCCTGGAGGCGCTCGTCGACATCCTGGTCGACAAGTGCGACGACGAGGAGGTTCCGACCGAGGCCGTCCGGAGCTCCCTGCCGCGGCACCGGGGCCTCAACGAGACCCTCAACCGGGCCTGGCCGCTGATCGAGCCCACCGACCTTGTCGCCGACCTCTGGTCGGTGCCGGCGTACCTCCGCCGCTGCGCTCCGTGGCTCGACCCGGCCCAGGTCCGCCTCCTCCAGCGCGACGAGCCGTACGACTGGACGACGGCGGACCTGCCGATCCTGGACGCGGCCTACCGACGGCTCGGCGACCCCGAGGCGTCCCGCCGGAAGCGGCGGCGGGACGCGGCCGTCGCGGCCGAGCGCGCCCGCATGGACCGGGTCGTCGACGACCTCCTCCAGCTCGACGACGAGGACGGGATGATGGCCCAGCTCCGGCAGGGCGGCATCCGCGACGCGCTCGTCGACGAGGACGCGCTGCCCGACGACTCGTCCGACGCGCTCGCCGGCCCGTTCGCCCACATCGTCGTCGACGAGGCCCAGGAGCTGACGGACGCCGAGTGGCAGATGCTGCTGAGCCGCTGCCCGTCGCGGAGCCTGACCATCGTCGGCGACCGGGCGCAGGCGCGCCACGGCTTCACCGAGTCGTGGGAGGACCGGCTCGGCCGGGTCGGGCTCGACCGGATCAGCCGGGCCTCGCTGACCATCAACTACCGGACCCCGGCAGAGGTGATGGCGGAGGCCGAGCCCGTCATCCGTGCCGTCCTCCCGGACGCCAACGTGCCGACGTCGGTCCGGACCAGCGGGGTGCCCGTGGTCCACGGACCGGTCGGTGACCTCGACGCGATCGTCGCGACTTGGCTCGCCCGGCACGCCGAGGGCGAGGGCATCGCCTGCGTCATCGGCGCGCTCCACCCCGTGGTAGATCCGACCCTTGTCGATCCCACCTTCCCCGGGACTGCTCGGGTCCGCTCCCTGAGCCCCGAGCTCGCCAAGGGCCTCGAGTTCGATCTCGTCGTCCTGATCGAGCCGGAGTCGTTCGGCACCGGCATCGAAGGAGCCGTCGACCGCTACGTCGCGATGACGCGCGCGACCCAGCAGCTGGTCATCCTTCGCAGATGAGGACGAACTGGTGAGGCTCGCCGCGCGTCAGCTCCCCGACGCCCGATCTCCGGTGGCATGCCGCTGCAGCGCGGCACCGAGCCGGGGCAGCGCCGCCTGCACGTGTCCCTCGGCCTTGCCGCGAAGGGACCGGTAGATCTTCTTGATCGGCTTCTTGCCACTCTTGGCGACCTTGGCGTCGGTCACCGCCAGCAGCGCTGCGGACACCTCGGTGCCGTGGGCGGCCAGGTGCTGGCCGAAGTCGCTGCGGCCCGAGGTCTGGAAGCTCGCCCAGAACGGGTCGAGAGCAGCAGCGAAGTCGGGGAACAGCTTGTTGAGAGCGCGCTCGGTGAGGTTCGGGACCACCTTGGAGGCGGCACCGTAACCGGCCTTCAACGCGGCGCCGGACACGCCGCTCTTGGTCGCGACCTCCTGCTGGACCACCTGGACCAGGTCGGTGATCACGGCGGGGCGGGTCCGCTTCTTCAGCAGTTGCTGCGACAAGGTCATCGACGTCATGGGACGCAACGGTAATCCCTCCGGCGAACGCCCGCCGGTATCGTCGCGAACGATCCTCAGTCGAGGCAGAACTCGTTGCCCTCGGGATCGGTCATCACGATGTGGCCCGAACCCATCGGCAGCGCCGGTTCGAACCGCTCCACGCGAGTGGCGCCCAGCGCCACCAGCCGCTCGCACTCCGCCTCCAGGGCCGCCATCCGCTCCTCCCCCTCGAGCCCGGGCGCCGCCCTGACGTCCAGGTGGACGCGGTTCTTGGCCACCTTGTCCTCGGCGACCCGCTGGAAGAACAGGCGCGGTCCTTCGCCGTCGGGATCCTCGACGGCCGAGGCCGAGTTGCGCCGCTCCTGCGGCACCCCGGACCTCTCGAGGAACTCGTCCCACGCGGCCAACGGGTCGGTGCCGGCAGCGAGCTCGACTCCGGGCGGCGTGGGATGCACGTAGCCGAGGACGTCTCGCCAGAACGACGAGAGAGCCCGGGGGTCGCGGGCGTCGAAGGTGACCTGGATCTGACGGCTCATGGACTCATCCTTGCGTCCGCCACCGACATCGGGGCCTCAGTCGTCCACCACCCGCAGTCAGCCTTCGACGTACTCCGCGAGGTGCTCGCCGGTGACCGTGGAGCGGGCGGCGACCAGGTCCGCGGGCGTGCCTTCGAAGACCACCTTGCCGCCGTCATGGCCCGCGCCGGGGCCGAGGTCGATGATCCAGTCAGCGTGCGCCATCACGGCCTGGTGGTGCTCGATCACGATGACCGACTTGCCGGAGTCGACCAGCCGGTCCAGCAGGCCCAGCAGGTTGTCGACGTCGGCGAGGTGCAAGCCGCTCGTCGGCTCGTCGAGGACGTAGACCCCGCCCTTGTCCGACAGGTGCATCGCGAGCTTGAGCCGCTGCCGCTCTCCTCCCGACAGCGTGTTGAGCGCCTGGCCCAGCTTGAGGTAGCCGAGACCGACGTCCTCCATCCGCGCCAGGATGGCCGCAGCGGGCGGCGTCTTGGCTTCGCCGTCGGCGAAGAAGGTGTGCGCCTCGGCCACGGGCAGGTCGAGGACCTCGGCGATGTTGAGCCCGCCGAACCGCAGCTCGAGCACCTCGGCCTGGAACCGCTTGCCGCCACAGTCCTCGCAGACGGTCGCGACCGTCTCCATGAACGACAGCTCGGTGTAGATCATGCCGTTGCCGTTGCACGACTCGCAGGCGCCCTCCGAGTTCGAGGAGAACAGCGCCGGCTTGACGCCGTTGGCCTTCGCGAACGCCTTGCGGATCGGCTCGAGGAGCCCGGTGTACGTCGCCGGGTTGCTGCGCCGGGAACCCTTGATCGCCGACTGGTCGACCACCACGACGCCCGCCTCGGACGCCCCTGCCCCCTTCGCCAGCGAGCCGTGGATCAGCGAGCTCTTGCCGGAACCGGCCACACCGGTCACGACGCACAGCACCCCCAGCGGCACGTCGACGTCGACGTCCTGGAGGTTGTGCGTGTCGGCGCCGCGGATCTCGATCGTCCCGGAGGCCGCCCGCACGGCCTCCTTGAGGCGCGCCCGGTGGTCGAGGTGGAGACCGGTCAGCGTGCCGCTCTTGCGGAGGCCTCCGACGGTCCCTTCGAAGCACACCGAGCCGCCCGCCGTACCGGCCCCCGGGCCGAGGTCGACGACGTGGTCCGCGATCGCGATCGTCTCGGGCTTGTGCTCGACGACGAGGACCGTGTTGCCCTTGTCGCGCAGGCTCAGCAGCAGCTTGTTCATCCGTTGGATGTCGTGCGGGTGCAGGCCGATGGTGGGCTCGTCGAAGACGTAGGTGACGTCGGTGAGCGCCGAGCCCAGGTGCCGGATCATCTTGGTCCGTTGGGCCTCGCCTCCGGAGAGGCTGCCCGACGGACGGTCGAGCGACAGGTAGCCGAGACCGATCTCGACGAAGGAGTCGAAGAGGTGCAGGAGGTTGGCGACCAGCGGCGCCACCCCTCGGTCCTCGATGCTGCGGACCCAGTCCGCCGCGTCGCTGATCTGCATCGCACACACGTCGGCGATGTTCGTACCCTGGATCGTGGACGACCGGGCGGACTCGTTGAGCCGGGTGCCGTCGCACTTCGGGCAGGCGGCGAAGACCGCTGCGCGCTCGACGAAGGCCCTGATGTGGGGCTGGAGCGAGTCGATGTCCTTGCCGAACATCGACTTGCGGATCTTGGGGATCAGCCCCTCGTAGGTGATGTTGATCTTCTCGACCTTGACCTTGCGGGTCTCCCCGTAGAGCAGGTCCTCGCGCTGCTTGTCGCTGAGGTCCTTGATCGGTACGTCGGCCGGCACGACTTCCTTGTACGGCGCGACCATCCACCCGTCCGCCGTGTAGCCGGGCACCAGGATCGCGCCGTCGACCAGCGACTTCGACTCGTCGATGATCTCGCCCAGGTCCAGGTCGGAGGTGGTGCCCCGACCCTCGCACTCGGCGCACATGCCGCCGAGGTAGATCGCCTGGCGAACGACGTTCTTCTCCACCTTGCCGCCGGCCTTCTCGGTCGACATGACGCCGCTGGCCTTGCGGGTCGGGACGTTGAAGGAGAACGCCGTCGGCGGTCCGATGTACGGCGACCCCAGCCGGCTGAACAGCACCCGGAGCATCGCGTTGGCGTCGGTCACGGTGCCGACCGTCGACCGCGCGTTGGCGCCCATGCGCTCCTGGTCGACCACGATCGCGGGCGTGATGCCCTCGAGCACGTCGTAGTCCGCCCGGTTCAGGGACGGCATGAACCCCTGCACGAACGTCGAGTAGGTCTCGTTGATCAGGCGCTGCGACTCGGCGGCGATGGTGCCGAACACCAGGGAGCTCTTGCCCGAGCCGGAGACTCCGGTGAAGACGGTGAGCCGCCGCTTCGGCAGCTCGACGTTGACGTCCTTGAGGTTGTTCTCACGGGCGCCCTGGACGCGGATCAGGTCGTGGCTGTCAGCCGAGGGGGTGGCCATGGGTCAATGAATATCAGGGAGGCGGCTCAGGAAGCCTGCTGAATGCGGAGCTCGTTGCCGGCGGGGTCGCGGAAGGCGCAGTCGCGGACGCCGTAGGGCTGGTCCATCGGCTCCTGGATCACCTCGGCCCCGCGGGCCTGGATGGTGTCGAACGTGCCGCCGACGTCGGTCGTGGCCAGGTTGACCCCGAAGTAGGTGCCCTTCGCCATCAGCTCGGCCAGCATCCGGCGCTCGTCGTCGGTCAGTCCGGGCGTCGCGCCGGGCGGGTGCAGCACGATGTTGGTGTCCGGCTGGTCAGGCGGCCCGACCGTGATCCAGCGCATCCCCTCGTAGCCGACGTCGTTGCGCACCTCCCAGCCGAGCACGTCGCGGTAGAACTCGAGGGACTCGTCGGGGTTCGCGTGCGGGAGGAAGCTGGCGTTGATCTTGAGGTCCATGGGCCCCACGCTAGAGCGGCCCACCGAGCTGCCGCTTCTCGATTCCTGATCAGTCCTGGCGGAGGAGCGTCAGCGGTCGTTGCTGCGGAGGCCGACGATGACGAGCGCCACGCCCAGTCCGGCGATCGCCGGACCGGCGATCGCCCAGAATTCCACGTCGCTCATGGCGCTGCCCCCGACGTACCCGAGTCCCTGGAGCGTGAAGAGCGAGCCGGCCAGGACCAGCACGACGCCGGTGATCACCGCGAGCGGGTTGCGCATGGGGCCGAGTCAACCACGGGTCCGGGCGGGCGCCGTACGGCACCATGCCCGAGGTGCTCGTCAGGATTCCGTGACCCACTTCTCGCTGCGCTCCCACAGCTCGGCGGCCAGCTCGGGGGTCACGACCTTCGACGGCGTCTTCTCCCGCTGCTTGTCGTAGTAGCGGCCGGTCTGCCCGGCAACCTCGGGCGACGTCGCGCAGTGGAGCGACGTCCGCGCACCCTGCTCGGTCGACTTCATGAAGAACGTCAGCGCCTGCCTGAGCCCGAAGGGCACCTCTCGCCAGACGTCCGAGGCGATCGAGCCCGGATGGAGGGAGTACGTCGTGACGCCGGTCCCCTCGAGCCGCCGCCCGAGCTCCTGCGCGTGCAGCACGTTGGCAAGCTTGGAGACGCAGTACTCGTCGAACGCGGTGCGGGTGACGCTCGGCCGGCGCACGGCGTCCCAGTCGATGCCCTTCGCCCGGTAGTGGCCCGTGCTGGCGACGTTGACGATCCGCCCCGGTCCGCTGGCGACGATGTGGTCGCGCAGCAGCTCGGTCAGGAGGAACGGCCCGACGTGGTTGGTGCCGAAGGCGAGCTCGAAGCCGCTCGGCGTCATCCCTCGGGACCCCGCCAGGCCGGCGTTGTTGATGAGCACGTGCAGCGGCTCGCCGCCGGCCAGGAACGTCTCCGCAGCGGTCCGCACCGAGGACAGGTCACCGAGGTCGAGCGGGATGAAGTCGAGATCGGTGTTGCCCGTGTCGTCGGAGATCTCCCTCATCGCGGCGCGGTTCTTCTCCTCCGACCGCCCCGCCATCACGACCCGGGCGCCGCGTCCCGCCAGGGCGCGCACGGTCTCCTTGCCGATGCCCGTGTTGGCTCCTGTCACCAGGAAGGTCCGTCCCTTGAGGTCAGTCATGTCGCCCATCGTCCCCCGGCGCGGTCGAGCAGGCGTCCGCCCAGGGTCGGAAGTTCCTGCACCCGGCGGTATCAGCAGGTGTCCTCCGTCACTCCTAGGGGTGACGCCCGACCCTGGGCGCCCAACCCCTGAGGAGAAGACATGTCCAACAGCACCACCACCGTCCTCAATGTGAAGTCCGACGTCACCCTCGACGAACTGCAGCGCGCGATCGCGGTCGCGGTCGACGTGGCGGGGTGTCCGGGCTGCGGCCTGAACGGCTTCGACCTGAAGTTCCAGATCGACCCCCGCGTGCGCTGGCAGAACATCCTCGACAAGCTGCCCGACCTGGTCCGTGACATCGACGTCGTCGTCAACCCGGCGTTCGACCAGTCCTTCGGACGCACGATCGGTCGATGACGGACGTGGAGCCCGACGCCCGGGGCGGGCGACCGCCCGCCCTGGGCGTCTCCTACGAAGGCCGGCCGCGAGAGCTGTTGGCGGCCCTGGCACCGATCGTCGACGTGGTCGAGGTGCTGCCCGACTGCCTCGTGGGCAGGGACGGCCGCCCTCACCGGGCCCTCCTCGACGACCTGGAGGAGCTCGCTCCGGACGTCGAGCTGACCTACCACGGCATCGGTCTCTCGATCGGCACGACGTCCGGGTGGAACGAGGACTACCTGCGGCTGCTCGACACGATGTTCTGCTGGCGCGCGCCGCGATGGCACAGCGAGCACCTCGGCTTCACGACCGTCGACGGCTCGTTCCTCGGCACCATGCCCGCGCTGCCGCCGACCCAGGAGGCGTTGGAGCTCGTCGTCGCGCGATCGCGGACGATGACCGCGGCGTACGGTCGCGAGTTCCTGCTCGAGCACGTCGCGACGCCGCTCGCCCGCCCCGGCGAGATGAGCCTGGCCTCGTTCCTCAACACGCTCGCCGCCGAGACCGGCAACCGGCTTCTGGTCGACCTCCACAACCTCGAGTGCGACGCCGACAACGGACTCCTCGACCTCGGCGACTTCGTCGAGGAGCTCGACTGGTCGCAGGTCGGCGAGCTCCACCTCGCCGGCGGGGTCTGGTACGACGGCCGCCACCTCGACGTGCACTCCGGCCCGGTCGCCGACAGCACCCTCGCCCTGCTCGACGTCGCACTGGCGCGCGCGACCAACCTCGATCTCGTGCTCTACGAGGTCCTCGGCGAGGCCGTGCCCGGGCTGGGGGTCGACACCGTCGTCGACCAGGTGACCGCGCTCCGGAAGCGGGTTGCGCCATGACCCTCGGCGCCTACGAGCAGGTGGTCGTGGCGGCACTTCGGGCCGAGGCCGACCTGGACGGCGCGGACGTCGTCCGCTGGGCGGTCCGGTGCTGGGCAGCCGCCTCGCTCGCCCAGGTGTGTCCCCTCACGTCCGCCGTGCTCGCCGGCCGGGACCGCTGGGAGCATGAGGTCGATCTCCAGCTCGAGCAGGGCAACCGGCCGGCAGCGCTCCACGAGTGGGGCAGGGACTTCGCCGTACGGATGACGGACGACGCGGATCCGCTGGTGGCAGCCGCTGCCGGCCTCGAGGCGGCCGCCCTCAGCCGCGGTGCCGCACCGGGCGGGTGACCTTCTTCGCGACACAGGCGATCATCCCCTCCGTCGAGCGGTCGGGGTCAGCGCGGTAGACGCTCGGCGAGACCCCGACCAGCTCGGTGAACCGGGTGCTGAACGTGCCGAGCGACGAGCAGCCGACGGCGAAGCAGACGTCGGTCACGCTGAGGTCGCCCCGGCGGAGCAGCGTCATCGCCCGCTCGATGCGGCGGGTCATCAGGTAGGAGTACGGCGGCTCGCCGTAGGCCTCCTTGAACTGGCGGCTGAGGTGGCCCGCCGACATCCCGACGCCGCGGGCGAGCGCGGCGACGTCGAGCGGCTGGTCGTACTCCCGGTCCATCCGGTCCTTGACCCGGCGCAGCAGCGCGAGGTCACGAAGTCGCTGGTCCTCCGCCGAGCTCGTGGTCACGCCGAGGATCGTGCCACGGGTGGCCAACATCCCCCATGCCCGTCGGACGGGCGCTCAGTCGCCGAGGTACTGCTCCGCCCACGCGGAGATGATCCGTCCGGCCCGCTTGGCCTGCCCGGGCTTGGTGAGGAGGTGGTCGGAGCCCTCGAGCGACACGAAGCTGCGCGGGTGGCGGGCGGTGCGGAAGATCTCGCTCGCGTTGGCGATCCCGACCGTGTTGTCGGTGGGCGAGTGCATCACCAGGAGCGGACGGCGGAGGCTCCGGATCGACTCCCGCAGGTCGGCCTTCCGCATGTCCTCCACGAACGATCGGCGCAGGGTCAGCGCCTTGCCTCCGACCAACCACTCGGCCTCACCCTCGGCGAGCACGCGGTCGACCAGCGCGTCGTACTGGACCTCCGCGTGGCCTGGCTCGATCGGGGCGCCGATGCTGACGACCGCACCGGCATCGCACGGGCTCGCCGCCGCGAGCGCTGCGGCGCCCCCGAGGGAGTGCCCGACGAGCAGGTCGATCGGCGTGCCCCGCTCGGTCATGAACCGCGAGGCCTCCACCGTGTCCGCGACCTTCTGGCTGAACGAGCCGCTGCCCCAGTCGCCCTCGGAGTCGGCCAAGCCCAGGTTGTCGTAGCGCAGCATGCCGATGCCGTCGCTGGCGAGCTGCTTGCAGATCCGGGCTGCTGCCGGGCAGTCCTTGCCGAGGGTCAGCCCGTGCACGAAGAGCCCCCAGCCGCGCACCGGCTCCGTGGGCTCGTCGATCAGTCCCGCGAGCAGCGGGCCGGTGCTGCTCGGGAACCGGACGCGGGTCGCCATGGCGGCAGCGTAGACCCCCCGACGGTCAGCTGGCCTCGAGCCACGAGCCCGTCAGCGACACGACCACCCGTTGGTGGAGGTCGCACATGCCGTGGTCGGTGACCGGGTCGCGCTCGCAGGTCGGGAACCCGCAGCCCCCGCTCAGTCCGCCCGGTCCACCTGCTGGTCCCGCGTCGTACGACGATCCTGCCCCCATGACGCTCCCCTCCCCTCGGTCGTGTCAGCTCATGCTCCCGCACCGGGGTCCCCCACCACGACGGGCCAATGTCCACCAAGGTCCTGGTCAGAACGGACCAGACGGGCGGTCGATCGGGTCCGTCCGACCGGTCACGATCGTTCGACGGCGACGACGCTCGTTCGGTTCCGCCCGTCGTTCTTGGCCCGGAAGAGCGCCCGGTCCGCCGCGGTCAGCACGGACACGAACTCCAGATGGTCCTCGCCCGGCATCACCACCGCAGCGCCGATGCTGATCGTCACCGGCAGGGCGGCCGGGATGGCGGCGGTCGACACGCGGTCGCGGATCCGCTCGGCGATGCGACCCGCGTCGGCGAGCGCGACGTCGGGCAGGAAGACACAGAACTCCTCGCCACCGAACCGACCGAGCAGGTCGCCGGCGCGGAGCTCGGCCCGGATCGCCTCGGCGACGACGGCCAGCGCGTCATCCCCGACCAGGTGGCCCCACGTGTCGTTGAACCGCTTGAAGTAGTCGAGGTCGGCGAACAGCACGCACCATGACCTCCCACGCCGTTCGCAACGCGACGCGGCCGTCATCGCCAGTCGCCGCCAGGACTCGAAGCGGAGCGTCGAGGTCTTGTCGTCGTGCTCGGCACGCTCCCGCAAGGGTTCGTGCAGCGCGGCGCGCTGGGCCATCAGGTACACCGGGACGAGGAGCACGATGAACCATGCGCCCGCCGTCCAGATCGCTGCCGACAGGCCGCCGACGAGCAGCACTCCGGTCTCCGTGAGGTAGAACGAGGGCGAGGCCAGGGTCTGGCGCAACCAGGTCTCGTCGGCCGCATCGTTGAGGTAGGCACTGCCGTGGAACAGCACGGTCTCCACGACGAGGAACGCCCCGGCCGCAGCGAGGACGCCGAGGAGGCCCGTCAGGCCGTCCCCGCGCATGAGGTCGGACTGGTCGCCCAGAACGGCCCGGGCGGCGATGGCCGCGGCCAGACCGGCGAGGATGACGTACGCCGCCGAGCCGATCCACTTCCACGGCGTCACCCGCAGTCCGCGCCACCACGCGTGGGAGTAGGTCACAACGACGACTGGGAGCAGCCACCACGTCGGCAGCAGCACAGCCGCAGCGAGTGCCCACGCGGAGAGGCCCTTGTGCGGTCGCTGGCTCTCGGACGCCCCGCGCTCGAGGATCCGACCGATCTCGACGTTGAGGACGGACAGGCCGACCAGCAGCAGGCCCGTCATCGTCGCCTGTCTCAACGGCGGGCCGTGACCGAGGTCGACGAGGAGGGGCGGGAGCACGATCGCGGCGGCGACGGCGACGCTGACCCATGCCTGGCACGCCGGCGGGGTGCGCAAGAACGCCCAGCGCTGCGGACGCCCTGCCGCGGGCGCGGTCGTACCGTCGGCGACAGCCATGGACCTCTCCCCGTCCGTGGGACCGCGGCTTGGGCACCGCGGTCACCATCTCCCGCCACGACGGTACGGCGCACGGCCGGTGGGCGTCCGGCAAACCGGACAAACCGCTACTGGACGCGGGCCGCCAGCAGGTCGAGGTCCCGCTCGGCGTAGAGCCGATGCTGCCACTCCTCGTTGAGCACGACGAGGAGGGGCTCGGACAGCGGCATCTCCTCCGACGGCGGCCAGCTGTCGCCGGGCGGCGGGGTGATGACGGAGACCAGGGACTCGTCGCTCAGCCCCTCGATCACGCCCGCGACCATCGCCCGCCGCTCGGCCCGGAGTGCGAGCACGGTGTCGAGGTCGGGGCGGGCGTCGCGGTCGCGCGGGATGCCTGCCTTGTCCGGCATGCCGTCCCACGGCAGGTCGAGGGGATGCCACGGGCTGAGGTCACCGAGGATCCCGCGTCCGACCCACGCCGCGCTCGCGAACGACAGGTGGCGCAACGTCTGGATGAAGGACCACTCCTCGTTGACGCTCTCGTGCAGCGTCTCGGGCGGGAGCGCTCGGGCCCGGTCGATGGTTCCGCTCCAGAGGCGGTCGAGGATCTCCCAAGCCTCCGCGAAGCCTGCCGCGGTGGTCGGCCGCATCTTCGCCCGCTGGGGATAGCGCCGGTTGAGCTCGGCCTCGACCAACGGCGCCACGTCGACGCCGTTGATCCGCACGTTGCGGATCTCGGCGTTGATCTCGACGTCGTCGAGGATCGCCTCGTTGACGCGCATGCCGCTCAGGATCGCGTCGCGGATCCGGACGTCGTTGAGGTAGGCATCGGTGAACGTCGAACCCCGGAGGTCGACGCGTTCGAACCGGGAGCCGCTGAGGTCCTGCTCGATGAACTCGGCCATGGGCGGAGCCTGCCACCCGGCACCGACACCTTCCACCGGCCCGGCGTAGTCAATCCGGGCCATGGGCACCGGCACAGCCGGATGAGATCCGAGAATTCGTCTGCGCGCCGGTGTATCAGGCGCCTAACGTCGGAGTCTGTTGAAGTGAAGAACCCCGCTGCGGAGCGATGAGACACCAGCCCCCGGCAGGTCTGAGCACACAACCGACCCGAACCGTACGAGAGGAGGCAGAACCATGTGGGACTCGACCCTCACGATGACCCGTGAGACGCACCTGTCGCACGACCTGCCCTGCCTGAGGTGCGGTCACGGCGTCCACACCTACCTGCCCTGTGGCGACACCTGCCACTGCCCGCCGGTCGTCCTGCCGGGCGAGCTCGGCTGAGCCTCGATCCCAGCATCGATCCGCAGCACCGCGGCGACGGGTGTGGGAACCTGACCGCGTGACCCGACGTCCTATTGGCGTGAAGACGATGCTGCTGGCACTGGCCGCCGTCCTGGCCATGACGCTCTCCTCCTGTGGGGACGAGGACCCGACCACCATGGCCGAGGACGAGCCCGCAGCCGCGGTCTCGCTCGACGACCTCGACGGACGGGCGTTCGCCTCCGTCCGGGTCGACGGGCACCAGCTCGTCAAGGACACCCGGATCCGGCTCGGCTTCGAGGGCGACCAGCTGTCGGCCGACGCGGGCTGCAACCACATGTCCGGCGTGGCCGCCCTCGACGCGGACACACTGACGGTGACCAACCTGGCGGGCACCGAGATGGGCTGCCCCGACGGGCGCAACGACCAGGACGCGTGGCTCGGCAGCTTCCTGGGCGCGGGTCCGACGGTCGATCTCGCCGACGACACCCTGACCCTCACCGGCAGCGACGTCGTCATCGAGCTGGTCGAGCTGGAGGTCCCGGACCCGCCCACCGGCGACCCCGACGAGCCCGTCTCGAACGACGTAGGCACCCCCGCCGAGAACAGCTGAGCCTCAGGGCTGCAGCAGTACCTTGATCGCGCGCCGCTCGTCCATGGCGCGATAGGCCTCGGGCGCCTCGTCGAGCGGGAGGGTCAGGTCGAAGACCCGACCCGGCTCGATCCGGCCGGCGACCACGAGGTCCAGCAGCTCCGGCAGGTAGCGCCGCACCGGGGCCATGCCACCCCGGAGGCCGACGTTCTTCTGGAACATCTTCCCGACCGGCAGCTCCACGCCGTGCGGCACGCCCACGAAGCCGACCGTCGCACCGGGACGGGCGACGGCGAACGCCGTACCCATGGAGTCGTCGGTGCCGACGCACTCGAGGACGGCGTCGGCGCCCACTCCCCCGGTGATGTCCTTCACGACCTTCGCCCCCTCGCGGCCGCGCTCGGCGACGACGTGCGTCGCACCGAAGCCGGTGCCCAGCTGCTGACGGCTCTCGTGGCGTGACATCAGGACGATCGTCTCGGCGCCCATCACCGACGCTGCCAGGACCCCGCACAGCCCGACCGCTCCGTCTCCGACCACCACGACCGAGCCGCCGGCGGTGACGCCGGCCGAGACCGCGGCGTGCCAGCCCGTCGGCATCACGTCGGACAGCGCGAGCAGCGACGGGATCAGCGACGGGTCCGGTACGCCGACCACGGCGACCAGGCTTCCGTCTGCCTGGTTGACCCGTGCGTACTCGCCCTGACCGCTGGCCGTCATGCCGAGGTTGACGCACGCGGACTGCACGCCGGCGACGCAGTGCGGGCAGGTGTTGTCGCAGTGGCAGAACGGGACGATCACGAAGTCGCCGGGTCGGAAGCCCGTCACCTCCGCGCCGACCTCCTCCACGACGCCGACGCACTCGTGACCGATCGTGGATCCGGGCTGCGTCGGGTTCTCCCCGCGGTAGGGCCACAGGTCGGACCCGCAGACGCACCCGGCGACCACCTTCACGATGGCGTCGGTCGGGCGCTTGATCGTCGGATCCGGCACCTCCTCGACGCGGATGTCCCGGGGACCGTGGATCGTGGTGGCGCGCATGCGCGCCATCCTGCCGTACGGTTCGTCCGTCCTCCCCACGCCGTGGCGGTTTGCGTTATCTCACATGTGAGTTACCGTCTTTGCATGACGATCTCTCCCCAGGTCGAGACCCAGCCCGACTACAAGGGCCGGATCGGCAACCTGATCCGAGACGCGCGCAAGCACCGCGGTCTCACGCAGACCCAGCTCGCCGAGCGTCTCGGGACCAGCCAGAGCGCGATCAACCGGATCGAGAAGGGGCACCAGAACCTGTCCCTCGAGATGCTGGCCCGGATCGGCTCCGCACTCGACTCCGAGATCGTCGCTCTCGGCGCCGGCCCGACCCATCTCCGGGTCAAGGGCCCCACGACGCTGTCGGGCACGATCGACGTCAAGACGTCGAAGAACGCCGGTGTCGCCCTGCTCTGCGCCTCGCTCCTCAACCGCGGCCGCACCACGCTCCGCAAGGTGGCGCGGATCGAGGAGGTCAACCGACTGCTCGAGGTGCTCGGCAGCCTCGGCGTGCAGACCCGGTGGATCAACGACGAGAACGACCTCGAGATCGTCCCCCCGAAGGAGCTCGACCTCACCCGGATCGATGAGGAGGCCGCGCGGCGTACCCGCTCGGTACTGATGTTCCTCGGACCACTCCTCCACCGCGCCGACACGTTCGAGCTGCCGTACGCCGGCGGCTGCAACCTCGGCACCCGGACGGTCGAGCCGCACATGTCCGCGCTGCGGCCGTTCGGCCTCGAGGTGAAGGCCACCGACGGCTGGTACCACGGCCAGGTCAACCGCGCGATCGTCCCCGGTCGGCCGATCGTGCTCACCGAGCGCGGCGACACCGTCACCGAGAACGCACTGATGGCGGCCGCGCTCCACCCCGGCACCACGGTCATCCGCAACGCGTCCTCCAACTACATGGTCCAGGACCTCTGCTTCTACCTGCAGGCCCTCGGCGTCGACGTCGACGGCGTCGGTACGACGACCCTGACCGTGACCGGCAAGTCGGTCATCGACGTCGACGTCGACTACGCGCCGAGCGAGGACCCCATCGAGGCGATGTCCCTGCTCGCCGCGGCGATCGTCACCAAGTCGGAGATCACGATCCGCCGGGCGCCGATCGAGTTCCTGGAGATCGAGCTCGCGATGCTCGAGGAGATGGGCTTCCGCTACGAGCGCACCGAGGAGTACCTCGCTGCCAACGGGCACACCCGGCTGGTCGACCTCCGCACCCTGCCCTCGACGCTGATCGCGCCGCGGGACAAGATCCACCCGATGCCGTTCCCCGGCCTCAACATCGACAACCTGCCGTTCTTCGCGGTCATCGCGGCTGTCGCCGAGGGCCAGACCTACATCCACGACTGGGTCTACGACAACCGAGCGATCTACCTCACCGACCTCAACAAGCTCGGCGGCCGGGTGAGCCTGCTCGACCCGCACCGGGTGATGATCGAGGGTCCGACGTCGTGGACCGGCGCGGAGCTGATGTGCCCGCCGGCGCTGCGGCCGGCGGTCGTCGTCCTGCTCGCGATGCTCGCGAGCAAGGGCACCTCGGTGCTGCGCGGCACCTACGTCATCCATCGCGGCTACGAGGACCTCGCCGAGCGGCTCAGCTCCCTGGGCGCCGACATCGAGACGTTCCGCGATATCTGACGTCCCGCCTGCAACAGTCAGGGCATGGGCTATCTCCGACCGGGCAAGGTCCTCGCGTTCGCCCACCGCGGGGGTGCGTACCACCCCGAGATCGAAGGGCTCGAGAACACCCTGGCGGCGTTCCGGCACGCAGCCGCCCTCGGCTACGAGTACCTCGAGACCGACGTGCACGTCACCAAGGACGGCGCGCTGCTGGCCTTCCACGACGACGTGCTCGACCGGGTCACCGACGGCCGGGGCGCCGTCAAGGACCTGACGCTCTCGGAGCTGCGCCGGGCGCGGATCGGCGGTCGTGAGGAGATCCCGACGTTCGGGCAGCTGCTCGATGCGTTTCCCGACGCCCGGTTCAACATCGACATCAAGTCGGCGGGCGCGGCGGCTGTGCTCGCCGACGTGATCCGGGAGCACGATCTCTGGGACCGGGTCCTCGTCGGCTCCTTCTCCCCCGCCCGGATCCGGGAGTTCCGGCAGCTCACCGGGGGTCGGGTCCCGACCGCCGCCCACCTGTGGGAGATCGTGGCGTTCCGGTTCCTGCCGAGCACCCGCCTCGCCGGCCGGCTGGCCGGCCAGGACTTCGTCGCGCTGCAGATCCCCCACCGCCGGCACGGCATGCGTGTCGTGACGCCCGGGCTGGTCCGGCGGGCGCATGCTGCAGGCAAGCAGGTGCACGTGTGGACCGTCGACGACCCGGACGAGATGCGGGAGCTCCTCGACCTGGGTGTCGACGGGCTCTTCACGGACCGCACCGACCTGCTCAAGGATGTGCTGGTGGCGCGTGGCCAGTGGGAGGGAACCCGATGAACACGACATCCCCGATCGCGGATCTGGGGCCGGTCAACCGCGCCCGGGAGCAGAAGGCGTGGTTCTTCTACGACTGGGCGAACTCGGCCTTCGCGACGACGATCGCGGGCGTCCTGTTCGCGCCGTACCTGATCACGATCGCCGAGCGCGCCGCGTGCGGGTTCGTCGGCGACGAGGACCGGAGGTGCCGCGAGACCCTGGACATCCTGGGGGTCGCGATCTCGCCGGGGTCGCTGCCGTCGTACGTCATCACCTTGTCGACGGTCCTCGGTGCCGTCCTCTATCCCCTGATCGGCGCCATGGCCGACCGCACCGCGCGCAAGACCGACCTGCTGGCCGGGTTCGCGTGGGTCGGGGCAGGCGCCGCAGGCCTGCTGTTCTTCCTGACCGACGACCGGTGGCTGTTCGGCAGCCTGGTCTTCCTGGTGGCGAACCTCAGCTTCGGCGCCTCCATCGTGATCAGCGACTCCCTGCTCAACCTGATCTCCGAGGAGCACGAACGCGACCGGGTGTCCTCGGTCGGCTGGGCCTACGGGTACGCCGGGGGCGGACTGCTGCTCGCCGCGAACTTCCTGGTCGTCACGTTCCACGACTCGATCGGGCTCAGCACGGAGATGGCCGTGCGGATCAGCCTGTTGTCGGGGGCCATCTGGTGGGCGGCCTTCACGCTGATCCCCTGGCGCGGGATCAAGGACAAGCCACCGCTGGCCGTCGAGAGCGCCCAGGGCGGCCTGATCGCCCGCTCGTTCGGGCAGCTGTGGGCGACGCTGAAGGAGCTGCGCAACTACCCGGTCGCGGTCACCTTCCTGCTCGCGTACCTGTTCTTCAACGACGGCATCCAGACCGTGATCGCGTCCGCCGCGATCTTCGGCGAGAAGGAGCTCGGGTTCGACACCGGCACCGTGCTGGGCGCCTACCTGCTCGTGCAGTTCGTCGCCGTCGGAGGAGCGATCGGGTTCGGCACGGCCGCGGTGAAGGTCGGCGCCAAGCCCGTCATCCTGGTCGGCCTCGCGTTCTGGATGGCGATCGTGACCGTCGCGCTCGTGGTCCCGGAGGAGAACCTGGTCGCGTTCCTCCTCCTGGCCACCGCGATCGGCATCGTCCTGGGTGGGACGCAGGCGCTTGCCCGGTCGTACTTCTCGCTGCTCATCCCCCGCGGGAAGGAGGCCGAGTTCTTCAGCCTCTACCACGCCATGGATCGCGGCACGTCCTGGCTCGGCACGCTGACCTTCGGGCTGGTCTACCAGTTCAGCGGGTCCTACCGGCCGGCCGTCTTCGCCCTCATCGTCTTCTTCACCATCGGCGGGCTGCTGCTGCTCAAGGTCGACACCGACCGTGGAATTCGGGATGCGGGCAACAGACGTCCCGCAATCGCCTGAAATCGTCGCGCCCCGGCGCAATTTCGACCGGATTGCAACCTTTTGTCGGCGGGTAGCGTTGGATATGTAGCGGCCGCGTCGGTCACCTGTGCCCGAGGAGATCCCTTGGCGACCACGCGCCGGACCCCGCCAGGAGCAGGGGTCAGGACATGGGAGGAAGAACATGGCGGAGCGCACCTTGCGAGGCGCACGACTGGGCGGACAGTCGTTCGAGGACGAGCGCGGGATCGAGTTCGCAGCCCGTCAGCAGGTCGGGTACCTCTGCCCCCACGGGCACGGCTTCGAGATCACGATGTCGATCGAGGCCGACGTCCCGGCCGTCTGGGAGTGCCCGCGTTGTGGCGCGGAGGCCGAGAGCACGTCCGGCATCGAGCGTGAGGTCAAGGTCGAGAAGCCGCAGCGCACCCACTGGGACATGCTGCTCGAGCGCCGCTCCGAGAAGGAGCTCGAGGACATTCTCACCGAGCGGCTCGAGCTGCTCCGCGGCGGCGAGATCGGCCCCGCTCACCTGCACCGCACCGGCCGCAAGCGCAAGGCCGCCAACGCCTGAGGATCACTCCTCGACGACCTCGCCCCGGACGACGGTGTCCCCTGCCGTCGGGCCGGGGCCTCGCCCTGCCGGGCCGGTCCGGCCGGTCCGGCCCGCCGCCACGACGGTGAGCCGCGAGCCGAGGTAGGCCGTGAGCAGCCGGCGGAAGATCGGCCGGGTGAGCGGGATCACCAGCAGGAAGCCGACCAGGTCGGTGGCGAAGCCCGGGGTGAGCAGCAGCGTGCCGCCGATCAGGATCAGCGCGCCGTCCGCCAGCTCCTTGGCCGGCGGCCGATGGGTGCTCAGCGTGGCACGCAGCGCGTGCCAGGCCCGCCGACCCTCGCGCTTGACCAGCCAGGCTCCGACGAGGCTGTCGAGGACGAGCAGGCCGATCGTCCACCAGGGGCCGATCACCTGACCCACCTGGATCACGACGTAGATCTCGACGAGCGGCACGACCACGAACGCGACGAACATCAGCCATGGCCAGAGCCTGCGCCTCGTCGTACTCACGGATCGAGCGTAGATCAGGAGCGGTGACGGGTCCGCGCGTGCGCCTGCTCCCACCGCTCGCGGACGCCCCACTGGGTGATCCGCTTGAGCGACTCGACGGCGACCTGGCCGCTCATCTTCGACTGTCCCCGGACCCGCTCGATGAACTCGATCGGCACCTCGCGCACCACCAGTCCTGCGCGCAGGCAGCGGGTGACCAGGTCGGTCTGGAAGACGTAGCCGTTGGACCGCACCGAGCCGAGGTCGATCTTCTCCAGGGCAGCGCGCCGGAAGACCCGGTAGCCGGCGGTGGCGTCGCGGACGTCGATCCCGAGGAGCAGCCGGACGTAGAGGTTGCCGCCGCGCGAGAGAGCCTCACGGCGACGCGGCCAGTTGACGACCCTGCCACCGGGGACCCACCGCGAGCCGATCACCAGGTCGGCGGAGCGCAGCCCCTCCAACAGGCGGTGCAGCTGCTCGGGCTGGTGGGACCCGTCGGCGTCCATCTCGCCCACGACGTCGTAGCCGGCGGCAAGGGCCCACGCGAACCCGGCGAGGTACGCCGCGCCCAGGCCGCCCTTGGCGGTGCGGTGCAGCACGTGCACCTGGGGGTCCGCGGCAGCCAGCTCGTCCGCGATGGCGCCGGTGCCGTCGGGTGAGTTGTCGTCGACGACCAGCACGTCCACCGTCGGCTGGGCGCGCCGCATCCGGCCGACGATCCAGGCCAGGTTGGCCGCCTCGTCGTAGGTCGGGATGACGACCACCACGCGGCCGAGCGCGGCGACCCGGTCGTGGTCGCGGGACTCGTTCCCTCGTTCCTCAGCCAACGGGAGCCTCACTCGGGGCGGGGGTTGCCTCGGGCTCCGACTCGACGTCGAGAACCCCAGCGGACCCGGCATCATCCCGGTATCGACGGTACGCGATTCCGCCGAGCACGAGGCCGACGAGCGACAGGCCGGTGAACACTCGCGCGGGCCAGGCACCGAGGCGGGTGGCGGGTGTCAGCTCGTTGCTGAGGCCGACCCGCTCCAGCAGGACCTCGGTCGTCCGTGGATCGGCCGAGGCGACCACGGTGCCGTCGGGCGCGATCACCCCGGTGATCCCGTTGGTCGCGGCGACGACCAGCCATCGGCCGGACTCGATCGCGCGGAGTCGGGTGATCGCGAACTGCTGTTCGATCTGGGTGGTGAAGATGAAGCTCGCGTTGCTGGTCTGGACGGTCAGCAGCTCGGCGCCGGCCCGCACCTGCTCCCGAAACACGTCGTCGTAGGCGACGTCGAAGCAGATGGCGTCGGCGACCTCGGTCCCGGCCACTCGGAGCGGCTCGGTCCGGGTCCCGCTCTTCATGTCGCGGCCGATCGCGCGCAGGGCACCGAAGTTGGGGTCCCAGTAGCGCCGGAAGGGGATGTACTCGCCGTAGGCCACCGGGTGCTGCTTGGTGTAGCGATCTCCCGGTCCGGTGACGGGGTCCCACACGATCCCCTGGTTGAGGACGTGGTCCTCGCCGTCGTCGACCAGGCCCCCGACGACGACCGGCACCCCTACGGCGGCGACCGCCTCCCGGATGCCGTCGTTGATCTCGCTCTCGCGGAACGGGTCGACCGCCGTCGAGTTCTCCGGCCACAGCACGAAGTCCGGACGGGCACCGCTGGCCGCGAGGTCGATCGTCGCGTCGACGTGGTTGCGGGTGACGCCATGGTGGTCGTACAGGATGTCGTCGGCGGGTCCTGGCAGGTTGCCCTGCACCGCCGCCACGACCAGGGAGCCCGAGCTCTCCGTCTCGTACGGCGCCACTGCCGGGATCACCAACGCGGCCACGATCGCGACTACTCCCCCGAACGCGAGCGGACGCGTACGACGTACCGACGGTCCAGCCCGGGGCAACCAGGTCTCGACCCCCGCCGCCAGCAGGAACCCGACCAGTGCGAGCAGGAACGACATGGCGGTCATGCCGATGTAGGCGAGCGCGGGTGCGACGGGCGTGTCGACGACCGCGAACGCGAGTCGTCCCCACGGCATGCCGCTGAACGGCCAGCCGCTGCGCAGGCCGTCCGTCGCCGTCCACACGGCGGCCAACCAGATGGGCCAGGCGGGCAGCCGACGCACCAGAGGTGCGGCGAGCCCGATCAGGCCGTAGAACAGCGCCTCGATGGACGACAGCGCGACCCAGGCGTCGGGCCCGATCGAGGTGCGCATCCAGTCGATGTGGGTGAAGTAGAACGCCACGCCGAACACCAGGCCCACCAGCCCGGCGCGCCAGAACGGCAGGTCCCTGGTCACGAGAGCGAAGACCGCGATGCCGATCGGGACGAGGTAGGGGACGGCGATCGGCTCGAACGAGGCGGTGAGAAGGAGTCCTCCCGCAACGGCGGCGATGAGGCGGGCGAGCACAGGATCAGCCTAGTGACCACCGGTGAGTCGCCAGGCATCCGTGACCAGGGACTGCGTCGACTGCGTGCCGGCAGCGTGGCGCGCGCGGCGAAGCCGCACGGTGCGCAGCCCCTGGGCCGAGCGAAGCGAAGGGCCGGGCGGCAAGCAGCGTCCGCGACACGCTCGGCAAATCAGAAACGGAAGGGGCGCTGTCTCCTTCGGACCATCTCGACATCCGACCGGCTGCCGGGGCCGGGATGTTGTCTAGGGGGACAGCGACCCTTCCGTGTCGCTCTCGCGGTGCGAACCGACCTCCGCGAACCGGGGCGGGAGGTGTTGGCGCTACACCCCCGTCTTCCGGCCACTCGGACGTCGGTCCGCCGACCACGACCTGCACGAGCAACGGTCACGTACTTTGGTCAGCGCAGCGGCACGTGTCAACCGTCTGCTGACCTGCGCCGATGCGCGAAGGCGCAGGTCAGAGAGGGGTCCGCGGGACACGAAATTTCGCGAAAATCTGACCTTCGTCCGGCGTGTCGCCGGGGACGCGCCGACGAGCCTCGTCTAAGGGACGACGACAGTGCCGGTTGCGGTCGTGACGACCACTGGCGGGTCGAGGACGGTCGCTGCCCCGGGCTGCGCCGGCGTGGCCGCACCCCGCGCGACAACGGTCAGCGTGAAGGCCATCACCCGCGAGCGTCGGCCGGCCCTGATCAGCTCGGCGGTCGCCTCGACGACGTCACCGGCCCGCACGGGCGCGCGGAACTGGACGTCGTCGTAGGACGCGAAGAGCCCCTCGTCGCCATCGGTGAGGATGCAGAGCTCGGTCGCGACGTCGCCGAACAGACCGAGCCCGTAGGCCCCGTCGACCAGGCTGCCGGCGTAGTGCGCGTGGGAGTAGGGCACGTAGCGACGCTGGGTCACCCGGGTGCCGACCGGTTGCTCGGGGGCGCTCACGAGGCCAGCCTATGGGCGAGGAAGCTCGCCACCTCGCCGGGCGTCGTACCCCTGCCGAAAATCCGGTCGACCCCCAGCTCCCCCGCCATCGCCTCGTCGAACCGCGGGCCTCCGACGACGAGCAGCGGCCGCTTCTCGGTGGGGAACGCCTCGCCGAACGCCGCCGACATCTCTCGGGTGTTGAGCAGGTGGGCGTCGCGCTGCGTGACGACCTGGGAGACGAGCACGGCGTCGGCCTGCTCGGCGACGGCCCGGTCGACCAGTTGCGGCACGGATACCTGTGCCCCCATGTTCACGACCTTGATCTCGCGGTAGTACTCGAGGCCCTTCTCCCCCGCGAACCCCTTGATGTTGAGGATCGCGTCGATGCCGACCGTGTGTGCGTCGGTGCCGATGCAGGCACCGAGGACGACGAGGCGCCGGCTCAGGCTGCGCTTGATCGCGGCGTTGACCTCTTTCGGGGTCAGCAGTGGGTAGTCACGCTCGACGACCACCACGGCGTCGAGGTCGACCAGGTGGTTGACCCGGCCGTAGACGACGAAGAACGTGAAGTCCGGACCCATGGGCTTGGCGTGCACGACCAGTGCCGGATCCATGCCCATCTTGGCCGCCAGCTGCTGGGCGGCGCCCTCCGCCCGCTTCGAGTGCGGCACCGGCAGCGTGAAGCTCACCTGCACCATCCCGTCGCCGGTGGTGTCGCCGTACGGGCGGACGAGGGTGCTCACTTCTCCTCCAGGAGCTCGGAGGCGGGGTTGTAGTAGTCGACTGCCTTGCGGGCGACGCCTTCGAGGCCCTTGCCGGCGTCGGCAGGGCGTCGCATCAGGCCGAACGTGCCGTCCGCGATCGCGTCCAGCAACCCCTCGTCGGCGATCCGGTCCAGGAGGTCGATCGTCTCCCCCAGCACCTGCCGGGCGCGGGTCGCGATCAGACCGTCGGGAGCGGGGTGGAAGTCCTCGCGCAGCCCGCCGGCGGCGTCGAGGACGTAGCGGACGTTCTGCAGGGCCAGGTCGCGGTCCGACAGCCAGGGCGTCACGACTGCCTCCGTCATCATGCCGACGAGCAAGATGCCCTGACCGGTCATCGCGCCGACCAGGTTGAAGAACCCGTCGAGCAGGTAGCCACGGAAGACGTCGCCCGTCATGTGCCGCGTCGGCGGCATCCACTTCAGAGGCGCCTTGGGGAAGAGCTCGCGCGCGAGCAGCGCGTGGGCGAGCTCCAACCGGAACGACTCGGGGACCGCCGGATCGATCTCGAACGCGTGCCCCAGGCCGAGCTGCCAGTCCTCGAGCCCGGCCTCCTTGGCGAAGTACTCGTTGAGCAGCTGGCTGGTCGTCACCGTGTGCGCCGCCTCGACCGCGTCGGCCGTGGTCAGGTAGTTGTCCTCGCCGGTGTTGATGATGATGCCGGCCCGGGCGTGCACCTGCCGGCTGAAGCGCTGGTCGACGAAGGTGCGCACCGGGTTGATGTCGCGGAAGAGGATCCCGTACATCGAGTCGTTGAGCATCATGTCGAGGCGCTCGAGGCCGGCCAGCGCAGCGATCTCCGGCATGCAGAGGCCGCTGGCGTAGTTGGTCAGCCGGACGTAGCGGCCGAGCTCCTTGCTCGACTCGTCGAGCGCGGCCCGCATCAGCCGGAAGTTCTCCTGGGTGGCGTAGGTGCCGGCGAAACCCTCGCGCGTCGCGCCCTCGGGGACGAAGTCGAGCAGGCTCTGGCCGGTCGACCGGATCACCGCGATGACGTCGGCGCCTTCGCGGGCGGCCTGCTGCGCCTGCGGGATGTCCTCGTAGATGTCGCCCGTGGCCACGATGAGGTAGATCCACGGCTCGCGGGGTGCGTCGCCGTGCCGTTTGATCAGTCGCTCCCGCTCGGTGTGGCGGCGGTCGATCTGGCGGATGCCTCCACCGACCTGCCGGCGGCTGGCGGTGCGGGCCCGCTTGGCGCGCGTGCCTTCGGGAAGGTCGAAGCGGACCGATCCGGCCGACGCCTTCTGGGCGAGGGTGACCAGGTCCTCGGCCTCACCGCGGGCGAGGGCGTCCCAGACCGGAAGGGCGACGCCGTGCTCCAGGCCGACGTCGGCCCGGACGGCGTCGAGCAGGCGGTTGGCCCAGGGGGTGCCTTCGGCGTCGGCGCCGCCGAGCCCGGCCAGTCGCAGGGTGGCGCGCTCGACCGAGACCGTCGTGTGCTGCTGGGCGAGCTTCACGATCGGCCGGCCGGCCTTGCGGGCGAGCGAACGCGCCTTCCGGACGGTGACCGGGTCGAGGTCGAGCTTGCCGGTCATGAGAGCCGCTCCTCGAACAGGCGCCGGACGCCCGGGTCGGCCCGCAGCAGGTCGAGCGCGAACGCGGCGTGTCCCGGGACGTAGCCGTTGCCCACGAGCATCGTGACGTCCGCGGCGACTCCCTCGGCGCCGAGAGCGGCAGCGGGGAACGACGTCGCCATGGAGAAGAAGATGACGGTCCCCCCGTCGGCGGTCGCCAGCACGGCACCGCCTTCGCAGCCGGGCACGTCGACGCAGACCACCGTGATGTCGGCCGGTCCCCCGGCCGCAGCGACCGAGTCGCGGAGCGCGATCGGGTCGCGGGCATCGGTGACCACCACCTCGTCGGCCAGGCCCACGGCCCCCAGCGCGGCCGCCTCGCGGTCGGTGGGCACCACGCCGATGAGACGGCAGGCGCCTGCCGCACGGGCCGCGGCCAACGACAGCGAGCCCGACTTGCCGCCGCCGCCGATCACGGCCACCACGGGCGACCTGCTCCTCGAACTGGTCCTCGAGCCGGTCGGGTCGCCGTCGACGTACTGCTTGACGACGCGGGCGGTCAGCGCCGGCGCTCCGCAGACGTCCATCACGGCGAGGCTCAGGGCGGTCGGCAGGTCGTCGGGCAGCACGGCGGCGATCGACCGGCCGAACAGGATGGCGTACCCGGCGCAGGGCGCCTGCTCCGATCGGCCGTCCCACTCCGCCAGGCCGTCGGTGATGACCAGCGGGGTCAGCGTGAGGGAGACCAGGGTGGCGACCCGCTGCCCGACCTCGAGGCCGAGGGGCGACTCCGGACCGACCTCCTCCACGGTGCCGATGAGCATCCCGCCCGACCCGGTCACCGGGTTCTGCATCTTGCCGCGCTCGGCCACGATGGCGAGTACGGCGTCGCGCACCCCTGCACCATCGACCGAGCCGTCGGCGTCGGTGTGCTCCTGCTCCAGCTGGCGGAAGGACGCGGCGTCCAGGTTGAGTCGTTCGACGCGGATCCGCACCTCGTCCGGCCACAGCTCGGGCCGCGTGTCCAGCCGGCGCGCGGCCTGCGGCAGCACCGTCGCCTCGTCGAGCACCCGGTGCAGGCCGGTCGCGTCACTCCGCTGTCTCACCGTCGACACTGCCACTCCCTCGTCTGTGAACCGCAAATCCTCCGGCGTGGGGATATTGCGACAGGATGATCTTCACGTAGTCTGGCACACATGAGCATCGAGACCTCGATCGCTGCTGGCATCCTCGAGCCCGCAGGTCAGCCCTACCCCTACCGCCGGGTCGAGCTGACCGAACCGGACTGGACGCGCTTCCCGGGCTGGAAGGACGTCACCGCGGAGGACTGGGCCTCGGTGCAGTGGCAGCGGGCGCACTGCGTCAAGAACCTCAAGCAGCTCCGCGACCTGCTCGGCGACCTGGTCGACGACCGGTTCTACGCCGACCTCGAGCGCGACCAGGCCGAGCGCGCCACCATGTCGATGCTGGTGCCGCCGCAGATGCTCAACACGATGGTGCCGCACGTCCAGCCCTCCGGCTCCGGATCGCTCACCGACGCGTTCTACGCCGACCCGATCCGCCACTACATGCTGCCCGTCTTCTCCGACCGGCGCACCGACTGGCCGTCGCACCCCCATGCCACCCGCGACTCGCTGCACGAGCACGACATGTGGGTCGCCGAGGGACTCACCCACCGCTACCCCACCAAGGTGCTGGCGGAGCTGCTGCCGACGTGCCCGCAGTACTGCGGCCACTGCACCCGGATGGATCTGGTCGGGAACTCGACCCCGACCGTCGAGAAGCTCAAGTTCGTCGCCAAGCCGAACGACCGGCTCGCCTCCATGCTCGACTACCTGCGCCGTACCCCCTCCGTGCGCGACGTGGTCGTGTCCGGCGGTGACGTCGCCAACATGCCGTGGCCGCGGCTCGAGGCGTTCCTGACGGAGCTCCTCGAGATCGAGAACATCCGCGACATCCGGCTCGCGACCAAGGCCCTGATCGGACTGCCGCAGCACTGGGCGCAGCCCGAGCTGGTCGAGGGCGTCCGGCGAGTCGCCTCGACGGCGCGCCGCCGCGGCGTCTCCCTCGCGATCCACACGCACGCCAACCACGCGCAGTCGATCACCCCCGCCGTCGCCGAGGCCACCGCTCTGCTGCTCGAGGCGGGTGTGCGTGACGTGCGCAACCAGGGCGTCATCCTCAACGGGGTCAACGCCGACCCGCACGCGCTCCTCGACCTGTGCTTCGCACTCCTCGACGGCGCCCGGATCATGCCGTACTACTTCTACATGTGCGACCTGATCCCCTACAGCGAGCACTGGCGGATCTCGGTCACCCAGGCGCAGCACCTGCAGCACCAGATCATGGGCTACCTGCCTGGCTTCGCGACCCCCCGGATCGTGTGCGACGTGCCCTTCGTCGGCAAGCGTTGGGTCCACCAGATCGCCGACTACGACGTCGAGCGCGGCATCAGCCACTGGACGAAGAACTACCTGACCTCGATCGAGTCCGGCGACCCCGAAGCGCTCCAGCGGACCTACGAGTACTACGACCCGATCCACACGCTCCCGGCCAGCGGCCAGGCGTGGTGGGCGAACCACGCAGACCTCGACGAGTCGGCGCTGCGCGCGGCCGAGGTCGCCGAGGCGTCACGCCGTACGGCGGCGCTCCAAGCGCACTGAGCCGGGGCGGGGTTGCGGGGTCGCTGGGCTGCGGTTTGGTCCCAAACGACATGCAATTGGGGTTAGGGCCTGCGGTTTGGGACCAAACCGCACTACCTCAGCCCGTGACCGGCCGGTTCTCGTAGTACGTCGACAGCACGATCGTCGTACGGGTCGAAACGTTCGCGACCGCCCGGATCCGGGCGAGGAGGTCCTCGAGCTCCGCCGGGGAGTGCGAGCGCACCTTGATGACGTAGGACTCCTCGCCGGCGACGGACCAGCAGGACTCGATCTCGGGGAGGTCCTCGAGTCGCTCGGGGGCGTCGTCGGGCTGGGAGGGGTCGAACGGCGCGATCGCGATGAAGGCAGTGAGGGGCAGACCGATCTCGGCGTGATTGACCGTGGCGCCGTATCCGAGGATCAGGCGGCGCTGCTCGAGCCGCTTCACACGCTGGTGCACGGCCGAGGTCGAGAGGCCGGTCGCCTTGCCGAGGTCGGTGTAGGACATCCGGCCGTCCTTGGCCAACAGTTCGAGGATCTGGCGATCGATGGCCTCGACGGCGGAGGAACTGCTGCTTTGGCTCACGTTCGCCACCCTAGGGCATCTGCAGACAGGGTGGCCCTACCATCGTCGCGATGGACACCTCCTCTGCGCCCGGGCGCCTGATGCTCCTCGACACCGCCTCGATGTACTTCCGGGCCTTCTTCGGATCCCCCGAGATCCTGGCCCCCGACGGCACCAACGTGAACGCGGTGCGCGGCATGGTCGGCTACCTGGCCTACCTCGTCGAGCAGTACCGTCCGACCCACCTCGCCTGCTGCTGGGACGAGGACTGGCGTCCCGCGTGGCGGGTCGACCTGCTGCCGTCCTACAAGTCGCACCGGGTCGTCGAGCCGGTTGCCGGAGCGCCGGACATCGAGGAGGTCCCGGACCCGCTCGAGGTGCAGGTGCCGATCATTCGCGAGGTGATCGAGTCGTTCGGCATCGCTGTCGTCGGGGCGCCCGGCTACGAGGCCGACGACGTCATCGGGACCCTCGCCACCGGCGCCGGGCAGCCGGTCGACGTCGTCACCGGCGACCGTGACCTCTTCCAGCTCGTCGACGACACCGCCGGGGTCCGCATCCTCTACATCGGCAAGGGCGTCGGGAAGCACGAGCAGGTCGACGAGGCCTGGGTCGAGCAGAAGTACGGCGTGACCGCCCGCCAGTACGCCGACTTCGCCACCCTGCGCGGGGACGCCTCCGATGGCCTGCCCGGCGTCAAGGGCGTCGGGGACAAGACCGCGGCCACCCTCCTCCAGCGGTTCGGCGACATCGACAGGATCATCGCCGCAGCAGCCGACCCGGCCAGCGACCTCGCGCCCGGGCCGCGGCTCAAGATCAAGGACGCAGCCGACTACCTCTCCGTCGCGCCGACCGTCGTCGCCGTCGCCCGCGACCTCGACCTCCCGCGTGGAGACGCCCTCGCGCTGCCCGCCACGCCGGCCGATCCGGACACGCTCGCCCAGCTCACCGAACGGTGGGGACTGACCACCTCTGTCGAGCGTCTCACCGGGATCCTCGCCGGGTGACCGAGGCTCGGCCCACCTCGTAACACCGAATTAATACCATTTGGTAATAGTTCGAAACGCGCCCTCTCTACGTTCCTCGACTACCGGGGACACACCGCCGTGTCCCAGCCAGCGCACGGCGGGCAACTCGCCGCGCAGACGATCGAGAGGGCTGCCCAGTCGTGTTCTCACCACGCACCCGCCACGTGATCGGCACCGTCGTCGCCCTGACGGCGACGATCAGCCTGTCCGCATGTGGCAACAAAGACGGAGAAGGATCTGCGGCCGAGAGCTGCGTCGACACCTCCGGTGACACCATCAAGCTCGGGTTCCTCAACTCCACCTCCGGCGCCATGGCGATCAGCGAGCAGACAGTGCGCGACTCGCTGACGCTCGCGGCCGAGGAGATCAACGCCGACGGCGGCATCCTCGGCAAGGAGATCGAGTTCGTGGAGGAGGACGGCGCCAGCGACCCGGCGATCTTCGCCGAGAAGATCGACAAGCTGCTCACCAGCGACTGCGTCGCCGCGGTCTTCGGCGGTTGGACCTCGGCCTCCCGCAAGGCCATGCTCCCGGTGGTCGAGGCCAACAACGGCCTTCTCTTCTACCCGGTCCAGTACGAAGGGCTCGAGGCGTCGGAGAACATCTACTACACCGGCGCCACCACCAACCAGCAGATCATCCCGGCCATGGACTTCCTCGCCTCCGAGGGCGTCGAGACGCTGTTCCTGGCGGGCTCGGACTACGTGTTCCCGCGCACTGCCAACAAGATCATCAAGCAGTACGCCGCGGACCTCGGGATCGAGATCGTCGGTGAGGAGTACGTCCCGCTGGACGACGACGACTGGACCACCCAGGTGGCCAAGATCGTCGAGGCCGAGCCCGACTTCGTGTTCAACACCATCAACGGGTCGTCGAACGTCGGCTTCATCAAGGCCTATTACGAGCAGGGCCTGAGCCCCGAGACGTCGCCGATCATCTCCGTCTCGATCGCCGAGGAGGAGGCGTCGGCGATGGGCAAGGACGTCACCGGCCAGTACGCCGCCTGGAACTACTTCCAGTCACTGGAGAGCCCGGCGAACGAGGTGTTCATCAGCGCGTTCAAGGACCGGTTCGGCTCCGACCGGCCGACGTCCGACCCGATGGAGGCGGCGTACACGTCGCTCTACCTCTACAAGAACCTCGTGGAGGCCGCCGACTCCTTCGACGTCGACGACATCAACGGATCGGCCGACGGGGTCTCCTTCGACGCCCCTGAGGGCACGGTCACGATCGACGGGGACAACCACCACATCGCCAAGACCGGACTGATCGGCCGGATCAACTCCGACAACCAGTTCGACATCGTGTGGTCTTCGGAGGAGCCGATCGAGCCCGACCCGTTCCTGGAGGGCTACGACTGGTGGGACCCGACCGCGGAGTGACGTCCAGCTGACCGTCGTCACCAGCTTTCCCGGGGGTTCCGCGCCGCGCGGCGCGGAACCCCCGGCACCAGCCGCCTCAGGAGAGACCTCCCTTGGACTCGTTCACGACCCCGCTGCTCGCCGGCACAGCGACCGGCGCCCTCCTTCTCATCGCCGCGCTCGGCCTGGCGCTCACCTTCGGCCAGATGGGCGTCATCAACATGGCGCACGGCGAGTTCCTCATGGCGGGCGCCTACACGACCTACCTCACCCAGCAGGTCGTCACCAACACCGACGTGTCGATCCTGGTCGCCCTCCCCGTGGCGTTCTTGGTGGCGGGACTCCTGGGCCTGCTCCTCGAGGTGACGGTCATCTCCTGGATGTACCGGCGCCCGCTCGACACCTTGCTCGTGACGGTCGGGGTCGGACTGCTCCTCCAACAGCTGGCCAAGGACGTCTTCGGGGCCCAGGGCGACCCGGTGCGCACCCCGAGCTGGCTCGAGGGCAACATCGACGTCTTCGGCTACCACTGGCCGTACCGTCAGATGTTCACGATCGTCCTCGCGCTGATGGCGCTCACGGCGCTCGCCGCGCTGCTGAAGTACTCGTCGTTCGGTCGACAGATCCGCGCGACGGTGCAGAACCGGGACCTCGCAGAGACCGTCGGCATCCGCACGCGCGCCGTGGACCGGATCACCTTCTTCGTCGGATCGGGGCTCGCGGGGATCGGAGGAGTGGCGGTGTCGCTCATCTCCGGCACCAACCCGCGGCTGGGCACGGCGTACATCATCTCGGCGTTCCTCGTCGTCGTCGCCGGAGGACTCGGCCAGCTCAGGGGAACGGTCATCGCGGCGTTCACCGTCGGCATCGCGACGTCGTTCTTCGCCGACTGGACCAGCGCGAGCATGGCGCAGGTCGCGACCTTCGCCCTCGTGGTCGTGTTCCTCCAGGTCCGCCCGCAGGGACTGTTCGTCGTGCGCAGCCGGGGGTTGGCATGAAGTCTCTGGTGCGGACCTACGGTCCGCTGCTCGCCATCGCGGTGCTCGCCGTGCTCCTCCTGGTCGTGGCGCCGGCCGTGCTCAGCCCGTTCCGCCTTAACAACCTCGGCAAGTACTGCTGCTGGGCCATCGCCGCCGTCGGCATCGGTCTGGCGTGGGGACGCGGCGGCATGCTGGTGATGGGGCAGGGGGTGTTCTTCGGGATCGGTGGCTACGCGATGGCGATGCACCTGAAGCTCGAGGCGGCCGGGCCCGAGGGTGTTCCGGACTTCATGCTGTTGTACGGCGACGGCACGATGCCCGGTTGGTGGGAGCCCTTCCGCAGTGGCGCCTTCACCCTGTTCGCGATCGTGGCGCTGCCGGCGATCGCCGCCGCGATCCTCGGGTACGCCGTCTTCAAGCGGCGCGTGAAAGGTGCCTACTTCGCGATCCTCACCCAGGCGCTCGCCGTCGTGTTCGCGACGCTGCTGATCGCGACGATCCAGGAGACCGGGGGGTTCAACGGCCTCAACCAGTTCACCCACTTCTTCGGGTACAACCTCTACGACCCGGTCAACAAGAAGATGGTCTACTCGATCGCTGCGGGCCTGCTGGTCGCCTGCCTGGTCGTGGTGTGGCAGCTCTACCGCAGCCGGTTCGGCGAGCTGCTGATCGCCACCCGCGACGCTGAGGAACGGGTGGTTCCTGGGGCACGACCCCGCCAACATCAAGCTGGCCGCGTTCGTGCTCGCTGCGGTGATGGCGAGCATCGGCGGCGCGATGTTCGCGCCCATCGCCGGCATCATCTCGCCCTCCGACGTCGACGCGACTGCCTCGATCTTCCTCATCGCCGGCGTCGCGCTCGGCGGGCGCGCGCTGCTCCTCGGCCCGGCGTTGGGGGCACTCGCGGTGGGCTACGGGCGGTCGACGCTGTCCGAGTCCTTCCCGGACCAGTGGACCTACTTCCTCGGGGCGCTCTTCATCGCCGTGATCCTCCTCTTCCCCGCCGGTCTCGCATCGCTGTTCGGCAAGGCCTGGAGCCTGTTTCCTCGTCGGAAGGCGGTCTTGACATGAAGCTCCCTCACCCCCACCCGGACGACCTCGGGCTCGACTACCTCGAGGTCCGCGGACTGACCGTCGACTTCGACGGCTTCAAGGCAGTCGACAGCGTCGACCTGACCCTCCTCCAGGGCCAGGTCCACTTCCTGATCGGCCCCAACGGCGCGGGCAAGACCACGCTGGTCGACGCGGTCACCGGCCTGGTCCCCGCGACGGGGCTCGCGCGGTACCGCAACCATGACCTGCTGAGCATGAAGTCGCACAGGATCGTCAGGGCGGGCATCGGCCGGACCTTCCAGACGGCGACCGTCTTCGAGGAGCTCAGCGTCCTGCAGAACCTCGACATCGCCGGCGGTATCCACCGCTCCCCGTTCGCCCTGCTCCGGGCACGCCGCGGTGTTCCGTCGTACGTCGCCGAAGCCCTGGAGACAGTCGGGCTGGCGGACCTGAAGGACCGGCCGGCAGGAGTGCTCGCGCACGGCCAGAAGCAGTGGCTCGAGATCGGGATGCTGCTCGTCCAGGACGCGAAGGTGATGCTCCTCGACGAGCCCGTCGCCGGCATGAGTGCCGAGGAGCGCGAAGAGACCGGCGCGCTGCTCCAGCGGATCGGCAAGGAGCGCACCATCGTCGTCATCGAGCACGACATGGACTTCGTCAGGAGCTTCGCCGACCTCGTCACGGTGATGCACGCCGGCAAGGTGCTGATCGAAGGGTCGGTCGCCGAGATCCAGGCCAGCCCCGAGGTGCAGGAGGTCTACCTCGGGCGGACAGTGGAAGGGGCGACCCATGCTTGAGCTGCAAGGAGTGACCGCGGGCTATGGCAGGACGATGGTCCTCGACGACGTCAGCATCGAGGTGCCGCCCGCCGGCGCGGTCGCTGTCATGGGCCACAACGGAGCCGGCAAGACCACGCTGCTGCGGGTCGCGGTCGGGCTGATCCCGGTCCGAACGGGCACCGTCCTCCTGGACGGCGAGGACGTGACGTCGCTCCGCCCGAGCGCCCGGGTCAAGCGGGGACTCGGCTACGTGCCGCAGGGGCAGCAGTCGTTCCCCCACATGACCACGTTGGAGAACCTCCAGCTCATCACCACCGCCCGGTCGGCGATCGACGAGGTGCTCGACACCTTCCCCGCGCTGCAGGTGCTGCTCAGTCGGCGGGCCGGGCTGCTGTCCGGTGGCCAGCGTCAACAGCTCGCCATCGCCCGTACGCTGCTCACGCGTCCGCGGATGCTCATCCTCGACGAGCCCACCGAAGGCATCCAACCGAACGTCGTGACCGAGATCGAGGGCGTGATCTCGGGCCTCACCGACCGGGGTGACCTCTCGGTGCTGCTCGTCGAGCAGCACGTCGGGTTCGCGCTGAGGGCCACCGGGAGCTACTACGTGCTCGAGTCAGGCCGCGTCACGTCGCGGGGCGAGGGCGGCACCTCGGCCATCGATGCAGTACGCGCGGCGATGGCGGTCTGAGGCCATGCACCTGACCCCAGCAGACATCGAGAAGCTGTTGCTCTCGGTCGCCGGCATGGTCGCTCGCGACCGGCACGCACGTGGGATCCTGCTCAACTACCCCGAGACGGTGGCGCTCCTCAGCTGCTGGGTCATCGAGGAGGCACGAGCGGGCGCATCGGTCGTCGACCTGATGTCGCGGGGTCGCGACGTGCTCTCGCGCGACGAGGTGATGCCGGGCGTCGCGGAGATGCTCGCCGACGTGCAGGTCGAAGCGACCTTTCCCGACGGGCGCAAGCTCGTCACCCTTCACCACCCGATCGTCTAGGAGACACCGTGGCATCCACCACGTCCGGGCCCGGCGCTGTCCGCGTCGCCGACGGAACCATCGTCCTCAACGGCGACCGCACGGCCACTGAGCGACTGCGGGTCGTCATCACCAACACCGGCGACCGTCCGGTGCAGATCGGCTCCCACGTCCACATCGCGGAGGTCAACACCGCGCTCGACTTCGACCGATCCACGGCAACGGGGTTCCGCCTCGACATCCCGTCGGGCACCTCGCGACGGTTCGAGCCGGGCGCATCGCAGGAGGTCGACCTCGTCGCCCTGCGCGGTCGGCGGCACGTCCCTGGGATCCAGGTCAAGCCGGGGGGCCGGCATGGTTGAGATCAGCCGGGCGTCGTACGCCGCGCTCTACGGACCCACGGTCGGGGACCAGGTCCGGCTCGGGGACACCGACCTCTGGATCGAGGTCACCGAGGACCGCACCGTCGGGGGCGAGGAGGCGGTCTTCGGCGGCGGGAAGTCGATCCGCGAGTCGATGGCGCAGTCGACCGTGACGTCCGCCGACGGCGCGCTCGACACCGTGATCACCAATGCCGTCGTGCTCGACCACTGGGGCGTGGTTCGCGCCGACGTCGGGATCAGGAACGGCCGGATCGTCGGCCTCGGTCGATCGGGCAATCCCGATATCGCCGACGGGGTGCATCCCGACCTCGTGATCGGCCCCGGCACCGACGTCGTGTCGGGCGAGGGCAAGATCCTCACGGCCGGTGCGATCGACATCCATGTCCACCTGTTGTCCCGCTCGCAGGTCCACGAGGCGGTCGCCACCGGCATCACGACGATCGGCGGTGGCGGCACCGGACCCTCCGAGGGCTCGAAGGCCACCACGGTCACGCCGGGACCGTGGCACCTCGCAGCGGTCCACCGCGCGCTCGACGACCTGCCCGTCAACCTGCTGCTGATGGGCAAGGGCAACACGGTCAGCGCTCCAGGCCTCGCGGAGCAGGCGCTCGCCGGCGCGGCGACGTACAAGGTCCACGAGGACTGGGGCTCGACTCCCGCCGCGATCGACGCAGCACTGCGCGCGGCAGACGAGTTCGGGCTCCAGGTCGCGCTGCACTCGGACAGCCTCAACGAGGCAGGCTACGTCGAGTCGACGATCGCGGCGATCGCCGGCCGCTCCATCCATGCCTTCCACGCCGAGGGCGCCGGGGGCGGGCACGCGCCGGACATCCTGACCGTCGCCTCGCTCCCCCACGTGATCCCGGGGTCCACCAATCCCACGCTGCCGCACACGGTGAACACCGTGGCCGAGCACCTCGACATGTTGATGGTCTGCCACCACCTCAACCCACAGGTGCCTGAGGACCTCGCGTTCGCCGAGTCCCGGATCCGCGCCACCACCATCGCCGCCGAGGACGTCCTCCACGACAGGGGTGCGCTGTCGATCACGTCGTCGGACGCCCAGGCGATGGGCCGCATCGGGGAGGTGGTCTGCCGCACCTGGCAGGTGGCGCACGTGATGAAGGCCAGGTACGGCGACCACGCCGACCTGGGAGGCGGTCCGGCCGACAACCTGCGGGCCATGCGCTATGTCGCCAAGTACACGATCAACCCGGCGATCGCGCACGGCATCGCGCACGAGGTCGGCTCCGTCGAGGGCGGCAAGCTGGCCGACCTGGTGCTGTGGGACCCCCGCTTCTTCGGGATCCGGCCATCGGTCGTCATGAAGGGCGGTGCTCTCGTCTGGGGTGCCCTCGGCGACCCGAACGCCTCCATCCCGACGCCGCAGCCGGTGCTCATGCGGCCGGCACTGGTGGCCGACGCGAGCGCGTACTCGGTCAGCTTCGTCGCGCCCGCTGCGCTGGAGGACGGGCTGGCGGACCGGCTCGGGCTCCGCCGTCGACTCGCCGGCGTCACACCGACCCGGGACGTCACCAAGGCGGCGATGGTCAACAACTCCGCAATCCCCCGGATCGACATCGATCCGGAGACGTTCGAGATCGACATCGACGGGGAGCGGGTCACGCCGGCGCCGGCGGAGACGCTCCCCCTCACCCAGCTGTACGCGATGTTCTGATGCACCACGAACTGGTGCTGATGCTCCTCGCCGACGCGCGGCTTCCGGTGGCCGGGCACACGCAGTCCGGCACGGTCGAGGCCGCGCTGGCTCACGGACTGACCGCGAACGAGATCCCGGCGTACCTCCGGACTCGGCTGCGCAGCCTCACCCTGGTCGAGGCCGGCACCGCGGTGGTCGCGCGCCACCGGGCCGGGCACGGCGGCGATCTCGCCGACGTCGACGTGGCGTGGGCCGCTAGGACTCCGAGCAGCGCTCTGCGGCAGGCGTCGCGGAGCCAGGGACGGGCGTTGCGGCGCCTTGCCGACGCGCTCTGGCCGGAGGGACTGGCGCCGGTCCGTGACCTCGTCTCACCCTCCCGGGCGACCGTTCTCGGCGTCGTCGCCGGTCATCTCGGCCTACCCGCCGGCTCGCTCGCGCGCCTGATCGGGTACGACGACGTGCAGACCGTGTGCGCAGCGGTGCTCAAGCTCGCGCCGCTGGACCCGGCGGTCGCGACGGGTTGGGTCGTCTCGGCTCTGCCCGAGATCGCCGCCCTGGCCGAAGAGGTCGGCGACATCACCGCTCCCGAGGACATCCCCTCGGTCGGATGTCCACAGATCGAGGTGTGGGCACAAGCCCATGCCATCACGAGCAGGAGGCTCTTCCGTGCCTGAGCACGCCCTCGACCACGACGCCCATCACCACGGACACCCCGACCGCGCCCTGCGACTCGGCGTCTGCGGTCCGGTCGGCACCGGGAAGAGCTCGCTGATCGCCTTGCTCTGCCGTGAGCTCGCCGCCACCCTCGAGCTTGCCGTCATCACCAACGACATCTACACCGACGAGGACGCGCGGTTCCTCCGTGCGGCCGGGGTGCTCGATGCCGAACGGATCCGGGCGGTCGAGACCGGCGCCTGCCCCCACACCGCCATCCGGGACGACATCAGCGCCAACCTGCTCGCGATCGAAGAGCTCGAGGAAGAGTACGGCAACCTCGACGTCGTCCTGGTCGAGTCCGGCGGCGACAACCTGACCGCCACCTTCTCCCCCGCGCTCGTCGACGCGCAGATCTTCGTGCTCGACGTCGCCGGGGGTGGCGACGTCGCTCGCAAGGGCGGACCGGGGATCGAGCGCGCCGACCTCCTCGTGGTCAACAAGACCGACCTGGCGCCGTACGTCGGGGTCGACGTGTCCCAGATGGTGGCCGACGCGCAGGCGGTGCGCGCGGCCCGGCCGGTCCTCGGCCTGTCCCGCACCGATCGGGCCAGTGTCGACGAGCTGATCACCTGGCTCACCGAGATCCTGGCCTGCCACCGCGCGGGCACGCTGATACCCCGCGATCCGGGACCGATGGCTCGACACAGCCATGCTCACCAGCACTGAGCGGGTCGGCCGCACCCGCATCCGTGTCAGCGCAGATCCCGACGGCGGCCGCTGCCGCGTGCGGACCGCGATGACCGGTTCCGACGCCTCTGCCGCGCTGGTGCGCCCGATGGTCCTGCACCACGACTCACGGACCGCACGGATCAGCCTGGTTCCCGAGGGCGCCCTCCTCCTCGCCGGTGACGCGATCGAGATCGACATCACCCTCGACGCCGGTGCCCGGGTCGACCTCGTCGAGCCGGGCGGCACCGTGGCGTTCGACATGCGCGGCGGCCGCGCCCGCTGGGACGTGCGGCTGCGCCTCGGTCGCGGATCGGTTCTGACCTGGGCCGGCGAGCCTTTCGTGGTCGCGGCCGGGGCCGACGTCAGCCGCCGCTTGGACCTCGACCTGGCAGCCGGGGCCGGGGTGGCGATGCGGGAGAGCCTCGTCCTGGGCCGCTACGGCGAACAGCCCGGTGGGATGCGTCAGCACACCACCGTCGTGGTGGAGCACCGCCCGGTGCTGGTGGAGGAACTGCCGCTCGATGCCGCAACCGCGCCCGGCCTCCTCGGTGGACACCGTGTCCTCTGCTCGGTGCTCCTGCTGGGCAGGCAGCTCGCCCCCGAGCCGACGGCGACCGAACGCTACGACCTCGATGCCGGCGGGCACCTGTGGCGCCGCCTCGGCGTCCAGGCGCACGAGGCCGCGCTGCCCGACGCGTGGTCGGACGCCCTGCGGGCGATCGGCTGAGGTCCGATCAGTGGGCGCGCGCGATCTGGTCCTCCACGCGGAACTCGAGGCCGTCCGCCGCGGCGACGTAGACGTCCTGGTCGATCAGGTTGCCGTCGAGCCGCATCAGCCCACGAGGACTGGAGTAGAAGTGCCCGTCCCGCATCCGCCGCACGGCATCCACGTCGATCGACCCGCAGACCTCGCCGAGCCGCGCAAGGAAGAGCAGGGCCTCGTAGCAGGACTCGCCGACCGCGTTGAGCGTCGGCGCCCAGCGGCCCCACCGGGCGTAGTAGGACTGGGCGAGCTCAACGCTCTCCGCGGTGCCGAGGACATCGAAGTACGCCGCGGCCGCGTAGATCCCCTCGTTCGCTGCTGCGCCTCCCGCGAGCAGGGTGTTCTCCTCGATCGCGGGGCTGAGCCGCGGCATGGCCGCGCTGAGACCGGAGCGCGCGAACTGACGGTTGAAGTGGACCGCGTCCTGCCCCATCAGGAGCATGATCACGCCGTCGACGGGCTGTCGCGACAGGTCGGTGATGACGTGGTTGAAGTTCGTGGTGCCGAGCGGCACGTAGGTCTCGCTGACGATCTCGGACGCCGTGTCCTGGAGTGCGATCCGCGCCGTCGCACCGGTCACCCGAGGGAAGACGTAGTCGTTCCCGACGATCGCCCATCGACCGATCGACAGCTCCTCTCGCATCCAGTGCGCGGCCGGAAGGAGCTGGTTGATGGGACGCTCTCCGAGCATGAACACCCCCGGTGTCTCGTCGCCACCTTCGTGCATGGCTGCGAACGCATAGACGACCCGGCCGCCGACACGGCGGGTGATCGCCTGGCGGACGGCCGAGATGTGCCACCCCGCGACGGCCTGGACCCGACCCCGGTCGACGAGTGCGCCCACCTCGTCGGCGACGACCGCCGGCTCCCGCCCACCATCGACGACGACGAGCTCGACCTGACGCCCCGCGATGCCGACCGTCGCGTTCAGCTGTTCGACGGCGAGCTCACCGCAGGCCAGGCACGACGGACCATAGATGCCCGTCGGGCCCTGGAGGGGCACGACGAAGGCGACGGAGAGCTGGGGGTCGGGCAACGGACCTCAGAGCGCTGGTGGGTGGGTGCCCCTGGCGACGGTGCGAGGTGCGCTGCGCCCGGAATGCTCGGGCGTCTGCTTAGGATAGTGACGTGAACGGCGACGCGTCGACGAGTCTCGCTGTCCGACTCCGGCAGGCCGAGGCCGCCATTCGGGACCGGCTGCTCCCGTTGCTGGTGGAGCACGGGTTGACGATGGAGCACTGGCGGATCGTGGCCGTGGTGGACGACCATCCCGGCATCGGCATGAGCTCCCTCGCCTCGACAGCGGTCGTCCCCGGCGCCACGCTGACCCGGCACACGGACAAGCTCGTCGAGCTCGGCCTCGTCGTACGCCACGTCGACCCCGCCGACAAGCGGCGCGCCGTCCTCGCTCTCTCTCCGCGCGGACGGGCGCTGGCCACGCGCCTGCGCGCTGAGGAGCGTCGCGCGGCGGCCGCGACGACGCCGGACCCGGCGGCCACCGACCCCCAGCTCCAGGTCACCGGCTGAGCCAGCATCCTTTCGGTCGGTCAGTCCGTCGAGACGATGCCACGTCGCAGCAGGCCGATCGCAGCCCGCGCGGTCTTGCGGACCGGGGAGTCGCCTGCCGCGTCGGCGATCTGGCCGGCGAAGTCGACGAGCTGCTTCATCTGTCGCACGAAGTCGCCCGCGGTCAGGTCGGCCCGGGCGAGCACCTCGTCGAGCGCGTCGCCCTCGGCCCATCGGTAGGCGGTCCAGGCGAACCCGATGTCCGGGGCCCTCAGGAATGCCAGCTTGTTGTCCTTCTCGAGCCGCTCGAGCTCGCCCCACAGGCGCTGCATCGCCTCGATGGTCTCGGTGATCGCGCCACCCGGGACCCGCGGCGGCGCCTCGTCGGGACGGCGGGCCTCGTAGACCAGGACCGACAGCACAGCAGCGAGCTGTGCCGGCGACAGGTCGTCCCACATGCCCTCGCGCAGTGCCTCGGCGGCGACGAGGTCCAGGTCGGAGTAGATCCGCATCAGCCCCCGGCCCCGGTCGGTCACCCGGTCGCCGTCGAGGTAGTCGAGGGCGTCGAGCACCTCGCAGACCCGGTCGAACTCCCGTGCCACGGTGTTGGTACGACGCTCGACCCGTCGGGCGAGGGTCTCGGTGTCGCGCTGGAGCTTGAAGTACCGCTCGGTCCAGCGCGCGTGGTCCTCCCGCTCGGGGCAGGAGTGGCACGGATGGGCCTTCATCCGCTCGCGGAGCGCGGAGATCTCCGCCGCGGCCGCTGCATCGGGCACCGCCTTTCCCAGCCGGGGCCGGGTGACGGACAGCGGCAGGTCGCCCACCGCCTGCCGGACCGACTCGGCGACCTGCTTGCGGGTGTGGGGATTGCGGGCGTCGAACTTCTTCGGCAGCCGGACCCGGCCGACCGCCTCGACGGGCACGGGGAAGTCCATGATCGCCAGGCGCTTCGCCTGGCGCGAGGCGGTCACGACGAAGGGGCGGTGGCCGTGGTCGGAGAGCCCGGGATCGACGACGACCGCCGGTCCGGCGAACTTCCCGGCGGGCACGACGATCACGTCCCCCGGCTTCAGTCGCTCCAGGGAGGTGGCGGCGTCCTCGCGCCGCTCGGCGCGGCGCGATCGGCTGGCGTCCTTCTCGACCGCGCTGATCTGCCGGCGCAGGTCGGCGTACTCCAGGAAGTCGCCGAGGTGGCACTTGGCTGCTTCGGCGTACCCGGCCAGGGCGTCCTCGGCCTTGCGCAGCTGCCGGGCGAGCCCCACCACGGCCCGGTCTGCCTGGAACTGGGCGAACGACTGCTCGAGCAGCTCCCGCGAGCGGTGCCGGCCGTACTGGTGCACCAGGTTGACCGCCATGTTGTAGGACGGCCGGAAGGACGACCGCAGCGGGTAGGTACGCGTCGAGGCCAGACCAGCGAGCTCGCGCGGGTTCATCCCCGGCTGCCAGAGGACGACCGCGTTGCCCTCGATGTCGAGGCCGCGGCGGCCGGCCCGGCCGGTCAGCTGGGTGTACTCCCCCGGCGTGATGTCGGCGTGCGTCTCGCCGTTCCACTTCGTCAGCTTCTCGAGCACGACGGTGCGCGCCGGCATGTTGATCCCGAGCGCCAGGGTCTCGGTCGCGAACACCACCTTGACGAGCCCGCGGAGGTAGAGCGCCTCGACGCACTGCTTGAAGGCCGGCAGCATGCCGGCGTGGTGCGCGGCGACGCCGCGGCTGACGGCGTCGAGGAACTCGTGGTAGCCCAGCACGTCGAGGTCCCCGCCGGGAAGCGTCCCGACGGTCTGCTCGACGAACGAGATGACCTCGTCCCGCTCGTCGGCGGAGTTCAGCCGGAGGTTCGCGTCGAGGACCTGTTGTACGGCGGCGTCGCACCCCGCGCGGCTGAAGATGAACACGATCGCCGGGAGCATCCGCTCGCGCTCGAGCCGCTCGATCACGTCGACGCGTCCGGGGATCCACACCCGGCGGCCGTTGCCGACGCTGCGCGGGTTCTTCGACGACCCCGGCTTGCCCTTGCGCGGCGATCGACGGTCCCGCATCAACCGGGTGCTGGCCCAGTCGTCCCGCGCGATCCGCATGAGCTCGTCGTTGACCGGAGCGCCCTCCCTGACGAACCCAGCGGAGGCATCCACGTCGGACGACGCGAACAGGTCGAGCAGTCGGCGTCCGACCATGACGTGCTGGTACAGCGGGACCGGTCGGCGCTCCGCGACGATCGTGCGGGTCTCGCCGCGCACGGTCTCGAGCCACTCGCCGAACTCCTCCGCGTTCGACACCGTGGCGGACAGCGACGCCACCGTCACCGACTCGGGGAGGTGGATGATCACCTCTTCCCACACCGCGCCGCGGGAGCGGTCGGCGAGGTAGTGCACCTCGTCCATGACCACGAAGCCGAGGCCGATGAGGGTCCGTGAGCCCGCGTAGAGCATGTTGCGCAGGACCTCGGTGGTCATCACGACCACCGGCGCCTCGCCGTTGACGCTCGTGTCGCCGGTCAGCAGGCCGACGCGCTCCGGGCCGTAGCGCGCGACGAGGTCGTGGTACTTCTGGTTCGACAGCGCCTTGATCGGCGTCGTGTAGAAGCACTTCCGCCCGGTCTCGACGGCCAGCTCGACGGCGAACTCACCGACGACCGTCTTGCCCGCCCCGGTCGGCGCGGCGACGAGGACGCCGTGGCCGGCCTCGAGCGCACGGCAGGCCTCGACCTGGAACTCGTCGAGGTCGAAGGCGAACGTCGCCGCGAACTTCTCGTAGATGGTCGTCACGAGAGCACCTGGAGGGCGTGCGGGACACAAGCCACGGTGAGCGGCAGGGCGCCGTACCTCTCGCCGTCGGCGTAGCCGACGATGCCCGGACAGGCCACGGTGACGCGGCGGGCACGGTGCCGGGCGAACTGCGGATGGTGCACGTGGGTCCCCTTGAAGAGCTTCGGGTAGGTCCGGACCAGCTCCGGCTTGGTGATCGGTCCGATGACGACGACGTCGAGGAGCCCGTCGTCCAACGACGCGCCCTCGGCGATCCGCAGGCCGCCGCCGAACGACGGTCCGTTGCCGATCGCGACCAGCATCGCCTCGAGCTGGAGGTGCGCGCCGTCGAGGTCGAGCTCGTAGTGCAGCGGCTCGAAGGTGCGGAGCGCGGCCAGCGTGGCGATGTTGTAGCGCATCTGGCCGCGCGGCCACGTCATCTGGTTCGCCCGCTCGTTGACGATCGCGTCGAAGCCCGCGGCGAGCACCGTCACGAACCAGCGGTCCCCGGAGCGGGCGAGGTCGATCGACCGCGGCTGCCAGGCGAGCAGCCGACCGGCGGCCGCCGCCGGGTCGCGGAGCGGGATGCCGACCGCGCGGGCGGCGTCGTTGCCGGTGCCGGCCGGGAGGATCCCGAGGGGCACCTCCGTGCCGGCGACGACCTGCAGCGCCAGGTGGACCAGGCCGTCGCCCCCGCACACGACCAGGGCCTCGACGCCGTCCGCCACCGCCTTGCGCGCCAGGTCGGAGGCCTCGTCGACGTCGCGCCCCGCGAGGTTACGGACCCGCCAGCCCGCGCCGTGGAGCAGCGGCAGCGCCGCATCCCGCACCCGTGCCGCACGCCCCTTGCCCGCGGTGGGGTTGGTGAGGAGGGCGATCTCGCGGGTCACAGGTCCCAACCTATCGAGCCACGCTCTAGCCGCCGCGGTCCCAGCCCGACCCGTCGCGCGCCACCCGCAGCCGCACGGCGAAGTGCTCGGGCGGCGCACCGACCGCCTTGGCGAGCCGCCCGACCGCGTCGAGGACCCGCGGCGCGGTGAAGTCGGTGCCAGGGGCGCCGAGCGTGAGCCGCCCGCCTCGTCGTACGACGTGCACCTGCCCGTGCCGCCACGCCTGGTGGATCTGGACCCGGGTCTCCTCGTCGACCACCGCCACCGGGTAGGCGACATCGCCCGCCAACAGGTCGCACGCGAGTTCGGTGCCGCAGGTGTCGCTGCGCAGTGTCCCGGGGACGATGCCGAGCCGGAGCGGGCCGACGGCCGACCAGGTCACCGGGTCGGTGCCCAGCCACTCCGGGAGGTCGAACGCGTCGACGGCACTGCACGCCGCGCCGGGCTGTGCGCTGGGCTGGGGGTCGGTCACAGGGGCGAGGCCTCGTCCGGGCTGAGTCCCGCGTTGATGCTGTGGCGTGCCCGACGGCGGTCGTTGAGGCGGGCGATGACCTCGGAGATCAGGAACAGGACGACCAGCGGCACGGCCATGAACGTCATCGTGAACGGGTCACCGGACGGCGTCGCGACCGCGGCGAACAGGAACGACCCGACGATGATCCACGGCCGGTGCGCTCCGAGCGACTTGCCCTTGATGATGCCCGCCATGTTGAGGAGGACGACGAACACCGGGATCTCGAACGCGATGCCGAACGCCAGGAGGGTCCTGGTGAAGAACGACAGGTAGTCGTTGAAGTCCACGAGGTTCGTGAGATCGCCAGGCGTGAAGCCGATCAGGATCTCCAAGCCCTTGGGAAGGGTCAGGTAGCCCAGTGCCAGCCCGGCGAAGAACAGCGGCCCGGCGATCGCCGCGAAGATCGCTGTCCACTGCTTCTCGCTCGAGTGGAGGCCGGGGAGGATGAAAGCCCAGATCTGGTAGAGCCAGAACGGGCTCGAACCGACCAGCGCGCCGAGCCCGCACAGCTTGAGGTAGAGCAGGAACCCGCCCGCAGCACCGCTCGTCGTCGCGACCGTCCGGTCCTCCCCCAGCGCTTCGCGGGCCTGCTGGTAGGGCGCGTTGACGACGGCGAAGAGAGCGTCGAAGAAGAACAGCGAGATCGCGAACGCGACCGTGATCGCGAGCGCGGCCTTCAGGATCCGGGCGCGCAGCTCCCGCAGGTGGTCGGACAGGGCCATCCGCCCGTCGGGACCGACGGGATGGACCGGTCTGCCGACGAAGAGCTGGACGACCCCCGTGAGCGACAAGTGCGGTCCGGGTCAGGCGTTGTGCTTGTGCTCGTCGTCGACGATCTCGCCCTCGGCGACCTCGTCGGCCCCAGCGGCGGGGAGCTCACCCTTCGGCTTCTCGTCGTCGTCGTCGGTCAGGCCCTTGGTCTCCGACTTGAAGATTCGCAGCGCCTGGCCGGTGCCGCGCGCAAGCTCGGGCAGCTTGGCCGCGCCGAACACCAGGACGAAGATGGCGAGGATGATCAGCCACTCCCAGCCCTGAGGCATGCCGATCAGGGGAATCATCAGCGGAACCAACTCTCGATTCGAGGAACGCGGTCCTCCCTATCGTACGCCGGGGTCAGCGATACAACGCGAGGGTCTCCTGTGCGGTCGCTGTGAAAGTCTCGGTGAACTCTTCGGGAGCGACCACAGCGGCGTACGGCGCCAGGCGCAGCAGGAGCCGCATCAGCCACCGCGGATCGGCCACGGGCAGGTCGACCTCGAGCGTCCCGTCGTCGCGCGGGCGCACCTCCTGCATCGGGTAGTAGTGCGGCACCCAGTCGGCCTGTGGCTGCAGCAGCAGGGTGGCGACCGTGCCGCCCACCGGCGCCTCACCCGTCAGCAGCCCCTCGTTGACCACGCGCGGCGGCGCCGGGTCGGTCACGATCGGCGTGTCGAGCACGGTCGCCTCGGTGATCCGGTCGAGCCGAAACAGCCGCTCGCCGCCGGCCGCGTGGCACCACGCGTCGAGATAGGCGAACCGCCCGTGCGAGACCACCCCGCGCGGGTCGACGACCCGTTCGGAGAGCTCGTCCCGGGACGGCACGTGGTAGGTCAGCCGCACCTGGCGCCGCTCGTCGGCGGCGCGCTGGAGCGAGTCGGACAGCGCGAGCAGCGCCACCTCCCCCGAGCGCGGGTCGACCGCGATCCGGCGCGAGGCGGCGGCGGTCGTCGCGGCCGCCTCGAGCTTGGCGAGGACGCCGTCGATGATGACCTGCGTGTCGGCTGTCGACACGTCCCTCAGGGTGTGCAGCGCGACCATCACCGCGGACGCCTCGGTCGGGCTCAGCCGCAGCGGGCGGGCCAGGTAGTCGGCGTTCTCGATCCGGATCACGCCGTCGCTCACCGGGCCGCCCTCGTGGGACTCGATCGCGTCGAGGTCGACGTCGATGAGGTCGTCGGGAAGGCCGCCGGGCAGCCCGCACATGAAGAGCACCTTGAGGTCGCCGAGCACCTGCGCGGGCGAGGTGCCGAGCAGGTCGGCGGCGTCGGCGAGGCGGACCTGCTCGCGATGGTGCAGGAACGGCACCAGGGTGAGCAGGCGGGCGACCTGGTCACGGGCGCCCGGAGCTGCGGTCCCCGTCGTCCCCGATGTCCCCGGTGTTCCCGTTGTCGAGGTCATCCGGCCACCGCCTCGAGCCGTCCGACGACCTCGGTCCGCAGCGCGGCCGGCTCCAGGAGCACGACGTCCGGGCCGTGGTAGAGCACCTCGTCGACCAACCCCCGCGCCGGCCGCTCGAGCTCGACCCGGTCCCACGTCGTACGGGTGTCCGGGCCGGTGACGGCCTCCTCGAGCCGGGCGGCGCGCCGGCGGAAGCTGTGGCCGGCCCCCCGCCGGACCAGCAGGACGGCACGCTCGGCCGCCGGGATCGGCGCCAGCCGGTCGATGACCTCGCGGAGGTCGGTGTCGGGCGGTACGTCGTACGCCCGCGCCGGGCCCAGCTTGCGCACGGTGCCGGTCACCCGGTCGAGTCGGAAGACCCGCTCGGCGTCGCGGTCGGTGTCGTAGCCGACGAGGTACCAGCGTCCGGAGGTGCGCACCATCCCCCAAGGCTGGAGATGCCGGCGCCGCGGCGTCGGCTCGTCGGGCCGTTGGTAGTCGAACTGGATGCAGGTGCGCTCACACACCGCCTCCCAGCAGGTGGCGAACGCCGGCTCGTCGGCCGTCAGCCGGGGCTGGGCGATCTCCAGCGCCGTGAGGTCGACGTCGATGCCCGCCGCGTTGAGCTTGCGGACGGCGTCGGTCGTCGCCTGCGCCATCGTCGCCTGCTGCCAGACCCGGGACGCGAGACCGACGACCGCCGCCTCCTCCGGCGTCAGCGAGACGTCGGGCAGGGCGAACTGGTCGGGTGGGATCCGGTAGCCGACCTCGTCGTCGAAGAACGGGTCGAGCTGGGCGACCTCGACCGGTACGCCGAGACTGCGCAGCTCGTCCTTGTCGCGCTCGAACATCTTCTCGAACGCGTCGGGCCGCGAGTCGGGGTACAACAGCTCCCGGATCCGGTCCTTGGCGATCGGGCGCCGCTGGACCAGCAGCATGATGAGCAGGTTGAGCAGGCGCTCGCTCTTCGGCGCTGGCATGGGCTCGATTCTGCCTAGCGGATCATGCTGCGGCCAGGATGTCGACGATGAAGTACAGGGTCGAGTTCGGGGGGATGTCCTCGCCCTGGCCTTCCTTGCCGTAGCCGAGCCCCGGCGGGATCCGGAGCAGTACCCGGCTGCCGACCTTCGCGCCGACCAGCCCGTCGTCCCAGCCCTTCACGACGCCACCGACGCCGATGGTGAAGGTCCCCGGCGCCTTCTTGCCATAGGACGTGTCGAACGGCTTGTCGCCGGCGTAGATCTGGCCGATGTAGTTGGCGATCATGAGGTCGCCCTTCTCGACGACCGGTCCGGTGCCCTCGATGAGCACGGCCTTGGCGATCTTCTTCGCCTTGGGGTCCGGCTCCGGGAGACCGCTGGAGTCGAGCGCGCTCGGCTCGCCCTTGGTCATGACGATCCTCGGCGCCCAGTTCGGGGCGGCAGCGGTCTTGCCCTGGGGCCCGTCCAGGGGCACGGCCTCGAGGTCGGCGACCACGACCATGCCGTCCTCGTTGCCCACGCCCAGGGGGGTCAGGGCGAGCCCGACGTTGGGCTCCCACTCCTCCTCCACGTCGACCACGGCGGCGATCCGGGTGCCGAGCGTGGTCGTCCCGGGCTCGATCTCCCGGGAGATCAGCTCGGTCATCAGCTCGACCACCTGCTGGGGCTCGGTGTCCACACCGACCTCGAGCATCAGCGCGCCCTGGTCGCCGTACGTGTCGAAGGTGACGTCCTTGCTCACGTCGTTGGAGACGGCGAGGTTGACGAGCACCTTGTCGCCCTCCTCGACGACGGCACCGTCACCCTCCTCCACCACCTGGGTCTCGGTATCGCCGGACTCGAGGTTCGCCTTCCAGTCGATCTCCGGCAGCTCGCCGACCGGACCCGAGATCGAGACCGCGTCGAACCCGGCTGCGGTCTCGCCCTCCGACGAGTCGTCGCCACAGGCCGTGAGCACGGCGAGGGCGCACATCGAGGCGGAGAAGAGCGCGGCGGGGCGGGTCAGTCGGCTGAGCACGCGCAAACCCTAGCCGACCACTACATCCCGTCGATCAGGCGCTGCACCCGCTCGTCGTACGCCCGGAACGGGTCCTTGCACAGCACCGTGCGCTGGGCCTGGTCGTTGAGCTTGAGGTGCACCCAGTCGACCGTGAAGTCGCGCCGGCGCTCCTGCGCCTTGCGGATGAACTCGCCGCGCAGCCGGGCGCGGGTGTTCTGCGGCGGCACCGACTTGGCCTCGAAGATCCGGAGGTCGCTGGTGACGCGCGCGACGGCGCCGCGCTTCTCCAGCAGGTAGTAGAGACCGCGGTTGCGGTGGATGTCGTGGTAGGCCAGGTCGAGTTGGGCGACCCGGGCGTGGCTCAGCGGCAGTCCGTGCTTCGCGCGGTAGCGGTCGATGAGCTTCCACTTGATCACCCAGTCGATCTCGCGGTCGACGAGGCCGAGGTCGTCGGACTCGATCGCCTTCAGACCCCGCTCCCAGAGGTCGAGCGTGCGCTCGATCACCGGCGTGCTGATGCCGCGGCGGTCGACGAAGTCGCGGGCCTTGGCAAGGTACTCGCCCTGGATGTCGAGCGCGCTCGCCTCGCGACCGTTGGCCAGCCGGACCTTGCGCCGCCCGGTGACGTCGTGGGAGATCTCGCGGATGGCCCGGATCGGGTTCTCCATCGTGAGGTCGCGCATCACCACGCCCTCCTCGATCATCCGCAGCACCAGGTCGCAGGACGCCACCTTGAGCATGGTGGTCGTCTCGCTCATGTTGCTGTCGCCGACGATGACGTGCAGCCGGCGGTACTTCTCGGCGTCGGCATGGGGCTCGTCGCGGGTGTTGATGATCGGCCGGCTCCGGGTGGTCGCGCTCGAGACGCCCTCCCAGATGTGCTCGGCCCGCTGGCTGACGGAGTACGACGTACCCCTCGGGGTCTGGGTCACCTTGCCCGCCCCGACGATGATCTGCCGGGTGACGAGGAACGGGATCAGCACGTCGGCGAGGCGGCTGAACTCACCCGCCCGGCTCACCAGGTAGTTCTCGTGGCAGCCGTAGGAGTTGCCGGCGGAGTCGGTGTTGTTCTTGAACAGGTAGATCTCGCCGGCGATCCCCTCGTCGTGAAGCCGCTGCTCGGCGTCGAGCAGGAGGCCTTCCAGGACCCGCTCCCCTGCCTTGTCGTGCGTGACGAGGTCGACGATGTCGTCGCACTCGGGAGTGGCGTACTCCGGGTGGCTGCCGACGTCGAGGTAGAGCCGGGCGCCGTTGCGCAGGAAGACGTTGCTGGACCGGCCCCAGGACACCACCTTGCGGAACAGGTAGCGCGCCACCTCGTCGGGGCTCAGCCGGCGCTGGCCCTTGAACGTGCAGGTGACGCCGTACTCGTTCTCGATACCGAAGATGCGGCGGTCCACGACTAGAGCCTACGGGTCCGGCAACCCGAGCGGGGGATGTCAGCGGAGTGATCGTTGCGGAGAGGCGGGGTCGACGCGCGTCGGGTGGGTACCGCGCAGCCATGACCTCGATGACGCCGCTCTGGCTCGACCGACCCCGATCGACCCATCCGACGCTCACCGCGCCGGCGACGTACGACGTCGTCGTGGCCGGTGCTGGTGTCGTCGGACTGCTGACCGGCCTGCTCCTGGCCCGCGCGGGCCGCAGGGTCGCGGTCCTGGAGGCACGCCAGGTCGGGGACGGCACCACGGGCCACACGACGGCGAAGGTCAGCCTGCTCCAGGGCACCAAGCTCAGCCGCGCCATCCGCTCCAACCCGCCCTCGGTCCTGCGCGACTACGTCACCGCCAACCGGGAGGGCCAGGCCTGGTTGCGGCGGTTCTGCGAGGCGCACGACGTCGCCTACCAGGACCGCCCGGCCTACACCTACGCCACGACCCGGCCCGGCGAGCTCCGCGCTCGCGCCGAGCTGTCCGTGGCCGGGCTCGCCGGACTGGACCCCACCTGGGAGGAGGAGACCGAGCTGCCGTACCCGATCCGGGGCGCGGTTCGGCTCGCCGACCAGATGCAGGTGCATGCGATGGACCTGCTGGACGCCTTGGTGGCGCAGCTGGTGGCCGAGGGTGGCGAGCTGTTCGAGCACAGCCGGGTGACCGACGTCCACCACCGCGGACCGACCGTCGCCGTGACGACCGAGGAGACCACGCTAACGACCGACCACGTCGTCCTCGCGACCGGCCAGCCGGTGTTGAGGAGGCACGGGTTCTTCGCCCGCCTGAAGCCGGGACGGTCCTACGCCGCTGCCCTCCGCTCCCCCTGGGTGCCGACGGGGATGTACCTCTCCTCCGACCAGCCGACCCGGTCGCTGCGCTCGCTCCCGGTCCCCGGTGGCGACGAGCTGCTGCTCGTCGGCGGCAACGGTCACGTCACCGGGCGCGAGGACTCGGCGGCGGCCCATCTCGAGGAGCTCCTGGACTGGGCGCGCGCGACGTTCGGCGGCGAGGTCACGCACACCTGGTCCGCCCAGGACCACTCCTCCGTCACCGGCCTGCCCTACGTCGGCCCGATGCTGCCGGGTGAGCACTCGATCTGGGTCGCCACCGGCTTCGACAAGTGGGGACTCGCCGCCGCGCCCGCAGCGGCCCTGCTCCTCACCAAGTCGATCCTGGCGCGCGGTGGAGACGGTGAGCGGCCGGCGTGGCACCGCGCCTTCAGCAGCTGGACGCCCCGCGAGGCCGCCGGCGCACCGCGCGCCGCCCTGTTCAATGTCGAGGTCGGCGCCGAGCTCGCCAAGGACGTCGTCACCCGGCGCTGGCGGGACGCCCAGCAAGCAGACCCGTCCGTCCGCGGGATCTGCACCCACCTCGGCGGGGCCGTCCACTGGAACGACGCCGAGCGCTCCTGGGACTGTCCCCTCCACGGCTCCCGGTTCGCCCCCGACGGCTCGGTGCTCGAGGGCCCCGCCGTCTGCGGGTTGCGGAAGCTCTAGAGAGGCGGGGCGCTTTCGGACGAGGGGAGGCGCGCTGCGGGGGCTAAGGGCTGCGGTTTGGTCCCAAACGGCATCGATTCGCACTCAGATCATGCCGTTCCTGGCCATTCGATGACGCCCACGATCCGCTGCCATCGATTCATGACCCGCACACGCCCGCGGTCGCCGTACAGCGACTCGTCGATCATCGTTCGCCATCGGCGGAGCCGTCGCAGGCTGTGCGGCCGGCCCACGAGCCGGTCGAGCTCGTGCATCATGACGATCGGGTGGTTGAGGAGATCATCGAGGGTGTACCCGCACCGCGTGTACGGCGAGTTCGACCAGCCGCGTTCGCGTCGGAGGTCCACGGTGTGCTGTCTGCCCTCACGATGACCCGCACCGTCGTACTCATGTGCACGGTCCAGGTGCTCGACCAGAAGGTCCACGATGCCGATCAGATGCCCGTCGTGATCGTAGATCGGCGCCTGCGGTCTGACCGGCACGGCCATGACCTCGTGGAAGACGCGGAGAATTGTCTCTCCGCCCGACTCGGCGCGGCCATCGGCCAGTGAATGAGCCTGTCGAAGCCTGACCGAGCCGGGTCGCCCGCTCGTCTCGATGACGGCAAGTCGCGTCGGGTCGACGTGGCCGAGGCGGAGCGCCGAGTCGAGCATGATCACGAGATCAAGCACACCGAGATCGCGGGCTGCGCGGAGCAGGATCTCTTCAGCTGAGTCGATGGGGAGACCGTCGACGACAGTTGCCTCGGAGGGATGCGTCAACCGAGAGGTGATGAGTCCGTGGCGTCTCGGGCGCCGATCTCCCCGAACCGCGGCGAAGACCGGCACGTTGGCGGGGAGGTTCGGAAGCTGCCAGCCGAGGAGGCTTGCACCGGTCACATGGGTGAAGGCAGCGTCGCTGGGCAGGACGAGCATGAGCGCCCGCAGCTCCCGAAGGAACGCTTGGTCCGCGCTGAGCCCCGGTCGCGTCGGCTGGTAGAGGCCATGGCTCAAGCGCTCGAATCCGACGAGGCGCACTTGCCCTCGGATGGCGTCGCCGTTGCTGTCCATGGCCCAGGAGCATGCGACCCCCGGCTGACCGACGCCAGCCCTCCTTCTGCGACTGTGGATAGCCGCGTCTCTGCCCGCCGGAGAGCGCCACATCGGACCGGATCTTGACCGGCGAATGGGCACGAACGACACCCCCGGCTGCCAATTCGGTGCGGTTTGGTCCCAAACCGCAGCAGCAAGGACGCCCGCCGACGACCAACGCCCGCCGAGAAGCTCTAGAGAGGCGGGGCGATCGGCGGCTCGCCGGACCCCGGGTCCTCGAGCGGAGGTACGTCGCCGCTGACCTGGTCAGTCGGGTCGGCGGGGTCGTCCGCGGACGGCGGAGGTGGGGGCGGTGGCGGGGCCGACGACGGGGAGTCAGGACCCTCTTCGGGAGCCGCGTGCTGGGTGGGTCCGCGGTCGCCGAGCAGCTCCTCGAGCCGGACCGGTCGGATCCGTGCGAATTTCCGCGGCTGCGTGCGGGTCCGGTCGAGGACGGCGACCTCGAGGTCGGAGACCGGGATCGCCCGGTCCGTGGTCTGACCGCCCTCGGTGGTGTGCCCGAGTGCCGCGACAGCGACGGCAAGGGTCTCGGGGAGAGAAGCGCCCTCGCGGTAGTGCTCGGACAGGTACTTCGACACCGTCTCGGCGTCGCCGCCCATCACGGCGAAACCGTGCTCGTCACCCACGCGACCCTCGTAGGTGAGTCGGTAGATCTGGTCCTCGCTGGCCTTTGCCCCGACCTCGGCGACGAAGATCTCGACCTCGTAGGGCTTCTCGCCGCCGCTGGAGAAGATCGTGCCCAGGGTCTGGGCGTAGGCGTTGGCCAGGGCCCGACCCGTGACGTCGCGGCGGTCGTAGGAGTAGCCACGCATGTCGGCGAGCCGGACTCCGGCGATCCGCAGGTTCTCGAACTCGTTGTAGCGGCCGACCGCGGCGAAGGCGATCCGGTCGTAGATCTCGGAGACCTTGTGCAGCGCCTGCGACGGGTTCTCGGTCACGAACAGCACGCCGTCGGCGTACTGGATCGCGACCAGGGAGCGACCGCGGGCGATGCCCTTGCGCGCGAAGTCCGCCCGGTCCTTCATCAGCTGCTCGGGCGAGACGTAGAACGGCATGCTCATCGGGGCGCCTCCTCTCCGGGCAGGTCGAGGGACGCGACCGGGCCGTCGGGCCGGGTCATCCGGGCGCCGACCACGCGGTCCGCGAGCTCGGCGATCTCGTCCTCGGGAAGCTTCCGGCCACCGTCGGCGGTCACCACGTGGATGATCGGGAAGATCCGCCGGGTCAGGTCGGGCCCGCCCGTGGCGGAGTCGTCGTCGGCGGCGTCGTACAACGCCTGGAGCGCGAGGGTCACGCACTCGATCTCAGTGAGGTCCTCGCGGTAGAGCTTCTTCATCGCGCCGCGGGCGAACAGCGAGCCGGAGCCCACGGTGAAGAAGCTGTTCTCCTCGTGCCGGCCACCGGTCACGTCGTAGCCGAAGATCCGGCCCATGCCCCGGTCGAGGTCGAACCCGGCGAACATGGGTACGACGGCGAGCCCCTGCATCGCCATGCCGAGGTTGGCGCGGATCAGGGCCGAGAGCCGGTTGGCCTTGCCGTCGAGGGACAGGATGCTGCCCTCGATCTTCTCGTAGTGCTCGAGCTCGACCTGGAACAGGCGGACCATCTCGACCGCGAGACCCGCGGTGCCGGCGATGCCGACCACGGAGAACTCGTCGGCCGGGAACACCTTGTCGATGTCGCGCTGCGCGATGACGTTGCCCATCGTCGCTCGCCGGTCGCCGGCCATCACCAGGCCACCGGGGAACGTCGCCGCGACGATCGTGGTGCCGTGCGGCGCCAGCTCCGCGGCGCTGCCGGCGGGCAACGAGCGGCGCGCCGGAAGCAGGTCCGGCGCGTTGGCGATCAGGAAGTCACTGAACGAGGAAGTGCCCGGCTGCATGTACGACGCCGGGATGCGGGCCTCGTTCATTCCCCGCCCTTCTGGATGAACGACTTGACGAAGTCCTCGGCGTTGGACTCGAGGACGTCGTCGATCTCGTCGAGGATCGCGTCGACGTCGTCGTCGAGGGCTTCCTTGCGCTCGGCGACGTCGGACTCAGGGGCGACCTCGGTCGCGTCCTGCTCCTCGCCGCTCTTGCGCGGCTGCTTCTGCTCCTGGGCCATACCCCAGAGCCTAGCCACTCAACGGCTGAGTGCGGCGACCAGCGCCTCGGCGGTGTCGCAGGAGTCGATCAACGCGCCGACGTGCGCCTTGCTCCCCCGCATCGGGTCCATCGTGGGCACCCGCTGCAACGACTCGCGACCGGGCAGGTCGAAGATCACCGAGTCCCACGACGCCGCGGCGACGTGGGCGGCGTACTTCTCCAGGCATCGCCCGCGGAAGTAGGCGCGGGTCTGCTCCGGAGGCTCGGTCATCGCGCGCTCCACCTCCTCGTCGCCGAGGAGGCGCTGGATCCGACCGGCCTTGACCAGCCGGTGGTAGAGGCCACGCTCGGGCCGGACGTCGGAGTACTGGTAGTCGATGAGCTGGAGCTTGGCGTCGTCCCACTCGAGGCCGTCACGGGAGCGGTACTGCTCGAGCAGCTTCAGCTTCGCCACCCAGTCGAGCTGGTCGGCGAGCGACATGGGGTCGCGCTCGAGACGGTCGAGGACGTCCTCCCACCGCGCGAGCACGTCGAGCGTCTGCTCGTCGGCGTCGGCGCCGAGCCGGTCCTCGACGTACTTCTTGGCCAGGTCGAGGTACTCCAGCTGCAGCTGGACACCCGTGAGGCGACGGCCGTCGGCCATGGTGATCGTCTGCCGCAGCGTGGGGTCGTGCGACACGGCCCGCAGGGACGCCACCGGGGTGTCGACGGTGAGGTCGTGGCTGATGAACCGCTCCTCGATCATCGCCAGCACCAACGCGGTGGTGCCGACCTTGAGGTAGGTCGCGATCTCCGACAGGTTGGCATCGCCGATGATCACGTGCAGCCGGCGGTACTTCTCGGGGTCGGCGTGAGGCTCGTCACGGGTGTTGATGATCGGCCGCTTGAGGGTCGTCTCGAGCCCGACCTCGACCTCGAAGTAGTCCGCGCGCTGACTGATCTGGTAGCCCTGCTCGCGGCCGTCCTGTCCCCGGCCGACCCGACCCGCGCCGGTGATGACCTGCCGGCTGACGAAGAACGGCGTCAGGTGGCGCACGATGTCGGCGAACGGCGTCGAGCGTCGCATCAGGTAGTTCTCGTGGGCGCCGTACGACGCGCCCTTGTTGTCCGTGTTGTTCTTGTAGAGGACGATCGACGGGTTCCCGGGCAGCTGCTGCGCCAGCCGCGCGGCGTCGAGCATCACCTGCTCCCCCGCCTTGTCCCACCGGACGATGTCGAGCGGGGTGACGACCTCGGGCGTGGAGTACTCCGGGTGGGCGTGGTCGACGTAGAGACGGGCGCCGTTGGTGAGGATGACGTTGGCCAGGCCGAGGTCCTCGTCGGTCAGCTGCGTCGGGTCGGCGACCTGCCTCGACATGTCGAAGCCGCGCGCGTCCCGCAGCGGCGACTCCTCCTCGAAGTCCCACCGGGCCCGGCGAGCGCGCACCGTCGCCGACGCGTAGGCGTTGACCACCTGCGAGGACGCAACCATCGGGTTCGCGGTGGGCATGCCCTGGACCGAGATCCCGTACTCGACCTCGGTGCCCATCACGCGGCGGACGCTCATGCTGCCAGCCTACGCGGGCACCGACGCCCGGGATGTCCGACCTTGCGCTGCGGCGTGTGAATCTGCGCCGCTCGGGAAGGGAAGCCCTCATGAAGCGAACAATGACCCTGCTCGGGGCGGTCGTGATGGCCGCCGTGATGACCCTCTCGATGGCGACCCCTGCAGAGGCCGCGCGGCAGCGCGTCCTCGACCGCGCCGACGCCCCACGACCGATCGACACTCGAGCGCTGTACGTCCAGCGACAGTTCCAGGGCTACGTCGTGACCACCTTCGCGAGCCCGACCTACAACGCCGGTCCACGCTGGAACGGCCTGGAGGTCAGGTACGACGCCCGGGGTGACCGTCGCCTCGACTTCCGGTTGCTCTGGTCCTTCGGCGGAGACGGCGACGGCTACGAGCAGTTCGCGCTCGTGCGCGGCAACGGCTCCCTGGTCGACTGCGCCGACGCGCAGGTGAAGTCCCGGAAGCGCAACGGCTGGGCCTTCGTCTACGTGTACGTCCCGCGCACCTGTCTCTCCCTCACCAAGCGGGTCGGTGTCCAGGGCGTGACGTGGGACTACACCCGCTACAACGACAGTGGCGTTCCGACGCGGGGTCGCACCGACCGCACACCGAACCGGACGTTCGCCCGCTGACGCAGAGGATGCCGGGCGTGGCAAGCGGGTATCGGGGGGCCAGGAGGTCAGATGACCATGCAAGGTGCGGCCGGAAGATCGGCTGAGGGCACAGCAAACCAGGCGAGGAACCATCCGGCGCTCGAGTGGCTGGCGAAGATCGGGACCGCGATCTACGGCGTCATGTACGTCGTCGTGGGCTGGCTCGCGCTCCAGATCGCCTTCGGCGAGCCGGCCGGCCAGGCGTCCGGCTCGGGGGCGCTGCGCGAGATGGCCCAGAAGCCGTTCGGCGAGGTCCTGCTCTGGATCGCGATCGTCGGATTCGCCGCACTTGCCATCTGGAAGGTCTGCGAAGCAGTCGCAGGGCACCACGAGGAGGACGGCGGCAAGCTCGTGCTCGCCCGCGCGGCGTCGGCCGCCAAGGCGATCTTGTTCGTCGTGCTGGCCGTGCTCGCCTTCCAGACCGTCACCGGGTCCTCCGGTGGCGGTAGCAGCGAGGACGGCTACACCGCCAAGATCATGCGGCTGCCCTTCGGCACCGCGCTCGTGGTCGCCCTGGGCCTCGCGATCATCGGCTACGGCGTCTTCAGCATTTACAAGGGCATCTCCGACAACTGGCGGAAGAGCCTCGAGTCCGGAGGCAGCACGGGCGACATCGGCAAGGCCGTCACCATCCTGGCCAGGACGGGCTACGCCAGCCGCGGGTTCGCCTTCGGCGTCATCGGCGGCCTTTTCGTCTGGGCAGGCTTCACGCACGACGCCGAGAGGTCCGGCGGGCTCGACCAAGCCCTGCTGAAGCTCCGGGACGCTCCGTTCGGCAAGGTGCTGCTCGTCGCGGTCGCGGTCGGGCTCGCCTGCTACGGCGTCTTCAACGTTGCGAAGGCGTGGTACCTGCGCCGGCGCTGAAGTGCCGCTGACCCCTGGCGCTCAGAGGTACTGACCCGTGTCGGAGACGGTGTCGATCGAGCGGCCCGGCTCGGTGCCCTGCTTGCCGGTGATGAGCGTGCGGATGAAGACGATCCGCTCGCCCTTCTTGCCGGAGATCCGCGCCCAGTCGTCGGGGTTGGTCGTGTTGGGGAGGTCCTCGTTCTCCTTGAACTCGTCGACGCAGGCCTGGAGCAGGTGCGAGATCCGCAGCCCCTTCTGCTGGTGGTCGATGAAGTCCTTGATCGCCATCTTCTTCGCGCGGTCGACGATGTTCTGGATCATCGCGCCCGAGTTGAAGTCCTTGAAGTACAGGACCTCCTTGTCGCCGTTGGCGTAGGTGACCTCGAGGAACCGGTTCTCCTCGGTCTCGGAGTACATCCGCTCGACGGCCGCGCGGATCATCCCGGTGACGGTCGCCTGCCGGTCTCCGCCGAACTCGGCGATGTCGTCGGCGTGGAGCGGCAGCGAGGTGGTGAGGTACTTGGTGAAGATGTCGCGCGCCGACTCCGCGTCCGGCCGCTCGATCTTGATCTTCACGTCGAGCCGGCCCGGCCGCAGGATCGCCGGGTCGATCATGTCCTCGCGGTTGGAGGCGCCGATGACCAGCACGTTCTCCAGCAGCTCCACGCCGTCGATCTCGCTGAGCAGCTGGGGGACGATGGTGTTCTCGACGTCGGACGAGACGCCGGAGCCGCGGGTGCGGAACAGCGAGTCCATCTCGTCGAAGAACACGATGACCGGCGTGCCGGCGCTGGCCTTCTCCCGGGCCCGCTGGAAGACCAGTCGGATGTGCCGCTCGGTCTCGCCGACGTACTTGTTGAGCAGCTCGGGGCCCTTGATGTTGAGGAAGTACGACTTCCCCTCGGCGCCGGTCTTGGCCGCGACCTTCTTGGCCAGCGAGTTCGCGACGGCCTTGGCGATCAGCGTCTTGCCGCAGCCCGGCGGACCGTAGAGCAGGATGCCCTTCGGGGGCTTCAGCTCGTGCTCGGCGAAGAGCTCCGGGTAGAGGTAGGGCAGCTCGACGGCGTCCTGGATCATCTCGATCTGGTTGCCGAGGCCGCCGATGGTCTCGTAGGTGATGTCGGGGACCTCTTCGAGGACGAGCTCCTCGACCTCCGACTTCGGCACCCGCTCGTAGACGTAGCCGGCGCGCGCGTCGAGCAGCAACGAGTCGCCGGCGCGCAGGGTCTCGCCCAGCAGCGGCTCGGCGAGCCGGACGACGCGCTCCTCGTCGGCGTTGGCGATGACGAGGACGCGCTCGTGGTCGGCGAGCAGCTCCTTGAACATCACGACCTCGCCGACCGTCTCGTAGTCGAAGGCGGCGACGACGTTGAGTGCCTCGTTGAGCATGACCTCCTGGCCGCGCCGCAGCTGGTCGAGGTCGACGTTGGGACTCACGCTGACCCGCAGCTTGCGGCCGCCGGTGTGGACATCGACCGAGTCGTCCTCGTTGCGCTGGAGGAACGTGCCGAAGCCGGCGGGCGGCTGGGCGAGCCGGTCGACCTCCTCCTTGAGCTTCATGATCTGGTCGCGTGCTTCACGCAGGGTGACGGCCAACCGCTCGTTCTGCGCGGTGACGGCGGCGAGCGAGCGCTGGGCGTCAGCGAGCCGGAGCTCCATCGATCGCGACGTTCCGCCCGGGCTGTCCGTCAACCGGTGGCGCAGGTCGTGGATCTCGGCCTCGAGGTAGCGAACCTGCTCCTCGAGCTCCTCGCGGCTCTGTCGACGCCCGTCGGCTCCCGTGCTCGACATCAACACACCTCCTGCGACACGACGTCCTGGGCACTCGGGGTCCACCGGGGGCGGAGCCCTCAGGTATGACCCTACTCGGCGGGCGTTGCGGTGGAAGGCCACCAGGCCGGGGCGTCGGTCACGATTGGATTGCGTCCGCCGAGCGGCATCGGGCGGCGAAGTTACGCAGGATGGTCATCGGGTGCGCCACCGACACGGCCGCCGCGGCCGCGCCGAGCGCCTCCTGCTCCGACGGGTCGAAGTAGCCGTGGTGGGCGTAGACGGCGATCCGGGTGAGGATCCCCTCGAGGTCGAGCTCGGGATGGAACTGGGTGGCGTAGACGTGCCGGCCCACCCGGAAGGCTTGTACCGGCGCCGCCGCGGACGTCGCCAGCGCGACCGCGTGGTCGGGCAGCCGGCTGATCGCCTCCTTGTGCCCGCCGTACGCCGCGAACGACTGAGGCATGCCGGCGAACAGCGGGTCGGCGAGCCCTGCGTCGGTGAGCTCGACACTGACCGGACCGACGGCTTCGGGATAGCTGCGGTCGACGATCGCGCCCTGGTGGCGACCGATCGTTCCGATGCCGTAGCAGGCGCCCAGGAACGGGTGGTCGCGGGCGATGACGACGTCGAGCAACCGAGCAAGGTCCCGCTCTGTCTGGAGCTGCACCTCCGACTTCGACTCCTCCGGGTCCGACGCGTTGAACGCGCCGCCACCGAGGATGATGCCGGCCCAGTCGTCGAGGTTGATCGCCGGCAGCGGCGCGACCCCCAGCTGGATCCGGTGCAGCTCATCGACTCCCACGCCGAGGAACCGGGCGAAGGAGGCGTGCTCGTTGACGGCTGCCCGCTCCTCGGCGCGGATCGAGAGCAGCAGGAACGGCTTGGCCGCAACGTCCGCCATCACTCCTCCGGCGACTCGTCGACCTGGGCTTCGGCACCGTCGGCACCGTCCGGTCCTTCGGCCCGCGGGCCGGTGTAGTCCGGACCGTAGGCGCCCGGGGCGGGACGTCGCGACTTGCGGGGTGCGCGCTCCCCCGGAGCCATCCGGCGGGCGGTGACCAGGAACGCGGTGTGGCCGATCATCTTGTGACCCGGTCGGACGGCGAGGCCCTCGACGTGCCAGTCACGCACCAGGGACTCCCACGCGGCCGGCTCCGTGAACCCGCCCTGCACCCGGACCGTCTCGACGAACCGCGACAGCTGGGTGGTGGTCGCGACGTACGCGCAGAGGAGGCCGCCGGGCCGGAGCGCGCCGGCAGCGGCGTCGAGGCACTCCCAGGGCGCCAGCATGTCGAGGATGATCCGGTCGCACTGCTCGCCCGACACGGGCAGCTCTTCGGCCAGGTCGCCGATCGTGAGCCGCCACGCGGGATGCGGCTCGCCGTCGTCGGCGCCGAAGAACTGGCTGACGTTGCGGCGGGCGATGTCGGCGAACTCCTCGCGGCGCTCGTACGACGACACCCGTCCGTGCGGCCCCACGGCCCGCAGCAGCGAGCAGGTCAGGGCGCCGGAGCCGACGCCGGCCTCGACGACGTGGGCACCGGGGAAGATGTCGGCCATCGCGACGATCTGGGCCGCGTCCTTGGGATAGACCACCGCCGCCCCCCGCGGCATGGAGACCACGAACTCCGACAGCAACGGCCGGAACACGAGGTACTCCCCGCCTGCCGACGAGGTGACCGTGAAGCCCTCCTCGCGACCGATCAGCTCGTCGTGGTCGAGATGGCCACGGTTGGAGAAGAAGCGCTTGCCCGGCTCGAGGCTGAAGTTGTGCTTGCGGCCCTTGCCGTCGACCAGGCGCACCCACTCCCCGGCACGCAGCGGCCCGCGGTGGACGCCGGACCACGCCTCGGCGGCGACGTCGCCTGGATCGGGTTGGTTCACGATCGGCGAGCCTAGACGACCAAGTGCAAGGGGACGCACGCTGCGCCACACTCCAGACGCACGCTGGCGGCGTTGTCGTCAGTCGCCGGGACTCCGTCCCGGCTCCCTCCTCCGCCTTGCCATCGCACGCCTGGAGCGCGGCTCGCTTGCACGCCCCCTTGCACTTGGTCGTCTATCCAGCCCGGACCGCGCGCTCCACGTCGGCGGTCGCCAGGACGCCGTAGACCGAGCCGTCCGGCTCCACCAGGAGGTACTCGCTGGCGGGGGTGCGCCGGATCGCGTGGAGCAGCTCCGCACCGGTGATCGCCACCGGCAGGCGCAGCCCGGCCTCGAGCGTCCGGGTGACGGTGGAGACCGCGACCCACGGCCGGCGGTCCTCGGGCATGGCCCGCAACGCCGCCTCGTCGACGACGCCGAGCGGCCGGCCGTCGGAGGAGACGGTGACGATGCTGCCGGCCTGGGCGTCCCGCGCGCGCCGGATCGCCTCGGCCAGCGGCAGGTCGTCAGGAACCGCGAGGGTACGACGCGCGAGGTCCCGCGCCACGACCTCGCCGAGCCGGGTCCGGATCCGTGCCGCCGCGATCGCCTGGGAGGCTCCGGTCCACAGGAACATCGCGATCACGAAGGCGAGCACCATGTCGAGCAGGGTGGTCTCGATCTCGGTCACCGACTCCTGGACGAACGGCCACAGCAGCACGGCGACGGCCGTCACCCGACCGCCCCAGCCCGCTGCGAGCACCCCGGTGTCGACACGGCCGGTCAGCTTCCACACCGCCGACTTGAGCACGCGGCCGCCGTCGAGGGGCAACCCGGGCACCAGGTTGAGGACCCCGATCAGGATGTTGGCCCAGGCCAAGCCCTGGACGGTCAGGAGCAACAGGCCCGCCGGCGTCACGAACGACAGCGCGAGCGCGGCGCCGCCGACCGCGAGCGAGGTGATCGGGCCGACCACCGCGATCCAGAACTCCTGCCGCGGGTTGCGTGCCTCCCCTTCGATCGCCGTCACTCCACCCAGGAAGTGCAGCGTGATCGAGTGCACCTCGAAACCGTAGTGCCGGGCGGCCACTGCGTGCGAGGCCTCGTGCAGCAGCACGGCGAGGTAGAGGACGATCGCGAACACGACCCCCACGACGTACTTCCAGCCGCCCAGGCCGGGCTGGATCTGCTCCACCCGGGGCGCCATCACGAAGGCGATCAGCGCGGCGACCAGGAACCACGACGACGAGACGAGCACGTCGCTGCCGGCGATGGTGCCGATGCGGAACGTGCCGCGCGGGCTCGGCGTACGCGGAGGCTGCCGGCCGCTGCCCGGGTCACTGGAGGACACGGCTCGAGGCTATCCAACGGGTCCGTCCAGAGCTCTGTCGGAGGCGTGTCCTACCGTCAGGACATGGGCACGCCGACCGTTCCGACCGGCATCGCGCCCGTCGACCCCGCCGAGCGCGTGGGGACCAGGGTCGACGGTGTCGAGGTCCTCGGGGCGCTGTCGCCGTCGCGGGCCGGGGACTTCCTGGCCTGCCCGCTGCTCTACCGGTTCCGCACCATCGACCGGCTGCCGGAGCCACCGTCGGTCGACGCAGTCCGGGGGACGGTGGTGCACAAGGTGCTCGAGGACCTCTTCGACCTCCCGGCTCCCGACCGGACGCCGGACCGTGCTGCGGCGATGGTGGGTCCCGCGTGGGAGGACCTGCTCGAGGCCGAGCCCGGGCTGGCCTCCCTCTTCCCCGACAGCGACGAGGGTGCGGCGGTCGGCTCCTGGCTGGCGTCGTGCCGCTCGGTGCTCGCTCGGTACTTCTCGCTGGAGGACCCGCGCCGGCTGGAGCCCGCCGAGCGGGAGCTCTACGTCGAGCACATCAGCGATGCCAAGCTGCTGCTCCGCGGCGTCATCGACCGCGTCGACGTCGCCCCGGACGGTGCGATCCGAGTGGTCGACTACAAGAGCTCGCGTTCCCCTGCGGCGGAGTTCGAGGGCAAGGCGCTGTTCCAGCTCAAGTTCTACGCGCTCGTCATCTGGCGGATGCGCGGCGTGATCCCGAAGCGGCTCCAGCTGGTCTACCTCGCCAACGCCGAGATCCTCAGCTACGACCCGGACGAGCAGGACCTGCTCGCCACCGAGCGCAAGGTGCATGCGATCTGGACCGCCATCCGGCGGGCACACGACTCCGGCGACTGGCAGCCGAGCCCGGGCCCGCTGTGCAAGTGGTGCGCGCACCAGGCGCTCTGTCCGGCGTACGGCGGCACTCCCCCGCCGCTGCCGCAGGCGCAGCCGGGCTCCGAGGGTCAGTCCTCGGCGGACTCGTCGGGATAGAGCACGCAGGCGACCTCGACCCCTCCGGCGCTCCGCAGCGCTGGATCCACCCCCTCGCGGAAGTGCACCCGGACCCCCGACCCGACGTCCGTGATCGCCTCGATTCCACCCCAGATCGGCTCGTCGGGCGTCTCCTCCCGAACCCGGTCGAGGAAGCCCCGGGTCTGCGCAGCCCCGGCGGAGCCGAGGGTGGCCTCCTTCGTGGGCCTTTCGAGATGGTCGAGGTCGCCGACGATCGACCGCTCGGCGGCGTACTCGTCGGGGCTGCGGCGGGTCCAGTGGCCCTCGACCAGTGCGCGGAGGTCCCGCGACTCCCAGCCGCAGATGGGCGTCGCCTCGTTGCAGCGCGGGTGGAAGGCACAGCCGAACGGCGGCGACGCCGCGTCCGGCACCTCTCCGCGAGGCAGATCCCGGGGCAGCTGCCGGCCGGGGTCGGGATCCGGGATGGCCCGCAGCAGTGCCTTCGTGTACGGGTGGCGGGGATTGGCGAAGATCTCCTCGGTCGGCCCGATCTCGACGACGCGCCCGAGGTACATGATCGCGATCCGGTCACAGAAGAACTTGGCGCTGGCGAGGTCGTGGGTGATGTAGACGTAGGTCAGGCCGAGATCCTGCTTGAGGTCGAGCATCAACTGCAGGATCTTGGCGCGGACCGACATGTCGAGCATCGAGATCGGCTCGTCGGCGACCAGCACGCTCGGACCGGTGATGATCGCGCGCGCCAGCACCACCCGCTGCTTCTGGCCGCCGGACAGGTCGCGGGGGTACTTGTCGAGGAACAGCTCGACCGGGGACAGGCCGACCCGCTCGAGCGCGTCGATGACCTTGGCGCGGCGCTCGGTCGCCGAGCGCATCCCGTGCACCCGGAGGGCGTCACCGACCGCCTCCACGACCGTCATGGCCGGGTTGAGGGCGGCGCTCGGGTCCTGGAACACCATCTGGATGTGACGGCGGAGCGACCTCAGCCTGCGGCCGCTCAGGTGCGCGAGGTCCTGACCCTCGAACTGGATCGACCCCGCCGTCGCCGGCGCCAGCCCGAGCAGGGCGCGACCCAGGGTCGACTTACCGCTGCCGCTCTCGCCGACGAGCCCGACGACCTCCCCGCGTCGCAGCGTGAGGTTGATCCCGTCGACCGCCTTGACCGTGCCGGCGTCCGTGCCGAACAGCCGGGCGAGGCTGCTCCCGCGGAGGCCGTAGTGGACCGAGAGGTCACGGATGTCGACGATCGGCTCGCTGTCCGGCCGCGCCTTCGTCACGATCTCAGGCTTCGTCGGCAACGGTCAGCTCCTCCTGCTTCAGGCGCTGCTTGCCGCCGGGCGGGATCTCGTCCTCCGGCCCGACCAGCCAGCACTCGACCCGGCCGCCGCTGGGGCGCTCGATGTTGATCGGGTTGCGGGTGGCGCACACCGTCATGGCGTCGGGGCACCGCGGGTGGAACCGGCAGCCGTCCGGGGGGTCGACCAGGTCCGGTGGCGCGCCCGGGATGAAGTTGAGGCCGGTCGTGCGCAGCGAGATCGTCGAGCGCAACAGCTCGCGGGTGTAGGGGTGCTGGGGGTTCTCGAAGACGTCGGCGACCCGACCCTGCTCGACGATCCGTCCGGCGTACATGACCGCGACCCGGTCACAGGCCTCCGCGACGATGCCGACGTTGTGGGTGATCAGCAGCAGCGAGGTGTTGAAGTTGCGCCGCAGGTCGTTGAGGATCTGCACGATCTGCGCCTCGACGAGCACGTCGAGCGCCGTCGTCGGCTCGTCCGCGACGACGAAGGACGGCTTCAGCACCAGCGCCATCGCGATCATCAGTCGCTGGCGCATCCCGCCGGAGAACTCGTGCGGGTAGGACCGGTAGCGGGTCGGCGGGATCCCCATCAGGCGCAGTACGTCGAGCGCCTGCTGCTTGACCTCGTCCTTCGAGAGCCCCGGGTCGTGCTGCTTGATCGACTCCTGGAAGTGGTCGGAGATCCGCATCAGCGGATTCAGCCGGGTGAGCGGCTCCTGGAAGATCATGCCGAGGTGGCTCCCGCGCAGGCGGTAGGCGTCCTGGGGACGCATGGCCAGGATGTCCTGGCCCTCGAACCACACCTCGCCGTCGCGCTTCGCCCCCTTCGGCAACAGCCCCATCAGGCCGCGGCCGAGCGTGGACTTGCCGCACCCGGACTCGCCGACGAGGCCGAGGGTCTCGCCGGGCGCGAGGTCGAAGCTGACACCGTCGACGGCGCGGATCGCGCCGCGGGTCGTGCCGTACCAGACGCGGACGTCGCGCGCGGAGATCACCGGCTCGGTGTTCATCGGGGTGTTCATCTCGGCCGTCATCTCGCGTCTCGCTCCTCCCGGGCCGGCATGTGCACCGGCAGCAGACGCCGGACGCGCAGCGTCGGGTTGATGGTCTCGTTCAGGCCCTCGCCCACGAGGGTCAGCCCGGTCACGAGCAGCACGATCGCCAGGCCCGGATACAGGCCCGTCCACCACACGCCGGAGCCGGCATCGGCCAGGGCCCGGTTGAGGTCGTGACCCCACTCCGCCGCGTCGGTCGACTGGATCCCCAGGCCGAGGAACCCGAGGCCGGCGAGGGTGAGGATCGCGTCGGCCGCGTTCAACGTCCCGATCACCGGCACGCTCTGCACGACGTTCTGGAACAGGTAGCGACGCATGATCACGAAGTCGCTGGCACCGATCGCGCGGGCAGCCTCGACATAGGTCGCCTCCTTGGCGCTGACCGTGGTGTTGCGGACCACCCGGTAGTACTGCGGGATGTAGATCGCCGACAACGCGAGCGCCACGGCGAGGACGCTGCCGCCCAGGATGCCGGTGAGCAGGAACGAGAAGACGACGGCCAGCAGGAAGGACGGGAACGCGAACAGCGCGTCCATGACCAGCAGCAGGATGCGGTCGAACCAGCCGCCGTAGTAGCCCGAGAGGAGCCCGAGGGGGACTCCCACGACGACGCAGATCAGGATCGACAGCAACACGACCTGGATCGCGGTCCGCGCTCCCCAGATGGTGCGGGAGAGCACGTCGAAGAACAGTCGGTCGGTGCCGAACCAGTGGTCACCGCTGGGCGGACCGGCTTTGGGGAACCGCACGCCGTCGGCCGACGCCTGGGCGAAGCCGTACGGCGCGAGCAGCGGGGCGAAGATCGCGCAGACGACGAAGACTGCCGTGATGACGAGCCCGGCCACCAGCATCCACCGGGCCGTACCGGTGGTGTCGGTGAACGGCTTGGCCAGGCCGCGGAGCAACTTGCGCATCAGTACCTCACCCGCGGGTCGATGAGCGCGTTCACGATGTCGACGAGGACGCTGATCAGCACCACGGCCACGGCGAACACCGTGACGATGCCCTGGACCGCCACATAGTCGCGTTCGTTGATGTAGCCGACCAGCTTGTCGCCGAGACCGGGCCAGTTGAAGGTCGCCTCGGTGAGCACGGCACCACCGAGCAGGAGCGCGAACTGGAGCCCGATCACGGTGATCACCGGCACCAGCGCGTTGCGGAAGGCGTGCCGCCACGTGACCTTGCTCGGGGAGATGCCGCGCGCCTCCGCGGCCTCGACGTAGTCGCTCTGCATGGTCTGGAGGATGTTGACCCGCACCAGGCGGATGAACACGCCACAGATCAGCAGCCCGAGCGTCACCGCGGGGAGCGCCAGGTGCTTGAGGACGTCCTCGATGTAGTAGCTGTTGCCACTGAGGAACACGTCGAAAAGCAGGATGTGGGTGCGGTTGAGCCCGTCTCGCTCCATGTAGAACACCGTCTCGACGCTGGCCGCTCCCGAAGTCGGGAGCCCGAGGGGTCTCGCGACGTAGGCCTGCAGCAGGTAGCCGACGAAGAAGATCGGAGCCGCGTAGCTCAGGATGCCGAACAAGCGGATCAGCACGTCCGGGACGGTGTCGCGGTAGCGGCCGGCGATGAGACCCAGCGGGATGCCGACGAGCAACGCGAGCACGAATGCCGCCAGGGTCAGGCTGAGCGTCGCGCCGCCGTTGTCGCGCACGACCTCCAAGACGTCCTGGTTGTCGCTGAACGTGGTCCCGAAGTCCAGGCGGGCCACCGAGACGAGGTAGTCCCAGTACTGAACCAGGATCGGGTCGTTGAAGCCAAGGGCCTCACGCCGCTGGTCGAGGGCTTCGTCGTTGAGTCGGTCCCCGAGCGCGGCCGACACGGGATCGCCGGGCGCCACCCTCAGCACGACGAAGACCAGGGTGAGGATCACCCAGATCATCGGGATGACGAGCAGCAGCCGTTGCAGGATGTAGCGCGGCAGCGAGCCGGATGCAAAGCGAGTCATGGCATTCGCCTCTACGCGCGCCGCGTGGGGAGGAACCTCGCGGTTCTCTCCCCACGCGGCCGCGCTCGAGCGATCAGGAGCTCTTGCTCACCAACCAGAACCGGAAGATGAACGAGGGGTCGAGGGTGTCTTCGACACCCTCCATGCCCGGGCCGTAGACGCCGATGTTCTTGCCCACCCACGACGGCATGAACGGCACGTCCTCGGCGATGATCTGCTGCAGCTGCGCGAAGGCCTCCTCGCGGGCCGCCGGGTCATCGCTGCCCTGCTCGGTCTCGACGAGCTGGTTGGCCTGCTCGTTGCTGTAGCCGTTCTGGAAGAAGCCACCGTCGACGACGAACGGCGACAGGTAGGTGTCGGCGTCCGGGTAGTCGGGGAACCAGCCGAGGATGAAGAGGTCGTAGGCCCCCTCCTTGTAGATCGTCTGGTACTGCTCCCACTCGGTGCTCTTCAGGTCGACCTCGAAGAGGCCGCTCTCCTCGAGCTGCCGCTCGACCTCGTTGGCCTCGTCCTCGGTGGCCGGTCCGTAGTGGGTCGGGGTCCAGCCGACGGTCAGCTGGACGGGGGTGTCGATGCCGGCGTCGGCGAGGATCTGCGCAGCAGCGTCAGGGTCCGGCTCGCCGTACTTCTCCTGGAAGGCGTCGACCTGGCCGGCGTAGCCCGGCGGGACGATCGAGTAGAGCGGGTCGACGGTGCCGTCGTAGGCGTTCTCTGCGATGGCCTCCCGGTCGAAGACCTGGGCGGCTGCCTGGCGGACGGCCGCCTGCCTGCCGACCTCGCTGTCGACCTTCCAGACCCAGTAGCGGATCTCGGCGCCTTCACCCGTGGCGACCGTCACGTCGTCGTTGCCTTCGAGGTCGGCGATGTCGGTCGGGCTGAGGCTGCGCCAGGCCACGTCGACCTCACCGGCCTCGGCGGCCAGCTTGAGCGCCGATGCCTCGGAGAAGTACTTGATGAAGACCTGCGGAGCCAGCGGCGTGTTCTCACCGGTGTAGTTCTCGTTGGCCTCGAGCGTCGCCTGGACGCCCGCCTCGTACTGGCTGAGCTTGTAGGGGCCCGAGCCGATGACCTCTTCGTCGGCCAGCTTCTCGTCTGCCGGGAAGGTCTCCTCGTCGACGATGGCAGCCGCACCGGGATAGGTGAGGATGTACTGGAACGTCGTGTCCGGCTTGTCGAGGTGGAAGATCACCGTGGTGTCGTCCGGCGTCTCGATCGCGTCCGGGTTGAGGGTGACCGTGCCGTCCTCAGCGGTGTCGGTGATGCTGCCGAGCAGGTAGATCGCGGCACCGTTGGGGTCCTGGATCTGGATCGAGCGCTCGAAGCTGTACTTCACGTCGGAGGACGTGAGGTCGTTGCCGTTGGAGAACTTCAGGCCCTCGTTGAGCGTGCAGGTGAGCGTCTGGGGGTCGTCGTAGACGCACTCCGTCGCCGCGTCACCGACGATCTCGTTGGACTTGGCCGGGACCGTCACCAACGTCTGGTAGAGGTTGTACTCCAAGGTCGAGGACCCGAGGTCGTAGGACCCGGAGGGGTCCAGCGCGGTCACGGTGTCGGTCGTGCCGAGGGTCCACGGGACCCCGGTCGCGCCTCCCTCTCCACCTTCTCCGCCCGGGCCGCCATTGCCACCGCCAGGCTCGTCGTCACCACAGGCAGCGAGACTCACGGCCAGAGCTCCCGCTCCGACGAACGCCACGAACTTCCGCTTCACGTAGGTCACCTCAAGATCGTTCCAGGCGGTCCCCGCTGGTCGAGGGCCGGAATCCCTGCGGAAGATACTCCGGCCGTTGCCGGTTGGCTACGGGAGATCCGGCGTGGTCGGGTCTCGATCCGGCAACACTTTCAGTTCGTGCAGGTCACCGACGGTGACGCCGACCAGGCTTTCCCGGAAGATACGCCGCTCCCCCGGCGGCACGGGGACGTGGTTGGGGACGACCAGCACCTGGCAGCCGGCGGCGGCCGCGGACGTCGCTCCCGTGGGTGAGTCCTCGATCGCGACGCACTCCGCCGGCGCCACGCCGAGGGCCGCTGCCGCGGTCAGGTAGGGCTCCGGGTGAGGCTTGCCCTGGTCGACCTGGTCCCCGGTGACGACCACGCGGAACGTCTCGGGAGGCAGGTGCTCGAGGATCGGTGCGACGAACCGCTGGTACGACATCGTCACCAGGCCGCACGGCACACCAGCGTCCTTCAGGGCGAGCAGCAGCTCGCGGGCCCCGGGGCACCACGGCACCGCGTGCTGGACCCGGGCGACGACGCCGTCGAGCAGCCGCTCGACGATCTCCTCGGCGCTGAGCGACATCCCCGTCCGCTCGCGGATGTAGTGCCCCGAGGAGATCAGGCTGTTGCCGACGAGGTGCTTCGCGTCCTCGGTCGTCCAGACCGCGCCGTACTCCTCGGCGAGGGCGACCTCGGTCGCCATCCAGTACGGCTCGGTGTCGACCAGGGTGCCGTCCATGTCCCACAGGACGGCCTTCGGCAGCTGAAGTCGTCCATCTGGTGCCTGACCTGCAGGAACACCAGAAAAGTTGGTACTCAGAATGCCCTCCGAACAACTTCATGCGACGTTTCATGCGACGTTCCACCCTAAATCCCAGGTGCGCAGCATTCGCCATCCTCACGGCGAACCCAGCACATCCAGATGCGGACAGCTCCGTTCAGTGGCCCCGACGGTGCACCTGATCGACATGAGCAACCACACCATCGCCACCCCGATCACCACCTGGGCGGAGCTGCGCAGCAGCGATCGTGAGGTCCTCAACCGGGCCGAGGTCGCGGCGCTCCTTACCCTGGATCCACGCACTGTCGACCACGCGATCGAGGACGGCACCATCCCGGCGGTCCACGTCGGTCGCAGAGTCCTGATCCCCCGGCGACCGTTCCTCCGGACGTTCGGCATCGACGACGAGGCTCCGGCATGACCGCGCGACGCAATCCGTCGGCCGGTCGTCGAGCGGCGCGCGAGCGCGGCACCGGGTCGATCACGTCCTATCGGACGAAGGTCGGGCTGCGCTGGCGCTTCGAGATCCCGGCGCCCGTCGATCCGGCCCGTCCCGAGGAGGGAAGCCGGGACATCTCCCGCGGGGGCTTCACGAGCTATGACGAGGCAGACACCGAGCTCACCCTGCTGCGCGCCGACCTGATCCGGAAGGTCCCGCAGACCGTCGGCCGCGACACGTTCCGTGCCTACGGGCAACGCTGGCTCGACGGCCACGCCTGCGGCAACGGCACCCGGATGTACATCGAGCGCGTCCTCGACGCCATGGACCCGTACATCGGCACGGTTCCGCTGGCTGACGTCAGGGCGACCGATTTGGCTGCCGCGTACCGCGGACTCGAGAAGGGATCGAAGCAGGCCCCGTCCAACAAGCGGCCACGCGAGGGTCTGGCGACCTCGACCGTCGCGAGATACGCCAACTGGGTCAACACGATCTTCCTGGCGGCCCTCGACGAGGGACTCATCGTCAAGAACCCCGCCAACTCCAAGCACGCCGGCCGACCCAAGGGCGAGACCGCAAAGCGCGTGAAGCCGTTTTCGATCTGGAACGTCGAACAGCTCACCCGGTTCTGCGACTGGGCAATCGCCGAAGACGAGGCCTGGGCCCGGGCATGGGTGATCCTTGCCCGCACCGGCCTCCGATCCGGCGAACTCCTCGGGCTGCGATGGGGCGACCTTGACTTCAACAGGAGCGAGATGCGGATCGAGCGCGCCCTGCACTGCGATGAGACGTTGCCGCTCGGCGAGCGATTCGTGATCGGGCCCGTCAAGGGAGGGCGTCCCCGCACGGTGACCTTCGACAAGACGTGTTCACTGTTGTTGCAGAACTGGCGGAAGGTTCTGCCGTCCGTGTTGGCCGGAGCGACCGGCAACGTAACTCCACTTCGAGGTCTGCGGTCAGCCGATGCCGTGTTCCCGTCGCTGCCCGGGCGCACGGCCACACAACCGGGTCTCATGCACTCGTTCCTGCGGGTCCAGAAGCATTTCCGGCAGGCTCACCCCGAACTCGACCTCCCGCGGCTAACCGTGCACGAACTCCGGCACACCCATGCGTCGCTGCTCTTCGAAGCCGGCCAGTCGGTCAAGGTCGTCCAAGAACGCCTCGGGCACGCCAGCGCCCAGGTCACCCTGAACACCTACGCCCATTTGCTCCACGACGCCCAGACTCGCGCAGCCGCCGCGCTCGACGACCTCCTTGCCGAATCGTCGGCCGGCGAACGCGGCAAAGCCACGCCCGATTGAGACAACGGGGCATTCGGCCGCTTAGCGAATGCGCCCGGTGTCGCGCGCCCACTGCTCGATCTCGGCCGACTCCCATACCGGGCCCGCCGCCAGGCGCACGACCGGGCTTGGGAAGTCCTGGCGTTGCGCCAACTGACCGACTCGTGCCCGACTGACGCCGAGGAACGCCGCGACCTCCGCGGTGCCCATCAGGTGGTGCGTCACGTCCAGAACCCTATGGGTTGACATCGTGAAGGGCCAGCGCGAAACTCGTCAGACAGTCCCCTTCAAGATGTGAAGGGGCGGCCCCGGCCGACGCGGCTACGTCGACCAGGGCCTATGGCACCGAGTGCGCGGAGGCACCCAGACCATGCATCTATCTTCCACACCCCGTCCGGCCCGACGACAGGGGCCCGGGAGTAGAACAGCGCGGCCGCCAGAGAGCGGAGCGCTGTCGTGAGTCGCGCCCACACGGATGGCAGGCGTGGCCGGCGGCCGAGAAATCGGGCCTTGTGCTGTGACTGCGGCCAAGTCAGGACGGTTGCTGTGTCCTACTACGGGCGGAAGCCGAGGGGCTTCCCAACGCCGCCGGCCGGCACTCAACCATGGTGTGCTTGGTTGAGGTGCAGCCACTGCGGCGCCGTCACGCTCCATGCCGTGATCGGCGATCACCTTTCACAGCAGTGGTCGAGAGACGGGTGCGATAGGGAGAAGCACGATCGCCGGGCCGACCGCGAGCGCCGTCGAATCGAGCGACGCATCTCCGCTCTCACCTCGGAGGGCGTCAGCGTCGTTCGATTCGCAACTCCAGAGGACATGCAGGTCGACCACGTTCCAGTTGAAGTCGTCCAGTACGACGACCCCCGGGGACTTGAACTCCATATCTGCGCCACGGCGACGCCGACGCAACTCCTCCGCGGAATCGAGGCCGCGGAGGACGTTATCGATGAGCCGACCCGGCTCGGACCCTGGAATGACACCGCGTTCGGCCGGTGGCGCGGAGTTGCGTTGGACGCCTGACGTCCTCCGATCGAGTCCAATGTCCCTAGATTCGGGTGCGACAGTTGGCATGCGGGACCGGCACCCGGCGTCACTTGCTCGAGTTGGGCGAACGTCAGGCGCCGTTTCTCATCCTTGTCCGTACCCAGTGCACCCAATCGCTGAGTGCGCGTGCGGCCCGGGCGCGGCGGACTCAACGTGGTGCGTCATCGGAAACAAGTTCATGGCCCTGAGCGTAAGTGCGATCCTTTGCGATCGGCTGCGCTCACGAGGCCGGATGCGCCCTGACCTGCAGCGATGCCATTTGTGACGTCGGGTGACGACGGCACCCTGTTGCGGCGCCAGCACGTAACTGCGTCATCCGGCACGGGGTCGCCTCGGGATTGGCCGGGACGTGCGAAGGTATGGCCCGACGCCCAGCCGCGGCTGCACGACGCTGAACGTTCGGTGCGCGACTGAGGATCGGAGCCCCCGAGTGCAGCTCCGTCTAGGAAGATGGATGTCGTGCCCAGGTTCGACACGCTTGCCGAGCTCCACGAGTTCTTGGAGAACAACGCCACGAAGATGGCGCACGACACGCTGAGCTCAGCGGCCGATTCTCGCCACAAGCGGCGTGCCGATGCGGCTGAGGTGAGCCATGCCATAAGCGAGCGATGGAGCGAGGGGCTGGCCGCCCTGGACGCCGTGATCTTTGCCATGGGCCAGAACGGGCTCATGATGCTGAAGCGGCTCGACGAGGTCGACGCGGCCGATCCCAACGATTCTCATCAGACCGTGCGCGTCGTTCTCGCACTCCAGCAGTTCAATGCTCTCATCGTGTTGCAGGAGATTCAGGTCCTACTTCAGGCAGGATTTTGGTCCGGTGCCGCCGCCCGTTGGCGCGCGCTCCACGAGGCCGCAGTCACGGCCCGAGTCATCGCCGAAGGCGACGCGGTGCTCGCGCAGCGGTATCTGGATCACGGGTTCGTCGTCCAGACGCGACGGCTCGCGTCTTACTTCGATGAGCACGGCGTCGGTCCGGTCGCGCCCGCAGAGCTGGCGTCGCGCTCGAAGAAGGCTGCCGCGCTCGAGCAGACCCACGATGTGCCCAACGCGAGCTCGATGTTCCGTGAGCCTTATGGCTGGGCCATTCCCCTAATGGCGACCAATGCGAAGGGGCACCGGCCGCGCCCGAGCATGAACGCGCTCGAGAAGCTTGCCGGCCTAGATCACCGACGTCTTCTCGTCGCAAGTGCGCACGGCATGGTTCACGGGGACTCCGGCGGCATCAGCGGCACCGTCCTCTTGGAGGACGGCCAGTGGCTGGGAGGGCCGACGGAGCGATTTATTGATGTGGTCGCGCGGCCGACATTCGAAACTCTGATTCACCTCGCGGGGGCCACCCACGTCGGGTTCGAACCCGAACTGAACGACTTCTGCGAGTTGATCTGTTTGGTGGGTAGTGGCGTGATGGCCCTTTGCGGTGATGCGATCGAGAAGTTCCCACGAGAGTGAGCCGTTGGGACCGGCCGATGGGTCGAGATACCTGGCGCTGGGTTGTCGTCAGGTCGTGACCGAAGGGACCAGACAGATTGCCCGGCACTACGCCTGGTACTCAGATCTCAAATGTCCGAGCGGCCCGGCCGCTGACGACGAAGCAGAGCGCACATATCACCGGCAGGTCGCGACGACCGCACGGCCGGGGTCGACTTGCTTCAGCACTACTGACTCCCGCGTGGGTGATGCCCACAGCTAGGTGGCCGAGCCCTCTGACCCGCGAAGACACCTTCCAACGTTTTCCAGCCTCAGGGGTCGATTCTCCTTCGTCTGCGGCCCCAGCGCGGCCCATCGGCCCGCGATCGGCCCCGACCCAAGCCACCCCGGGGAGCGACTCAGCCGACACAGCTACGACCGCGAACTACTCGGCTCAGTGACGGTCACCGCCGCGGGACGGCGCGCGGCGACCCACCGTCTATTCACACGATGCCGACGTTGCGCGATGCGCCATCATTCCATCCCGCCATCCAATAGGGTTTCCATTGTCCTCCGCCCACCCGACAGGAGCGCTTCTTGGCACGCGCCATCCACCCTTTTCCCGCCCGCATGGCCCCCGAAGTGGCCCTTGCGGTGGTCGGCGAATCAGGGCGCCCGCTGCGCGTACTCGATCCGATGTGTGGATCCGGAACCGTGCTCAGCCTTGGCGTTAACCATGGCCACCACGTGACGGGCTATGACTTGGATCCGCTGGCTGTCCTCATGGCACGTGCCGCCACTCAGCACGTTGACACAGTCGCGCTCCAGAACCTCGCAGAGGCGTGTCTCACCACTGCTCGGCGGGCCCGGGCGACCGATGTTCGCTGGTCTGACGACGAGACCCGCGAATTTGCGCGCTACTGGTTCGGCGACTCGCAACGCACCCAAATGGTGCGGCTCTCCCAGGCCATCAACGCCACCAACGATGGTCCCGAGCGAGACGCACTTCAGGTTGGTCTCAGCCGTCTGATCGTAACCAAGTCACCAAGAGCCTCGCTGGCCGCCGACACCGCGCACAGCCGCCCGCATCGGGTCATTCACGAGTCGTCTTACGACGTGTACTCCGGTTTTCAGTCATCGATCAGCGCCTTGGCCCGGATCCTTAGTACTCGAGATTTGTCTGGGACTGCGCACATCGCCCGCGGCGATGCCCGTGACGCAACACTGTTTGCAGCAGGGACCGTCGACCTGGTGGTCACATCACCCCCCTACCTCAACGCAATCGACTACCTGCGCGGACACCGCATGGCGCTGATCTGGCTGGGGCACAGTCTGTCCGAGCTGCGCAGCATCCGAAACGTTTCGATCGGCTCTGAGGCGATGCGCCGGGGCGTTCCAACAGAAGCCCACGAGGAACTGGTCCGTAGGGTGGTGGGCGGCACGGCAGAGCTTGCGCCGCGCGTCAAGCACCTCGTCGATCGTTACGCCCACGACATGCTCCAACTGGCAAGCAACGTACAGCGAAGCTTGGTCGACGAGGGAAGAGCGATTGTGGTGGTGGCCGATTCCGTGCTGAAGGGTAAGCGAATCCCGACAGGCGAGATCGTCCAGACCGCCCTCGCCGACAAGGGCATGAGCATCACTTCCGTCGTGACTCGAGAAATTCCTGCCACGCTGCGCTACTTGCCAACGTCAAAGGCAGGTGATCGCCTCTCGAAGCGAATGAAGAGCGAGTACATCATCACTGCTCAGAAGGCGTCGTAATGGCATCAGGCACCAACACTGTCCGATTGAGGCCGTACGCGCGCTTGCTGACGATGCTGGGCGAGCAACTCATCAAGAACGATCGCGTTGCCCTGACCGAACTCGTGAAAAACTCGTACGATGCCGATGCGACTGAGGTAGAGATCCGGTTCGATAACTTCGGGCCGCGCTTGAGCCGAGTACCGGAGTCACGGATCGTGCTAACTGACAATGGCGTCGGTATGACTCTGGACGTTGTCCGCGATCACTGGCTGAATCCGGCAACGGACATTAAGGCTCGCCGCAAGAAGAGCGGACAGCCGAAGACAGCCGGCGGCCGAATCATTCAAGGCGAGAAGGGCATCGGACGCTTCGCTATGTTCAAGCTCGGCTCGAAGGTCGAGTTGGTGACTCGAGCCGCTGGCCAGCCGCAGGAGGTCGTTACTTCCCTCGACATTGCGTTTCTCGAAGATGGCGGCGAAGACCAGGCAATCCAATTCCTCGATCAAATGGAACTCACGGTCACCCTCCGAGCTCCCGAAGTGTTCACGGGGCAAGAGGGGTCTGCAAGCCAAGGCACCCGGCTGACGATCGGAGGACTGAGGAGCCAGTGGTCCGAACAGGGCCTGAAGGATCTCCACCAGGCGCTGCTCCGACTGCGACCGCTCCGGCAACTGCTAACGGGCAGAGCGGGAGAGGATCCCCTTGACTTTGACATCAACTACCTCGTCAACGGGCGGGAGGCCGCTGACCTCCAGGACCCTGACGAATTGCTTGAGAATGCAGCCGAGCACGCTGTCCTCAAGGTCATTGGCGACTACCGCAGTTCTGATAACAGTTTTCACCTGACGATCAATGACGAGGACAGAACCGTTCCGCTCGCGTCGCCAGAGATCCTGAGCCTGGCGCTGTACGAACGAGCTGCCGGCGCCAAGAACAGCCGTGAGTTCCAGTGCGGCGACTTCTCGGTTGAGCTGCTCGTGTTTGATCTCCGACCGAGAGCCGATGCACAGTTTCACCTAAATCCACAGGACGTGGAACTCGTCAAGGGACATCGAATTTACCTGTACCGGGACGATGTTCGCGTCCTTCCGTATGGCGACCCAGACGACGACTGGCTCCAGCTAGACACGATCCGAGGAACTGTCAAAGCAGATCGGCTGCTAAGCAACGACCAAACCGTTGGGTTTGTCTACATCTCGCAGGATGGAAACCCCGGCCTCCGCGACAAGACGAGCCGTGAGGGCCTGATTGATTCGGGCGTTGCCTATCGCGACTTCCTCGGTCTCCTCCAACTGCTTATTAGCTATATCCGTGCTAATGACTTCGGTCGGTACTTGGCCGAGAGCAATAGGAGGAGCGAAGCCAAGAGTCGGCTAGCAATCGCGGAGATTGACCAACGGATCGCTGCGGTTAAGACGGCGGTGAAAGACGATGCGTCCGCGCGGCGAGCCTTCGACGAGTTCGAGAAGGTCTACAAGGTTGAGCGTACCTTCATGCAGGCTCGCGTCGAGCGCTCGGAAGATCTCGCGGGAATTGGTCTTTCGGTAGAAACGGCGTCCCACGACGTGATCGCGACTACGAACCAGGCCTACCGAGAGGTGATGCTGCTAGTGCAGCATCTTGAGGCCGAACTCGGCTCCACTCACGAACTCACGGAACGAGCAACCGCACTGTCGGAGTCAGTTTCGTTCATGGTCTCGCGCCTCCAAGATGTCCAGGGACTTTTTGTCTCCAGTAGGCGACGCGCGAAGTCCCTCGACGTAGTTCAGTACGTCCGAAAAATCGAATCCATCTATTCACGGACACTCAAGTCCTCAGGAATAACGTTCGAGGTTATTGGCGACGATCATCTTGAAGTCAAAACCCACGAGGCCACGCTTCTGCAGATATTTCTGAATCTCGTCGACAATGCAGTGTTCTGGTTAGCCAAGGCGAGCGTAGAGGCACCAGCGATCACAGTCCGGGTCGACGCCGGCGAGGGCACTATCGTCCTCGCGGACAACGGCATTGGCATCCGCAAGATCGACGTCCCGTTCATCTTCGAGCCCTTTTTCTCGACAAAGGGAGATGAGGGGCGCGGACTCGGGCTGTACATCGCCAGCCAAGTCGCCGCGCGGGATGGACACGAGCTGGATCTGGTCCAGCACGGACCCACTACCGCGGCCGATCGAGTGCCGGCCGTTTTCCGTCTTAGGCTCAAGCGATGACGGCCCCTACCGACGATGTTGTTCGCGGCGCAGCCGTCGTGATCGACGATCGGATCGGGCAAGAGACCGATGTTGACGATCTGCTCGGGCAACTCAGAGACGCGTCCATCCCAACCGTTCAGTTGAAGGCCCTCCCCCCGATCGAGTCGCTGGTTCACTGGAAACAGTTCGCCCTCATCGTCATGGACTGGGCGTTGACCGACTCTGGTGAAGAATCGGAAATCCACCTGCCGAGCGGGCTGACCCTTCCGTCAACTCTGTCGCAGGAGGTGGTGGACCGAAATATCGAGTTCATTAGCGCACTTCTGGATGGGACGGCACTACCGATCTTTGTCGCAACGAACGAGGACGTGGCCACCGTGAACGGGGCGCTCTCCGATGGACTGACGGAGACGTTTCCCGACTACGGCGAGCGGGTCCACGTCTTCAACAAGAGCGAGCTGAAGCCGAACCTGCTCGAGACCATCGGTAGCTGGCTAGCATCCCGGCCGGCGCTCCAAGTACTGGATTCCTGGCGTCGGACGTACGTTGCCGCAGAAGTCAGCGTCTTCCACCAATTTGCCCAGGCGCAGCACGATTGGGTGGCCTCGATTCAGCGGGCAGCGAGCGCGGACGAGACTGATGTTCAGGTCATGCTGCGTGACCTTATCGCGGCAAATGTCTTCAACCGGATCGGACCTCTGGAGATCGACCTCGGCGACGCGCCAGCCGACGGCTCACTTGCCGATGCGACATCATTGCGACGCGTTCTGCATTACAGCGCAGTCGTCCCGGACAGTTCCCTCTCGGGGTCCGAAGTCAGCACTGGGGACCTGTTCGTCGCCGAGGACGCCGTAGAGCCGTTTGAAAGCATCAAGATCCTTCTCACTCCTGAATGCGATCTAACGCTTCGGGACCAGTGTTGGCGCTTCACAACCCTCGCAGCGACACGCAACCCGAGAACATCGAAGCAATCCAAGAACCGAGCCGCCGAAGCATGGAAGGCGTCAAAGTCAAAGGATCTGCAGTTGACGGTGAACCTGCTCACTGAGGACTGTGCTGAGTACGACGTGGCGATCAACGAATGGTCCTCGGAAATGGTGACGCCATCTAGGTCTGATGCTTCCTTCGTCATTTGGCCGGGACACAAGCGCATCGGCCGACTGTTGCCGCCCTACTCGACGTTTCTCCAACAAAACTTTGCGCTTGTCGCTATCCGCAAGGGAATGCCACGGCTCCCGGCTGACCTCTACGCGGCAGCTATCGCCGAAGGCACTCACCAACCCTGATCCGCGCTCAAGGGGCGTTGCGTTGGCAGGGGCAACCGACCCCACGTCGACGCTCAGCTCTCCTCGAAACCCGACTGGTCGAACTTGAGGGTGCGGGCGTTCTCGGAGACCGTGCGGACACGGCTCTCGTTGAAGCCCTCCGAGTCCGTGGCCTCGATCTCGATCCGCACCGTCACGCTGGTGTTCTCGCCGGACCGAAGGTGCGCGAGCACCTCGTCCGCGACGTTCTTGAACTCAAGAGCGATCTTGTCGGAGTTGAGTGTTTTAACCCCGTAGAAGCGAGTCGGCCAAACGATGTCCATCTTCGGCCCCGGACCGGGCTGCGGGGTTGGCGACGGCCCCGGACCGGGCTCCGGGTCAGGTCCAGGAGTCGGTGCCGGCCCGGGCTCGTCCGAGCGCTGCTTTTGCGCGACGTCGGGACGGACGAGAAGGAGCGAGTCAACCGGGACCGGGGCGCCCTCCTTGTCCTCCGGAGTCCACAGGCCGACATAGCGCCCAGCAGCCTCGTCGTAGCCAGCCGCGAGCGCGAAGGCGTCCGTCTGCCAGATCATCGGCAGATCGAGGATGCCCGTGTTGAGAACGGAGCGGTCGCGCAGGCGCGGCATGTACGGGTATTGCGAGTACAGGCCCCACAGCGACCCGAGTGAGACGTGGCCGTCCTTCCAGATCTGCGGGACCTTGCCGATCGCAAGACGGATCGTCGCAGCGGCCTGCCGCGTCGAAAGGTCCCCGTCGTTGCCGAGACGCCGCGAGACGCGGTCGGCCAAGGCCTCGGACTGCCCCTCGACCTTGGTCTCCTTGATGAGGAATGGAGCGCCCGGGTCAGGCTGTGCAGGAACCAAGGCCCACGTGAAGCTCTGGAGCAGACGCGCAGTGACCGTCTGGTCGGCCTGAGCCTTCCGCTGGGATGCCTGGTTCTTCTGGTTCTGGGTCAGGTCGAGGTCGGCCTCATTGGCAAGCACGTGCGTCCAACCGAGGTAGTCCCGGGTCGCGCTATTGAGCTCCTCGAGTCGCGCCTCGTCCGCTGCGAGGTAGACGAGCGCGTTGCGGTGAGTTCGGTTCGAGCTGCCGCGATGCTCGGTCGCCTTGTGGGCAAACTCCTTGGCCGCGGAATCCGCTCCACGCTTGTGCGCGACCTTCGGGTGGAGGATAACGAGGCGGGCCTCGTCGGTGTCGGGGATGTCCGCGTTCGACTCTGGGCAGATGTGGACGCCGGCGAAGTCGCCCCGCTTGCGGCCCTGGTCCTGGAGTCGTCGGACGATCTCGGCCCAGACGTCTTCCTTGTGGAGTCGCTCGGCCTGGTCCTTGGCGGTGCGAGTGATGTTGGGCTGGACGTCATACCAGTACTTGCCCGAGCCCGAGTAGAAGTACGTCGCGCGGTCGCCGAGCTGCATCAGCGCGGAATGGAAGTTGCCCGGGACGTCACCGGGGATGGCGGTTCCGAGGAACACCCGCTGAGTGCCGATGCCCTTGTGCACCGATCCCGGCGCGATCGTTGGCGCAGCACCGAAGAACACAGTGCGTGCGAGGCGTTTGGTCAGTGCCCGCTGGCCGAAGAGCGGCTTCTCCTTGTCGATGCGCGCCGGCTCGGAGTTTGAGCCGTCGACATCGGCGTCGATGATCGCCTTCCACGAGTCCTGGAGGTACTGCGTGAGTTCGGAGTTGACGTTCGATGTCGCGAGCGGGATTGACCCGGGCATGATCATCGGCGACTGGTCTTCGCCTGTCCAGAGAGCGTGAATGACCGTGCTCATCAGGCGTAGGACGCCGCGGGTCCGCTGGAAGCGTTCCAGTGACGACCATTCTTCGTAGAGGGTGTCGAACAGCTCCGGGTGGATCGGGTAGGTCCGCTTGATTCGGTCCTCGTACGCGGCATCACGTGCTTCGCGCGGGAAGTCGTCGGAGAACTTCCGATACATCTCTACGTACGCCCTTGCGGTAGCGCCGATGGCTGCGAGTGCGGCAGCGCCGGGCTGCTTGAAGAGCCGCTGCTTGACGATGTGATAGGCCTCGTCAGACGACGCGGGGCGCCACTGGTCGGCGACGCGGCGGACGACGTTCTGGAGGCGCTTGAGCGCTTCGAGTCCGTTCTGGCCGCCGACCTCCTCAGCGTTGCCGACGGCGATCTTGTCGTTCGCGTCTCCAGTCTCCGATGCCGGGATCGAGATCGCGAGCAGGACGCCTTTGGTGCCCTTGGCAGCCTCGGTGAGCGACTGGGCGAAGGTGAACTGGTCGTCGAACGTGCCTCCCGCGAGATCGTCGCGACCAACGAGCGAACGGGCGTAGGCGACCCACTCGTCGATGAGGATGACGGCGGGCGCGTACTTCGCGAGCAGCTCGTGGAGAGCATCGCCCGGGTGAGTGCGGTCTCGGTCGGCCTTCGCCACGACCGCGTAGGCCTCGGGACCGCCGAGCTGCCACGCGAGTTCGCCCCAGATGGTGTTGACCTGGGTGCCGTCGTCCTTGGTCACGCCGGAGGGGCTGAAGTGGTTGCCGACGATGGCGACCCGGTTGACTTTGGTGGCCGAGTAGCCGTTGGCGGTCAGGAGTTCCTGGGTCTCCTGGGGGAAGTTGCCGACCGGCAGGCCCGCAGCGACGTGCCACAGCGAGAGCATCGAGTGGGTCTTGCCGCCACCGAAGTTGGTCTGCAGGTTGATGACTGGCGAGGCGTTGTCGTCGCCCGCGAGGCGGCGGACGGCTCGGCCGATGAGGTCGCGCAGGCCCTCGGTCAGGTAGGTGCGGCGGAAGAACTCGACGGGGTCTGCGTAGTCGGCGTCGACCTCGCCTCCTGTTGCGACCTTGTAGAGGTCGGCGGCGAACTCTGAGGCGTGGAAGTTGCCGGTGGCGACGTCGTCGTGGGGCTGGAGCACCTCGCGCCATGGGCGCAGGCCTGCGGCCTCGGGGTTGTCGACGGCTGCCTTGAGGACCTTCTTGTCGTCCTTGTCGGCGGTCACCCGGCGGAGGTTCAGCCGAATGCTGCGGACTTCGTCTGCTTCAGTGGCGGCGCCGATCAGCTTGAGAAGTCGTTCACCGGTGTCGAGGGCGCGGTAGGCGTCGTCGTCGGTGAAGGTCTTGTTGTGCGCCCACTGGTTGCGCACCTCGCGAAGCTCGCTGGCAAAGGTCTCCCCCGCGCGGCCGATGGTCTGGTTGAAGGGGTGCCAGCCCGGCTTGAACCCGGCAGTGATGTTGCCTTCGGTGAGGATCCTGAACTGCACCTGGGGGTCGAGGGCGTCGTACGACTTCGTCGACGGTGCCCCGTTCTTGCTGTCCTTGGCTTGAACAAGCTTCGTCCAGACAGCCCCGAGCGAGGGATCTCCCTGGCCAACGACGGTTGCGATGAAGTCGTCCAGCGTGGGCGCGAGTACTTGGAACATTCGGTCGATGCGGTCGCGGTTACTCAATGCCATGTCAGTCATCTACCTCGTCGAAGTCGAACGCGCCCTGCGTGACTGCGGGCTTCTTCGCGTTGCGCGCTACTTCCAGAATCTCCGGCCAACTTGTGACCAGGTTGTTGAAACTCAAGGCGTCCTTGGTCCACCCGTTGCCTTCTGCGATGCGGAAGAGAAGGTGCGCCAATTCCTTGACCAGATCCGCATCGACGGCACCGTCGGGTCGGCTCAGAGCCTCTTGGAGGAAGTCACCTGCGGGTGCGATGCCATCACGCTCCAAGACCTTGATCACGTGATGGAGCGCCTCCCAGTTGCTGGTGTGCGCGTCCTTTACGACGTCGTACGTCCAAGACAACTCCGACGGAGCGATCAACTGAACGTTGCCAGCACGACTCGAGAGAATCTCGTCGCGGTCCATGACGTCGACGCTCGTGTTCCGAGCCCGCGCGAGGCTATCGGCATCGCCAAACTTGCCGACGCCATAGCCGTGCTGCCGATACCATCCGAGTGCGAACCTGGACGTTGCATCGAAGTCGCCCTCCTGCTCGTTGAGAACCTGGTCAAGGATTTCGTTGATCCGCTCCAGTGCTGCGCGCACAGTCATCTTGCTGCCGTCTGGCTCCAAAACCGCTCCATAGCGACTGAACACAGCCATCCCGGGCCCAATCGCGGCCTGCGGGAGGTCTACGGGCGCCACCTGGCCCTGTTGCAGACTGCGGAGCGCGGCGGGCAACTCCGCTTCAAGGGCCCCGATGAAGCCTCGTCGGTCGGTGGTGGGGGCGTCGCCCGGGCGCGGGCGAAGCGATAGCACGATCGATGACGCCAGGGCATTTGTGCCCTGGCCGATGGAACGTGCCTCCCGCTCGCTCCGAACCGGCCACGTCGACGTGATCGCCCAGCCTGACCGGATCATTCCCTCCAGGAGGGTCTCCCAGCCGGAAGAAGTCTTCCCCTTCGCGCGGCTGGCGGGCTCGCGGTATGCGTAGTAGACCGTCATCGGGAACTCGGTCGACGCCTCTGCGCGCGCACGGGCGAAGACCTCGCGGAAGCCCTTCTCGAAGAACTCCTTCGCCTGATCGGGTCCGCCGTGCCGGTACGGATTGGCGACCAGTTCCGAAGCCTTCGGGGTCAGGAGCGTGCCAAGAAGGTCCGGGTACACGTCGCGGAGCGATCGACGGAGCCAAACGTAGAAAAAGTCCGCGAGCGATGCGTAGTCGATGTTCGCGTAGTAGGGCGGGTCAGTACTGATTACCTTGCCCGCGAAGTCAGCGACCCGCGCGTCTTCTTGTTTGGCACTGCCCGGCGCGCTGGTGGGGGCCAGGTCAACAGAACGAGCCACCCATTCAGTGTGTGAAAGGAAGTTGCCCACCGAGGATGAGAGCGGGTTGATCTCGACAAAGTCCCAAGTCATCGGAATAGCCTGCTTGGAAAACGTGTGCGTGACACCTTCGATCACGGGAATCCAACCGCAGATGCTCGAACTCCAGTCGGCGAGCTTCGATACGGCGAAGGCTAAATACGTAACTACGGCATCCGCGTATTCCGGTTCACCTCCGTCGCTGACGATCTTCTTCCGCGCTTCAGCAACCAGATCCGCGAACGTGGTGAGCGCAACAAGCTGACGAGCCGTGAACAGGTCAGCGAACGAAGACAGGCCGTACTGCGGCGTCCACAGATTGCGTGGATCGTGGCTGAGTTCTTGGGTGGGAACATCCTCGGGTCGGTCCACCGAGGCAGCCGCCGAATGCTCGGCACTCGGCGGGTAGTAGTCGCGTCTCCGTTGGCCGTCCGCGACAACTGCCACAAGCTTCTGGCCGAGACGACCTGCCACGCCCTCTGCTTTGATCCGGTCGGTGGGGATGTTCGCTTCACAGGAAAGGCACGTGGCCCCCAACTTTCCAGCCATAGTGGCTGGAATACTCGGGCCCGCCTTGGAGACTCGGATCTCGAAGTCGACTCGGAGCCCAGAACGGTGCGTCGGGTCCCCCACCACCCTGGGCTCGACAAACGTCTCCCTGCCCTTCTTCTTGCCGAGCCACCACGACTTGATCAGGGGCACGTCGATTCCACATGCAGGGTTTGGGCAGCGAACCGAGCGCGCCCAAATCCAACCGACGACGGTCTTCCCTTCCACCTTTGGATAGAGATGTCCGATCCGCTCCACCGCGGCGTCTCGCATCCACTCGCCGTAGGCGCGAACGTCTGCTGCAAGCCCCGCCGGTCCGACCCACGATCGGATCTCCGAGTCGGCCAGGCCCGGAAAGACCGGCGGCTGGGAGTTGAAGTTCGGCGGCAACTCAATGAGTGCTTTGTTGATGAGCACCGGAACCGGGTTGAGATCGGAAGCGCTTGACGGCAACCCCAGCCGCTGAGCTTCAAGAGGGATGCTCCCGCCTCCCGCGAAAGGATCGATGACCTCGGGTATCCGGCCACCAGTGGAGCGCGCAATCTCCTCGTGCGCTTCGCGCATGAGGTCGAGATCGCCCGTGTTCTCCCATTTGGCCATGCGCGCGATGAGTGAGTGCAGCCGCTCTCGTTCACGACGCTGCAGCTCCTCGGTCGGGAACCGCTCCGGATCCGAACTGGGATCGTCAACCAGCTGAGCAAACAACACGGCGCGCGCTGCAGCCAGGGGCCGCCGAGCCCACCAAAGATGGAGCGTCGCAGGATGACCCTTCCGCGGAACCGACTTCTCGTGAGCGGACTCCCGGTTGATCGCCTCCAGCGGCAGAGCCACCTCGATCAGCTTGCGCTTGTGCACTAGTTCCTCGACCCTCCGTGCCCGAGATGACCGGGCGAACCTCGCCGCTGATGCGACGCGCGTGACGTGTGCATGAACTTACCGGTGGGGCCCGACGCTTTGGGTGGAACGGGAGTGATTCGTGGGGTCCGCGAGCATCAGAACGGCGATGCGCCCTTTGCCCATGTCTTGGCCCAGTGGCCGCGGACCCCGGTGGCTTCGAAGTCCCCGAGGTCCGTGGTGGCGAACGGATCGTCGAGGTACCTGACCTCGTCGTGCCGGCTCCCTCGCGGATCGACCTTCACGAGCGCGAGGCGGTAGCGCGGCACGGCGTTCTTGCCGGTCATGACCTCGTTGTGGGTGACGAAGAAATCCTCAGCACCATCAATCCGGGCTTTGACCTCGATCCGGTACGTGTCACCGGTGGCGTCGGTCGAGAGGATGTCGAAGCCGGGATTGTTGAAGGCCTGCTCGACAGGCTTCCGGCCGAGCTCGCGCTCGCGGGCCATCACCAGGTCGACGCCGCGGCGTTCGACTTCCTTGGTCTCCTTGGCGTGGATGGGTGCTGCGGGCGGGATCTCGCCTTCGAGCATGCCAATCGGCAGTACCAAGGCTGCGGTCACGATGTGCGGCGGCTTGGTTGACATGAGCTGCTGCTGGTCGAGCAGAGCGAGGCGCTTACGGAGACGGACGTCGAGCTCAACCGCCTTGCGGTTGAGGCTGTCGGAGGACTCCTTGGGCTTCTCGCCCTTCTGCTCCTTCTCCGAAGCCACCGCGGCGTCCAGCAGGAGCCGCTCACTCTCGGAGCTGAGGCGCTTCGTCACGAGGTCGCGTGCCTTCTCGAGTTCCCCAAGCCGCCGCGGCTGGACCTCGGCGAGGTACTCAGGGAGCTGGTTGGCGATGATCCAGCTCATCGCCTTGTCCTCGGCGTCGCCGAGCCAGGCCAGGCCGCGGGCGGCGTCGACTGCCGGACCGGCGGGTGCGGCTACACAGTCGAGGTACGGCGCCGGGCCAGCCGGGCTGACGGTGCCAAAGTGGTCAACGTAGGCGTAGCCAAAGCGTCGTGCGACCGAATCGCCGGTGGCGTCGGCGACCTCCTCGACGACTCCGACCAGCAACTGGGGCTCCTCAATGGTCGACGAGACGAGGATGGTGCCCTGGTTGAGTGCGCCGCCGAAGTTGCGGATCACCTCTCCCATGACCGCGTCGTGGAGAGGATGGCCCGGTGCGAGGAGGTCCGCGCGACTCAGATCGCCCGGCTGGACGTGGGCCAGATCAAAGGTGACCCGGTCGTACTTGGTGGCGATCGGTCCCTTCCCGGTGGAGCGGATGTGCTGCGGAACATTAGGGATCTCGTAACGTCCCTGCTCTCGCTTGACGATGCGACCGCCCAGCTTGGTGAACGCGGCCTTGAACGCGAGCTCGATGTAGTGCGGCTGGAGCCGGCGTGCCCGTGCCTCGTCCATGGCGGCACGCAATGCGTGGAGGTCCGCGTCGGCGAGGTGCTCGGAGGCGAGGGCGCGCTCGTCAAGGAGGTCCTTGAGGCCGTCACCGATGGTGGCGTCGATGACCTCGTGCATCTTCGCCTTCACGTCTGCGCGCTCGCCGTACTGGATCGCCTCCAGCAACAGGTTGCGCAGCGGGACGTCGGTGAAGGCTTCGCCGAGGACGTCGAAGACCTTGCCGCCGAAGGTTTCGCGCATCTGGTCGAGCTTCTCTAGGAGGCGGGTGAAGACCTCGCTCTCGCGGGTGTTGGATGCGACCAGGTTCCAGAGGCGGCAGACCTCCTCCTGGCCGATGCGGTGGACGCGGCCGAAGCGCTGCTCGATGCGGTTGGGGTTCCACGGGAGGTCGTAGTTGACCATCAGGTGGGCGGCCTGGAGGTTGAGACCTTCGCCGGCGGCGTCGGTGGCGAGAAGGATCTGGCAGTCGCGGTTCTTGGTGAACTCCTCGGTGATCTGGCGACGATCGGCCCGACGCACGCCACCGTGGATCGCACGGACGGCGTCGGGCTTGCCGATGAGTGAGCCGATCTTGCCCTGGAGATAGTCGAGGGTGTCGCGGTGCTCGGTGAAGATAATGAACTTCCGCGGCCAACCGTTCTTGTCGGTAACGAGCGCGTTGTCCTGGAGGATGTTCGAAAGCTCAGTCCACTTGCGGTCGGTGCCCGCTTCACGGACGAGTCGCGCGGTCTTGATGAGGTCGGCGAGCTCAAGGAGTTCAGCGTTGAGTTCCTCGACCGTCTGTGCCGCGGTGGCAGCGTCGAGGAGTTCTTCCTCGGCGGCCTCGATCTCTTCGGCGTTGAACTCGTCGTCGTCGATCTCGCTCAGATCGATGTCCGGCTCGGTGTCGCGGTACGTGCCGTTCTGGATCTCAACCTTCTTACGCTCCAACCGTTCGGAGCGTCGTACGAGGCTCTTGTAGATCGCCTCGGGGCTGGACGCGAGCCGGCGCTGGAGCACGGTGAGCGCGAACCCGACGGTGTTCTTGCGCTTGCCGCCGATCCGTTCGGCGCGGTTCATCCCCTCGCGGACGTAGTGGGTGACGTCCTCGTAGAGGTCGTATTCCAGCGCGGTCAGCTCGTACGGGACGGTCTCGGCGATGCGCTCAGGGAAGAGCTTCTTGCCCTCGAAGGTCAGAAGGTCTTCCTTGACCATGCGGCGCATGATGCCGCTGACATCGACGCTCTTCTTATGCTTGCCCTCGAACCGGTCGCGGTCGAGCAGGGTGAGGAAGAGCTGGAAGTCCTCCTCCTTGCCCGAGTGCGGAGTCGCGGTCATCAGGAGCAGGTGGCGGGTGATCTGGCCGAGGATCTCACCGAGAAGGAACCGCTTGGTCTTGCGGAGCTCGCCGCCGAAGTAGTGCGCCCCCATACGGTGCGCCTCGTCGACGATGATCAGGTCCCATTCGGTCTCTCTGAGCTGCGCCTGCAGCTGCTCGTTCCGGGAGAGCTGGTCCATGCGGGCGATCAGCAGCGGGTTGGTCTCGAAGACGTTGAAGTTCGCCTGGGCATCGATGAGCTGGTTCGTGAGCAGGTCGAAGCGGAGCCCGAACTTGAAGAAGAGCTCGTCCTGCCACTGCTCGACCAGACCTCCCGGGGCGATGATCAGGCACTGCTTGACGTCGTCGCGGAGTAGCAGCTCCTTGATGTAGAGCCCGGCCATGATCGTCTTGCCGGCGCCAGGGTCGTCGGCGAGGAGAAACCGGAGCGGAGTGCGCGGCAGCAGCTCGCCGTACACAGCGCGGATCTGGTGCGGGAGCGGCCGAACGTCACTGGTGGCCACTGCCAACATCGGGTCGAAGAGACCAGCGAGCGAGATGCGCTGGGCCTCGGCAACGAGCTTGAAGTCGCTCGAGGTGGCGTCGAAGGCACGGCTGCCACTCCGGGCGATGCTCAGGCTGTCCTGGTCCTTGCGGAACACGACCTGCTGACCGAGCCCGCCGGTGGCGTTTTTATAGGTCAGTTCGAGGGCATCCGTACCGTGCCACTGCGCGGCGATGACGGTGATCACCTCAGCGGGGATGAGACCGTCGATCCGCAGACCGGGCTTCAGCTCTTCAAGCTGCACGAATGAACCTCCTGATTGACAGCCCACGAACGCTACTCGGACCTTCCGACAGTTTCACGAACCCACCGAAACTGTCGGAGGTTTCTCCTACGCTTGACACACACAGCCAAGGAGACGGATGAATCGCGCCGAACGGCAACAACTTGGCGCGGTCATCGACGAGGTCGGCGCCTGGCTTAATACTGCCCAAGAGGTCCGACATCTCGCAGGACACCTCGCCATTTCGTCCCATGACGACCCGAGCGCCGAGCTTCCGCTCCTCGTATCGTTGAGCCAGGTCGAGGCATCGGGTGACGTCGCGGCTGCCGCTCAGCTCGCGAAGACCGTCTGGTTCGGCGGGCGCAAGAAGCTGCAGCCCTCGCATGAGGCAGCGGCTCGGCTGTCAACATTCCACAGTCAGGTCAAGGCGGCGCGGTCCGATGGCGGGCTGGACACGTTCCGCAACCGACTTGCGCGCAAGTCCGCCAAGGAACGGGAACGTCTCCAAGCGGTTCTAACGGAACTTGGGGATCTGCGCAGTGCGGCAGCAGACACTCTCGCCGACGTCGCCCATATGCCGGTCATTCGCTCCGGCGTCATCAGTGCCTCCGAAGACACAGCGATGCAGTCGATGATCCAACTGGTCGACCTGCACGCCTCATGGGCGCATCAACTCCTCGACCAAGGTTCATGCGCGACAGGAACCTGTGAGCAGTCGCATTCATCCGCCCGGCTGGTCGTCGACCTCGAGCGTGAGTCCTGCGCCTCGCGGACATCGAAGGAAATCCGCTCGGCCAGGGCGAGGGTCAAGAAGCAGTTCCAGTCTGAGCAGGCACAGGTCAAGAAGCTCGCGGAGCAGATCGGCCGTTGGGACGCACGAGCCAACTCGATCCTGACGGCTCGCTCCGAAGCCGAGAAGGTGGTCGCCACCCGTGTCAAGAACGCTCTGGCTCTCGGCGTCGACGCGAAGGTCGCCGGCGGTACCGTGAAGCTGGTTCCGCTCGTTCCAGAAGACGCGGTACTCCTCCCAAGTCTGACGTTACTCCGAGACTTTTCGCTGTCTGCCTCGGACCAAGCGGCACTCTGTGACACTCGGACTGCGGCAGCGCAGATCGGCCCGCGCATCAAGAAGGCATTTGACGCCCGCTGGGCCTGCCAGCGCGACAACAGTTGTATCGGCTTGCACGACGCGACGAGGGCGCTGTTGGAACAGGCCAAGACCGTGGAGTCACGGCTTGCCAACATGGAACCGCCCAGCCTCACCGGGAAGCAGAACGTCGACCGACTCACTGATCGTTCGCTCCGGCTTCAATCCTTCCTTCCCGCCAATACGAGCAACCTTGAGTTGGTCGACGCGAAGCTGACCACGCGCGCCCGGACCGGTGTTGGTGCGGTTCTCAACGCTGCTAAGGCAGCCAAAGCGGCGGCCGCCGAAGCGAAGTCCGCCGCCGAACTGGTTCACGCCGCGGACGTAGCACGTGCCTTGGTGGGCATGGATCTCGAGGTTCTCAAGAAGGCCACACCGGACAGGGTACGAGTGACGGCACTGTCGAATGCCGGCCTGGACAACGTGTGGAAGGTCTTCCAGTACGCCGAGTCGTCCTACTTGGAGGCACTTCCTGGTCTCGGCGAGACGTCGGCAATCGCCATCGAGCAGGCGACACGTCGTCTCTTCGAGGCGGTTCGCGAGGAGACCCCCGTCCGGATCGACGTGAAGCGCAAGGACGTCGAAACCAAGAAGCTCCTGGAAGCGTTACGCCGGTGGCACGCCCTCCGCCAGTTCACCCCCAGCCCAGACGAGACCCAGCTCGCAGAAGCGCTGGCCAAGCTCTTCAAGTCGCAGGCCACCTCGACCCACGTACTCGCCTTCACCCCCGGGCCGAGCGACGCTGACCCGCGCGTCGTCTCGACCCTGAGCGATGCATTGAGTCGAAGCGCGACGTCCGTGAGGACTGGCGACGTCTGGACGGACTTCCTATCCCGGCCGGCCGACTACTTCGGCATGCTGACCGAACTCGGCTTCGTGACAGAAGACGAGAAGAAGATGCACGGGGACCTCCCCGAGGAGATCATCGAGGCGGTCCGAGGCAAGGAGCTCAAGCGGGACTACCTCAACGCCTCCCTCCGCACGTATCAGAGCTTCGGCGCCCGCTTCTGTCTCGTCCAGGAGAAGGTCGTCATCGGCGACGAGATGGGGCTCGGCAAGACTGTCGAAGCCCTCGCAGTCTTCACTCACCTCCGGGCCACCGGTCACTCCCACTTCCTTGTCGTCTGCCCGGCCGCCGTCGTCAGCAACTGGATCCGGGAGACGGCCAAGCACACCAAGCTGAGTGCAACGCGGCTCCACGGTCCGCTCTGGGACCGCGATTACGCGGCCAAGTCCTGGATTCGCAACGGCGGTGTAGCCGTCACGACGTACGACCTCTTGCCGTGGGCCCAGGAGCAACTCAACAAGGTCGACGTCGCCGCGGCCGTCTTCGACGAAGCGCACTACATCAAGAACCCGCTGGCTAAGCGCTCCATCGCGGCGGCTGCGGTCATGGACTCGCTCAAGTACGTGATCTTGATGACCGGTACGCCGCTGGAGAACAGCGTCCAAGAGTTTCGGAATCTCATCGGCTACATCCGCTCAGACCTGTCCGACTCCGCGCCGGAGTACCTCGCGTCACGGTTCCGCAAGCACGTCGCGCCGGCATACCTGCGCCGTAACCAGGAGGACGTGCTGACCGAGCTCCCCGAGATGGTGGAGATCGACGAGTGGATGGGTATGTCGGACACCGATGAGGCCGCCTACCGAGCCGCCGTGCAGGACGGCAACTTCATGCGCATGCGGAGGGCAGCGATGCTCTCCGAGAGATCTCTCAAAGTCAGCCGTCTGCAAGAGATCGTCGGCGAAGCCGAGGCCAACGGGCGGCGGGTCATCGTCTTCTCCTACTTCCGAGATGTGCTCGATGAGGTTGCGCGTCTACTTCCCGGACGCGTCTTCGGTCCACTGACGGGCTCGATCGCTGCTCGCGACCGCCAAACCTTGGTCGATCGGTTCTCGCAGGCGGGCCATGGCGCGGCGCTCGTCGCACAGATCACTGCCGGCGGCGTCGGCCTCAACATCCAGTCTGCATCCGTGGTCGTGATCTGCGAGCCACAGTTGAAGCCCACGATGGAGGCCCAGGCCATCGCCCGCGCGCACCGTATGGGTCAGACGAACACGGTGCAGGTCCACCGTCTACTCACGGAGAACAGCGTGGACGAGCGCATCCGGGAGATCCTGGCGGACAAGAAGCAGCTCTTCGATGAGTTCGCGCGCGAGAGCGTGATCGCCAAGCAAGCCCCTGACGCTGTTGACGTCACCGACGCAGAGCTCGCCCGCCTCGTAATTGCCGCTGAGCGCGAACGTCTCTTCGGGCAGTCATAGCCGATCGATCCAGGTGTCCTCTTCCCGGTCGTCCCACTGCGACGTTGCGCTCCGTCCAGACGACTGCTGTTGACCGAGCCTAGAGAGCACCTGCATGCCTTCGTCGTGGGTTAGCGAGCGCAGCGACTCCACAGAGCGACCAGCGGCAGACACGATGGCCTGCTGACGCTCCGCCATGGAGGTCAAGCCTCTTGCGTCGAGCGCGTTGCGCAGCAGGTCGACCTGCCAGTCGGCGATCGGCGCCGGCGCGCGCGGCGGTTCGACGGGCCGCGATGGCGCGTCATCACCGAACAGGGAGAGTTCCTCAGTCACGGCCCAACTGTAGAAACCCGGCTGAAGCGATTTGCACAGCGCCCCACCATGCGATGTCCGCGACCGCTGAGCGTCCGAATCATCGCGCCCCCTGCGAGCCATGCGACCTTGAGGGCGTCCCACGCGAGCACGAGGACGACGAGGTTCAGCCAACCGGGCGCCCCCGCTGCCACCGCTACGGCAGCAACGTGCATCGCGATGAGAAGCACGCAGGCGATCGCCAGCAGTCCCGCCGCGGTGCGCGCACGCGGGTGGGTCGAGCGCACTCGTCTGACCAGCACGTTGGAGGGCGCGTAGTTCTGCAGGTACCTGTGGACGAGTCCCACCGTAAGAAGGACTGGGAATGCGAGAAGCAGGATCATCGATCTGCCTTTCGTGCGGGTCCGTCTTCCGTACGATCAGCGCTCGGACACGTCGCCGATAGCGGCCTGACTTGTGGAGAACGATCAGGTACGGCGTCCTATGGACTCGATACCGCTTGAATCGCTGCTACGCCACTCCGCGCCGCCGGCAAGCTGACAGCCGAGAGTGCAACGGCCTCCCGTAGGGCCTGTTGACCTCGCTGACGGTTAGTCCGTTGCGCGTCGGTCGCCGCACTCGCGCCCAGCGGCAACTCGCCCGTGACCTTGTAGCGATCGCGATAAGCAGCCACGGTTGATGCGGCGAGCAGCCAGCGCTCGCGGTCATGCGAATCCCTCGGCTTCTCCCCCAATCGCCGCACCCACGGCTGCCTGTTCTCAATCGCTTCCTCCGCGAGCGCCTGGGCTCGGCACTCGATCAGTTCACAGCGCTCGTCGATCGCCTGGCGGTCCTCGGATGACATGGCGCCGAGCGGTTCAGGGATGAGTCCGGCGATCAGGCGCGGCCGCAGGCGGTAGCCACACGGCGCAGTTGTCGACAGCTTGTCGACTCGGTATCGCAGGACGGCTGCAATATCGTCGGCATCGTCCAGTCCGTGCCGGGTTACGACTTTGGGCACCAGACGTTCAAGGTCATGGTGGTACGCCTCAGCACGCCGCAGTGCCGCTGCGAGCGGGCCGAACGCCGCCGACTCGACCACTGCCGCGTGCTGCTCTTCGGTCAGCCCCGACCGATGCAGCAGGTCGACGAAGCGATCGTGCTGGGCATCGGCGGCGATCGTCTCCAGTTCGGCCGCAAGTCGGTCGATGCCGCCGTACTGCTCGTACTCAGCCTCCATCGTCTGGAGCGCGGACTGGGTCGCACCGCTGTGCTGGAGTACGCCGAACAGCACTGTCCGTGCCGTGACGTCGTCGGGCTCGGGCGTGGTGTGGCTGTCGTCGGGCTGGTCGAGGGCGACGTACGCGATGTTGGATAAGCGGCCGCGGCTCATCGAGACGTACAGGTTCTCCCGCGTGGTCGTCGGTGTGACGACGACGTGCGACGTGTCGACGGTGACGCCCTGAGCCCGGTGTGCGGTGACGGCGTACCCGAGGTCGACGTGCTGGCCGACGTACTCAGGCGGCAACACCGCCTTCCCACGTCGGCGAGGGTCCAGTCGGTCGACCACAACGGAGCCATCGCGCCTGATGTCGATGACCCGCCAGCGGTCGCCGTTCTTCACCCATCCCCCGGCTGCGGTCCGCAAGGTGCGTTGGTTGCGACGTGTGATGACAACGTCACCGACCGATGCCCGATTGCTGTCACCGAGGTCGAGTTCCTGCCCGTCGATGGCTCCGTCGACCAGCAGTCGTTCAGCGCGGGCTCGTTCGTTGAGCACCCGTACGGCATGCGACGACTCAGTCACCAAGATGCTGGCGTTGCCCGCTTCCGTGTCGGCGCGCCATGCCTCGTAGGCCTGCTCGAGCATCTCGTCCGTGAGCCCTTCACGGACCCGCTTCTGCCTGGCGTAAGTGGAGATGATCTCGACCTCACCGCGGCGCAGGGCGAGAGACGCGTGCTTCTCCCAGGTGTTGGTGAAACGGTGGATCTCGGTGAGCTCAGGAGCGTCCGTGCGGCGGTCAACCAGCAGCGAGAACGCGCCACCCGCCTCGACCGACTGAAGCTGATACGGGTCTCCGACGAGCAGCACCTTCGCTCCCGCGGCCTGCGCGATTCCGGTGATCCGATCGAGAACCGTCGTCCCTGCCAGCGTCGCCTCGTCGATGATCAGCAACTGGCCGGCTCTGAGCGTCGTACGCCCGAGGTCGTATTCCGTCAGCCACTTGGCGGTGTTGTCGCAGGCGATCCCGAGGTCGTCGGCCAACGCCTGGGCCGCACTGGCCGAAGGTGCAAGCCCGACGACACTCCCCTTCCCGTACTCGCTGATCCACACGGATCGAATGGCCCGCATCGCGGTCGTCTTCCCGGCTCCTGCCGGTCCGACGAGCAGGTCGACCTCGCGTCCTGAGGTCGCGATGCTCTCCAGAGCGGTTCTCTGCTGGGTGCTGAGTCTCCCGTTCGAGTGGCTGACGACACGGGCCACGACGGTCGGCCGAACCGTCGGCCCCGCGGTGGCCTCCGAGCGCGCCAACAACCGTGCCTCGGCGTCCATGATCGCGGTCGAGGAGTACTTCACCGAGCGGCGCGGGCGGAAGACGCTGGTGCCGTCCTCTCGCTGGAACCGTGCCGGGCTGATCGCCGGCTCTGGCGGCGTGAGTGCCACGGAATTCACCTGGGCTGCGTCGACGATGATGGCGACGATCGCCTCGCGGTCGGCGGTGGTGGCGAAGCGCAGGTCCATCGTCTGCTTCGAGGCCTCTGCCATGAGGTTCCAGTGATTCCAGACCGATCGCTTCACGCTGACGGCGGCAACGACGTCAGCGGCGATTGCCTCGACGGCAGCGAGTGGCACGTCTTCGACGCTGAGAGGAATCGCGCTGGCCCCGAGGAGCGTCGAGGCCCAAACCGTCGGATCGCTCCCTATCCGAGCCGATGCCCGTTGCCGCCATTCCGCGGTCAGGTCGACGAGTGACCGGACTTCCTTCGGCGGTCGTGTCGCGAGCGTCGCCTGGGCGCGGAGTTCGACGATCACCCTCGGCGACGGCCGTCGGCCGTGCCGGGCAACGTACGCCGCGATTAGTTCGTCCTTCTTGAGCTCGATCTCGCGGGTGCGGCAGGAGAACTCGGTCACGAGGTCGTCGCTGACGCCGACGATCTCCCATTGGGCGTTGCGGTCGGCGCCACGCTGACGCAGCTCCCACTCGACGCCGACCTCGCGAGTCAGCCGGTCCGCGAGAAGCGCGTTGTAGTGCTCCGAGAGACCGGTTCGCGATGAGAAGACGGGACGGCCGTCGAGGCTGCGCCAACGTCCGTCCATCTGGGTGAGGACCTTGTTGGAGACGACGACGTGGGTGTGGAGTTGGGGGTCACCGGCACGGGAGTCGAAGTGGTCGTACGCGACCGCAGCCACCCCGGCAACACTGACCTGGGCGACCGCGCCGTCGCTGTCCGAGATGCCCGCGCGAGTCGCGGCGACCTCTCGCTCGAAGAAGCCGATCACGTCAGCCACGGCGGCGTGGTGTGCCGACACGATCAGCTCCTGCGTCGCGGCATCCGCGACGCCCCACAGGACAGACACGGACTTGGGCACGCTGAACGTGAGGTCGAACCCTGCGACGGCGTGGCGCATCCCCAGCGCTGTCTCCTCCGCCTCGATCCGAGCCGCCTCGGCAGCGCAGTCCTCCTGAGTCATCTCCGGGTCGAGGGCGGCAACGCGCTCATCGATGCGGTCGACCAGGCGCTTGAACGTCGGGTAGGCGCGACCGAGTTGTTCGCCAGTGATGGGGTCGCGGCCCATGCCGATGAGTAGCGCGAGCTGGTCCTCGGTGACCTTCATGCCGGGCATGAGCTGCCCGCTCCCGAACGCGCCCAGGCCGGAGCCCATCCAGCGGCCTGGCGGCGTACCGACGTCGGAGTAGTAGCGCGTGAGCGGAGTAGACAAAGCACGGTTGCCATCGCCCGCAGCGACGCTGCGGAGCAGGTACTGGTAGCCGCTACCCGCGGACATCCTACGCATCGAAACCGTCACGGCCACTTCCGTTCCACAGCACTCAGGTGCGTGTCTCCGTCCACAGACCCCGCGAACTGCACACCGTGTGAAGCGAGAGAGGGGTGGGGTCGGGGAGACCGAGGGAGGCGGGAGCGGAGGGCGGCTGGTGAGAGCGGCGAAGTGAGATGCGTGGAAGGACAAGAAGCGAAGGGCGAGGTTGGCGGGACAGGAGCACCTGATGGAAAGTCCGGAAAGCTGGAAACCACCAGGTCCCGAATCAGAAATCGGGCTTACGATGAGGATCAGACGATGCACGCACCGCCAGCGTGGCCTCGTCTGCGCCTCACGCCGACCGGCGAGGGGAACAAGACAAACACCATGAAGATTCGACTCGGGCTGATCTCCATGGCGACCGGCATACTTGTGTTGGTCGCGGTCTCTGCCTGCGGAGACAACGGCACTGATCCCCCGGCATCGCCACCGGCGTCCTCGTCTCCGAGTGAGCCCACGACGAGTGCGGCGCCGACCTCCCCGTCAGATGCGGCGACGTCCGAAGCGACTGCGCTGATGCGGAACTACTTCAGCATCCTCGACGAGCTCCGCAGCGATCCACAGACTGACGCCGGGAAGCTGACGACCGTAGCGACGAGCACCCAACTCAACGCCGTGCGCACACTCCTCCGGCGCCAGCGAGATGCGGGCCAGCGCCAGACCGGCGCGACATCCGTCAGCGAACTGACGGTCCAGTCGGTCAACCTCGACAACTCAGATCCGTCGGCCGGCAAGGTCCCGACGGTAGTCATCGACGTCTGTTGGGACGTCAGCAAGGTCGACGTCCTCGACAAGAGCGGCCAGTCGACCGTCTCCCCCGACCGCCCGGACACCGGGTGGACCCGATACACCGTCGCGAACTACGAGTACGCCGCCGATCCGACCGGCGGCTGGCGCGTGGCGACGGGTCAAGACCTCAAGCAGACACCATGCGCTGCATCCTGACGCGATTCCTTCTGATCGCACTCGCCACCGCGGGCCTCACGGCCCTCACCCCAAGCGCGTCGTACGGCGACACGGTCTGCTCGCAGACCGATCCGGCCACCGGCGAGTGCCTCATCTGGATCGACGTCCCGGGGACCGATTCGACTCCCGGCCAGCCCGGCGGCGATGGGCCGCAGGACACCGGTTCCGGCCATGCCTGCTACTGGGACGGGACAGATCAGGGCATCACCAAGCCGCCGCCCGGCCCGGTGCCGTGCTCATCTCCGGCGGGCTACTGGTCGAACGGCTACCGCTGTTACATCAGCCTCGTCGACCCGCAACCACCTGCCGGCGATCCGCACTGGCAGGGCCACGAACCCGGCGATGGCGCGGTCTACAGCTGCTACCAGCCACAGACCGAACTGCTTATCACGATCTGGGCCCAGGACCCGCCGCCGAACTCGGGATCGGGGCCGACGCCAGCGGAGGTCGCACATCTCGCGATCGAGCAGATGCGGCTGTCCGCGATCGACATCGGCATTGCGCCAGAGCCCGGTCCCGACAGCATCGGCCTGGTCGGCATGCCGGTCTGGATGTGGGCGAAGGCGCCGAACGATCACACCTACGGGCCGATCACCGCGTCCGCCTCAGCCGGGGGCATCACGATCACCGCAACCGCGAAGGTCCTCCACATCACCTGGGACATGGGCGACGGCACCGAGGTCGTCTGCGACACGGCGGGCTCGCCGTACAAGCCGGAGTTCGGGCGGAAGGACTCCCCCGATTGTGGCTACTCCTACAAGAAGTCGAGTGCCCACGGGCCCGGCGAGACCTACACGGTCACCGCCACCTCGAGTTGGGTCGTCAACTGGTCGGGCGCCGGGCAGACCGGCGTCATCCGCCTCAACGGCCTCAACCGCTCGACGCAGATCCGGATCGGCGAAGCGCAGGTGCTCGTGAACTGACGAGCGCTGCAAGGGGAGGTACGACGAATGACTACGACTGCCCGGGAGGACCGGAGGCCCGGCCCCCGCACCCACGTGCCTGAGCCCGGCACCGCAATCACTCCCCCACCCAAGCTTCGGCGCCGCCCCGGCCTCGTCGTGGCGGCTGTCGCCATCACCGCGCTCGGCTGCCTCATCGGCGCCTGGGCGTGGAGTGCGACGACCAGCACCGAAGAGGTCCTCGCGGCGACCCACACGATCCACCGTGGTGAAGTGATCACGGCCGACGACATCCAGCGGATCCGGATCAGCGGAAACTCAGCCCTTGAGCCACTCCCAGGGTCGGCCTACGACGAGATCGTCGGACAACGCGCTGCGCTTGACATCTCCGGTGGCGGCCTGATCACGACAGAGTCGACGACAGACGCACCGATGCCACCCGAGGGCCAATCGATCGTCGGGATCTCGCTCACACCGGCACAAGTCCCGGCACTCCCGATGCACGGCGGTGACAAGGTGCGGATCATTGTCACTCCGGACGCGAATGGTGAGGCTCCGGCCAACTCGCCCCAGTTCACGGTGGCCGAGGTTGTCGACACCTCGATCGACGAGACGACCGGCAATACCGTCGTCAACGTCCTCGTGCCGTATGCCGACGCGGGCGTCCTGGCGGCACGTGCTGCGACCGGACGAGTCGCTCTCGTCCTGGACTCCGGAGCCGAGTGATGGCCGTCATCTGTCTGACGTCCGCGTCCGGATCCCCCGGCGTTACGACGACCGCCGTCGGTTGGGCGTTCTGCTGGCCACGCCCGGTGCTGCTGGTCGAGGCCGATCCGACCGGCGGGTCCGGCATCCTCGCGGGATTCCTGCGCGGGACCACCGCGTACGACGTCGGGCTGATCGAACTCGCGCTGTCACCACTGAGCACGGTCGATGCGTTGCGGGAGGTCGTCCGACCGCTCACCCCGAACGTCTCACTCGTAGCCGGGACTCGGTCGCATGCCCAGGCGTCGTCGCTGCGCGACGTCTGGGAACCGCTCGCAGCGGCCCTGAGCGATCTGGAAGCCAACGGGCAGGACGTCATCGTCGACGCCGGGCGGCTGGGGCTCGCCGGATCGCCGACGCCCCTGCTCGAAGCGGCCCACGCGACCCTGCTGGTGACGCGGGCAACTCTTCCGGCGATCTCGGCTGCACGGTCGTGGGCCCAGAGCGTCCGCCAGCCGGCGACTGGATGGCGCCACCCCGGCCTGCTCCTCATCGGCGAGGGGCAGCCATACCGAGACACCGAAGTCGCCAAGGTGCTCGGCATGCCCGTGGTCGGGGACCTGCCCGACGACGCGGCAGCGGCCGCGGTCTATCACCGTGGGGCGACGCCTCCGAAGCACTTCGAGACTGGTCCCTACGTCCGGGCGCTTCAGGCCGCAGCCCAGTCCGTCCAGGCGCACGTCGCCCGCGGTCGGTTCGCCCTCGTCGAGGAGGCGCGGCCGTGAGCGAGGCCTACCGTTTCGCGAGTGAGTACGGCGAACTGTCGCGCCTGCCGCTCTTCAACCAGGCCACGAACGGCGCGGCCGCGGTGCCGATCGGGCTGAACACGACAGTGCTGTCTCCGCCGGCCGCAACCTCCGACGTCGACTGGACGCTGGTCTCGGCGCTCCGCGCTCAGGCGTCCGAGCAGCTGAGCCAAGCCGTCGCCTCGGATCGAGCTCGGCTCGACAAAGCCGCTCAGAAGGAGCTCGGACGCTCGATCGTCCTGGACCTCATCGAGTCGGCGATGGCCGAGGCGGTCGACGCAGGTGAAGGGTCGTGGAGCCTTGCGAGGCAGCAGTCGACGGCACAAGCGGTGTTCGACTCGCTGTTCCGGCTCGGCCGGCTCCAGCCGCTGGTCGACGACGACCGGATCGAGAACATCGTCATCGTCGGCCACGACAACGTCCAGCTCGAACTCATCGACGGCACCCTCGTCCCCGGACCACCCGTGGCCGACTCCGACCAGGAGTTGATCGACTTCCTCGTCTTCCTGGCGTCCCGCAGCGAGGTGAACGCTCGGTCTTTCTCGGAGGCCCAGCCGAGCCTGCACATGAGGCTCGATGGTGGATCCCGGCTTGCAGCTGTTGCCTGGGTGACCACCCGCCCGTCGGTTGTCATCCGCCGCCACCGACTGATGCGGGTCACGCTCGACGACCTCGTCGCCCGGGAGATGATGACGCCGGTCCTCGCCTCCTTCCTTCGAGCAGCCGTGCGCGCCCGGTGTTCGATCGTCGTTGCAGGTGCGCAAGGTGCCGGGAAGACGACGCTCGTCCGGGCTCTTTGCGCGGAGATCGACGAACTTGAGGCGATCGGCACCTTCGAGACCGAGTACGAGCTCCACCTCCAGGAGCTCGGACGGCACAAGGTAGTGATCCCGTGGGAGGCGCGGCCGGGTTCCGGCGAACGGGGACCGGACGGCCGGCAGTCGGGTGAGTTCACCCTCGATGAAGCGCTCGTCGACTCGTTCCGCTTCAACCTGTCGCGGCAGATCGTCGGCGAGGTCCGTGGCAAGGAGATCTGGGCGATGATCAAGGCGATGGAGTCCGGCACTGGATCCATCTCGACCACTCACGCGGCCGATGGCGTGGCTGCCGTACGCAAGCTCGTCACCTGCGCAATGGAAGCCGGGCAACACGTCACCCAAGGGCTCGCGACCAGCAAGCTCGCTGCGACGGTCGACCTTATCGTCCAGTTGAGTCTAGAGACGGCGGTCGGACCCGCTGGGGCGCAGCGGACGCGTCGAGTCGCGGAGGTCATTGCCCTGGCTCCCGGGGAGAAGGAGGTCGGCTACGCCACGACGCACGTGTTCCGGTCCGACGATTCCGGGGTCGCGGTTCCAGACGTACTCCCCGACGACTACCGACGCCTGGCGCAGCAGGGGTTCGACCTCGCCGGCTATCTCGCAAGCCAACCGTTGGGCGTGCGGTCGTGAGCCCGCTCATTCCCGGCATCGCCGGAGGGCTGGTCGCACTCGGGGTCCTCGGCGTCATCATCGGCCTACGACCGACAGACGCAGCGACGCGCGAGGCCAGAAAGCCTGCTCGACGGCCGGCACTCGACCGACGCACCCGTGCGCTCCTCCTGGCCGGCGTCGCACTCGGTCTCGTCGGTTGGCTCGTCACGGGATGGGTGCTTGTCCTCGTCCTCGCCCCCGTGGCCCTCATCGGCCTGCCGGTCCTCCTTGCTGCGCCGCCGGCCGCAACGCAGATCGCCCGGCTCGAAGCGATGGAGGAATGGACCAGATCGTTGTCCGGCGTACTCACCGTGGGCATCGGCCTCGAGCAGGCACTGGTCGCGACGCTGCGGTCGACGCCCGCACCGATCAACGACGAGGTTCAGCGGCTCGTTGCCAGACTCCGCTCCCGCTGGGACACCGAGAAGGCACTGCGCGCGTTCGCGGACGAAGTCGACGACGCGACCGGCGATCTCATCGCAGCCAACCTCATCCTGGGCGCACGCCGTCGCGGCACAGGGCTCGCCAGCGTGCTCGAAGGACTTGCCGAGTCCGTCGCGGCCGACGTCCGAGCACGGCGGCAGGTGGAGGCGGACAGGGCCAAGCCGCGGGCGACTGCGCGCTGGGTGACGCTGATCAGCGCGAGCGTTCTCGTCGTACTCGCGCTCTCTGGGACCTACGTCGAGCCGTACCGGACGCCCGTTGGCCAAGTGCTTCTCGTACTGCTCCTGTCGGCATACATCGCGACCCTCGTCTGGATGCGACGCATGGCTGCCGGCAAGCCGCTCCCCCGATTCTTGACAGTACCCCGCCCCGGGCCCGAGGTGGCGCGATGATCAGCGGACTGCAGTTGGCGATCCTCGCGGGCGGGCTGGTCGGCCTCGGCCTCGTGCTGCTCGTCGCACGGCTGCTTCCCGTCGAGCCGGACCTGGCCGACGCGCTGGAGCGCGTGTCCTCGACACGTGCTCGGAGTACGGCGGCCCCCGCCGCGGGACAGTCCGGAAAGGAGCGCCTCGGGCTCTGGGGGCTCCGCGTCCTGCCTCCCGGTCTGTGGGTTCGTACGCCGACGCGCGAACTCGCGCTGCTGCGGATCCCGATCGCGCAGTTCTACGGCGAGAAGTTGGCGTTCGCTGGCCTCGGGCTCGTCATTCCACCCGGGCTGACGACGCTCTTCAGTGCCCTCGGGGCGAGCATCCCGATCCAGATCCCGGCGCTCGCGTCGCTCGGTCTCGCCGCGGTCATGTTCTTCATCCCGAACTACAACGCGCTCGACGACGCGCGGAAGGCGCGCCTCGAGTTCGCGCGGGCGCTCGGCGCCTACATCGACCTCGTCGCGCTCGAGCGGAACAACGGCATCGGGCATCGCCAGGCGATGGAGGCCGCCGCTGAAGTGGGCGACTCGTGGGTCTTCACCCGCCTGTCGGAAGAACTCACTCGCTCGCGCTGGTCCGGACTACCGCCTTGGGACGCGCTGCACACCTTGGCTGAGGAGCTCGGACTGCCCGAGCTCGACGACTTCGCCGACATCATGCGCCTCTCGGGCGAGGAGGGAGCCGGCGTGTACGCCTCCTTGCGCGCCCGCTCCGCAGCCATGCGCACGGCGATGCTCAACGACGAACTCGCCCAGGCGAACGCCGTCGGGGAGCGGATGACCTTGCCCGGCTCCCTGCTCGGCGTCATCTTCATGGCGTTGCTGGTCGCGCCCTCATTGCTTCGCATGTTCACGAGCACGTGACCACGGAAGGACACACCCACCAGGAGGAAATCCATGTTGAAGGTTCTGGTCCTGCTGCAGATCGCAGCACTCAGCAAGTACGACGCACCGCGCAGGGCGCGCCGAAGCGAACGCGGGTCGGTGACGATGGAACACGTCCTCTGGGCTGTCGCCGTCATCGGGATCGTCGGGATCGTGGTCTTGGCGGTCACGAGTTATGTCACCTCCGAGTCGGCCAAGATCAGGTAGCCGCTCGGTGCGGCGCGACCAACGGGGCTCGGTATCGATCGAGCTCGTCATCCTGCTGCCCGCGCTCTTCGCCGTCATGTTCCTGGGGATGCAGGCCGCGCTGTACTACCACGCCAAAACGGTCGCCATTGCGGCCGCGCAGCAGGGAGCGCGGACCGCTGGCGCCGAGCAAGGCAGCGAGTCTGACGGGGTCGGCGCCGCCAACGACTTCATCGCTGAGGCCGGCGGAGACGACGTACTCTCCGGGACCTCCGCCAGCGCGAACCGGACAGTCACCACCGCCACCGTGACGGTCAGCGGGTTCAGTCTCAGCGTCATCCCGGGGTGGAAAGTCCGCATCACCCAGAGCGCGAGCGTCCCGGTAGAACGAGTCTCGGATCCCACCGCAAGTGGCACGCCATGATCCGGCGGGACGAGCGGGGGTCGGCGGCGGTCGAGGCCGCGATCGGCGTACCGGCCTTCGCGTTGTTCGTCGGCCTGATCATCTTCGGCGGTCGTACGGCCACCACCCACGAAGCCCTCCAGTCCGCAGCAGCCGAAGCCGCCCGATCGGCATCACTGGCGCGCGACGCGAACTCCGCCCGCACGGATGCGCGCGAGGCTGCGACAGCAAGTATCAGGAACCAGCACATCGGCTGCTCCGCGATCGACGTCACCGTGGACACGAGCGACTTCACCAAGCAGCCCGGCGTTCCCGGCTCGGTCGAGGTTCGCGTCGCCTGCCGTCTGGACCTGTCGGATCTGTCCGTACCGGGGGTACCAGGGAGCCGCGTGCTCGCGGCGACCATGTCCAGCCCCATCGACACCTGGCGGGAACGATGACCCGCCGACGCGACGAGCGCGGTTCGGTCACGGTGTGGTTGGCCCTCTCCAGCTTCGTGATGATCTTCCTCGTCGGCCTCGCGGTCGATCTCGGGGGCCAGGTGCACGCCCACGAGCGAGCCCACGACCTCGCAGCGCAGGCCGCGCGAGCCGGGGGCGAGGAGGTCGAAGGCGGCTCCGCCATCCAAGGCCACGACCTCGCGATCAGTCCCGCCGCAGCGCGAGCCGCAGCTCAGCGCTATCTCGACGCAGCCGGCGTGACCGGCACCGTCGCCATCACCAACGGCAACACGATCACGGTGACCGTGCAGGACACCTACGACCCGCAGTTTCTCGGCCTGATCGGAATCAACCGTCTCGACGTCAGCGGCACAGCTTCGGCTCGCCTGATCCGCACCTTCGGAGGTTCCGAGCAATGAGCAACTTCAACTCCAGGGTCCGCGGACTTGCCGCCGCCGTCATCCTGGTTGCCTTGGTCGCTGGCGTGCCCGCCGTACTCGTGGCGATCGATGCGATCCCGGACCCGAGCGCGTTCTCCTGGGCGCAGTTGACGGCGCAGGACGACGGCACCGTCGCCATGCAGGTCATCACCCTCGTCTCCTGGATCGCGTGGGCCATGTTCACCGGCCAACTGATCGTGTCGGTCGTCTCGCAGGTACGCGGGCTCCGCGCGCCCCGGCTGCCGGGCCTGGCCGTCCCGCAACTCGCGGCGGACCGCCTCGTGGCCGCAGCTGCGTTGCTGTTCGTCGCGGTTCCAGCCGTCAGCGCGGCCCTGCCCCAGCCTCGCGCACACGCAGCGGTCGCGACGCCACTGCCGGACGCGCCGGAGACAGCAGTCGAGGCGCAGGCGCCAGTCGAACCCCGAACCGAAGCCCGAACCCAGCCCTCGAAGCCGGAGACCGAGCGTTACACGGTCAAGCGCGGCGACAGCCTCTGGAAGATCGCCGAGGAGCGACTCGGGGACGGCACGCGGTACGTCGAGCTCGTGGCCCTCAACGAGGCCGTACTCGACGGACGGCCGAACTTCCTACTGCCCGGCACCGTGCTCAAGGTCCCCGCCGCAGACGAATCATCCGACGGCGCGTACGTCGTACAGCCCGGCGACACGCTCTCCGAGATCGCCGAGACCCGACTGGGCGACGCCGACGCATACCCGTCGATCTTCGAAGCATCGCGCGACACAGTTCAGGCCAACGGCGCTCACCTCTCCGACCCGGACCTCATCCTCCCCGGCTGGAAGCTGACGGTCCCGCGACAATCGGCCCAGGATGAGCCGCGGAAGCCGAAGCACGCTCAGGACCCACCCGTCCGTGAGACGACTCCCCCGACGAATGCCGCACCACCCGCTCCCGAGGGAGCCGACCCGGCGCCCGCACAACCCGACGCCGAGTCTGCTGAGGACGATGCCGCTCCTGCCTGGTTGTTGCCCGGGTTGGCGGGTGCAGGGGCACTTCTCGCTGCGTCGCTCTGGTTGGTGCTCCGACAGCACCGGCGGACCCAGCTGCGCTATCGCCGGCCCGGCACCATCATCGCTCCGCCGCCGGAGGAGTTGCGAGCGGTTGAGAAGTCGGTGCAGGTGACGGGATCCGCCATGGCCCACCCGATCGAGGAACTCGATGCCGCACTCCGCGGCCTCAGCCCTGCACCGCGCCTGGTCTCCGCCCACCTCTCATCAAGCCGGATTCAGCTGACGCTCGCCGAACCCGCTGGACTCCCCTCGCCGTGGTTCGGAGACGCAACTGCATGGCAGATCTCCGTCGATGACGTTCCGACTCCTCCTGAAGACGCATTGTCGCCGTACCCGATGCTGGTCAGCGTCGGACAGGCCGACGACGGAGCGCTCGTCCTGGTCAACCTCGAGGAACTGCGTGCGGTCGCCATCAACGGTGATGCCGACAGGAGCGCCGCACTTGCTCGTCACCTCATGGCTGAACTGGTCGTCAATGCCTGGGCCTCGCCGGTGCACATCGAAGCGCTGGGCCTCGGCGGCGAACTCGCCGCGATCAATCGTGACTTCGTCCACGTGCACGACCCGGGCAATGCGGCGTTCCTGCAGGCCTTGGCCGACGACCTCGGGTCCGCCAGCCCGACCGGCGAACCCGACGAGTTTCACGCCGCGATCATCGCCGCCGGCGACAGCGGTCCGGATCTGACTCGCTTGGCGGGAGTCATCGTTGGATTCCCGGGTCGCTCCGGCGTGGCTCTGGCGACCGTCGGAGGCGAGCCGTCGCCGCTGTACGCTTCTCTCGAACTGTCGCTCGAAGGGCGACTCCGGATCCCGACGCTTGAGCTCGATCTCGCAGCATCGGGTCTCACCGCCGCGGAGGCTGAGTCCTGCGCTGCGCTGATCGACCTCACCACGGAGGCCGAGGTCGTGCCGATCCCCCGTCCAACTGACGGTGACGCCGTGTCGGACTGCGCTGGCGCGCTCGTGGAGGAGCTGACCGAACCACGTCCAGAGGAACAACCGGCGGGCAGTTCGTCGCTTCTTCGGCTCGACACCCATGCGTACGCCGACCGGGCGGCCACGACCGTCGATGATGTCGAGGCTCTGACCCCCAACGCGACCCAGGAAGCCGCGGCGGCCGTGCAAGCCGTCGATCCGGACCTGGACGAGGACCTTGCCCGATGGGACTCCCCGGTTCCGGTCGCGCCGAAGGTCACGCTGCTCGGGCCAATCACGGTCAGGACCCTGGGCGACGCGACAGCGACGGCCCACCGACGGCCCTACTACGTCGAGTTCCTTGCCTACCTCGCGCTCCACCCGAACGGAGTCACCGCCGAGAAGCTTGCCGAGGACCTCTGCATCCGCCCTCAGAAGGCGCGCTCCGACCTGAGCGTCATCCGGAAGTGGCTCGGGCAGAGCCGCTTAGGCAAGCCGTACCTCCCGCGCGCACAACAGACGCACCAGGATGGCGTCCCGGCGACATACGCCCTCGACGGGGTTCTCTGCGATCTCGACCTGTTCCGACGGCTGCGCGCTCGCGGCCAGAGCCGTGGCGCCGACGGGATGGCCGACCTCGTCTCAGCGCTGCACCTCGTCAGCGGCGAGCCGTTCACCGACCTGCGCAAGGACGGCTGGGGCTGGCTGCTCGAAGGTGACCGGCTCGACCACATCATGACCGCGGCGATCGTCGACGTCGGGCACATTGTCACGACCCACGCGTTGACCGCCGGTGACATCGCCTTGGCCGACTTCGCGTCGAACGTCGCGCTCGCCGCGTCGCCGTACGACGAGATCGCGAACCTCGACCGCGTCGCGGTCGACCGAGCGCTGGGGAACGTTGAAGGAGCCGACGCGAGGCTGCGGAACGGCGTCTTCAATCGTAGCGACGACGACTACGGTCCCATACAAATTCCACCTAGAACGACCGAAATCGTCGAAGGCAAACGTTCACCCACGAGGACTCGACGCCGCACCGGCTGACTCCACGCGAGACAACCTGGTCACCACACGTATCGCCTGATGAACTGCTCCTTCGTCGGGCCGCCATGCGCGAACGCTGCGTCCACAACCTTCTCGATCGTATGGGCACCGAACGAGGTTTCTCCATCTTCAAGGATGCCGGCGTAGCGCTCGGCAGCGTCAGCGAAACTAACGTTGCGGCGCGGATAGACCAGCACGTAGCGGGATAGATCGGTCCACTCGCTGGCATGGGTTCGCATCGAGAGTGCGAGCAGGTGGTCGCGCCAGAGCTGCCGCAGGTCGGTGGCGAGGACATCGTCCTTCCAACCGGTCCGGAAGGCTCCTGATGCTTCCGCGATTGCGACCAGGAACTCCGTTTGCTCCTGATAGCGCAAGTGCGCCTTCGCATCGGCTGGGATCGGCCTCATCTCCTTGGCGGAGTGCTCGTGGTACTTCGTCTCGATGCCGACGACGGTGCGCGGGCCGCCGGAGCTGGCGAGGCGGAGTGCAACATCGAAGGCTGTGCGGTCACGGGTATATCTGTCGGAGCGTCGCGCTGGGGACCATTCGAAGACGATGTCCGACGGCATCTCGGACGGCACTCCGAACAGTTCGGCAAGGCTGGAGCGCGACATTTCATTCTCGGAGAGAGCGGCCTCGCCGAACAGGTTGAACGCCATCGGCATCGAGGAGAGCAGGTCGCGCCGCAGACGTTGGGCATCGAGAGTTTCGTGGGTCTGCTTTTTCCGCAGGCGAGCCTCGGCCACCTCCCGGATCTCAGGCGAGAGGAAGTTGGTGCCAGCAGCCGCGTCCACATCGGTGAGCTTGGTCCCGTTGCTGATGTCCTCGGGTGGGACGTCCGGGTGCGTGCGGCGGCCCTTGTGCGTGCCGAACGTCGCGATGGACATCTCGTCGACGGCCCATCGGTGTTGGCGCCAGCGTGCTTCTCGCTTGAAGGCAGTCATCTCTGGCCCGCCGACCTTGTCAGTGTTGAACCAGCAGCCGGCGTCGCGGAGGTCCTGCTCGGTCGGGTTCATGTGTCGGCTCCGAGCTCCAATACCGCAGCAAGCAGCCGCGGCATGCTTCGTCCGACGCGGTCGTACGTGGTCGCAAGGTTGATCCGGCTGTCGGTCAACGACCAGGTGTCGCTGGTGGTCGTGTCGAACGCGACTTGCAGGTCGCGGGTCGCTGCCCGCCAGTACGCGAAGCGTGGCTCGTCCGTGGCGGTGTTGGCGCTGGCAACGCGATCCTCGATCTCGGGATAGTCCTCTAGCCAGTCTGCCGGACCCGCCCCGTAGCCAGAGGTATCGATGGCGCCCATCGTGATGTCGACCGGGTCGGCGAGGAGTTGCAGGCTCGCTAGCGCCGAGAGGACCCGGTAGACGAGAACACGCGGAGTCGACGCTGGAGCTCGGTCGACCGGGGGAAGGCCGGCCGCACTCTCAAGGAGTGCGACGACCTCGCGAACATCGCGTCGCGTGACCTCATCCCAGGGCATCGGTTCCCAGGAGACCGCTGCCGAGTCGTTGCGACTGTCAACCTGGACGGTGCCCTCGCGGTTGAGCAAGATCACGCAGCCTCTGCCGCTGCGGAGAGCGAGCACGTCATACTGCCCGCCTCCGGGGTGCTCACGTCTGACGACGAGCTCGGGATGCCGGCGCGCGAGCGCGGTAGTCAGCCGCCAGGAGGCTGCCTCGATCACCGTTGGCTCAAGCACCCGAGCAACGCTAGGGCAGAGCCCCGACAGATTCCCTCAATCTAAGCTCAGAGCCCGGCTTCAACCAGGTCACGCAGCAGCTGAGCACCGCGGACGACACGATCTTCGGTGTCGACTGCCAGCCCGTCGCGCTCTGCCTGCGGGATCGGCAGCAGCGACCGGTCCGCGGGACCGGTCATGCCATTCTGTGCGCACACCTCGGCCACGGTGGCATGGAACGCATCGTCCTCGGGTGCACGCACAAGGAACCCGTCGTTCGTGCAGCGAATCTGTGTTCCGCTGTGTGCCACCTTCATCCACCGTTCCTGGGTTGACCAGCCAGTGAACCAGGGGTCCTCGACGGCTTCACCGACGTGGCTCGCGCGCCACACTGCGTAGAGGAATGCGTCGCGGTAGTTGCTGTAGAGCCGGGTCTTGTACATCATCGCGATCTCATAGTCGAGGCGGTCGCTGCCGCTGAAGTAGAAGATCGCTGAGTCGCCCTCGCGCATCTCCGGGTACTTGACCAGGTGGTAACGCCAGTCGAAGATCTTCGCGACTTCCCTGGCAGCGAGGAAGTCGGATACCGCGCCGTCCAGACGCGCCGTGATAGGCCCGGAGCCTGCTGCGAGTCGGTCAAGGAACGACATGAGCACGTTGCGTGTCGGCTCGGTCGCTTCGAACGTGGAGACCGTGAACAACTCCCGCCAGATGCTCTCGTTGGAGGTTGCCGTGCCGAACCTGACGGCCGGCGCGCTGAACCACTTCCGCTGGTATTCACCCTCGGCCAGCAAGGCTGCTGTGACCTTGCCCCACAAGCCTGGCGCTTCAAATAGCTCGAGGAAGGTAGCCGCGCGGTCCGCGAGTCGCTCCGGGTGATGCTCAAGGTCGATCGAGATCAGCGTGCCGCGGAGGATGGTGCTGTCTTCGAGTTGCTGGAGTGCCGGCGTGAGATCGGGATGCGTAGTGAGGAAGTCACGCTTTCGAACCTCGTCGTTGACCTGGACGCCGCGGAAGGTGTTCAAGCCCTCAAGCGAACCGGTCCGGATGAGTCCTTCGACCTCGCGGAGGAGCTTGGGCATGTTGTCCAGTCGGACGTCGTCCTCGGAACCGGCCACCAAGTTGCGAAGGACTCGGAGCCTCGTGGCGAAGTCGTCGGTCTTCTCGTCAAGGTGGATCAATGCGGCGTAGAGCATGAGGCTCTGCCCGAAGGCGAAGACCCGCCCGCGTCCTCGCGTGTCCCCGAAGGTGTGGCAGCAGGCCTCGAAGAGGTTGACGTTGACGTTCTGCCCGAAAAGCACCGACGTCGTCTCTGGGCCAACCTCTCCCGGTGCGCGAAGCCAGTCCGCGAACGCGTCCTCAGGGTTGCGGCCGGACCACCCATCGAAGGCGGCGAAGAGGAAGTCGATGTGGTCGTCGTGGCGAGGGTTCTCCTTGCCGAAGATCGTTCGGGTGCGCTCCTCAAGCGGTCCCGATTCGATGCGGTCCTCGCGCCATTCGCAGATCTCGGTGATGAACTCGAAGTAGCGCATGAACTCGTCGTCGACGATGAAGTCGCCGCCGTGGTACGGCCACAGGAGGTCGGCCCACATCCCGTCGATGCGATGCGCGAACTCCTTCGCCCGCGTCGGGTTGGCCTCGCCGAGGGTCTTCTCGAAGCGCGCCTTGAAGTTCTCGAAGTCGGTGAGCGGCTTCCCGCGTGAGTTCATCTTGATGTACAGCGTGTCGCCGCTGATGTCGTCGAGCGGCAGCAGTTGGAACGAGATGGCCGGCATCGCGGGGTCAGTCAGCCGCGCCCACGCTGCTTCGTAGTCGGCGCTTGCCAGGCGATCGTCGATTGCCCGAATGACGGTGAGCATCGACTGGATCGTCGGGTCTGCGGACCAGGAGTGGTTGAACCAGCGCTGGTCCTCCAGCCAGGCCGCCGGGTCGTCCACGTCGGTAGGCGGCGCGAAGTGTGTGAGCCGGCGGCAGAACAGGTCGGCGCTGGGCCGGGTCGCGTAGCTGAACCGAGTCCATGGGTGCTGCTGATCGAGGACCCCGCGGCGGAAGGCGAGATACCAGTGCAAGAGGAACAGGTTTGTCAGTCGTTGCTGTCCGTCGAGCGGGAGGAACTTGCCGTCAACGGTGATCTCGCCGTAGATAAAGTCCAGCCCCACAGGTTGGCCACCGGTCAGGGAGCCGCACAGAACGTCGAGGAAGTTCTTGCGGATCTCGGGAGCCCGACCGGTGTCTCGGCCATGGGCGAAGTCGCGCTGGATGATGGGGATCTCGATCGCGTTGATGGTCGGGCGGTCGTCGTTCCCGGTGAAGAGCTCATTCAGACTCGTGGGGTAGCCCCTCATCCCTGGTCTCCTTCGTCCAAGGTGGTCTGGTCATCGTCCGTGAGATACCGCGCGAGCACCCGACGAATCTCCGTCAGGTAGGCGCCTCGATCGGCTGGCCCCCAGAAATGTGGTTGGAGGTCCTCTCCGTCGCTGTAGTACTTCAGGAAGACGTTGCGGGTGCACGCGGGAATGTAGGATCCGGCGCGGTCACGGGCCAGAATCTCGCGCCGCTTCACCTCAAAGACCGAGTTGTTGAGCGCGCTGTTGTCGCCACCGGAGAGAAGCGCGAGGTTGGCGATCGAATCAACGGCGAGGTCGTCGGTTCCATCCTCGCTCTGGAACAGCGTGCGAATCTGCTGCTCGAGGGTCTGGAACTCCTCTTGGGTGGGCGTCTCTCCGAGCGCTGCGACCCGGTCCTCGATGCCGTCGCGGGTCGCCGGGTCGACATGAGGGAGGCCGGCCAGTGCCTTGGCGTGCAGCGAAAGCCATGCCGACCACTGCTCGGCTCGGTTCAACTTCTCTGCGGACTGGGCGTGGATGTGCTCCAGGCTCCACTGCCCCGCCGCGTGAGCTTCGAACGAGTAGCGCTCGGATGAACCTGTCATGAGTCGGATGGTCTCGACGTTCATGAGCAGCAACGCCCGCAGGGACCGCGCCCGGAGCGCTGGGGTCTCGTAGGAGAGGTCGCCAATGCTGGAGGCAGACAGGTTCAGCGAGCTGATGATGCGGGCTGTGAGTGCATGCTCGAAGTCGCTCTTGCTCTCCGAACGGGCAATCTGTATGAGCTCAAGGAGCGGCACCCCGGACGCCACCAGGTAGCCGACCTTGTGGTACAGGTTGCGATCGTCGTACCAGCCGACGATCAGATCGTGTAGGTCGACGACGTCGTCCCACAGCATCTGGGCTGCGTGGGCGCCGTGCTCGGGTCGAAGGTCCTCCACCAGCTGGCGCAGCGTTTCGAAAGTGTGGAACAGAGGCCGCTCGCGACCTGTGGGACCCTCCGCGAGAGTGTCGAGAAGCAATTCAATCCTGGTCGGGCCGGCGGTCGCAGTGCCCGTAATGAAGCCCCAGACCTCCGGTCGCCGGAGGTCCCGTTCGATGGCATCCCACTGAGCCGCGACCTGATGTGCTCGGTCCCCGACGCCGCCCTCGCGTGCCAGTAGAAGCGCCTTCACGAGCTCTGCGTCGGTGAGTGGGATCCGGCCGATGTTCAGGCGCGTGAACAACTCGGTGGCGTCGACGTCCGGGGCGGCTTCGTACCAGATGACGCGCACGGTCTTGGACAATGCGGTGTACAGATCGACTGCCGCCTGAACCTGCCCGCGGCCGTGCCCCTCGAACCACTCACCGATCGCGTCATCGGCCGCTGCGATGTGGAAGAAGTCGATGTTCTCGTCACGGCGTGAGGCGTCCAGTTCGTCTAGGTACGTCGCGCTGTCCTCCCGAGTCTCGTATTCCAGGGAGAAGCCGGGCTCCGCTGACTTCAGCACGTTCTCGCGGATGTACCGGAGGATCAGGTACAACGTCGTCAAGCGCTGCTGGCCATCGATCAGCTCCCATCGGCCCTCGTCGAGCTTCTTCGCCACGATCGGTTGGAGGTAGTACGGAGAACCCTTCGCGTCGTAGATGTCCTGAAGCAATCGCTCGACCTCGTGGCGACCCCACCGATAGCCGCGCTGATACGCCGGCACGAAAAACTGTCCCTCGATGTCGCCCACCTGCATCGGTGTGAGCTCGGTGGCAGTCGCCAGAGACGTCATGGAACCGACGCTACTCGGCGGCCCCGACAGGTTGCGGGGATTCTCGACTACGTGCCCTGGGCTGCAGTTGCCATCAACAAGCCTTCACCGCGGCTCGACGGCCCCGCCGCCATCCACTTAGGGATACCTGTTGACCTGCGCAAACGCAGGTATCCCCTTCTCGAATCGGGGCAGGTATCCCGAAATCGTGGATACCTGACGGCGCATCGTCGGCCGCATGTTCGACCCCAACAACCCGGTCCCGACGTGGTCGGTATCGACGATGCAGCGAGTCGCTGAGGAACCTACGCTGGCGGCCGCCGCGCTCCGCTACGCCAACCTCGGTATCCCCGTGTTCCCGTGCGTGCCCGGCGGGAAGCAGCCGCTGACGCCGAACGGCTTCCACGACGCAACCTCGGTCGCCCGTGTCGTCCACGCATGGTGGCAACGCAACCCTGACGCGAACATCGGACTTCCGACCGGTACGCCGGCCGGCGTACTCGTCGTCGATGTCGACGTCCATGCCGGAGGCAGCGGGTTCGCCGCCTTCGAGCGAGCCCGCGCCGAGGGGTTCGGCGACGCGTGGGCGTGGTTGGTGCGTACTCCCTCCGGCGGCCTGCACGCGTACTACCCGGATGTCCGCGGTCAGGAGCAGCGGAGCTGGCAGGTCCCGTCGGCGCATGTCGACTTCCGTGGCGACGGCGGCTACGTGATCGCTCCCCCGTCACGGATCTCCGTTGACGGCGCCATGCGGTCGTACGACGTCATCGCTGTCGCCGCGCATGCTGCGAAGCCGATCGATGCGGTCGACCTTCGTCGGTTCTTGGAGCCGCCTCGACAGGCGCCGGCTCTGCCACCGCGCGGCATGGCGGCCGCAGGCTGCCGCCCCGACGCCCTCGCGCGAACCGTGGCGCTGACTCAGGAGGGCGGCCGTAACCACGCGCTCTTCTGGGCCTCATGCCGCATGGCCGAGAACGGGCTCAGCCATGCCGAGGCCATGAGCTGGCTCATGCCGGCTGCGCAGCACGCCGGCCTCCCGGACCGCGAGATCGAGACCACGGTCAACTCCGCGTTCCGCATCGCCTCCAGGCTCGGCCCTGGGAGCCGCCCGGGCCCTACCCCAGCGAGTGAAGGGATCCACCTGTGAACACGCACGCCGAGTACCGCCGCCACAGCTACCGGCCGCCGGAGCAGCCGGGCGCCGCCGACTCTGCGGCCAGCGAACTCGCACGACACCGCGACCCTTCGCTCCAGTCGGAGCAGCCGACGCGCGAGCAGACACAGAAGCGGGTTGCCTGGGTCCGCCCCACCGAACTCGGGTCGTACGTCGGCCCGATGGTCGGCCGCGGAATCGACCTCCAGGCCGAGCTCGTACGGCGAGCCCGACGCACGCCGACCACCGCGACCCGGACGATCCGCCACTCCACACCGAACCGACCGACGATGCCCACCGCGAGCCAGGAAGGACTGGGATTGTGAGCGCCTCGTTCGCCACCCCCGAAGGCCTGCGCGCCGTCCTGCAACGCCTCCACGACCGCGACAGCGTTGGCTACTGGGCATGGCGGCAGGACCGTGAGGCTGAGCGGCTCATGCAGTTCACGATCCGCAAGTACCGATCACTCGCGCGCACTCATCACTGCGAGCCGGAGGACTCGGCGTACGCCGCCTTCGAGGCCATGCGCACACGAGCGGTCAGGTGCGCCGACGACCCGTGGGCGGTCATCACCCGTGCCGTCCAGGTCAGCCTGATCGCCGAGGAACGCGCGGCAGGTCTGCTTTGCTCGACCGCGCAAGCGCGCCGCCGCGAGGTCATGCGTCATCACGACGCCCGCCGTTTCGGTGAGGACGAGACCGGCTTCCTCGAAGTCCTTGCCGAGAGTCGCGGTCCGTCCACGGTCGATCCGGCCCCGGCGCCGCCGCCGTTGAAGCCCGGGGAGGCACCTCCGACGACGGCGTCCGAGGCGCTCAACCTGGTGATCAGTATGTTCATCGCCCTGGGCTGGCCGAACAACAGCGCGACCTGCACGCTGGACTACATCGCCACGCGGCTGATGGAGGCGGGCGACCGCCACGTCGCCCACGCCTACCTCCGGCGTGATCAGGCTGGCCGCGCCGCCCTCGATCTGGACCGCGACTCCTGGGCGACGGTGCTGCGGATCGTGCTCGGCAACCCCGACAAGGCCGCCGCCGCAACGCGTGCCGGAGTCGGTGTGCTCGCCATGCTCGTCTGCGACTGGAAGGTCGTCGATCTGCTCGCAGACGACGGGCTCGTCGTGGAGATCCGCGACTCCGCCCCGAAGGTCGCCAGGAGGATCGATGTCTGACAAGGGTCACATCGAGCTCGAGCGCCAGATCGACTCGATCACCGTCGGCGTACGCCACCGCAAGGACCCCGGCGAGCTGACGGCGCTGATGAAGTCGATCGAGGAGGTCGGCCTCCTCCAGCCCGTCACCGTCACTCCCGACGGCGTCCTGATCTGCGGCTGGCGACGACTGGAGGCGTTGCGCCGGCTCGGCCGACGCACCTTAAGCGTGTGGGTCCGCTCCGGCATCTCCGATCAGCTCTCACACCTGCTCGCCCAGCAGGACGAGAACGAGCAGCGCAAGCCGCTGTCGCCGGTGGAGACCGCCCGGCTCTACGCCGAGATCAAGCTTCTTCAGGACGAGGAGGCGGCGCGCTGCAAGGCCCGCACGCAGTTCGGGAGCTCCTCGCGCACGGGGGATTCCGCCGGTCCCGGTGAGTCACCGGGACCGGGCGGAGACGCCCGATCCCGCGCTGCCCAGTTGGTGACCAGGACCGAGGGTTACCAGCGGCTCGAGCGGATCAACTGGATCGAGTCAATCGCGGAAGACGAGACGCTGACCGAATCGGTACGAGAGTTCGCCTCCAACATGCTCAGCGAGATCGACGACGGCGCGCCCGTCGCTCCGGCGTACAAGCGCGTGCAGGCAGCCGTCGAGCTGGCCAGAAAGCCGCCCCCGCCGACCGACGAGGAGGAGGACGAGGTCAGCCGCCTCGGGGCCGAGGCCCTCAAGCGCGTCCAGGAGGAGGAGAACGCCAAGCGCCTGCGGGCGCTCAGAAACAAGGCCAAGCGCGCACCCCGCCACCACAGCCCGCGGTCCTTCACGCTGATGTGGTCCGAGCTCGAGGGTTGGACCGAGCTGTACGACGTCCGCGAGCTCGCGGGTGCCCTCAAGGACGACGAATGGGCGCGCTTCGAGCGCGTCGTCACCGAGACGACCGAGCTTCGCGATCGGCTCCGCGAGGCCCGTACGGCGGCCGCGTCGGCCTGACCGACGTACCTCCCGAGTGTCCGCACCCCTCGACCTCGGAGCCTCGATGCGCAACCTCACCTGGCGTCAGATCGCCGTCATCCTCGGCTGTGTCCTCGCCTTGGCAACTCTCGTTGTCGGGATCTACGGATTGGTGCGTGGCCCGGAGTCCACAGCGCTGCCACCGGCCCCTCGTCCGGCCGGGACGGTCGAAGTGACCCCGGAGGCAGCCGCCCCGGTGGTCACGCTCGAGGATCGCGCCCTCCCGCACACGACCGATCCGATCGCCTACGCACGCGCCGTCGCGACTTCGCTGTTCGACTGGGACACCAGCCTTGGCTTCCTGCCGACCGACTACACCGCCGCGGTCCTGGCCGACGCGGACCCATCCGGCGAGGAGACGCCCGGCCTGCTGGACGACATCGCCACCTATTTGCCGAATGTCGAGCAGTGGCTCGACCTCGGCGCGATGGAGGTCGTGCAGACCATCGAGATCGATGAGGCCTTCATCCCGGAATCTTGGGATGCCGCGGTCGAGCAGGCACACGGGCACCTGCGCCCCGGGACTACGGCGGTGACCGTCGTCGGCACAAGGCATCGCTCCGGTGTGTGGAACGGCGAGGTCGCCGAGTCGTCGTACCCGGTGTCGTTCACGGTTTTCGTCGCCTGTCCGCCGGCCTTCGACCGCTGTCATGTCCTGCGCCTCTCCCAGCTCGACAAGCCGCTGCGGTGAAGCGGCGTGGGCCTGAAGGTGTTCGCGGCCGGAGCCGCAGCGACCGTCCTCCTGGCGCCGGGATGCGTTGCGCTCGGGATCGCCACCATGTTCAGCCCGGCCGCTGCGGGCTCGGGCTCCTGCATGTGGGACGCCGAGGCCACGGGAAGCCTCGGTGTCTCCGGCCCGATCCCGGCCAGCCTGAGCGCGACCAACACGAACGGCGAGAACGTCACACTCAACCACCAGCAACTCACCCGCGCGGCGACGATCATCGCGGTCGGAAAGACCGACAACGTTCCCGCCCGCGGACAGCTGATCGCGGTCATGACCGCGATCACCGAGTCATCGCTGAAGGTGCTCTCCAACACGGACGCCTATCCCGAGTCAGCCGACATTCCGAACGACGGCAATGGTGGTGACCACGACTCGGTCGGCCTCTTCCAGCAGCGACCCGCGGCCGGGTGGGGCAGGGTCGCGAACCTGATGGATCCGGTCTGGTCCTCCCGCGCCTTCTATGGCGGACCGAACGGGCCCAACCGCGGATCGCCGCGCGGCCTCCTCGACATCGATGACTGGCAGTCCCTCGAGCCCGGCGCCGCCGCCCAGACCGTTCAGGTCTCGGCGTATCCGGACCGGTACGCCGTCAACCAGCCCATCGCTGAGGAGATCCTCAGCACGCTCAGCGGTGTCTCCCTGACGAGCGACCTGGATTGCGCCCAGCCCGCTGGCGACCTGCCTTCGAACCTGCCACCGGGCTTCCCCGGCGCGCTCATCACGGCTGCGGCCTCGCAACTCGGCAAGCCTTACGTCTGGGGCGGCGGCAACTTCTATGGACCCACCGGCGGCGGGTTCGACTGCTCCGGCCTGGTTCTGTACGCCGCGTATCAGGCCTCGGGTGGACGGCTCCGACTCCCCCACTACTCCGGCGACCAGATCCGCCTCGGCCTGGGCATCCCGTTCGGCATGAAGATGCCCGGCGACCTGATCTTCTTCAGCTACCCCGGCGCCGGCGGGCCGCACCACGTCGCGATCTACGTCGGCGGCGACCGGATCCTCCACGCGCCGCGGACCGGCGATGTCGTGCGCTACGGCACCATCGGCGAGTTCTCCGGCGAGGTCATGACCGTTCGCCGACTGAGCTAGTCCGAAAATCACGGTGACCTAGCAGGCGGCAGCTCGCGTGGCAGCGAGTGGCTCGCGTGTTTCAAAGCGAAGCGATCAGTCCCGAGTACTGGTGAAGCGGGCCTCACTCAATGACCGAACTGAGGCTCGCTCCTAGTGCCCGGGCTAGCGCTGTCACGTCAGAAGTGCCCTACTGAATTCCATGACCAGCCAAGCCATGCTGTACGCCCGGATCTCGGTAGCCACTGAGGAGTCGGTCTCAGTCGCTCGCCAACTCCTTCAAGGGCGTCTGTATGCCGAAGCGCGCGGCTGGGACGTCGTGGGCGAATTCGTCGATGACGGCGTCTCGGCGACCCTCACTAAGCCGGACGATCGGGTTGCGTGGCAGCATCTCTTGGCCTCGCCCACTTGGTTCGATGTCGTGGTTATCTGGAAGGTCGACCGACTGGCTCGCCGAGTCATCGACTTCCTTCACGCCGACGAGGCTCTGCAAGAGCGTGGTGCCGCTATCGTTTGCGTCGAGCAGATCATCGATCTGACCACCGGTGAGGGTCGCGCATTCGCACAGATGCTCGCAGTCTTCGGAGAGCTCGAGGCCGCCTCGATCTCAGCCCGCGTGCGAGCTGCCCGCTCGCATCTACTCGCGACCGGCCGTGTGGCGGGCGGCACCAAGCCCTACGGGTGGTACTCGGTACCGAACCCAAACGGACCGGGCCGGGTGCTTGCGCAGGACCCGGAGCGCATCGACTGGGTGCGTGGAATGGTGACGCGCGCGCTTCAAGGCGACACCCTGCACTCGATCGCTCGCTGGCTAGAAGCCGAAAACGCCCCTTTGCCGCGAGGGCCAAGGCGACGAGCTAATTCGCAGTGGTCGTACTCGGTCGTGCGTTATCTGCTGATCAACCCGGTTCTGGCGGGGATGACGTTGTGCAACCCGAGTCAGGGAGTTCCCTCAACGAGGACACGCGATGTCCTGCGTGACAGCCGAGGAAGGCCAGTGGTCCGCAAGGATTTGGCCATCATCACCATGGCTGAACGAAAGCAGGTGCTGAAGTTGTTGGAGCAGCGGGCTCGACGCGCCGCGATAAGCCGGGTGCTGAACACGCTGACCTCGCCGATTCTCACCGACCTCGCCTGGTGCGGTGCCTGCAGTCGCAACGCGCCGATGCGGCCGAGCAGCCACCGCGGCCGCGGCACGCTGAAGTGTCCCCGGTGTTGCCAGGTCATCTCGTTGGCCCAACTGGTTTCGTACCTGGAGCGCCGGCTGATCGCAGAGCGAGGCCCGCTCCCGATGTTTGCCAAGACCGGCGCCCGCCCGGCCGACCCGATTGACCTGGTCAAGCTAGATCGGATCGAAGAAGAGCTCCGGAATGCGGCAGAGGCTTTGATCAAAGACACCGGAGACGCCGATGAGCTAAGCCGCACGATCGCGGCGCTCAAGAAGGTGAAGGCCCGACTGCAACGACGCGCTCGAGTCCACGCTGGCCGCGGGATGGAACAACTGAACCTGAATGTCGAAGACATCTGGCGACGGTGCGCAACCGATGAACAGCGCCGCGAGCTGCTCGTAGGGCAGATCGGGCGGCTAACTATATATCGAGGTAACCGGGGCGGGTCCGACCTCGACCGCACTCGGGTTCAGTTGCTATGGCGTGACGACACGAAGCAGCTCGCGCCCCAAGGTGTCGCTGGCAACCCGGTGCACGAACTCTTCCGGGAGCGTGCCGAATGGGTGTCATTTGCCGAGGCGGCAAGGATGGTCGGGTGCAGTGACGGTGTCATTCGCCGCGCCGTAGAGACGCGCAAGATAGAGCAGCGCAAGGTCCACCGCGTGCACCCCTCCCTGTCCACACCCTCGGTCGTCGACTTCAAGCGAGAGCGCGACGCTTCGAAGCAAGTGGCGGTCCAACGTAATGCAGCCAAACTGGAGCAAGAAGTCTTCCGCGACCGCGTCGAGTGGGTGTCCATTCGCGAAGCAGCGGAGATGGGCGGGTGCAGCCTCATCGTCGTGCGCCGCGCCCTGGCGAGAGGGATGATCGAGCAGCGCACTGTGACCCGCCCGCACCCATCGCTGTCAAGGCGGTCGGTCGATGAGTTCTTCGCGGGGCAACGTACTGCAACGAATCCGGTGCGTGAGCATTGCCGGGAGCGCCAGAAGTGGGTGTCATTTCTTGAGGCAGCCGCGATCGTTGGATGCAGCGTCGACGACATGCGCAACTACGTGGCGAGAGGGAGCATCACGCAGCGCAAGGTCGCGCGCGTGTACCCCTCGCTGTCCAGGCGATCAGTCATGGACTTCAAGAGAAGAAGCAAGAACCGGCCGGCATAGACCATGCGCGCTGGCGCGGATTGCGCCGGGGAGCCTGGCCGGTATCGAGAGCGGCGACCTGCCGTCCATCTTCCTGCGCGTCTTTCGAACGCTGTTCTCGTCGGCCGACTCAGGCTCGGGCAACACTTCCTGACACGGACTCGGGGTCGCCGCGGATGCTGGGGTGCACCTTGCCGACGTGAGATTGCTTCAGGTGATCAGCAGCGATGTCGGCCCTGACTTCGGCGCCGTTGGCGGTTCCGGCGACCTGCGCGCCATCGTCGGCGCCCTGCTGACATACGGCCTAGTCGTTGCCGTGATGGTGCTCGTCATCTCCGCGACGACATGGGCGATCGCCTCCAGCTCGGGCAGTTGGCATACGGCTCAGAAGGCGAAACTCGGCTGCTTCGTCGCGATCGGCGGCGCAACTCTCACGGGCGCAGCACTCACATGGGCGAACTGGCTGCTGGACATCGGGCCGCACCTGTAGGACATCCGCCCACGTCCGTCAGGAGCCCTTCGATGAATCTGCCCACACCAGCCCTGCTACTTCCCCTCGACATCGAGATCGATCCGAACTCGAACGGCCTGCCCGGCATCAACGAGCTCCAGAAGGTCGTCGGCGCCTCGATGACCGTCGGCCTCGTCCTCGCCGTACTCGCCCTGATCATCTCCGCGGTCGTATGGGCACTCGGCGCGAATTCGTCCAACCCGCACCTCGCGGGCCGGGGCAAGCTCGGCGTACTCGTAGCACTCGGTGCCGCGATCGTGTGCGGGGCCTCGGTGACGCTCGTGAACTTCTTCTGGGACGTCGGCCAGTCGGTCGACTGAGGATCGTCATGGGTGTCTGCGATGTGCCAGTGATCCACGAGGTCTGCAACGTCGCCGGCGACGCTGCGGGCGCGGTCGTCACCGCGCCGTTCGACTGGCTCGCTCAGGGCATGGGCGGTGCCGCCGAATGGATGTTCACGTCCGTCTGGATGGTCATCGACTCCACGACGTACGTCGACGTGACCAGCGGGGAGTACACCGAGATCTACAACATCATGTTCGGCATCGGAGTCTTCGTGATGCTCGGCTTCTTCATGTTCCAAGTCATCGGCGGCATGATCCGTCGAGAGCCAGCCTCCCTCTCCAGAGCCACACTCGGGCTGGCGAAGTCGATCCTCGGATCGTTCGTCGCCCTTGCACTCCTCGCCACAGCGCTTGAGATCACCGACCAGCTCTGCATCGGCATCGTCAACGCAGCCGGGACCAACATGGACGAGATGGGCGACAAGGTCGCCGTACTCGCGGCTGGACTCGGCGCGATCAACCTGGCCGCTCCGGGCGCGGGGGCGATCCTGACGATCTTCCTCGCGAGCCTGGCCATCGTCGGGGCGATGATCGTGTGGATCAGCCTGTTGATCCGCAAGGCGCTGCTGCTGATAGCGATCGTGTTCGCACCGATCGCGCTTGCCGGGTCGAGCTGGGACCACACGCGTTCGTGGCTGAGTCGCTGGGCGACGTTCGTGATCGCGATGATCCTGTCGAAGGTCGTCTTGGTCGTGATCTTCCTGCTCGCCACCGCACAGGTCTCCGCGCCGATCGACGCCGACCTCGAGTCGGTCAGTCAGCCGATGGCGGGCGTCGTACTGATGCTCATGGCCGGGTTCGCGCCGTACCTGACCTACAAGGCGATCGCCTTCATGGGCTTTGACATGTACCACGCGATGTCGGCCGAGCAGGAGGCCAAAGGTGCGCTCAACCGGCCGATGCCGATCCCGCTGTCGAGGCGTACCGGCAGCGAGCCCGCCAAGATCCTCGGCGACGCTGGAGGGGGTGGAGGTACGACGGGCGGTGGATCGCCCGGGGTCGCTCCATCCGCCGGAGGTGGTTCGGGTGGTGCAAGCGGCTGTGGCTCCGGCGGAGCTGCGTCGGGCGGAGCCGCCTCGGGCGGAGCTGCCGCTGGGGGTGCGGTGGCCGCGGGCGCGGTGGTCGCCAAGGAGGCTGCCGCTGCCGGGCCGAAACTGGGCGGGTTCGTCGCCGCGCAGGCAACCGGACAGGCAGAAGCAAGTCAGTCGGCCGAATCGTCGTCGGTCCCGCCACCGGTCGCCGAGTCGACACTGGGCGAACCCGCGGGTCGGAAGTGACCGCCGTGAGCACCGCAGGCAACCCGGAACCGTCGCTGTCACCGATCAAGTTCTCGCGCCTCGCAAGGCGAGGGATCCTGCTCGGGCTCTCGGGACCTCAACTCGTCACGGCGAGCCTTTCCGCCGGCACTCTGATCGTTGGGCTGTATCTCGGCGCCGTGGTCATGACATTCCCCATCATCCTGGTGTTCGTGGCGCTCGGCTTCGTCGGTGTCGGCGGCCGCAAGATCGTCGAGTGGGGCCCGATCAGTGCGCGATGGATCTGGCGCTCAACCGGTGGGCAACTGCTCTACCGTCGCCGCGTCGTGAAGCCGCGGCCCGCCGGAACGCTCGCCCTGCCCGGGGACTCCGCCCGCCTTCGACAGTGGGTCGACCCTGACACCGGCGCGGTCATGGTCCACGACCCGCATGCCGCGACCCTGACTGCCATCGTGGGCGTTTCACACCCGGCCTTCGTCCTGCTCGACCCCGCCGAGCAGGAGCGCCGGGTCGTCAGTTGGGGACGGGTTCTAGCGACTGCGTGCCGGTCCGGACGACTCGCGTCGCTCCAGGTCATGGAACGCACACTCCCAGACTCGGGCAAGGGCCTTGCCGATTGGTGGGAGCAGCACGGCGCCCGGAACGAGACCTGGGCTTCGTCGACGTACGGCGAGCTCGTCGACCGCGCTGGCCCGGCCGGCGAGCGACACGCGAGCACCATCTCCATCAGCCTGGACCTCAAGACCGCCGGTCGTGCGATCCGCGCCGCGGGCGGCGGCAAACGCGGGTCCGCCGCCGTACTTCGACAGGAAATGTCCACGATGCTCGCCGCGCTGCGCTCAGCCGACCTCTCCCCCAGCGACTGGCTGACGCCGAGCGACCTCGCGCTGATCTTGCGATCGGCGTACGACCCAGCCGTCGCCGGGGCGTTGGAGCGCCAGGGCGCGGTGGGTCGAGATCTCGCCACAGCTGGCCCGGTCGCGGTCACCGAGTCGTGGGGCAGCCTGCGCAGCGACTCAGCGCGCCATTGCGTCCTGTGGATCAGCGAGTGGCCGCGCTCCCTCGTCTTCCCAGGCTTCCTCGCGCCCTTGCTGCTGTCGTCAGGGATTCGGCGCACCTTCACGCTGGTCTACACGCCGATGCGCACCGACCGGGCTGCACGTGACATCCGCAAGAAGAAGACCGAGTACATCTCCGACGCCGCCCAGCGCCAGAAGATCGGGCAGATCGAGGACGCCCAGCAAACCGCGGAGTACCAAGACGTCCTCCAGCAGGAGGCCGACCTCACCGCTGGCCACGGCGTCCTCCGAGCGACCGGCTTCGTCGCGGTCAGCGCGGGCGATCCCGACGATCTCGAGCGCGCCGTCGCGGCCATCGAACAGGCGGCGATCCAGGCGTCTTGCGAGACGCGACGGCTCTGGGGACAGCAGGCTCAGGGGTTCGCAGTCGCGAGTCTGCCGCTCGGCCGATCGGTGTGACCCGCCCGCCTAGGCAAGACGCCGACGGCAGCTACTCAACTCGACTGGCTTGGTCTGCGCGCTCGAATCCCAAACTGCTACCCGAGTGGTACGTCACGATTGGGTTGCCCGTCGCGATGCATGCCTCGAGCGCGGCGCGAAGGGGGCGTGGGAAGTACGCCGTGTCGGCGAGGACCAGCGGAATCTGCGAAACGCGGAGTGTCTGGGCGTAGGCATGTACCGGCTGATGGAAGTTGGCGAACGAGCCGTGGCCAACGCCATCGCCATAACCGTTGGCCTCAGTGCCCGAGGCGAGCTCACGGAACTGGATGCCCGGGAACAATCGGTAACCCACCCGCGCCACGTCTGACCTGTCGACGATCTGCTCGATGGTCTTGTCGCGCAGCAGTTCGCGCCCCGTGGTAGAGGACCTGACTACGACGTCGTGGTCTGACACTCCGATCTCAAGCAGATCGACACGGTCGGATTCTGGACGAGGATTGTCGTACACCGACGTGAATGTGTCGTTCCCGTCGTACCCGCTTTGATCGATGGTCGGCCAGAGTCGGGTTCCCCGTTCGTCGACCAGGGTCCGGGTGTCGCCCGGCAACCGGTGCGCGGCCAAACGGTCAAGATCCCCCAGGATGTCCGGCGCTTGGTCCGGCCACACGACAACGCCGTGAGCATGCGGGAACTCGTCGAGAACGCGGGTGAGATCGGGATATCGCCCCGAGTCCAGTTCTCTGACCAAGCGAGGGTTGCGGATATCACGCCGATCTCTCAGAGAGACGGGCGGGTACTCGATGTACGGATGGAAGATCGTCTCGACCAGGCGCATACACCCATGTGCGCAGGCTCGGTCCCTCATCCAGTCGAACAACTCCTCGGAGAAGTCCTCCGCGTTCCCTCCCTTTGCGGGCGCGAGGTTGCCGAAGCCGTCGAGCCGAAGCTTCGGTCGGGGCACCGGCACCTCAGACGTGAGCCCGTCACGGAAGCACCGACACGACACGTAGATGTACTGCTCGCTCACGCCCGCAACGTAGAGGGGACCTCCGACATCGATTCACCGATTTTCCGGACAGAACACGTCGCCTGCGTCATGATCAGGTCAGAACCCGCAGGAGACCCGAGACTCCTGCGGGTTCTTCATCTTCGATGAAGGTGTCGGGCGCGACGCGTAGCCTCACGATCATGAACCTCCAAGCGCCGGCGCCCCTGGCACGCACGGTGGAGGACCTCTCGGCGGCAATCGCCGCCGGAGAGCGCCCGACGTTCGTGCACTTCTGGCGGGTAGAGCCGGCCCGAACCAGGCTGGACTGGATGCCGAATGCCTCTCGCAATGGTGGCCGGCGTCCTTCCAGCAGTTCGGCATCGAGTTCCCGTGCCGAGAAGTGTCGGGCGCCGTCGCACGGTCGCCTCATGAGACAGCACAACAAGGACTGCCAGCTCGGTAAGCCCTCACAGGAACCGCCGAAACGGCAGTGCCGTGCGCGAGCCCTGAGGGTCCTTCAAGTCCAACAAGAGGCGCCGGCATCGCCGCGGTGACGTTGGCGACGCCGCCGGCGAATCGGACCTAATTGCAGGGAGCGCCCTCGCAGCACGGTCGGATGTAGCCGCATCCGTCGCACCGCTCGTGCGAGGTCTCCCAGCGCATCAGCGTGCTGCAGTTCGGGCACGGTTCAGTCAGATCTGCCATGGATCGAGGGTGGTTCGGTCCTACACCTGCTGCTCCGCCGACACGGCGGAGCAGCGCGCGCACCTCATCGATGAGACCCACCGACCGAGGAGCAACCGATGCCCACCTTCAACAATCCGGTCGCCGACGCGGACGAACTCCGGGAAGCAGTCCGCGGCCTCGCCCACGCGACGCGTTCGATCGAGGACCCGACGTCCGTCTATCCCGTCCTCGGAGCGATCAGCTCTGCGCTGGCATCCCTGACGCAGTCGCTGCATCAACTCGGCGACTTCCACGACCGCCCCGCGACGAAGAACGCGTGGATGAACGGCGATCCACACGCCGGTCGGGCGGCGTCGTACCGCGTCTCGTGGGAACTGCATCGCGCCGCCGAGATGGTTCACCAGGTCGCCGAGACCATCGACCGGGCGCACGAGATCGAGGCCACGATCGCCTACGACGTCAGCGACTTCCCGCTCGCGCACGTCCCGAGCCAGGCGCCCGACCGGGGTATGTCGTTGTGACCGGGTGGCGGGACGATCGGCTCCATTCTTCGGTGCTGGTCTCCCCCGGCCGCGAATCGCGCAAGGACCGCAAGCTCCGCAAGGCAGCCGCCCGAGCCCGGACAGCCGAGGACCGCGATGCCCGGCGTACGGAGGCGAAGCGGAGGGCCGACGAACTCACCGCGGAGAAGCGCGCGACGGTGACACTCCCCCGGGCGGGCGAACCGGGACCCGCAGCGCTTCGGACACCCGGACGATTCCGACTGCCACGCCACCAGGACACCTCGGCCACACTCGCCGGCGCGTACCCCTTCCTCGCCGAGGGTGGTCTCGGCAGCGAGGGCGTCTTCGTCGGACAGGACCTCTACTCGGGCAGTTCGTTCGTCTACGACCCGTGGATCCTCTACGCGCGCGGCCTCATCACGGCGCCGAACCTGGTCCTCGCCGGGATCGTGGGTTCTGGCAAGTCGTGTCTGGCCAAGAGCCTCTACACGCGCTCGATCCCCTTCGGACGTCGCGTCTACGTACCCGGAGATCCAAAGGGCGAGCACACAGCCGTCGCTGAGGCAGTCGGCGGCCGAGCGATCGCGCTCGGCCACGGAATGCCGAACCGACTGAATCCGCTGGACGAGGGACACCGCCCCTCCGGGTACGACGACACGCAATGGGCCAGCCAACTCGCCTCCCGCCGCCGCGACCTCATCGGCGCACTCGCCGAGACCGTGCTCGACCGTCGACTCAGCCCGCTCGAACACACCGCTGTCGACATCGCCATCGACCGCACGGTCCGCGGTGCCGACGTACCCGTCCTCCCGATGGTCGTCGACCGGCTCCTCACGCCCGACCCGGGCGACGATCCTGACAAGCGACTCACCGAGGACGGGCGGCTCGTCGGACACGCACTTCGCCGACTGGTCGCCGGTGACCTCGCCGGGCTCTTCGATGGCCCGTCCACGGTGACCTTCGACCCGAGCGTGCCGATGATCTCGCTCGACCTCTCCCGCGTCACCGAGAACGCGACCCTCATCTCGGTCCTGATGACGTGCGCGTCCGCCTGGATGGAATCCGCCCTCCTCGACCCGGCGGGCGGCCAGCGCTGGGTCGTATACGACGAAGCGTGGCGGCTCATGTCGCACCCCGCCTTGTTGCGTCGGATGGATGCGCACTGGCGGCTCGCGCGGCACTACGGCATCGCGAACATGTTGATCTTCCACAAGTTGTCCGACCTCGACAACGTCGGCGATCAGGGCAGCGCGATGCGGGCGCTCGCGTCATCACTGCTGGCCAACGCGGAGACGCGGATCGTCTACCGGCAGGAGTCGGATCAGCTCGGCGCGACATCGGCGGCTCTCGGGCTGACCGGGACGGAGCAGTCGCTCATCCCCACGCTCGGGACCGGGCAGGGTCTGTGGCGGATCAAGAGCCGCTCCTTCGTTGTGCAGCACCAGATGCATCCCGACGAACTCGAAATTTTCGATACGACCGGCCGGATGACGGGAAACCCAGCGTCATGACCACCCAAGCTCAGGCTCGTGCGAACCGGGAAGCCAAGCTCGAAGCCCTGCAAGACCGGCTGTCCGAGGCCGTCGCCGCACTGGTGACCGGCGAGGATTGGAAGCGCGCACTGACGTTCGCCGCGCAGTTCCGCTCACGAAGCTTCAACAACTCGATGTTGATCGCGGCGGCCCACTTCGCGGCGTACAACGAAGGACGGGTGCCCGATCCGACGCCGACGTACGTCGCTGGGTTCCACCAGTGGCTCTCCCTCGGAAGGCACGTCGAGAAAGGACAGCATGGGTACGGCATCCTTGCGCCGGTCACCACCAGGTTCGCGTCGTCGAACCCTGCGGATCCGGCGTCGTGGCATCGCCTAGCGCGGGGCGAGAAGCCCGGTCCGCGTGAGGTGGTGAAGTCGAAGCTCATCGGCCTGAAGCCCACGCACGTCTGGGATGTATCGCAGACTGCAGGGGGTCCCGTACCCGAGCTCCCCCGCCCGAATCTGTTGCGTGGCGAGGCGCCGGCGGGCCTGTGGGACGGACTCGCCGACCAGATCACCGGCCACGGGTTCGAGCTTCGTCTCGTGTCATCAGCCGATGCCATCGGTGGTGCCAACGGCCTGACCGACTTCATGTCCCGCGAGGTGTCGATCCGAATGGACCTGGACGACGCCGCCCAGGTGAAGACACTCGCGCACGAACTCGGACACGTCCTTCTCCACGCCCCACCCGAGGAAGTCCCTTCTACTGACGTAGCCGCTGACGCGACTCTGCATCGCGGCATCGCCGAGGTCGAGGCCGAGTCGGTCGCGCTCATGGTCGGCGCGGCGCACGGCCTCGATACGTCGACGTACACCGTCGCCTACGTGTCGACCTGGGCCGTCAGCGTCCCCGCCAAGACCCCCGTCGAGGTCGTCCAGTCCACCGCCGAGCGCGTCCGCACCACGGCGCTCGGCATCCTCGATCACCTCGACACCCAGCAGGTCGGCGACGGCAACCCACCCGGTCTCGACCGCGAGGCGCTCAGCCATCGTGCCGGTACAACACCTATAACCACCGGCGTACGTCGCGACGGAACCGCGCTCGGACTATGAAGATCCCCGTCGTACTCAGCACGGTCCACATTGATGTGGCGGCCGACGGCCGTCTGCGGGTCGACGTCGATGCGAAGCCGTATGCCGAAGACCGTACGCTCGACCGTGGAGATCTCCGATCGATCATCGAGGAGATCGCATCAGAGGTGGGAACCGCCATTCGCGTCGAGATTCGCGAAGCCGATGGCTCGACCTTCTCCGACATCGCAACGCCCCCAGAACGCCCGGCGCCGGCAGAGCAGGAGCGCGAACCCGAGACCGCAGCTCCGGCACTGACCGGCGCCGGGTTCCGCCCCGGGGAGCAGGTGGCGCTGGCGTACGTCGTCGCTCGGCAGGAAGCCGACGCCGAGGGCAACGCAGCCATCAACCTGCCGCCCGCGCTCCTGACATCAACGCGGAGCGGACTGGTCCTCCTGGGCCTCGGCTCGCTCACCGTCGCTCCGATCGAAGCCCCGGCATGAATCCCTCCGCCCGCGGAGCGAACGACGAGCTCGTAGATCTCGCGCTCATCTGCCTGGTCGGAGTCTTCGCCGTCGCACTCGTATTGGGCTTCGCCGGAACGGCCGCCGCGTTCGCGACCGGGCAGCCATCGCCGACAGGCGGGACCGCCAGCGGCCTGCGTGCGGTGGCCGACCCCGGGCACCCGGGCCGAGCACTCGGGACACCGGCACTCTCGCCCGTGGCGTACTGGCTCGTGGTCGCAGCGATGCTCGGTGCCGTTGCCGCCGGCGCGTGGGGTGCCTGGTCGCTCGTTGGCCACCTACGCCACGGAAGCGCCCACAACCCTCACAAGACCCAGGGTGTCGCCACCCGCCGGGACATCGACGTTGCCGCGTCGAAGAAGGCGCTCGTACGACGGGGTCGAACCCTGCGGCCGTCGATAGCTCATCCACGATCGGAGGACGTCGGCTACCTGCTGGGTCGGAGTTGCGGAAGGGAGATCTGGGCGTCGGTGGAGGACTCGATCCTCGTCATCGGTCCGCCCCGCTCTGGCAAGGGCCTCCACCTCGTCATCAACGCGATCCTCGACGCTCCCGGCGCCGTCGTGACCACCTCGACCCGGCCGGACAACATCGTCGCGACGATCGCAGCACGCCACGAGCGCGGCCCAGTCGCAGTCTTCGACCCGCAGCACCTGACCGCTGGCATGCCCGGTGTAGATGGAACTGACGTCCGCTGGTCACCCATCCGCGGCTGCGAACATCCACTGACGGCGATGATTCGCGCATCCGGCCTTGCATCGACGACGGGATTGTCCTCAGGCGGGGTCGAGTCTGGCGGATTCTGGGAGGGCAAGGCCCGGTCGGCGCTTCAGTCGCTCCTGCACGCAGCCGCCATCGAACGCCTGCCCGCACGAGCGCTCTTCGAGTGGTCGCTGTCGCCCTCGGCCGCCGCGGATGCGGTCGGCATCCTCGCGGGTCGTTCGGACTCTGCTCCTGGCTGGGCGGACGCCCTCGACGGCATGATCAACTCCGACCCGAGAACGCGCGACTCGATCTGGATGGCGGTCAGCCAAGCACTCGCCTCACTTGCCGATCCCGCCGTGTTGGAGGCCGTAAGCCCCACGCCAGACGAAGCATTCGACCCCGCTGAGTTTCTGGCGCAGGACGGCACCCTCTACCTGCTCGCCACCGGTGCCGGCGCAGGCGCCTCATGGCCGCTCGTCGCGGCCTTCATGGAGGACCTGACCGAGGTCGCGCGGCATGAAGCTGCGGCATCGCCTGGTGCGCGCCTCGATCCCCCGCTGCTGTTGGCGCTCGACGAGATCGGGAACCTGGCGCCCCTTCCCTCACTTCCCGTCCTGATGGCCGAAGGCGGTGGAACGGGCATCACAACAATGCCGGTGCTCCAGTCCCTCTCACAGGCCCGCAACAAGTGGGGGGATCACGCCGCAACCACGATCTGGGACGCCTCGATCGTCAAGGTCATCCTCGGCGGCGCATCGGCGTCGAAGGACCTTCAGGAACTCTCGGTCCTCATCGGCGAGCGCGACGAACGCTCCGACACCATCACGATCAGCGACTACGGCGCTCGCTCACTTCAGCGATCTGTCCGGCGAGTGGCAGTTATGCCGCCGGAGCGGATCCGCACCCTGCCGTTCGGGACGGGTCTGATGCTCTTGCGAAGCGCACCTCCGATCGTCACGAGCCTTCGTTCTTGGACGAACCGTTAGGTCGCCACACCACCATGCGCCCGACGCCTGCGATTGGACCGCCGCCTCGACTACACCAAGCCGCGTCCATCCGCCCACTATGGGCGACCCACTGCGGCCCAGAATGGCACGCGACCTTCGGGTGCCGAGGACCTGGAACTGGCAGCGTCAGCTACCGCTATGCGGCACTGTTGAGGATGCACCTCCAGCCGCCATACTCGACTTCAGCGAGCATTGCGGTCGCCAGCATTAGGAACTTAAGGGCGTTGACCTCGTGGTACTGGTCGGCGTGCACCGCGTGAGCTGCCGCGTGTCGGTTCGGCATCGTCGGAACCGCGTCACCGCGGTCGGTCCAAAAGTCCTTCAGCAGGTTCAGCAGCGCGACGGAGGTCGGCAGCACTCGAGCGGAACGCATCTTGATCCGCCTCCAGTCTTCGCCATTGTGGAGCAACTTCTTCACGGTCGGATAGGTCCACCGCTTCTCCACGACGAACACCTCGCGTAGGGCTGTATCGACGATGCTGGCAACGTGTGACTGCGCCTGTTCATGGAACCCAGCCGCGTAGGCGTCAAGCGACTTGACCAATTGGGAGACCAAGTAGGTCTGGTCCTCGAGTTCGGCCAGTACGGTGCGGCAGTCCTCGACGATGGTCATCGAGTGCTCGATCAGCAGCAGGTTCCTGGCTGCTGTGTTCTCTGCCTCTGCAAGCAGATACGTGAGTTCGGTGTTCGGCACCCACGTCATCGGGAGGCCCTCCTCAGCCGCCAGTTTGATGAACGTCTCGTATTGCCGGACGCCTCGTTCGCTGTCCCAGTTCGGCGGGAACCAGTCGGTGGTGATGCCCTCCCAGTCAACACCCTCGAAGACCTTCTGAAAGCTGGCAAGCCTGCTGGCAATCCCACTGAACTCGTCCCCGTAGAAGTTCTTGAACGCCGACTCCGGAAGTTGGAAGTTGCCGAGCACTCCCCTCGGAACAATGTTCTTCGCAATGTTCGCAACCTGCTCCAACTGCTTGTTGAACTGCGCGCCCGGCAAGGCGGCAGCCATCTGGGCCCCGATCCGTTCATTCAGATCGAGTGCCGGCTTGAACTGCTCCACCACCGGGCCCATCAGTCGAGTGGCGTCGAACTGGCCAAGGAGCCCGTATGTGATTTCCACGTTTCGCTGAACTGGAGCCAGCGAATCGAAGATCGCCGTGAACTGCCGGAAGCGGAAGCCTCGAAGGGCTTCGCGTGCGGACCCCCTGATGCCCGCCACTGCCACCGCGATCTCGGCCGGCACATCGTGCTCATCGACCTCGCCGGGCAGAACGTCTTCCGGCGACAAGGCTTCGTCGTCGACGGCGCCGTCGGTGTCGACGTTGGAACCGTGTTGGGCGGGCGCGGGGGAGGGATGATTTTCGAGGTCGCTGGGCTCATCCGGAATGTCTGTGCTCATCACCGCTGAACGCTATCGAGTGGCTCCGACTCAATGCCTTCAGGCATACAGCAGCGACGTTCCGACACGCTAGAGGCCGTTCAGCAAGCCAGCGACGCCTTTCGTCGCCTCCGCTCGTGACGAGTTCGAATCGACGGCTAGAACCGACGGATCCTACGCCCTCCCTGAACCGCCCTGGAAACTACGTTTGACACACCGCGTCATACCGTGTCGGCAACGGCTGTAGGGACGACAGTTCGCAGGTGTCAGTTCGTTCGTCAGGGAGCAAGACGCCCACGCCGGCCGGAGCGCGCGGAGGCCTACGGTCGCGTGAAAAACTCTGGCCGTGGAAACCGCGGCCATTCTCGTCAGCTTCGCCAGCCTTTGCGTCGCCGCCGTCGCCGCTTGGAATGCTGTCCGTTCGCGGCGCGCAGCCGAAGTCTCGAGGGATCAGGCGATCGCCGCTAACCATCGAGCCGACACCCCTCTGATCACGGCACACTGCGACGGCAAGTACGGCAACAGCTTTGGGCTCACGGTGGAGTTCACGAGCAGCCGCGACCTAGATGAGATGCACATCTTGCTCACGGAGTCTTGGACGAACGGAACCTCGCGCGGCGGGTTTCAGGATCTTTGGGCCGATAGGGTCCGCAACATGCCAACCAGGGTCGAGGTGGTTTCTGGCGAAGCCCACTTCGCCGATGTTGAGGCCGCGCGCACCTGCTCAGTGGTCGCGACCTCCCTACTGAAATCTATCCCGAAGACCGCGCGACTCTCCTTTCGCGTCAAATGTCGTGACGGTGGTCGGGAGTGGGCCGTGCCGGTGACAACCGGCGAAGTCGCAATTTCGTTCACGACGTCCCCGTAGGCCCCAGCGTCCGTGCTGGACGACCACAGACCGGTACGACTGCAAGGAGCCCGGGGCCGCGTCACTTCGCCGCGACACGGCACCCGGGGTTGCAATGGAACCTCACTGAGCTTGGAGCTAAGCGGGCGGTTCCAGAAAGGTTCTGATTTCCTCGGCAAGACGGTCAGCGGCTTGGCCGAGGCGTACTGAGTCCAGATTCTCTGCCATCGTACGGAGCGCGTACACCGCCACGACAGCACATCTGGCGACAAGATCGTTCGGAGCGTCGTCCGACGGCTTTCGTAGAAGCACGATCCGTCCGTCGGCCTCCATCATGTATGGGCTCGCGCTCTCCCGCGTTGCGTGGCTAACCGCTGTCTCGCTTAGCCACGCAACATAGAGGTCGAACTGTTTCGCTACCTCGAACCTCTCCTTGTGCTGCCACTCGCCCGGGACTTTCGGGGTTGGTTCCTCGGCAGTGATCTGAGCCACTAGCGCAGCAATCTCGGGCGACCAGCCCGAAATTCCTTCCTCGGTGCGCATGTGGTCCACCAGGGCGGTCGCCTTTCCGATGTTCTTCACCCAGGTGCGGTGCGAGTTCTCAAGACCCCGCAGCCCATCGTCGCCCGCCTCTTGGAGCCACATCATCCCGATTGCGTGCTCCATCGCCGCCCTGACCAGTGGACTCGCCACACTTGCGAGGTTGTTGTCGAGCAACAGAGTCGCGGCTCGAATCGAGTCGAGGGTGCGGATGAACCACGCTTGGGTCACCGCCAACGTCGCGTTCGTGGTGACTGTCCGCAGGCAGTCCTCGCCGACTTCCAGCGAGTCCTCGAGCAGGCCGCGAAGTGCTGACTCTCGGGGGGTCTGGCTCATCGGATCATTGTGGCCCCCGCTGACAGAACTGGCCCTGATCTCCGGTTCGCTACGGCCGACGTCGCCCGCCTTCATCGGCCCGGCGATCGAACGGCCCGCGCGCGCGGGCGCGTTGAGGCCCGACAGGACCTGGCCGTGCACAGTCATTGCGGTTCCCCTCTGTTGTCAAGGGCGCGGTTTCGGCGCCTTGGAGTGTGCGCCGGCGCTGGTCGCCGTCAAGGTCGTTCGTCCGGTGGGGCGCTCCACCTTGACGGCTCTGGCGCGCCGTCGCGGGGGCTGTTGAGCCGGAACCGTGTGGGGATTCGCACGGGTTCTCCTCGGGGGTAGCGTCGTTGCTGCGGGCCCGGGTTGTGGCTGATCCGAAGAGCCGATGACCGGGGTGTGCAGGTCGGCCGCGCTGGATGTCATAGACGCCCCCGAGTGCCCTCCCGGGCCCGCCTCGACGGTCTCGGCCGGTGCCTCATCTTTAGCGTGGTCGGCGAGTTCGGCGTCGGCGACGAGCTGGCGGTAGACCATGTCGGAAAGTCGCCGCTTCAGGCAGCGCCGGGCCTCCTTGCGGGTCTTGGCCTCGCCGATCTTGCGCAGGTAGTAGGTACGGCCCTCGCTGGGCAGCCGGATCTGCGCGAGCGCGGCGATGTGCAGGACGTGGTTCAGTCGTCGGTTCCCGGCCCGGGAGTGCCGGTGCCGGATCTGCTCGCCGGAGGACGCGTCCAGGGGTGCGGTGCCGGTCCAAGACGCGAAGTGGTTGCGGTCGGGAAACCGGGCGACGTCGCCGACGTCGGCCAGAATCCGGGCGGCTCCCGCGGGTCCGATGCCGCGCAGGTCCATCAGGTGCGACCCACGCGCCTTCACCGCGACGACGAGCTCCTTGGTCAGCGTCTTGAGCTTGGCGTCGGTGGCCACCAGGTCGGCCACCTCCTCGGCCGCCATCCGTCGGGTCGTCCTACCCACCAGGGATCTGGGCTTCACGGTGGCCAGCAACCGCTTGGCCTTGGTCGCGGTCAGGTCCTTCCCGGCGCCACCATCGATGAGCTCGGTGAGCAGCCGGTGCAGCCGGTTCACCGTCTGCACTCGCCGCGCGGAGAGCTCATCGCGCCGGTCGGCCAGCAGCCGCAGCGCGACCAGTTCCTCGTCGAAGGCGAGCACCCGCAGGTTCGGGGTGCGTAGCGCGACGGCCGCGACCGCGTGCGCATCGACGGCGTCGGTCTTCCGCGCGTTGCCGGTGTCGAAGACCCGCACCCGGGCCGCGAGCTTGGCCGGGACGTCGACCACGCTCTCGCCATCGGCAAGCAGCCGCTGCGCCAGCGGCCGACCCACCCCATTGGCGCCTTCGATGGCCCACCGGTGATGCGGCCACTGCTCGCGCACATATCTGAGCATCGCCTTGTAGTCGCGGGTCGCGGTGCCGAACCTGCCCGTGGCCAACTTCTTGCCCTGCTCGTCGATGGCCTCGATGGTCACCGACTTCTTGTGGGGATCCACACCCACGATCACACGACTCATCCTGATGTCTCCTCCGCCTCGAGCGACTCCTGTCGGCGAGGGCGGGCAGAGCTACTTTGAGCCGGGCAATCCCCTCTTGGGCCACGACCTCACCAGCGGTGCCCGGCGGGATCGCAGTCCGAAAATGAGCCACAACCAAATGGCTGGGCAGCCGCGATAGAGAGCGACCCGTCGAGCACCTCGACAACAGTCTGGCCAGGCTGCTGCCGTACGAGAAGTCTTAAGTAGCCGCCTGAGTGCCTCGTCGAATGCAGGAGGACTGGGTTGGTCAACTCGGAGACGACGCTTTTCGCTGCCCGACATGCCACGCCAAAATGTCTAGCAGGCGGAGGTCAGATAGAGGAGGGCTCGCATTCGAGGCTTGTTGGAGCCGTAAGAACTCGTTGACGTGAGAACGAAGATCCGTCGCCATTGCCCGACTCACTGAGCTCATGTACTCAGCCCAGGTCCGCGATTTTGCTCTTGGCACGGGACCCCCGTCGCCGAGGTAGCAGGCTTCAACCCACCTGTCATGCAGGGCGATCGAACTGGGCCGCTTGCGATGTAGCACTTTCGACAGCGTGGTCCCGTTGACCCCCCACGGCTTCGTGCCTGGATCATCCAGCACCGCATAAAGGCTCCCGATAGAGGCAGCCACTTGGTCATCGGCCAGGTCGACGATCGGCAGCGCGAGTTCATCGCGGCTGAGCACTGCCTCAAGGTGACCACGAATTCGCTGCAAGCCGTAGAACGACCTAACGGCAATCGGAACGTTCAACAGACCTGGAGCAAGTAGGTCAGCATCGAGAAGAACCCCCGGCTCGTTGTGAGCCGCGTTGAAACGGTCGTAGGCCGGGTACGCGTACGGCTTGTCGGAGTCGACGTTCGCGGCTGCGTTGGTGTAGCGGTCGACCCATCGAACCGCTGTTTCCATATCGATCTCGAACCTGCCGATTGTGACGCTTCCAGCCCGCATGCCAAAGACCGTAGGGGTCTAAGCCCGATCCGTCATGCCGCCGCCACTCGGGGGCAACGGAGCCATCGCTGAGGGCCGTCGCAGGCCCACTGTCGGGGGTGCGTTCTACGTTCGCTTCCGTTCGAAGCACTCACACAAGGAGGATCACCCGATGGTGGACAGCGGCGCAGGCGTACCAGCCTTCTCTGAGACTGCTCCCGCTGATCTGGGGCCGCCTGCTTCACTCTTGGCGATCGTGCAGCATCGGACTCGATCGCAGTTCGTACTCGAACACGGCTTCACCGAGGATGCCATCAAGTCCGCGTGGTGGTCGGCTCATGGAATCGACCTCGATTTCCAGGGCGGTGATGGCGGTCCTGGGAGGCTGACCCGTGGCGGTCTATTCGCACTAGGCAGCGCCGTCGAAACAGTCGACGACCTGCTGTCCTTCCTCTGGCATGTACTCGCGTGGGGCAGCGGCACCTCGCGGCGGAGCAACCGCCGGCGAATCGAGAACTGCCGCACCGACGCTGCCCTGCTTCGCCGTGCATTCGATGCTGTTCGGGCCGGTGACCCAGAGGAGGCGTACGGCACCTTGATCCGGCGTGGCGGAGCAATGATCCCGCAGTTTGGCCCCGCCTTCTTCACCAAGTTTCTCTACTTCGCGTCAGAGGGCGCCGCGCTGCGATGCTTGATTCTCGATGCTCGGGTTGCCCGCGGCCTCTACAAGGCCGGATGGAACATGGCGCCGACCTACCCGACGAAGACCTTCTCCTACAACTGGCACACGGCGACATACGTGAGCTACTGCGAACTCCTCGAACGTTGGGCCGGTCAGTCCGGAGCAGAGGTCACGCCCGACATGTTCGAGCGTGCACTATTCGAGGCGGGTCGCGCCTAGCGCCGATGCCGATGTCCAACGAGATGAGCAAGCCGTTCCGAGGCCCGATTGAGACGGTGTGCGCATCAGGCGTCGTGGAGAACGTGGTCCTCCGCCACAACACCGCAGGACGGCCGTGGGCAGAGTTCCTCTTGGTCACCGCGGGCGGCGTCGCACGGTGCGTTTGCTTCCCCCGCCACTACGACCGCTTCGCCAGCATCGTCAACGTCGGCGCACGCTTGCGAGTGCGCGGACAGCTCGCCCGCGCAGACCCCTGCGAAATGCGCATAACGCAGATTGCAGCACGGTAGACGACGGCTGGCTCGGGCCAAGTCCCGATCGCCTTACTTGCGTCCTTTCGCCGCGACAAGGGCGGGCTGCTGACGGCATCGCCGGCAGGAAGGCTGTCGGACGACCACCGACTTTTCCATCAACGGCTGCGAATATGCAGCGGTATGCGCTCGGGTGGTCCAGAATCGGCGAATGCGAGCACTTCCGGCCCTCGCCTGCTGTTTGGCATTCGCCGCGTGTGGAGCCAACGACGAGCCCAGCACCGAGCCTGCGCCGCCGACCGCGGGCACTGCGACGGTGACCGAGACGGTCACCTCCCCGGAGGCAACACCCGTCCCGACATCGGCCACGCCGACCGCGGACCCGCCGCCAGCGCCGGAGGTCGGCGATACCTTTCGGTCGGACGAAGTGGTGGTCCGAGTGAAGAAGGTCGAGGTGGTTTCGGGCCTTGCCGACGAGACGCTGCCTGACACCGCCCTCGAGGCCCTTGTACGGACCTGCGTACCCAGCGGTGCCGCTCCTTTCGAATCGACGGTGTTCGACTTCCAAGCGGTGACGAAGACAGGCCTTGTGATCACCCCGAACACGTTGCTCAGTGGCGTCCGAGAGCCCGCCTATCAAACCTTCGGCGAGATACAACCGGGTCGGTGCGTTGAGGGCTGGGTTCAGATCTTCATGACACCTAAACAGTCGCAGGTCGTCGATGTCATCGAGATGATTGACTACAGCTCAGGGAGCACGACCGCCAGTTGGGCGCTTTGACGAGACCTAGTGCCAGCTTGGAGGTCATTACCCCGAGATCAACCTCCTTGTTGCCCGCGCAGTTGCGCTAAGCCACGAAGTCCGCGCCCATGGAGGCCGCTGCAGTACCAACCGCGTGAGAGGCGACCTCGCGAGCCGACTGCGCGTCATTGCGCCGCCTATTCGCGGGCCGACACGGCAACCCATACCCGTTCAGATATCTGCCCCGGCCCCTTCGTCGTGAGGGTGGTCGTCTCCTCGTTGGGGCAACTCGTCGCGCGACACCTCGACCACCTGAAACGACCTCGTCTTCGGGAACTTGAGGTCGGCCGGCTCGACCGAGGTTCCGTAGTAGCTCCAGAGGAACTCGCCGTCGGAAATGAACTGCTTGCAAGCCGCGGCCTCGGCATCAGTCAACCGATCCAATGGACGCCACTCCCATGACGGCAGCCCTGCTTGCCGGTCGGCGAGGTCGAGAATGTGCGGACCCCACTCCCTGCCAAGGCCGACGGCGCTCGACCGATATGCCGCGACCGGCAGACCGTCGAGATCGAGCAGCTCCACCGGAACAGCCTCCCTTTCCAAGTACTCGGCGAACGCCTGCACGTACTTCCACTGCTCGTCCATGTCTGGTCGCTCGAGCGCACCCTCTACCGCCTTCCCGAAGAGGAAGAGCCTCTCAGCCAGCATCAGCTGAATTAGCGGCCGAACGACCTGCTCGCGAGCCCGGGAGACCGAGATCAGGTAGACCTCTCGGAACGGCGAGTCGATTAGGGCCTCTCGCACCCCGTCGCTGAGGAGCGCGGTCACGGAGTACTCGTCCGGCAACGAGTCTCCCGAGGGGAAGTAGCGGTCGCGGATGATGAGGTCGACGTGCCCGCCTCCGACGGCGTAGCCGCGCGTCCCCTTGCTCCTGATAGTTGTGGCGATTGCCTGCGGTGGTCCGCCTCAGGTATCGATGGCGTCAGGATCATCGGCACGTTCTTATCCGTGACGCCGCCGCTGCTGTCGCTGATCCGCGCCCAGGAGAGCGCAAACGGCTTCCTGTCGTCCTTGTGCATGTGCGGCGCGCCGCGGAACAGAGCGTCGAGGTAGTCCGGGTGACGCACGGACCGGGCGTCAGCTTGGTTCCGGAATAGCTCGGTGACCTCGACACCGAAAGGCACAGCGCCGTGGCCGTCCTTCGTCAGCAGGAAGTCCGGGCGCTCTGACTCTTCAACGCCCGCGCACTCCTGGACGTTGTACACCGTCCGCAGGATCGACCACTCGTTCGCGCGCTTGTCCACGGATATCAGCGACCTCCTCGTCGCAGATTGTCCCCGCTCCCGCCGACACATCAACCGAACCGCGACGCTCCGCCGCCGCGTGCCGGCGTTGAGGCTGAGGCGCCTCACCGTCCTTGGGACGGCCCTCGCCTCGCAGTGCGGTAGAGCGTCAGCAAGGCACTTTTGTCGTCGTCTTCGAGAAATGGGTCACTGATGAGAGCCCGTTCGACCTCGTTGTCCACAAAGAACTCGGCCATCAGCACCTCAACCTTCACTTTGTACAACGAAGCAAGTGCCTCAAGCTGCTCGGGATTGGGCACCCGAGTGCCGCGCTCCCAGTGCGACACTCGGGTCTGGTGGACACCCACCTTCGTCGCCAACTGTTGTTGCGTCATGTTGGACTCGCGTCTCCGAGCCAGGAGCCAAGCCCCTAAGCGCCTATTCGACATATGCGCATACTGCGCTTGAAGTGACCGCGTGTCAAGCGGACTGGGAAAGTAGCCGTGCTTGTGCGTCCTACCGCGAGTAGACCCCCGCGGATCGCCGCAGTGACGAACCCTGTTCCATGCAACGGTCCCTGGTGCGACAGTTGACTGGTGGCTCGGCGGCATCTCGTGACGCTCGACGTCGAAGGGCGCCCAGCGACGTTCGCGACGGCCGGCGAGAAGCCATGGAAGGAGGCGGTTCGCCGTGCCGTTGTCGCTTCGGGCTGTGCCGCGGTTAGTGGACGCTTCGCTGTGGAGATCGAGTTCCGACTCGGCGAAGCACGACGGGCAAGTGAGGTCTGGGACATCGACAACCTCATCAAGCCAACCTTGGATGCCATGGAGGGCGTATTTGGCTCGCGCCCGTGGGCCGGCACGCCTCTGACGGCGCTCATCTGAATCTCCCCAGTTCTGCTCACTGAAATTCCCCACCCCGTGGCTCCACCGGAAGCGGGTGGGGCTCCTTCGAAGATGGCGGTCTCTGACCACACGCCGTCTATCGAAG
>Ga0164290_1000321_pt1 | contig 171708 bp, 156 predicted proteins | sample Micstemetagenome_FD_108782 | JGI IMG/M metagenome (GOLD analysis project Ga0164290, IMG submission 108782) | Contaminated culture microbial community from soil near Moab, Utah, USA - Microcoleus steenstrupii SON62 (Illumina Assembly) | ecosystem: Environmental > Terrestrial > Soil > Soil crust...
CAAACTTCGTCGACAGCACCGTCGTGATCGCCGCCGTCAGCGTCGTCTTGCCATGGTCCACGTGTCCAATCGTCCCCACGTTCACGTGCGGCTTGGTTCGCTCAAATTTGCCCTTTGCCATGTTCGGATGCCCTTATCGCTTGGTGACTGACCGTATCGAAACCGTTGGTGCCGATGACGCGGATTGAACGCGTGGCCTCTCCCTTACCAAGGGAGTGCTCTACCACTGAGCTACATCGGCGAAGTGAAACCCTTGATCGATCTGGAGGACCTACCCGGCTTGCGGCCGGGGTTGAAATGCTGGAGCGGGTGAAGGGAATCGAACCCTCGTCGTAAGCTTGGAAGGCTTCTGCTCTACCATTGAGCTACACCCGCCTTGGCTTCCTTCGTCTGGTTCCTGCCTCGTCCTTCTCTTCGAGCCGTCCCGCACTGCCTGCTCGACGCTTTCTTCCTTCTCGAATCTCTGGTGGAGGGGGAAGGATTCGAACCTTCGAAGGCAGAGCCGTCAGATTTACAGTCTGATCCCTTTGACCGCTCGGGAACCCCTCCGACGAAACCCGCGATTATCTGGACATGACCCTGCTCTGTCAAACGATTCCGCCCCCTCCCGCCCCCTGAAAACCGCCTCAGATCGCCGGGTTGGGGTAGCGCAGGTGGATCGCGTCGATCGCGGCCAGGACTTCGGGCGCCAGGGTGACGTCGGCCGAGTCGATGTTCTCCTTCAACTGCTCCAGCGTCGTCGCGCCGATGATGTTGCTCACCAGGAACCAGCGGCTGCGCACGAAAGCGAGCGCTAACATGGCCGGCGTCAGCCCATGCTCCCGGGCCAGCGCTGCATAGGCAGCCGTCGCCGGAGGCACATTGGGCTTGTCGTAGCGCTGCCCGAAGGGCGGGTAGACCGTTAGCCGGGCACCGGCCGGCTTGGCGCCGTCCAGGTACTTGCCGCTCAGATGCCCGAAAGCCAGCGGGCTGTACGCCAGCAACCCTATGTTTTCATTGCGATGAACCTCCGACAACCCGGATTCGAAGCTGCGGTTGAGGAGGTTGTAGGCATTCTGGATGGAGACGGCCCGGGGCAATTTCAAGCGCTCGGCCTCGCGCAGGAATTCCAGAGCGCCCCAAGGGGTTTCGTTCGACAGGCCCAGGTGCCGGATCTTGCCCGCCTTGACCATGGCGCCGAACGCCTCGAGTTGTTCGGCAATGGGGACCGTCGGCCGTTCCTTGGCCGGGTCGTAGAAAATATTGCCGAACAAGGGCGCGTAGCGGTCGGGCCAATGGATCTGGTACAGGTCGATGTAGTCGGTCTGCAACCGCTTCAGGCTCAGATCCACCGCCGCCTGGACGTTCTTGGCGTTGATGGCCAGGTCGCCGCCCCGGACCCAGTCGAACCCTCGACCCGGTCCGGTAATCTTGGTCGCGATGACCAGCTGGTCGCGCTGCTGGCGCTTCAACCAAGTGCCGAGAAAGGTCTCGGTACGCCCCTGGGTCTCACCCTTGGGCGGGACCGGATACATCTCGGCCGCGTCGATGAAGTTCACGCCGCGCGCGACAGCGTAGTCGAGCTGGGCGTGGGCCTCGGCTTCGGTGTTTTGCTGGCCCCAGGTCATGGTGCCCAGGCAAATCTCCGACACCTTGATGTCGGTCGGCCCGAGGGGCAGGTAACGCATGGTGGATCTCCCGGTTCTTGTTATGCCCGGCCTTGCGCCGGCAGCCCGCGACTATACCGAGGGACCGCCGCCCATTGGAACGGGCCGGCGTTTCACAGGCCGGCAAACCTCAGAGAAAGGCGACCTGGGCCTTCATCTTGAGCAGCCGGACGGCCTCGTCGCCGGGCAGCGGCCTGCTGTAGAAGAAGCCCTGCATCTCCTCGCAGCCCTCGGCCCGCAGGAAGCGCATCTGCTCCTCCTGCTCCACGCCCTCCGCCACCGTCCGCATCCGCAGGCTGCGCGCCATGGCGATGATGGCGCGGACGATGGCGACGTCGTCCAGGTCCGCCGGGACGTCGCGGACGAAGGACCGATCGATCTTCAGCGTGTCGATCGGGAAGCGCTTCAAATACGAGAGACTCGAATAGCCGGTCCCGAAGTCGTCGATGGAGATGGAGATGCCCATCTGCTTGATGCTGGCAAGCACCGCGCTCACCTGGCTGTCGACGTCCATCAGCACGCTTTCGGTGATCTCGAACTCGAGGCACTTCGGATCGAATCCGGTCTCGCCGAGGATGCGCGCGATGTTGGTCACCAGCCGCTTGTGGCGGAACTGGCGCGACGACAGGTTGACCGCGAGGCGCAGCCCGGCCAGCCCCTCATCGTGCCAGCGCTTCACCTCGGCGCAGGCGGCGCGCAGGGCCCAGTCGCCGATCGGCAGGATGAGCCCGCTTTCCTCGGCGATCGGGATGAACTCGTTCGGCCCGACGGCACCGCGGTCGCGGTCGTTCCAGCGCAGCAACGCCTCCACGCCGGTCACCCGCCCGGTGCGCAGTTCCACCTTCGGCTGGAAGTGCAGGCTGAACTCGTTGCGTTCGAGCGCGCGGCGCAGGCTCGTCTCCATGGCGAGACGGGCGTGGGCGCGCTCGGTCAGGTCGGCGGAGTAGAACTGGTAGTTGTTCCGGCCCTGCGCCTTCGCGTGATACATGGCCGAGTCGGCGTTCTTCAGCAGGCCGTCGAGATCGTCGCTGTCGGACGGATAGAAGGTGATCCCGATGCTCGAAGCGAGGAACACCTCGGCATCGTTCACCAGGAACGGCGGGATGAACGCGTCGAGGATCTTCTGCGCCACCGCGAACGCCTTGCTCGGATCGGGCAGATCCTCCAGCACGATCGCGAACTCGTCGCCGCCGAAGCGCGCGATGGTGTCGGTCTCGCGGGCGCAGGCGTGCAGCCGCTGCGCGACGTCCTTCAGCAGCGCGTCGCCGACGTCGTGGCCCATGGTGTCGTTCACGACCTTGAAGTTGTCCACGTCGAGCAGCATCACGCCTACAGCAGTGCCGCGGCGACGCGCCTCGCCGACGGCCTTTTCCAGGCGGTCGTTGAACAGCGCCCGGTTGGGAAGCCCGGTGAGCTCGTCGTGGTAGGCGATGTAGTTGAGCTTCTCCTCGGCGAGCTTGTTCGCCGTGATGTCCTGGGCGAGCGCGATGATGGAGATCACGCTCCCGTGCTCGTCCACCAGCGGCGTGTAGTACCACTCGCAGGTGATGTCGCGGCCCTCGCGCGTGCGGTTAGCGAGCGTCATGCGGGCGCCCTGCTTCTCCTTGAGCAGCCGCTGCCACATGGCGGCGACGTGCTCGCAGCTGCGCTCGCCCGCGATGAGGCGGGAAGCACGACGACCCAGCGCCTGATCGCGCGTCCATCCGAAGATCCGCTCCGCCGCCGGATTCCACTCGACCACGCGAAAATTGAGATCCCACTCGATGAACGCGAGCGGCGCCTGCAGCGCGTGCAGCCGCAGCTTGGTTTCGGACTTGCGCAGGACCTGCTGCGCGGCGCGGCGCTGCGTCACCTCGGTTTCGAGCGCGTCGTTGACCTGACTCAACCGCGCGTTGGTGGATGAGAGATCGTCCAGCAATCCCAGGTTCCTGAACCGCAGCTTGAGTGACTGCTCGATGCTGGCTCCCACCCGGCCGGCCACCACTATCATCATGGAAATGAACAGCAGCGCCATGGTACCCATGGCGAACGGGATCCATTCGCCGATGAGCAGCATCGAGATGGCGAAGGGCAGCACCGCCGGCAGGATGAACGCGGTGTAGGCCCGCGGATACGAAGAGAGCGTCGAGACGGCGCCGGCACAGATGCCGGCCAGCACGAACCCGACGAATGCCTGGTGAAAGCCCGGCTCCGCCACGAGCAGCGCCGCACCGAGACCCCAGGTGGCTCCGGCGCAGATCGTCAGCACCACGAACCAGCGGCCCCACGCGTCCATGGCGTCGAGCCCGGGCCGCCGTTCCCGGAAGGCCAGCAGCAGCCCGTAGCGGCCGAGGGAGACCATGCCGGTCAGCACCAGCCAGGCGATCAGCGTGGCGTGGGACGCCACGTCCCACAATGCGGCAGCGACCGCGACCGCCACCAGCACCGTGGCGAGCAGGGCCGACGGAATCTGTCGGTAAAGCAGACGTACCTGCTCCGCAGCGATCTCCCGTGCGATCTCGGGGGCGGCGTCCTGTTCGGTAATGCCGCCCGTGGCCAGTGCCGAGGCGATGTGCTCGTAGCGCGTCAAGTGAGGGTCTGAGGGGTTCCGGGCCTGTCCGAGACCCCGGACGCCAACGTCAAAGTGCTGCGCCGGCCTCCGGTATCAATGCGGGTTTCCTCAATGATACTGAAGGTTAGCGGAAAACCAGCAGAAAAAATCTACCACTTTCCCAGGAGTCGTCGAAACCATCGCACGAAACCAGGAGGCGTGCGTTGCCAAAGCGCCCCTCGGCCCTTGAAAACCGCCAGGACCCCAGCACCTTGAAGGCATGGCTCTTGCACGACAGCAGAAGCACACCTCAAGGAGGGTTCAGCCATGCACGTGGTCTACAGCAGCGCCAACTACCATGTCGTGGAGTTTCCGGGCCAGGGCTTCGAACTCATCAACAAGATGACGTCAGTAGGGACTTACCTGCACGGCGACGCCGGGATGAAGTTCCGCGATTACCTGGCCGAAGTCATCGCCGACGATGGCTCCGTGGAGTCGGTGGATGACTTCCTGGGCAACTTCGACGTGCTCATGAATCAGCCCACGATCTACCACTGACCCCTGCACGGCGACCAGCACCGGAGCCGGGTCGCCGCCGATCAACCCTTGGCGGCCAGGTAGCGCCGCCAGCTGCCCAGCGCCGTGATGTCCTCGGCGCCGGCCGCGGCGATGGCTTCACAGACGAAGCCCTGAACGCTGGAGCCGTCCTCCAGCTGCACCGTGCCGATCCCCAGGGGCCCCGGGATCCCGGCGACGAAGGAGCCAAACTCCCGCGCGGGCAGTTCCCAGATCTCCATGTCGATGGGGCCACCGCCTTCGACCACCCGTACCATGCCCGGTCGCTTGGGCGGACCGCCCGGCAGGGCGTAGAACTTGTAGTCCGGTGAGCTGCGCACCGCGCCAACCAGCCGTGCGCCGCGTGCAGTGAGCTGGCCGTTGAGCGGCAGTCCCGACAGATGGGCTCCGCAGACGGCAACGCGCACCTGCCCGGTCGGCATGAAAGGCAGTGCGACTGCATCGTCCGCCGGCAGCGGCCATCCGCGGGCGCCCATGGTCCGGACGGACGCGCGCTGCAGTCGCCCGCCCAGACGCAGCAGCGGCCCATCCCGATGGGCCGGGGCGAACAGCGTGACACCGAACGGCATGCCGCCCGACGTGAAGCCCGCCGGCACCGCGGTGGCCGCGTAGTCCAGCAGGTTCATGAAGTTGGTGTAGTGCCCCAGGTTCGCATTGAGGCGGATCGGATCCGCCTCCACCGCATCGATGCGGTAATGGGTTCCGGCCGTGGGCGTGACGACGCAATCCACGTCGCGCCACACCGCATCGGCGGCGCGCTTCAATAGCTTCAGCCGGTACAGCGCATCGTAAGCGTCGGCGGCCAGCCAGCGACGGCTCTTGCCGACGATCTCGCGCGTCACCGGATGCAGTTCGGCTTCGTGCTCGTCGAAGAACGGGCGGATCGCTGCATAGCGTTCGGCAACCCATGGCCCTTCGTACAACAGGCGTGCAGTCTCGAGGAACGGCGCGAGATCGATGGTCACCGGCGTACCGCCCAGCGCCTGCAACCGCTCCACCGATTGCGCGAACAACTCGCGATAGGCAGCATCGCCGAAGAACTCCAGATCCTTCGCGTCCGGCACACCGAACCGGAAAGCCGGTGCCGCACCGAAATCGAACCCGGACGGTTCCGCCGCACGCGAGAACGGATCCTCCGCATCGAACGCGGCGGCGACAGTGAGAACGCGTTGTGCGTCTTCCGTGGTCAACGCGAAGATGGAGATCGTATCGAGCGATCGGCACGCGGGGACCATGCCCGATGCCGACAGCACACCGCACGACGGCTTGTGGCCGACCAGATTGTTGAAAGCCGCCGGCACCCGGCCCGACCCGGCCGTGTCGGTACCAAGACTGAAACTCGCGAGCCCCAGCGCCACCGCGACCGCAGAACCAGAACTCGACCCGCCCGACACATACGCGGGATCGAAACTGTTGCGGCAACTTCCGTAGGGCGACCGCGCGCCCACCAGTCCGGTCGCGAACTGGTCGAGGTTGGTCTTGCCGACGGGAATAGCCCCTGCGTCGATCAACCACTGCACGACGGTCGCGCTGCGCTTCGGCGCGTACGAATAGGCGGGGCACGCTGCCGTCGTCGGCAGATCCACCAGATCGATGTTGTCCTTGATGGCGAAGGGCACGCCGTACAGCGGCAGCGTCCGCGGATCCTTGCCTTCGAGCGCGGCGGCGTAGGCGATCAGACGCTCGCGCGGGATCCGGCTGATCCAGATGCGATGCGTGTCCTCCGCTTCCAGCGCCGGCAGCAGCGCCTCGATCACGCTCCTGGGTGTCGATGCGCCCGAGGCATAGCGGGCGCGCAGCGCCGCCATCGACAGATCCACCGTGGATTCGCGCATCACGCCGCCTCGATCACGACCAGGTCCTGCCCGGCTGCCACCTGGCCGCCTTCGCGGCAGAACAGCTGCAGCACCCGTCCACCGCACGGCGCGGCCACGTTGATCTCCATCTTCATCGATTCGACGATCACCAGCGGATCCCCCTCGCGTACCCGATCACCCGGTTTGACCGGAATTTTCCACACGTTGCCGGCGACGTGCGTCGCGACCGCCCGCCCGTTCGGCGGCAGATCGAGTTCAGTGTCGGGGCCGGCGTCCGCTACCGGATCGTCCGTGGCGAACTCGGCCTGGCCGGCCGCGCGCCAGCGTTCCCGTTCGGCATCGAAAGCGGCCTGCTGCGCGGTCTTGAAACGAGTGATCTCGGCGGCGTTGTCGCGCAGGAAACGGTTGTAGTCGCCCAGCCGGAACGTGCTCTCTTCCACATCGAGCCGATAGCGGCCCAGCGGAAAATCCACCCGCAGCCTGAGCAGTTCGCTCTCGCTCACCGGGAAGAAGCGGATCTGGTCGAAGAAGCGCAGCAGCCAGGGCTTGCCGTCGCGGAAATCCGAGGTCTGCCGATGCCGATTCCACATTTGGACGGTGCGCCCGACGAACTGATACCCGCCGGGACCTTCCATCCCGTACACGCACAGATAGGCGCCGCCGATACCGACCGCATTCTCGGGGGTCCACGTGCGTGCGGGGTTGTACTTGGTGGTCACCAGCCGATGGCGCGGATCCACCGGAGTCGCCACCGGAGCACCGAGATAGACGTCGCCCAATCCCAGCACCAGGTACGACGCGTCGAACACGATGCGCTTCACGTCATCGATGGCATCGAGCCCGTTGATGCGGCGGATGAACTCGATGTTGCTCGGGCACCACGGTGCGTCCTTGCGCACCGACTGCGTGTACTTCTCGATCGCGAGCCGGGTCGCCGGGTCGTCCCAGGACAGCGGCAGATGCACGATGCGCGTGGGCACCTCCATGTCGTCGACCGACGGCAGCTCCGGTTCCGCGTCGATCATAAGACGCAACAGACGATCGAGCGACAGCACGCGCTCGTCGAAGTGCACCTGCAACGAACGGATGCCCGGCGTGAGATCGACGACACCGCGGATCCTCTGCGCTTCGAGCCATGTCATCAGCGCATGCACGCGGAAGCGCAGGTTGAGATCGAGCACGAGCGGGCCGTATTCGATCAGCAGATAGCGATCGCCGGACTGGCGATAGATCACCTCCGGCCGGGATGCAATCGCCGCGATCCGATGCAGGATCGGCGTCGTGCCCGTGCCCTCGCGTGCGCCAATGCGTGGCGCCGGGGGCACCGCGAGACGTTCGATGGCAGCGTCGGCCGCGCGCGACATCGCGGTAGCCCAACGCTGTTCCACGCGAACGAAGCGAACGCGATCGCCCGGCCGCAGCTGACCCAGCTTCCACAGTTCGCAGTCGGCGATCACGGCCGGACAAACGAAGCCACCCAGGCTCGGACCGTCGGGACCGAGGATCACGGGCATGTCACCGGTGAAGTCGATGGCGCCGATGGCGTAGGCGTTGTCGTGGATGTTGGAGGGATGCAAGCCCGCCTCGCCGCCGTCGGTGCGGGCCCATGCCGGCTTTGGCCCGATCAGGCGCACCCCGGTGCGCGACGAGTTGTAGTGCACTTCCCACGCCGTATCGAAGAAGGTCCCGATGTCGGCCGCGGTGAAGAAGTCGGGCGCACCGTGGGGCCCGTACAGCACCGCGATCTGCCAGTCGTTCGAATAGGCGGGCACCAGTTCCGGCGGCAGGGCGCGCGGTTCCGGCAGCACCTTCGCTTCGGCGAGGTGCAGCACGTCGCCGGTGCGCAGGGTCCGTCCGGCATGGCCGCCGAATTGACCGAGCGTGAAGGTGGAACGGGATCCGAGATATTCGGGCACGTCGAAGCCGCCCGCCACCGCCAGATAGGTGCGCAACCCGGCGCCCTGGACCGGACCGAGCTTCAGCACGCCGCCGGCTTGCACTCGATAGGAACGCCAGAACGCCAGTGGCACGCCATCCAGCGTCGCCGCCGTCGCGGCGCCGCACAGCGCGATGACCGTGTCGCAGTTGAAGCGCAGTTCCGGACCCGAGGCCGTGCACTCCAGGGCTGCCGCACCAGGCTCGTTGTCGAGAATGCGATTGGCAAGGCGCAACGCCAGCGCATCCATGGGGCCCGATGGCGGCACACCCACATCCCAATGGCCGACCCGGCCGGGCCAATCCTGCACCGTGGTCTGCACCCCGGGAGCGATCACGTCGACCGTGCGTGGGGCGAAACGGAAGCCGCCGAGCGTACGGGTGGTCTGACGGCCTTCACGGAACGTGGCGTCGGCCACGATCTGCCGCAGATACTCGAGATTGGTTTCGATGCCCGCCACACGGGTGCCGGCGAGCATCTCCATCATCCGGTCGATCGCCTTCCGGCGATCGGAAGCCGACACGATGATCTTGGCGATCATCGGATCGTAGTAGGGTGGGATCTCCACGCCGCGTTCCACCCAGGTCTCGATGCGCCCACCGGCGGAGAAGGCCACCTCGGTCAGCGCCCCGCTCGAAGGCTGGAAGTTCTTCGCGGCATCCTCGGCATACAGGCGCACCTGGATCGAGGCGCCGCGCGGCTTCGGTGCGAACCCCGTCAGATCGAGTTCGCCGGCCGCTTCGCGCACCATCCATTCCACCAGATCGACGCCGGTGACCTCCTCGGTCACGCCGTGCTCCACCTGCAAGCGCGTGTTCACCTCGAGGAACCAGAACCCGCCGGTGCTCGCGTCGAACACGAACTCGACGGTGCCCGCGCTGCGATAGCCGACCGCGTTCGCGAGACGTACCGCCGTGTCGAGCAGCGCTTTGCGGGTGGCAGCATCGATGCCGGGCGCAGGTGTCTCCTCCACGACCTTCTGGTTGCGCCGCTGCAGGGAACAGTCGCGCTCGCCCAGCGCGACGATATGACCGCGGCCGTCGCCGAAGATCTGCACTTCAATGTGCCGCGCCTGTTCCACGTACTTCTCGAGATAGATCCCGGAGTCCTTGAAGTTGGCCCGGGCGAGGCGGTCGACCGACGCGTGTGCCTCGGCAAGCTCCGACTCGTTCCAGATGAGGCGCATGCCGATGCCACCGCCGCCACCCGTGCTCTTCAGCATGACGGGGTAGCCGATATGTGCCGCCTCGCGTTTCGCGTGCTCGACGTCGGCCAGCAGACCCGATCCGGGCAACAGCGGCACGCCGTTCGCAGCCGCAAGCTCGCGGGCGGTGTGCTTCAGCCCGAACGCGCGCATCTGATCGGGTGTCGGGCCGATGAAGGCGATGCCGGTCTCGGCGCATGCCGTCGCGAAGTCGGCGTTCTCCGACAGGAAGCCGTAGCCGGGATGAATCGCCTGCGCCCCGGTCGCTCGTGCCGCCTCGAGGATGCGATCGGCGCGCAGATAGCTCTCGGCCGCCGGTGCCGGGCCGATGCACACCGCTTCGTCGGCCGTACTTACATGCAGCGACGCCGCATCCGCTTCGGAATAGACGGCGACCGACTTCACGCCCATCCGGCGCAAGGTACGGATCACGCGGCAGGCGATGGCGCCGCGGTTGGCGATGAGGATTTTTGTGAACAAGGGGCTGGGGATTGGGGGCTAGGGGTCAGGGACTAGGTGCTAGGGAAAGGCGGAACGGAACCACTGACGCGGAGAAAAACGTTGTCGCAGGTGCAACGGTCCAGAGGTCAGGGCTGCCGATATCCACTCGACCCCTTGCCCCTGATTCTTAGCCCCTTCCCTCAATCCCAGATCAGCAACCGCACCGGCGTCGGGTTGTAGGCGTTGCAGGGGTTGTTCAGCTGCGGACAGTTGGAGATGAGACACACGACGTCCATCTCGGCACGCATTTCCACGTACTTGCCGGGCGCAGAGATTCCGTCCTCGAAGGTCAGCTTGCCCTCCGGTGTCACCGGCACGTTCATGAAGAAGTTGATGTTGTGCGTGATGTCGCGCTTCTCGATGTGGTGCTCTGGATGGTGCGCGATGGCAGACATGAAGTTGTCGCGGCACGCGTGCATGAAACGCTTGTCGAGCGCGTAGCGCACCGTGTTGCTCTCCTGCGCGCAGGCGCCGCCGAGCGTGTCGTGACGGCCGCAGGTATCCGCGACCACCGTGAGCATCGGCCGCCCTTCCGTCGACCACAGCGTCGTGCCCGTGGTGATGTAGAGATGGCGCTGGCGCTGGATCGTGTCGACCGCGCTGTAGCGCTCTTCCGGATCGTGGGCGTTGTAGAACAGCGTGTCGACCGCCTGATTGCCCTCGAGATCGTGGATGCGGAAGGTCTGCCCCTTGCGGATGACCCGCATCCACGGTTCGCCGGCGGCGCAGATCTCGTTTACCACCGCGTCCCGCTCCGCGCGCTTGCTCGTCGTCAATGCGTTCATTGGGCGAAGTAGCGTTCGTTGTTGAGGAAGGCGCGGCCGCTTTCCGGACGGAAAATGCGGCAGTAGTCGTCGGGACCGGCCAGGCCGCAGCGCCAGGCCGTCAGCTTGAGCGGCTTCGGCGCCCACGCCGTGGCCGGGTCGAGCGGATGAGGGCAGGTGGAGAGGACCACCAGCGCATGCATGTCGAAGCGCAAATCCACGTATGCACCCGGCTTCGCGTGGCCCGGCACGAAAGCGAGATCACCGGACGCCGACGCCGCCACCTTGCTGAACCAGTTCACGTTCGCATGCAGATCGCGCCGGCTGAGCCCCAGGCGCCCCAGTTCCTTCAGGAATCCTTCCATGCCGCTGCGGGTCATCGCATTGCGATCTTCCTGGTAGCGCCTGCTGCCGAACCGCGACGCCAGCGTCGCGTCGTCCATCACGCCGCAGACAGTGTCGTGCCAGCCGCTGGTGTCCTCGATCACCGAGGCGATCGCGCGACCCATGTCCGTGTACAGCACGTTGCCCTTGGTCAGATAAGCGGTGTGCTGGGCCTTCAACGTGTCCGGCATGTTGTAGCGTTCGAAGCGCTCCTCGTGGTTGAAGAGCAGCATGGCGCCGTTGGTGCCGCCTTCCACGTCGGTCAGGCGCAACGCGACACCGCGCCGCACCACACCGGACCAGTGGCAACCGCCCGGGACGATCTCCTCCCACAGCACCGCACCCGGCGGCGCATCGATCTTCGTCGCTGCGTTCATTGGGAGCTCGCGGTGCGCGACAGCTGTTCCAGCAGGTCGCTGTCGGTCTTCATGCCGGAGGTCTCGCGGATGCGCTGCAGGATCTGCTTCTTCAGGTCGAGAAACTCGCGCGTGTGCTTCATGTCTTGATGCCGCTGCGCCGGCAGCGGCACCTTGTAGATGGTGTCGATGCGACCGGGCCGCGGTGCCAGCAGCACCACGCGCTGGCCGAGGTAGATCGCCTCCTCGACGTCGTGGGTCACGAACACGATGGTGGCCTTCTCCAGCTTGAAGACGTGCAGGATGAGGTCGTGCATCACTTCGCGCGTCTGGGCGTCGAGCGCTCCGAACGGTTCGTCCATCAGCAGGATCTCGGGCCGGCCCATCAGGGCACGGGCTATCGCCACCCGCTGCTGCATGCCGCCCGAGAGCTGGTTCGGATAGGCGTGCTCCATGTTCGGCAGGCCCATCAGGTTGAGCAGCGCCTCGGCGCGCCCCGAGGCCACCTCCACGTCGGCCGACGTGAGTTCGCCGCGGTTCACCTGGAGCCGCCGCGAGAAGCGGATGTTCTCCATCACGTCGAGCCAGGGATAGAGACTGTAGTGCTGGAACACCATGGCGCGGTCCGCGCCCGGACCCGACACCGGCTTACCGCTCGAGAGGATCTCGCCGCTGGTGTGATATTCGAGTCCGCCGATGATCCTGAGCAGGGTCGACTTGCCGCAACCGGATGCGCCCACCAGGGTCACGAACTCGTTGTCGCAGACTTCGAGATCGATGTCCTTCAGTGCTTCGACCCGGGTCGGTCCGTCACCGAAGATCTTGCCGAGCGCGCGCACGCGGATGCGCGGCGCGAGTGTCACGACTTTGTGTGCATCCACGGGAACGCCTTGCGGTGAAGGAGACGGAACAGTTGATCGATGACGAGGCCGATCACCCCGATCAGGAGGATCCCGGCGAAGATCTTGTCGGTCTGGAGGAAGCGCTGCGCCTTGAGAATCGCGTAGCCGAGACCCGAGTTCGCGGCGACCAGTTCCGCGACGACGAGGTAAGTCCACGCCCAGCCCATGGTGATGCGCAGCGTGTCCACCAGAGCCGGCTTGGCCGACGGCAGCAACACCAGCTGGATGATCTCGAGCCGCGTGGCACCCATGGTCTGGGCCGCTTCAATCTGGGCCGTGGGCACGCGACGCACGTCCTCCGCCACCATCAGCACCATCTGGAAGAAGGTGCCGATGAAGATGATCGCCACCTTCGAACCTTCGTCGATGCCGATCCACAGCATCACCAGCGGGATGAATGCCACCGCCGGCATGTAGCGGATGAAGTCGGTCAGCGGCTCGAGCAGCGCCTGCACCGGCCGGAACGTGCCGATCAGCAGGCCCAGGGGCATCGCGATCACCGCCGACAGCAACCAGCCCGCCGTTACGCGATAGATGCTGATGGCGGCGTCCTGCAGCAGGTTGTCCTCGGTCCACCACAGGACCGCGCGCGCCCACACCGAACCCGGCGTGGGCATGAAGACCTTCTCGACCCACCCGGAGTTGGCGACGATCGACCAGGCGATGATGGGGGCGATGAGTCCGATCGCGGCGAAGATCCAGTAGCGCCGCTGACTCATCGGGCCGCGGATCGACCAGATGCCGGGTCGGGCCAGGGAAGTGGATGCCATGTTCGTTCAGGACCGTGGTTGCAGGATCACTTCTTCGCCGCTTCCTTCACCAGCGAAGCGTCCACCGCCCTGGCGAAGTCGGGCTTGCCGTCGATCAGCTTGTTTTCCTCGAGAAACTTGACGATCGCCGGTGCGGTGGCAAGGAGCGAGCGCGGCGTCGAAGCAGGTCCGAGCGCGTCGAGGTTGTCCTTCTCGCCGAAGAAGCGGGTACCGGGCAGAAACACCTTGTATTCCTCGGGCGTGAGCTCCACCACCTTCGACATGATCTTCACGGCCTCGTCCGGCTTCTCGCGGATGAACTTCTCCACGTCGTACCAGGCCTTCACCATGCCGATGAAATCGGCGCGATTCGCCGCGAGCGATTTCTCCTGCGCCACGAGCAGGTCCGGCACCAGGCCCGGCATATCCTTGGACGTAAACAGCGCCTTGCCTTTGCCCGACAGTTCGATCTTGTTGACCCAGGGGTTCCAGACCGTCGCCGCGTCCACGCGGCCGCTCAGGAATGCCGCGGCGGCGTCGCCCGCGGACAGGTTCACCACCTTCACGTCCTTCTGCGTCATGCCGTTCTTCGCGAGCGCGGTGGCCAGCACGAAGTGCGAGACGCTGAACTCCTCGAGCGCGATGGTCTTGCCCTTGAGATCCTTGACGCTCTTGTACTTGGAGGCCGCCATCAGCGCGTCGTTGCCGGCGGAGTTGTCGTTGACCAGCACGACCTTCAGCGCGACGCCCTTCGCGAGCGGCGCCATGGTGTCGGACCAGGTCTGGCAGTTGGCATCCACCTGCCCCGACGACAGGGCGGCGATCGAGTCGGAGTAGTTCGGGAACCAGACCAGCTTGACGTTGGCACCGTGCTTCTTGAAGTAGCCCTGCTGCTCGGCGATGGCCCACGCGACCCATCCCGGCCAGTCGCTGTAGCCGACCTTGATTTCGGCGCGGGCAGCGCCGGCGACGAGCGCAAGGGCGCCGAGCACCACGGCGAAGGCACGGCGGAAGTTGGACGTTGCTGGCATTACGGACTCCTCGGAAGACGTGAGACAAACGGGAGAGGTTTGCACCGCACTACTCGGCCTCCCGGGCTTTTGTCCCTCCGTGGAGCCCCGCCGCGAACCTCGGGCGAGACCGTCGGCTCTCGGACCAGCAGCGCCTGAAACGCCCGGAACCCTAGCCGACAACGACAGGAAGCGAAGTGTGCGTCGCTCTCCTCTCGGGCGAGGCGAACCGCAATCGGCATGCCATCGACCGCACGAGTGCCGATGCCTGTGTTTTCACGGAGATACGTTCCGCGCCCGGTGAACTGCGCACCACTTCGGCGCGGTGAATCCGAGGCGCGCACCAACTGCTTGCGGCCCGCATCGACTCACAACCGCCGGATCTCCACCCGCATGTCGGAGAACAACGGCGCCCGACCGAGATCCGCATAGGCATCATCGATCACGGCATTCACGCCGCGCCCCCCCGATCGTGCGGCCGGGCCAGTGGCCCAGCACCGCCAGGACCACGCCCGGCGCGACGCCGTCGGAAAGCCGCCCTCGGCATGCGGCCTCCGCTGATCTTGGGGCGGTCAGGCGCCGGCTTGAGCGCCGAACTGTCGGAGAAACTGTCAATGATCGTCTCCAATGAGAGACGCTTTTCTAGGTGTGGGTTTGTTTCCTCATTGAAATCAGTACTCCAACGATCTCGAAGAGTGGCTTGGAGCTTGCCAAATTACCAAAATGTTAGGTTTTGCCCATGAATTCCTACAGGAGTAGTCCAAGAGGTCCATCGGGGGATTCTTTGGCGCGGCTGGTTTGGCTGCGGCCCTCGCGTTGTCCGGTCCCGCGGTTTCCGCGCCGATCTACTCGATCGGCATCGGCAGCTCGGGCACCAGATTCGCTCTTTACTTCGACACGGCGCCACCAGGCCTCAGCGCCTTCGCGAACGTGAGTGTCTACAACGCCACGGCGACTCAGTTGGTCCTGAACTTCGCGATCACCAACGACACTGCCGTGTGGGAGGCCGGTCCGCTCACGCAGGCTTCGCTCATGAGCCTGGGGCTCGACTTTGATCTGAATCCGACCGGCGCCAATCTCAGCGTGAGCGGCAGCATCTTCGACGGGATCACCACGAGCGTCAGCAACTTCCCGGGCGATTACACGATCGACGTGTGCGTCTTCGCCGCCAACAACTGTCAGGGCGGTCACATCAAGGATGGCTTGCTGGTGCAGGACCTCGTCGGCACCGACAAGGACATCCTGAGCCCGGCAGGCGACACCTACCGCCTGATACTGAGCCGTTCTTCGTCAACCAACGCGTGGAACCTGAATACCGCCGCCGTGAAGTTCCAGACCGACCTGGGCCCTTTCGAGTTCGCCGGCTGCACGACCGAGAACCAATGCACGACCAGCACCACCCGCTTGCCGGAACCCGGTTCCCTCGCTCTGGTCGCCGGCGTCGCAATTGCGTTCGCGTTGACCGGCTGGCGCCGCCGTCGCGGTCGCTGATCCGTGGTCCAGCAGCAGCAATGAAGAAGGCCCGCTTGCGCGGGCCTTCTTCATTGCCGGGTCACAGCGCGCGAAGCAGCACAGCTCAGTGCAGCGAAATGACGTTATCGCCCCGTATCAGTTGCCGGGCCAATTCCACCGCGATGACCCGGCGGCCGAGCAGTTCGATCGTGCCGGTGTTGCGATCGTTGCCCGTTTCGCTGTACTCGAAGCGATAGATGCGCGCCACGCGCACCTGCCCCTCCGAGTTGCGCCTGAGCCGCACCTTCGACTGCGCCACCGTCCAGTCGAGAAACTGGAGGCTTTCCGACTCGCAGGCGCGTTGACCGGCGGCCAGCGCGATCTCGCGCGCCTTCAGCGTATCGAGCCAGAACCATGCGCCCGCCACTGCCAGGATCAGCACGATCCACTCGATCATGATTCTCCCGCGATGCCCACATCGACCAGCGTGGGCTCAAGGATGCCGACCACGGCCTGCGGGGCCACGCCCACCAGGTATCCACGCTTGCCGCCGTTGATCCAGATCCGCTTCAGATCGAGGATCGACCGCTCCATGTAGACAGGCATCGGTTTGCGGGTTCCGAAGGGTGATGTGCCGCCGACCATGTAACCGGAATGTTTCTGAGCAACTTCCGGGTTGCACGGAGCGATGGTCTTCACGCCGATGACCCGCGCCAGTTCCTTGGTCGATACCTGCATGTCCCCGTGCATCAGCACCATCAGCGGCTTCTTGGTCTCGTCTTCCATCACCAGTGTCTTCACGACCGCATGCTCATCCACGCCGAGTTCGCGTGCCGACACAGCGGTACCGCCGCGCTCCTCGTAAGAATAGAGGTGGTCGGTGAAGGCTATGCGGTGGTCGCGCAATACGCGAACCGCCGGCGTGACCGGCCTCTTGTCCTTTGAAGACATCAGCCGCCCTGGGCGAGCAGGCGATACAGCGAGTGCAGCATTCCCGCCGTCGCACCCCAGATGTTGCGGCCTTCCCACGGCATCGAATAGAAATGCCGCGTGCAATCGTCCACGGTGCGTGAATTGCGCCGGTGATTGGCCGGGTCGAGCAGGAACTGCAGCGGGACCTCGAAGATCTCGGCCACTTCGAAGGGGTCGGGCGCCAGCGGGAATGGCGGCTCCACCCAACCCACCACCGGCGTGACCCGGAAGCCGGTCATGATGTCGTAGTCGGGCAGGAAGCCCAGGACTTCCACCTTGGTCCGGGGCAACCCGATTTCCTCCTCGGTCTCGCGCAAGGCCGTATCGACGCGGTCGATATCCCCCGCGTCGACACGGCCGCCCGGGAAGCTGATCTGGCCGGCGTGATCGTTGAGGTGGGCCGTACGCTGCGTGAGCAGCACCTGGACGCCATGCTGACGATTCACCAGCGGCACCAGGACGGCGGCCGGCACCGGAACACGCTCCGGCGGATGACGGAACAGCGGCAGATCGTCGGAGGCAGGAAGTCGGGCGATGTCACGTTTCAGGCGGTCGATGACCACCTGACGGGACAGGTACGGGGCGATGAGGTCGGCTTCAGTCATGGCGATCGCGCGCGGTTTGTGCCCTGGAAGCAAGCTTCATTCTACCCTGCCGAAGTTGTCGAACCGGGCGGCGTGGCTATACTCCGCGTCATTCCGGGCTGCGACATTCCGCCGCAGGTGACCGGAACCCGCCGCACTCGAGGAGACCCCCATGAAGATCCGCACCCTGTTCGCCGCAGCCACGCTCGCCCTGGCGAGCGGCACCGTGTTCGCGATGCATTGTCCGGCTGACATGAAGGCCATCGACGACGCCCTCGCGAAGAAACCTAAGCTGGCGGCCGCGGACATGGCCGAAGTTACCAAGCTGCGTGCCGACGGCGAAGCACTGCACAAGGCCGGCAAGCATCAGGAAGCCGTCGACGCCCTCGCAAAAGCGAGGAAGATCCTCGGCATCTGAAGTTGTTCGCTTCGAGCGTGTCGCCGAAGCCCCGCGGACGCAGGTTCGCGGGGCTTTTTCATGGCGCTGCGGCCGCGCTCACCCTGCTCGTCGTCGCTGCGGCGCAGGCGGACTGCCGTCTCGAACTCGAGTTGATCGGCAGCGACCTGAAAGGCGTGCGCCTCACCGAGCAGCAGAAGCTGCAGTTGGCGCCTCTCATCGACGATGCGCAGAAGCGTTGTCGGCTCGGGCGCGAGGAGGCAGCGCAGCAATACGTGGCGAAAGCTCGCGCGCTTGCCGGCATCGAGCGCAAGGACGACGACCTCGACCTACCCGCGCGCAGTCGCTGAGGTGAGATCCCCCCGACAGAGTCAGCCCCCCTGGGACGGTCCGGCGCAGGCTACCAGGCGATCGGCTTGCGGTCGCGGAAGAATCCGCCGGTCGGTCCGTCTTCCGGCAAAGTGGCCAACCAGGCAGCCGTATCGGCTCCCTGTTCCACGCTGCGCGACGCGTTCGGCCCGCCCATGTCGGTGCGGACCCAGCCAGGACACATGGAATTCACCAGCACGCCCTTGTCGCGCGTTGCCGCCGCGAGCATGCGGGTCAAGGTGTTGAGCGCGGCCTTCGAGGTGCGATAGGACGGCGTACCGTCACCCATCTCGCCCAGTTGCCCCAGACCGCTCGACAGATTGACGACGCGACCGTAGCGCCGTTTCACCATCCCGGGTACGAGCGCCTGAGCAAGGCGCAGCGGACCGAAGAAGTTCGTCTCGAGCGTCTCGTGGAAGACTTCCGGATCCACCGAGAGCACGCTCGCCGAGCGCCCGTCGATCAGGATGCCCGCGTTGTTCACGAGCACGTCCGCGCCCCCCAACTCGCGTTCGACCCATTCCGCCAGTCTGGCGATCTGCGCCGGGTCGGTCACGTCGAGCGGATGGAAGCCGATCTCGCCACCAGCCTTCGACAACGCCTTTGCGGCGGCGTGACCCTTCCTCTCGTCGCGCGACGTCAGCACGACGCGCAAACCCTGCGCGGCGAGCTGCCGGCAGATCTCGAGGCCGATGCCCTTGTTGCCGCCGGTGACGACGGCGACACGTATTCTCATTTCAAGACCGTTGCGATGCCGCGTCGACGGATGCGAGCGCCGTCAGGTTGACGAGCCGCCGCACGGTCGCCGTGGGCGTGACGATGTGGGCCGTCTTCGCAGCCCCGAGCAGGATCGGCCCGACGGTGATGCCGTCACCGCTGGTGATCTTGAGCAGGTTGAACGAGATGTTCGCCGCGTCCAGAGTCGGCATGATCAGCAGATTGGCCTCGCCGCGCAGCCGGGAGTTCGGGAAAAGCCGCATGCGGATCTCTTCCGACAGGGCGGCATCGCCGTGCATTTCGCCTTCCACTTCAAGGTTGGGATCGAGCCGTTCCAGAATGTCGCGCGCCCGACTCATCTTGGCCGCCGAAGGCGAATCGACGCTGCCGAAATTGGAGTGCGACAGCAATGCCACCTTCGGCACGAGGCCGAAGCGGCGCACCTCCTCCGCGGCGAGCAGCGTCATCTCGGCCAGTTCCTCGGCCGTCGGATCCCGGTTCACATAGGTGTCGCAGATGAACAGCGTGCGCGTGGGCAGGATCAGCATGTTCATCGCTGCGAACCGCTTCACGCCGGGCCGCAGGCCGATCACGTCGGACACGGTCTCGAGGTGCTTGTGGTGCTCGGCATAGGTGCCGCAGATCATCGCGTCCGCATCCCCCAGCCGCACCATCAGAGCGGCGATCAGCGTGGTGCGGCGGATGACGTCGCGCTTCGCGAGCTCGACCGAGACACCCCTGCGCTGCATCAGGTTGTAGTAGGCCTGCCAATAGGTACGGAAGCGCGGATCCGAGTTCGGGTTCACCAGCTCGAAATCGCGGCCGGCCTGGATGCGCAGGCCGAACCGCTCGATCCGCGGCTGGATCACCTCGGGTCGTGCCACCAGGATGGGCCTCGCGAGACCTTCGTCGGCGATGACCTGCACCGCCCGGAGCACACGTTCCTCTTCGCCTTCGGCGAACACGACCCGCTTCGGGTTGCGCTTCGCCGCCGCGAACACCGGCCGCATGATGAGGCCGGAGTGGTAGACGAAGTTCATCAGCTGCTCGCGATAGGCCGCGAAATCCTTGATGGGGCGCGTCGCCACGCCGCTTTCCATCGCGGCCTGAGCGACGGCCGGCGCGATCTGCACGATCAGGCGCGGGTCGAAGGGCTTGGGGATCAGGTACTCGGGGCCGAACCGCAGATCCTCCTGGCTGTACGCGCTCGCGACGATCTCGGACTGTTCCGCCATCGCCAGATCGGCGATGGCACGGACCGCCGCCAGCTTCATCTCCTCGGTGATGGTCGTCGCACCGACGTCCAATGCCCCGCGGAAGATGAACGGAAAGCACAGCACGTTGTTCACCTGATTCGGGAAGTCGGAACGGCCGGTGGCGATCACCGCATCCGGCCGCACCGACTTCGCGATGTCGGGCATGATCTCGGGGGTCGGATTGGCAAGCGCCAGGATGATCGGGTGCGCCGCCATCGACTGCACCATCTCCGGCTTCAACACGCCGCCGGCGGACAGACCGAGGAAGACATCGGCGCCCGGTATGACCTCGGCGAGCGTGCGTGCTTCGGTGTCGATCGCGTAGCGCACCTTGTTGTCGTCCATCTCCTCCTTGCGGCCGGTGTAGACGACGCCCGCGATGTCGGTGACGACGATGTTCCGCTTGTCGACGCCGAGCTGCACCAGCAGGTCGAGACAGGCGAGCGCCGCAGCGCCGGCGCCGGAGACGACCAGCTTTACCTTGGCGATGTCCTTCTCGACCACCTTGAGGCCGTTCAACAACGCGGCGCCCACGATGATGGCCGTGCCGTGCTGGTCGTCGTGGAATACCGGGATCTTCATGCGCCGGCGCAGCTGGCGCTCGATGTAGAAGCATTCCGGAGCCTTGATGTCCTCCAGGTTGATGCCCCCGAAGGTCGGCTCGAGCGCAGCGATCATGTCGACCAGCTTGTCCGGATCGCGCTCGTCGATCTCGATGTCGAAGCAGTCGATGCCGGCGAATTTCTTGAAGAGCACCGCCTTGCCCTCCATCACCGGCTTGGCGGCCAGCGGTCCGATGGGCCCGAGACCCAGGACGGCGGTGCCGTTGGTTACGACACCGATCAGGTTGCCGCGCGAGGTATAGGCGCGCGCGTTGCCGGCATCCGCAACGATCTCGTTGCAGGCAAATGCTACCCCCGGGGAATAGGCGAGCGCGAGATCGCGCTGGGTGATGAGGGCCTTGGTGGGAGTGACGGAGATCTTGCCGGGGGCGGGAACGCGGTGATAATCGAGCGCGGACTTCTTCAGCGATTCGTCCATGGAGGAGGAGTTCTTGCGCAGCGAACGGAAGGCCGGGATTATACGCGCCGACCTTCGCTGGACCGCGTACCGACGCGGTCCCCGGCACGAGGAGGAATCGCGACTTGATCACCCGACTGTTGTGGATCGCCGCTGCGTGGCTGGCGTCATCCGGCATTGCGCCGGCCCTCGCGCAGGGCAGCACGCCGCTGCTCTGGGAGGCGACGTCGAAGACCACCACGGTCTACCTGCTCGGGACGATCCACGTGGGCAACGCTTCGATGTACCCGTTGCCGCCGGCGGTGGAAAGCGCCTACGCGCGCTCCCGGGTGCTCGCGCTCGAGGCCGACCCCGGCGACCCCGCGGCGCTGATGCTCGCCATGAGCACGGTGATGTATCAACCGCCGGAAAGGCTGGAACGCAACATCCCGCCGGCGCTGTTCCAGGAACTGCGCGCGACGCTGGACTCCAATGGTCTGCCGATCGAGCTGGCCCAGAGCATGAAGCCTTACATGGTGTCCATGACGCTCACCATGATGGAGGCTGCGCGGCTGGGCTTCGACGCCACGCTCGGGGTCGACCTGCACCTGGTCAACCGTGCGCGCCGCGACGGCAAGCGCGTCGTCGAACTCGAGTCCATGGCGTTCCAGCTCGCGATGCTGGACGGCATGCCGAAGGAAACCCAGGTGGCCATGCTGGAGAGCACGGTGAGGGGGATCCGGTCCGGATCGCTGCAGCGCGATCTCGAATCCATGGTCGACGCGTGGCGAACCGGGAACGCCGAGAAGCTGGACGACGCCGCCACCCGGGAGATGAAGGCGATGCCGGCGCGCGCTTCCCGTGAACTGCAGGATGCGCTGTTCGACCAGCGCAATCGGGCGATGGCCGACAAGGTCGCGCAGATGCTGAACGGGTCCGAGGTGGTCCTGGTGGGTGTCGGCGCCGGCCACCTGACCGGGAGCACCGGCGTCGTTGCTCTGCTGAAGGCGCGCGGCTTCAGCGTGCGCCGTCTCTGAGATGACACGGATGAACGACCCTTCCTCCGGCGCCCCGCGCACCGAGCTGTTTCCCGAGATCGAACCGCACGCGTCGGGCCGCCTGCCGCTCGATGCGCGCCATGCGATGTACTGGGAGGTGAGCGGAAACCCCGACGGCATTCCGGTGGTGTTCCTGCACGGCGGACCCGGGTCCGGAGCCAGCCCGTCGCACCGCCGGTTCTTCGATCCTGCGCGCTATCGTATCGTGATCTTCGACCAGCGGGGCTCGGGACGTTCGACGCCGCTCGGCGCGATCGAGGACAACACCACCCCGCTGCTGATCGCCGACGTCGAGCGCCTGCGCCGGCATCTCGCGATCGAGCGCTGGCTGATCTTCGGCGGCTCGTGGGGTTCCACGCTGGCGCTCGCGTACGGCGAAGCGCATCCGGAACGGTGTCTGGGGTTCGTCCTGCGCGGCATCTTCCTGTGCCGGCCCGCGGAGATCGACTGGTTCCTCTATGGCATGCGCAACGTGTTCCCGGACGTCTGGCGCAACTTCGCGGAGTTCATCCCGCCCGGCGAACGCGACGATCTGCTGGCCGCCTATCGCCGACGCCTGGAAGATCCCGATCCTGCCGTGCATCTGCCGGCCGCTCGCACCTGGAGCCTCTACGAGGGAGCGTGCTCCACCTTGATGCCGAGCGAGGATGCGATGCGGCACTTCGGCGACGACGGCGTCGCGCTCGGTCTCGCACGCATCGAGGCGCACTACTTCGCGCACGATATCTTCCTCCCCCGCGACAGCCTGCTCGCGAACGTGGGCCGGATCCGCCATCTGCCCTGCGTCATCGTGCAGGGCCGCTACGACATGGTGTGCCCGGCCGTATCGGCCTTCGACCTCAAGGCGGCATGGCCGGAAGCGGAACTGATCGTCGTTCCGGACGCGGGCCATTCCGCCTGGGAGCCGGGCATCCGCGCGCACCTGGTGGCCGCGGTCGCGCGCTTCGCGGAGAAGCCCCGCTGATGTCGACCATCGTCGCCGTCCGCAAGGGCACGCAGGCCTGCATCGCCTGCGACACGCTCGCCACCTTCGGTTCGCTCAAGCAGAAGGCGCGCTACGCCGAGTCGCCGGGCAAGCTGTTCCCGTTCCGCGACATGTGGATCGGCACGGTGGGCTACTCGGTGCACAACACCGTGCTCGCGAGCTATTTCGACCGCCATCCGGACGACGTGAAGCTCGACACCCCGGCCGAAATCTTCGAAACCTGGCGGCGGATGCACGCGGTGCTCGAGGAGGAATACCACCTGAACCCACGCAAGGATTCCGACGATGCCTACAAGACCACCCGGATGACCGCGCTGATCGCGGGCCCGCGCGGCATCTTCCACGTCACACCGGCGCGGGACGTGGAATCGCTGCCGCGTTTCTGGGCGATCGGCTCCGGGGCCGACTACGCGCTCGGTGCGATGTTCGCGCTGTTCGACGGCACGGACGACGTGGAGCGCATCGCACGCGCCGGCGTCGCGGCCGGTGCGGAGTTCGACGATGGCAGCGACCTGCCGGTGATCAGTCAGACCGTGGCGTTGACGACGTGAAGAGCATCCCGCCGATCTTTCTCGAGTACATAGCCGGCCTCAAGGCGCACGACGTGGACCGCATCGGCGCGACCATGGCCGACTCGCTGCAGGTGCATTCATCGGGCAAGGTGCTGACCAAACCCGAGTTCCTGCCGTTCCTGCGGGCGCTGTACACCGGTTTCCCCGATTGGAACTACGACCACGATCAGCCCGAGTGGCACGGCGACCTGCTCGCCGTCAAATGGCGACAGAGCGGCACGCACCTCGCCGTGTTCGTGTTTCCGGGCCTGCCGCCGATCGCTCCGACGGGCCGCAAGGTGCGCATCCCGGAGCAGTACTTCCGCTACCGCGTCGTCGATGGGCTGCTGACCGAATTGCGGCCGGATCCCATCCCCGGCGGCGCGCCGCGCGGCATTCTCGAGCAGATCGGCGTCGCACTGCCGCCGCTTTGACAGCGGGTGAAAATTAGGGCCGCGCCAAGGGAGACCAGTAGCGTCGGGCGCGGCCCACACGTTCCGCTCATGCACCGCGGAGTGCGGAACGCATGCTGCATGGCGAAGCTTTCGCCTGCCTTACACGGCGCCCGGACGACTCAGGCCTTGATGCTCACCGACGGTGGCGTGTCGTCGGCCTGGCGGCGCGACTGCTTGCGACGGTCCTGCCCGGAGCGGGTGTCGAGCATCACCGCACGTCGCTCCCGACGACGTTCGACGGTGCGCCGCGCCAGGTCGCGCTGCTCGAGAAACCCGGGTTGCCCGGGTAGCGGCCGATAGGGTGCGGGTGTCCGGGGAGGAGCAGGCGGTTCGCGATTGCCGGTCTCCTCGTTGTTCACCGGCTGGACGATGCGCGAACCATCCACGCCGCGCACCGGCACCGTGTCCGGCGCCGGAAAGATCGGCGGCGTCGGCGCGTTAAGCCGCATCGTTGCCGCTGCTCGCCGCCTTCGCCGTTTCGTGGATGGCGTCGAGCGCCGACTTCTGCATCTGCAGGGTCTTGATGGTCATCTGCAGGAACGACAGGTTGACCTTGAGCCAGTTCTCGACCGCCTCGAGTTCGGTGATCTTCTTCTCCACGTCCTCCACGTTCATCGTGGGCTGGAACATGCCGGGGATGGGGAACGAGGTCGGGTTCCACATCTTCTGGAAGAAGTCCATCAGGTCCTTCGAACCGAAATCGTCCGCCACGTCGTCGCTCCCTCAAGAATGGGCGCGCGATCGAGCCGCGCCCCGGTGAGAACCGCTACATCGTTGGACCCAGGATCCAGGGCGCGAACTCGTCCTCGCCGTAGCCCCACTGCTCGCTCTTCGACTTCTGACCCGAAGCCGTCTTCAGGATCAGTTCAAAGAACTGCTGGCCTACTTCCTCGATGGACGCCTTGCCGTCTACGATCACGCCGCAGTTGATGTCCATGTCCTCTTCCTGACGGGTGAAGAGCGCGGAGTTGGTGGCGAGCTTGAGCGACGGCGACGGCTTGCAGCCGTAGGCCGAACCGCGGCCGGTCGTGAAACAGATCATGTTCGCCCCGCCCGCCACTTGGCCGGTGGCCGACACCGGATCGTAGCCGGGCGTATCCATGAACACGAAGCCCTTGGCGGTCACGCGCTCGGCGTATTCGTACACGTCGACCATCGCGGTGGTACCGCCCTTGGCCACGGCGCCCAGCGATTTCTCCAGGATGGTGGTGAGGCCGCCGGCCTTGTTGCCGGGCGAGGGATTGTTGTTCATCTCGCCGCCGAGACGTTCGGTGTACTGCTCCCACCACTTGATGCGCTTCACCAGCTTCTCGCCCACTTCACGCGACACGGCGCGGCGGGTCAGCAGGTGTTCGGCACCGTAGACTTCCGGTGTCTCGGACAGGATGGCCGTGCCGCCATGACGCACCAGCAGGTCCACGGCCGCACCGAGCGCCGGGTTGGCGCTGATGCCGGAATAGCCGTCGGAGCCGCCGCATTGCAGGCCGAGCATCAGGTGGCTCGCGGGCACGGTGCTGCGGCCCACCTTGTTCGCTTCGGGCAGCATTTCCATGATGCGCGCGATGCCCTCCTTCACCGTCTTGCCGGTGCCGCCGGTATCCTGGATGGTGAAGGCCTTCAACTGATCGGTCCGCTTCAAGCCTTGCGAGGCCAGCAGATCGTTGATCTGGTTCGCCTCACAGCCCAGGCCGATCATGAGCGTCGAGAACATGTTCGGATGGGTCGCATAACCGCCCAGGACGCGGCGCAGGATCTGCACGGGCTCGCCTTCCGAGGCATGACCGCAGCCGGTCTTGTGGGTGATGGGGACGATGCCGTCGACGTTGGGATAGTCGGCCAGGATCTCGTCGGTGAAGTGCTTCGCGATCATGCGCGAAACGTGCGCGGAACAGTTCACGCTCGACACCACGCCGATGTAGTTGCGGGTGGCGACGCGGCCGTCCTTGCGCACGTAACCCTCGAAGGTGGCCGGGTTGGTGACGAACTGGGTCGGCTTGAAGTCGGCGCCGAACGCGTAATCGCGCTCGAAGTTGCCCATGCTGAGATTGTGGACGTGCACGTGCTCGCCTGCCTTGATGGGCCGCGAGGCGAAACCGATGATCTGGTTGTAGCGACGCACCGGGCTGCCTTCGCCGATGTCGTGGGTGGCGACCTTGTGGCCCGCGGGAACCCGCACGGTCGTACGGATCTTCTCCTTGATGATCTCGGTACCCTCGGGCAGGTCGACGCGGGCGATGACGACATCGTCCGCGGCGTTCAGGCGTATGGTCAGATCGGCGGCTTGCAGCATGATGCTCTCCTTCGTGGCTCGGTCCGACGGTCGCGGTCGACGCGCCCCTCGCGTCCGTCGTCGCCTGTCGCCGGAATGGACAGCGATTATATGCCGGGCGCCTTGGGGGCCGCCTCGGACATGGGCCCCGGCACTCTCAAGACCCGTCCGGCGACTGCCCTCGAGCCGCGGCCCGGTCGAGCTGCGGTGCTGTGGCATACTTCACGGCTCGAAAAAATTCACACGAGGGGATCGACTTGGGGGGGAGGCTCGCAGGCAAGACCGCGTTCGTCACCGCGGCGGCACAGGGTATCGGGCGCGCGGTGGCACTCGCCTATGCGCGCGAGGGCGCCAGGGTCTGGGCAACGGACATCAACGAAGCGAAGCTCGCGGAGTTGAAGGGCACCGCCGGCATCGAGGTGCGCAAGCTCGACGTGCTGAAGGATGCCGACGTCGCCGCCGTCGCAAAGGAGGTCGGCACACCCGACATTCTCTTCAATTGCGCGGGCTTCGTGCACCACGGCACCATCCAGGAGTGCTCCGACCAGGACTGGGATTTCTCCATGAATCTCAACGTCCGCAGCCACTACGTCGTGATCCGCTCGTTCCTGCCGGGCATGCTCGCCGCGGGTAGCGGTTCCATCATCAACGTGGCGTCGGTGGCCGGCAGCATCAAGGGCATCGCCAACCGGTTCGTGTACGGCACGTCTAAGGCCGCCGTGATCGGCATGACCAAGGCGCTTGCCATGGACTACGTCAAACGCGGCATCCGCGTGAACGCCATCTGCCCCGGCACGGTCGACACGCCATCGCTCGGGGATCGCATCAACGCCTTCGCCGACCCCGAGCAGGCACGCAAGGACTTCATCGCGCGCCAGCCCATGGGGCGTCTTGCCACGCCCGACGAGATGACTGGCCTCGCCGTCTATCTCGCTTCGGACGAATCGATCTTCATGACCGGGCAGGCCGTGATCTGCGACGGCGGCATCACCATCTGATTCTTCATCCGCACATTCGACGAAAAGCAGGATCTTTCCTGCATTTGATTGGGGAGACAGCACCATGAAACTGGTTCGATTCGGCGATGCCGGGCAGGAAAAACCGGGCGTACTGGACGCGAGCGGAGCGATCCGCGACCTGTCGGGCGTCATCCGCGACATCGACGGCAGCACGCTGTCGGACGCGTCGCTCGCAAAGCTGCGCGCACTGAACCTCGAGTCGCTGCCCAAGGTGGCAGGTTCACCGCGCTTCGGCCCGCCCGTGGCCAACGTCGGCAAGTTCATCGCGATCGGCCTCAACTACTCCGACCACGCCAAGGAATCGAACATGCCGATTCCGAAGGAGCCCGTGGTGTTCACCAAGGCCACGTCCTGCATCAGCGGTCCGAACGACACCGTCGTGCTGCCGCGCGGCTCGGTGAAGGGCGACTGGGAAGTGGAGCTCGCCTTCGTGATGGGCAAGACCGCGAAGAGCGTGTCGGAAGCCGACGCCCTCGACTACGTGGCCGGCTACATGATCTGCAACGACGTGTCCGAGCGCGAATGGCAGCTCGAGCGCGGCCAGACGTGGGACAAGGGCAAGGGCTTCGACACCTTCGGTCCCATCGGCCCGTGGCTCGTCACGCGCGACGAGATCGGCGACCCGCAGAACCTCGCCATGTGGCTGGACGTGAACGGCCAGCGTGCGCAGACCGGTTCCACCAAGACCATGATCTTCACCGTGCGCCAGCTGATCGCGTACGTGAGCTTCCTCTACACGCTGAAGCCCGGCGACATCATCACCACCGGGACCCCACCCGGTGTCGGCATGGGCATGAAGCCCAATCCCCAGTTCCTGAAGGCCGGCGACGTGATGCGGGTCGGGATCGACGGGCTCGGGGAGCAGCGGCAGGAGGTTGCAGGCGGTTGATCGCGTAAGGGGCCAGCGCCTTGCGTGGTGCCGGCCCCGTCGTGCATCAAACCGTACTGTCCGTCGCTGCCGTTCGTGGCAGCGACACCTTCCGAGGTAAAGCGCCAAAGCGCTTACCTCGCCATCGGCATACCAGCACCCCGACCGATCGCCGCAGGCGTTCCGTCGGCGTTCAGTTGATCTTCATGCCGAACGACACCCCGATCCAGTTCTTGCCGCTGTTCGGCACGGTGTCCGACTTCGAGAAGTAGTCGCGTCCGATCATGAGGCCCACGTTGAACGAGTTCTTGAACTCGATCAACAGGGCCAGCGCCATGGACAGCCCCGTCTTCGTGGAGTCGGTTTCGTTGCCGTTGGCGTTCTTCTCCTTGATCACCGCGCTGGTCGCACCGATGCCGAAGCCGAGGATCGTGGCCGAACCCTGGCGATCGAAGACCCGGTAACCGAGATACGGACCCACCGTGGCGCCCGCGTTGAACGTCTGCGAATCGCGGTAGTACTTGAACGGGGCCACGAGCACACCATAGGTCCAGCCCAGGCGGTAGCGGTCGCGTTCATTGAGCATCTCGACCGGAATGTCGTATGGACCTTCAGGATCGATCCGAGCTCCAATTGCATCCTCCGACCGCGGTTCACATGATTTCTTTCCTTCATCCCATCTCCAGCCACGCCCTTCGCATTGCGCTTTGTCCTTGAGTGCACGCGGAGGGAGTTCGCAGCCCCAAGGGGGAACCAGCGCCCACAATCCACCTTGGCTCTTGAAGGTGCCTCGCGCGTAGCGTCGCTTGTTGGTGCCCTCGCCCTCTTCGACCTCGGTGGTTACCCGGAAGCAGGTTCCTTTCGGTGCTGTCAGGCCGACGGCACCGGCAGACCGACGCGCTGGATCGGTATCGCGAATATCGTCGACGCGCGTGTTGAACCGGAACCAGTCACCTGCCAACGGGACGTTGGCGGCCTCGGTAGTAACTTTCTTCTCGCCCTCGACGGCGCTCGCCGAAATTGAGGCGTCGACCACCTTTGCTTCGCTGAGGCTCGCCTCGGTCAATTCCACATCCGCGTATACGCCCGCCTGCGCTGATTCCTTGCCATCGCCTCCCTTGACCTTAACGTCCGTGAGGATCGACTTCTTAATCGCTGCGCCAGTCAGCGCAGTGTCGACGAGATTCTTTCCATCGACCTTCCACGCGGACGCCTTGCCGCTAGTCAGCATGCCGCCGACCAGGCGACCGGAGATCGTGCTGCCCTTCGCGATCTCCTGTTTTCCGTCGGCCGACTTTATCGGATCGGTACCCCCGACTTTGGCGGAGACGATCGTCGCCGTGGGGACGGTTCCACCGGTCAACTCGAGTGTCTTCGCAACCTCCGCGGCAAGGGCAACATTCCCGCCCGCGAAGAAAACGCAGAACAGCGCAGCGCGCACTTTCATGGCAGTAGCTCCCGAAACGTAGTCTCGTTCACACGCAGATCGCGTGGATCGACCGCTCGCCACGATAGGAGAAGCGAACTTACGGGGCCGTTACCAATTCGAGTTTCAGCGCGGGCTCGCGGTATGCGGCAGACGAGTCATCACCACATCCCGACCGACGCACTCCGGCACCGGACGCAGCCACCCGGGGCTGCGCCCAGACATCACCACCGGTACGAAATGCTCAGCGCACCGAAGCGAGTTCCCTCGCCCTGCCCGACGAACTCCTCGGTCCGGAACACGTGTGTGTAGACCACGCGCCAGCGTGACCAGGCAAGGACGAACCCGAGATTCACGTCCGCGACGAGCCGTCGCGGATCGACGCTGGGACTGTCCGTGAAGCTGTTGCCCTCGAGGAAGATGTTGCGCGCCACGGCCCGGCCGGGCGACGCCGGCAAACGCATACCAGTGGAATCCGGTCTCCGGTTTGAAATAGAACCCGCCCGGCATGCTCGGCTGCACGCGCGGCAATCCGTAGTCCAATGGAAGATTGCGACCGAAGCGCGCCGTGACGCCCACCGCCGCATACGTCGACACGTTGCCGATCATGCCGCCCGCGTACGGTGAAAGGTCGAACTCGTAGCCATCGGTGCGTGCGTCGAACGCCTGTCGCCAAGTCCTGAAGTAGCCCGCATTGATGCCGGGTTCGTTCTTCAGCTGATGATCCCAGCCCTTCGGCACTTCGCCGCCGATCAGGTGATGCACGGTTCGCTGTACGGCGCCGGCCTGCGCGTCGGCACCCACGATGCCGATCGTGAGCTGGAACTGGTCCAGCACTTCCCCTTTCTCGGCCGTGACACCGAGCGAGTAGTAGAGCCAGCCCGCGTAGGGGCGGTCATTTGGAGCCGGCGGCTTGGCGGCCGTGTCGCGCGGTGTGTAGATCTCCTGCCCGAGCGCATGCTCCACGCGCATGTCCGCATCGGCATCGATCGTGGGCATCAGGCTCGCTGTCTGGCGCAGCCAACCCCAGACGTCGTTCTTCGGTGACAGATAGGCGGGCCTGATCCCGTTCGAGTAGTAATCGTCTGCGTGCGCGAACAGGTCGTTCTCGAACGCGAGTCTGAGGAAGCGGTCGCCGCCGGCCTCGGCGGCGTACGACGGCCTTGAACAGCACAGGAACAGACCAGCACCGATCAGGGTGCGGCGTCGCCACGCCATCGGTGCATCAGGGCGGATTTCAAGTCGAGGGCCTGTGGTCGGTGTGTCCCGATGCGCGATCGGGCACCCGGCGGCGGAGATGGGAGGTTCGCCCGAGCGCCGACCGCATGCACCCTCGAGGGTCAGAGGGATAATGCGCGCAATAATAGCGGCCGACGATCCACCGGCAAAGCGTTCGTGAGCCGCAGCTGCCATCGACCTTCCCGCGAGAGACCTTCTCATGCGCATCGGTATTCCGAAAGAGATCAAGAACCACGAGTACCGCGTCGCCGTGACGCCGGCCGGTGCCGCGACGTTGGTCGAGCGGGGCCACGAGGTGGTCGTGCAGACGCAGGCCGGCGCACGCATCGGGTTCGCGGACGAGGCCTACCGCGCGGTCGGCGCCAGCATCGCGACCACCGCCGCGCAAGCGTGGGCTTGCGATCTCGTGGTGAAGGTGAAGGAACCGCAACCGGCGGAGCTCGGCTTCTTCCGCGAGGACCTCGTGCTGTTCGCGTACCTGCACCTCATCACCTGCCCCGACGTCACCGAGGGCCTGCTTGCGACGCGGGCGACCGGCATCGCGTTCGAGACCGTCACCGATGCTCGCGGTGCCCTGCCGCTGCTCGTCCCCATGTCGGAAGTCGCAGGCCGCCTCTCGATCCAGATGGGGGCCTGGGCGCTCATGCTGCCTCAAGGCGGCAGCGGCGTGCTGCTGTCGGGCGTACCCGGTGTGCCGCCTGGCAAGGTCGTCATCCTGGGGGGCGGAACCGTGGGCACGCATGCAGCCTGGGCCGCCGTCGGCACCGGTGCCGATGTCACGCTCTTCGACGTGAGCCTGCCGCGTCTGCGGCAACTCGAGGAGATCTTCGGACCGCGATTGAAGACGTGCTACGCTGAACCGGTGGCGATCGCGCACCACGTCAAGGATGCCGACCTCGTCGTGGGCGCCGTGCTGGTGCCGGGCAAGCAGTCACCGAAGCTGCTGACGCGCGCCATGCTGCGGACCATGCGTCCCGGCTCGGTGTTCGTGGATGTCGGCATCGACCAGGGCGGCTGCGCGGAGACCTCACGCCCGACGTCCCATGCGGATCCGATCTACGTCGAGGAAGGCGTGCTGCACTACTGTGTGCCGAACATGCCCGGCGCCGTCGCCCGGACCTCCACCTTGGCCCTGGCCCAGGCCACGCTGCCCTACATCGTCCAGCTCGCCGGACTCGGCTGGCGCGCAGCACTGCGCCACGACGCCGGCTTGCGCAACGGGCTGCAGGCCGCCCGCGGCGACATCACTTATCGCGCCCTGGCGGAGGATCTCGACCGACGCCACGTGCCAGCCGAAACCGTTCTCGCCGCTTGAGGCAGGCGTGCTTCAGACGTCGTAGCCCTTCTCCTTCATGCACATGAGGTAGAGGTGCCGGTTGGGCGTCATCCCGTGCCCGATCGTGCTCGCCGCCATCATCCGCTGGTGGCACGTGAGATGTGCTGCGCGGTAGTTCTCGTCGGCCGACCGTGCGGTCGGCGCATCGCCGCCACCGGCGCACGCGCCGACCAGAAGCAGCACCAGCATCGCAGCAATCCCGTTCATGGAGCACTCCGTCCGGAAGCGTGGGTTTCGACTACCCGATCGCGCGGCAGTTCATGGCGCGCACACCGTTACACCCACGTCCAGCAAGGCCGCCTTCAGGGTGCGCGCCATGGCCGCAGCACCCGGCGTGTCGCCATGCACGCAGATCGTCTCGGCCCGCAGCGCCACGATCGCCCCGTCGATGCTGCGCACCGTCGCAGCCCTGACCATGTCGAGGGCGCGAGCCACGGCGAGGTCTTCGTCCTCGATCACCGCGCCGGGCTGCGAACGCGGCACGAGCGTACCGTCGTTGCGATACGCCCGATCGGCGAACACCTCGTTCGCGACCCGCAGGCCGGCAGCTTCGCCCGCGGCCACGAGCTCGCTGCCTGCGAGGCCCACCAGCAGCAGGCCGGCATCGAACTCGCGCACCGCAGCCGCAATGGCCCGGGCGAGCTCCGGGTCGCGCGCTGCCATGTTGTAGAGCGCACCGTGCGCCTTCACGTGTTTCAGTGCGGCACCGGCCTTGCCGGCGATTTCAGCCAACGTCTCGACCTGCCGCAACACCAGCGCACGCACCTCTGCCGGCGCAAGGTGCATGTCGCGGCGGCCAAAGCCCTCGCGATCGTCGAACGACGGATGCGCGCCGACGGCGACGTCGCGCGCCATGCACAGTTCGACAGTCCTGGCCATGGAGTACGCATCGCCGGCATGCAGGCCGCACGCGATGTTCGCGGAGGTGACGATGTCGAGCAGCGCCGCGTCGTCACCCATGCCTTCGCCGACATCGGCGTTCAGATCCACGTGCGCGTTCATCGCAACCGCACGGCCAGCGCTTGGCGCACCAGTTCCAGCTGCTGCTCGCGCGCGATCGCGGCCGCGTAGCTTTCCTCCTGGGTCGCGAGCTTGAAGCGCAAGGTCTCGCCGGGCGCCAGTTGCGCCACCACCGGTAGATCGACGCCGATCACCACCGCGATCACCGGATAGCCCCCGGTGGTCTGATGATCGGCCATGAGGATGATGGGCTGTCCGCCCGGCGGCACCTGCACCGCGCCGGTCACCATGCCTTCCGACAGCACGTCATGGCTGCGCCGCGCATCCAGCGCGGGACCCGACAGCCGATAGCCCATGCGATCCGAGTCATTGCCCACCCGGTACTCCCCCGCCACGAGCTGTTCCCGCATCGCCACCGGGAAGTTGTGCCAATGCCGCCCGGGCAGGATGCGCAACGGCTGCGGCGTCACGCGATAGGGCATCTTGTGACGGCTCACCGACCAGTTCGGAAAGGCGAACCGGTTCTGTTTATGGGCGAGCAGACCGACCCAACGGGCGGTGTGCGCTTCCTCGGGTGAGCGCAGCGGCAGGATGTCGCCCTTGCGCAAGGCGCGGCCGTTGAAGCCGCCATAGGCGCCGCGCACAGCCGTCGATCGGCTGCCCATCACGGCGGGGACGTCGAATCCGGCCGCGACCGCCAGGTAGGCACGACAACCGATCTGGGGTCGGCCGAACAGCACGCGCACACCCGCGCGCACACGCACCGGTCGCCACATCGGCAGCGGCTCGCCGTCGATCATGGGTGCCATGTTCGCACCGCACACCGCGATGACGGCGTCCTCCTGGAAATGCAGCCGCGGTCCGCTGAGAGTGATCTCGAGCGTCGCTTCGTCCTCGGCGTTGCCGACGAGCAGATTCGCCATCCGGTGCGAGGTCTCGTCCATCGCGCCGTTGACGGGAACACCGAGGTGCTGCAGTCCGGTACGGCCGAGATCCTGGAGGGTGGTCAGCAGGCCGGGATGTTCGATCTGGATGCCCATCGGATTGCGTGTCCGGATCAGCGGCGCTCAGCGCTTGTCGCGCAACAACTGGAAATCGCGCGCCCCGATGGCGACGAAGCGCACGCGGTCGCCAGGCTCGATGACGGCGTGCGCCTGCTCGTCGAACTGGAACAGCGTGATCGGTGTGCGCCCGATCAGGTTCCAGCCGCCCGGGGTCTCGAACGGGTAGACGCCGGTCTGGTCGCCGCCGATGCCGACACTGCCCGCCGGCACCCGCTTGCGTGGCGACTCCAGCCGTGGCGTCACGAGCCGCCGGTCGAGGCCGCCCAGATAGGCGAACCCCGGCAGGAAGCCGAGGGTGTAGACGTGATAGTCGGGCGCGGCGTGGGCCTCGATCACGGCCTCCTCGGAAAGACCGCTGTGCAGCGCAACGAGGCGCAGGTCTTCGCCGAATTCGCCGCCGTAGCAGACCGGGATCTCGATGCTGCGCGACTTGCGCTTCGGCAGGTCCGGCGCCTTGGTGAGCGCATGCTGGAGAGCGGTGCGCATCGCCTCGACCGGGTCGGCGGTGCGATAGTGGGCCGCCACCTGGAGCGGATCGAAATGCACGGTGAGCGCAGCAAAAGCCGGCGCGACATCGGTCATGCCCGGCAGGCGGTGGGCCAGCAGATGCTCCGCCGCGGCGCGCACCCGCGCGTTCACGCCGGCATTGAGGCTGCGGCCGAACTCGGCCACCAACGCGCGATCGCCCATGGCATACAACTGTGGGGTGTTCGGTGCGGCTTCGGCCATTACGCGAGTTTGCTCACGATCTTGGCGTAATAGTGCGGCTCCACGACGAGGCCCCGCTGGCGGCCTGGGCGCGATTCCGCCAGAGCGAGCGAAAGTGCCTGCAGCCTGCGCAGCGCGCGCTCCTTCGCCGCGCCGTCGGCAGCCCGATCCACTTCGGCGGCCGCATCACGCAGCCGCCGCAACGCTTCCACTTCGGGCGGAACGAAGCCTGCGTTCTTGAGCACGCGCCAAGCCACCCGCAGATCATCGGGCACCAAGGGATCCTCGTCCAGATCCATCGGCCGCCCTGCGCCCGGCAGGCGATCGAACTCGCCGCGCGCCTGCGCTTCCAGGATCCGCTGCTCGATCAACGATTCGAACATGGTGCGCGAGAGGAGCGTCGGATCGCTTTGCTATTCCGCGTAGCCCGGATCGATCCGGTCGAGCTTGCGCAGGAGGCCGGGCCAGACCAGTTGGCCGCCGAGGCCGCGCGTGGCGGTGCGCCCGACCTTGGCAGCACCGTCCACGATCGGCTGCGGCACCGGGATCAGTTCCGCACCGTTGCCCTGGGCGGCGATCTGGATCTCGCAGGCGCGCTGCAGTACGTACATGGCCAGGAACGCATCGGGAATCGTCGGCCCCACGGTCAGCAGACCATGGTTACGCAGGATGAGATAGGTACTTTCGCCAAGATCGCGGACGAGCCGCGGCTTCTCGTCATCCTCGAGTGCGACGCCTTCGTAGTCGTGGTACCCGATCGACGACAACGGAAAGATCGATTGCTGCGAGATCGGCAGCAGTCCCTGCTTCTGCGCCGATACGGCGATGCCGGCCGCGGTGTGCGTGTGCAGGACGCATTGCGCGTCCTCGCGCGCTGCGTGGATCGCGCTGTGGATGACGAAGCCGGCCGGATTGACGGCGAACGGTGTTTCCATCACCGCGTTGCCGGCGAGGTCGATTTTGACCAGGCTCGAGGCAGTGATCTCCTCGAACAGCGCGCCAAAGGGATTGATGAGGAAATGATGCTCCGGTCCGGGAATGCGCGCGGAGATGTGCGTGAACACCAGGTCATCCCAGCGATTGAGCGCGATCAGCCGGTAGGCTGCAGCCAGATCGACGCGCAGCCGCCATTCTTCTGCGCTCACGCGCGAACGCACGTCGAGCGCCCTCGCTTCTGCCATCAGGCTCATGCCGCTGTCCTCCGGGGGATTCCGACGGGAATGATACCGCCGGCCTCCGGGTGCGGGGCCTATACTCGACGTTCCCGAAGAACGGAGGACATCATGAGGAGAACCACGCTACGCACCGCGGCGCTGTCGGCCGCTTTCGCCCTGGCCCTGCCGGCGTTCGCCGCTCCGCTGCCAAAGGCTACGCCGGAAGAGGTCGGGATGTCGTCCGCCCGCCTCGAGAAGATCACCGCCACGGTGAAGCAGTGGGTGGACAAGAAGGAGATTCCGGGTGCGGTCACCCTGATCGCACGCAAGGGCAAGCTCGTGTACGCGAACACCCAGGGCATGCGCGACGCGGCCAAGGGCGAAGCGCTGGCCGAGGACTCCATCTTCCGCCTCTACTCCATGACGAAGCCCATCGTCAGCATCGCGGCGATGTCGCTGGTGGAAGACGGCGCGCTGGCGCTGAACGACCCCATCGCCAAGTACCTGCCCGAGTTCAAGGACATGAAGGTTGCCACCGAGACCTACGATCCGGTCTCGGGTGTGCAGATCTATACGACGGCACCGGCCAAGAAGCCGATCACCGTGCAGGACCTCCTGCGGCACACCGGCGGCTTCACGTACGGCCCGCCCCTGTCCACGCGCACGCAGGTGCAGAAGCTCTATCAGGAAGCCGGCATCTGGTCGCAGAAATGGGTACTGGCGGACTTCACCAAGGCGCTCGCCAAGATTCCGCTGGTCGCGGAACCTGGCACGCTGTGGGAGTACGGGCACAACACCGATGTCCTCGGTCGCGTGGTCGAAGTGGCCGCGGGCAAAACCCTCGACGTCGTGCTGAACGAACGCATCTTCCAGCCGCTCGGCATGACCGATACGACGTTCTCGCTGCCGGCGGCCAAGGTGGGTCGGCTCGCACAGCCGCAGCCCGATCCGTACACGAACCAGACGCCCGAACTCATCGACTTCACCCAACCGCAGATCTTCTTCGCCGGCGGTCACGGACTGGTGGGCACGGCTGGTGACTACCTGCAGTTCGCGCAAACGTTGCTCGACGGCGGCACGCACGACGGCAAACACATCATCGGTCCGCGCACCCTGGCCTATGCGACTTCCGATCATGTGAATCCTGCAATCAACAAGGGCACGTTCCTGCCGGGTCCTGGTTACGGTTTCGGCCTCGGCTTCGCCGTGCGCCTGGATCGCGGGATGTCCGCCTGGCCCGGTTCACCCGGTGACTACTACTGGGGCGGATACGCCGGTACCGCATTCTGGATCGATCCGAAGGAGCAGCTCGTGGTGGTGTTCATGACGACCGAGCCGACCCGCCGGCTGCACTACCGCATCACGCTGCGCGATCTCATCTACGGGGCCATCGTCGAGTGATCCGGCTCCTCGCCCTGCTGGCGCTGATCCCGGCGCTCGCGTGGGCGGGCGTCGAGGACAGCGACGAGGCCGTGCTGCTCGTCGCCCACCCGCGCTTGGACGACCCGAATTTCTCCGAGACCGTGGTGCTGGTCACGTTTCCGCAGGACAGCGGGCCCATGGGCGTCGTGCTGAACCGCCCCATCGGCGCCACGCTGGGCGAGTTGTTCGATCAGGATCCGGCGGTGCGCGAACGCCAGGACATGGTCCACGCCGGAGGACCGGTCCAGCCGGATGGCCTGCTGTTCATCTTCCGCTCGGCCGAGCATCCGGTGAAGGCGTTGCCGGTCGTCGACGACATCTACCTGTCGGCCGACGGCAAGCTGTTCGACGTGCTGGTGAAGAAGACCGAGGAAGCCCCGAGCCAGCGGTTCTACGCGGGCTACGCCGGCTGGGCCGAAGGCCAGCTCGACGCCGAAGTGGCGCGCGGCGACTGGTACGTGCTGCCGATGGACGTGGACGTTCTGTACGGCATGTCGGAAGAATCCATGTGGGAAACCCTGTTCGTGCGCGCGACGTCGAAATTCGCGGCAGCCGCGCGTTCGGGCAACTCCCGGTAGATGGCGATACCGCGACCCGCACGAATCGGACTCCTGTGCGGTGCGGCGTTGGTCGCGAGCGCGCCTGCCTGGAACGTCGGCGCGGGAAGCGATGCAACCGACCATGAGAGCGTGGGCCGTGGCGAAGCGCTGTTCGAACAGCGCTGGTACGTTGCTCCGTCCGGCTTCGGGCCCTGGGGGCGCGGGCCCACGTCGAACGCAGAGGCGTGTGCGGACTGCCATGCCGGTTACGGTCGCGGCGCGCCGCCCGAGGTTGCGGACGAGCCGATGACGGCGATGGTGCTCCGCTTGTCCGCAGGAGAACCCTTCGATGGCGGAGCGCCGCAACCCCACCCTGCCTACGGCCTGCAACTGCAGACCCAGGGCACACTCGGCGTCGTCCCGGCCGAGGGCGCCGCGACGATCGACTGGATCGAGACGCCCGTGACGCTGGACGACGGCACGGTCATCGCACTGCGTCGGCCGCATATCCGCATGCAGGCGCTGGCCTTCGGCGAGTTGGGCCCGGGCGCAGCCGTATCCGCCCGGATTCCACCCCCGCTTTCCGGCCTCGGTCGCCTGGAATCGATACCGGATGCGGCGCTGGAGGCTCTGGCCGTGCGCGACGCGGGCGACGGCATCCGCGGCAAGGTCAATCGCCTGCCCGACGGCACGGTCGGGCGCTTCGGACACAAGGCGACCGTGGCATCGCTGCGCCAGCAGACCACGCTCGCATTGCACGAGGATCTCGGCCTCACCTCGACAGCGTTGCCGATGCAGAACTGCCCTTCGCCACAGTCAGCCTGTGCACGACAGCCTCACCCATCCCTACCCGAAGTGGGCGACGATCAGATCGACGACTTGGTCGCACTGCTGCGAACCCTGGCCGCTCCCCGGCGACATGCCGCCGACGAAGCAGCGACCCGACGCGGTGAGATGCTCTTCGCCAGTCTGAATTGCAGCGGCTGCCACGTCCCGCGCATCTCGCCGGCATCCCCTGGCGCCTATACCGACCTGCTGCTGCACGACCTCGGCGCCGGGCTCGCCGATGGCCGACCGGAGTTCGCGGCCGGCCCTCGCGACTGGCGGACGGCGCCCTTGTGGGGTGCGGGCACTGCTGCAGCATCAGGTGCGCGACTTCTGCATGACGGTCGCGCGCGCACACTCGAAGAGGCGATACTGTGGCACGGCGGCGAAGCCGAAGCAGCGCGGCAGCGGTACGCTCGCTTGCCTCGGTCGAACCGCACAGCCCTGATCCGATTCCTTTCGACGCTTTAAGTGAGGTATTCGATATCGCGATGGGCTGGCGGCCGGCGCGGCCGGGGTGCGCGGGCCCTCTCACAACAAGGACTGTCCACGATCGCGCTCAACGCGTTCATTGCTGCGCTGGCGCTGCTGATCTGCGCCGTAGCCAACGCGCAGCAGACGCGCGACTTCACGCAGACCAACTCCGGACGGGTCATCGACTGGTACTACGCATCGACCTTCGGGACCGGCGTCTACAACATCGGCGACCGGACCGTGTTCGTGGCGCGTCTGCCCTTCGGGCTCAGGCTGCGCGACAGCGACGAGGAACACTGGGGCGTTCGCCTGAAGTTCCCGGTCTCCGTCGGGGTGTATCGGATCCCGAACCAGTTCGATGACATCCTGGAGCGGACGAATTTCGCGGCGGCCTCGGTGCTCCCCGGGGTGGAGTTCGAACGACAGCTCACCTCGCGATGGACGATCCGGCCCACTGCTTCGTTCGGTTATGGACGCGATTTCGGCAGTTCGGTCAGTTCGCGCATCTGGGAAGTGGGTGTGCGCAGTCTGTACACCGTACCGCTGCGCGACCTCGACTTCGTCCTGGGCAACGCGTTGATCTATGCCGGCAGCAACGCGACCACCGGAACCACCCAGAACCTCGGCATCTTCTCGACTGGACTCAACTTCATCATTCCCACCGGCAAGGAACTGATGGGGCGTCCCACGAACGTGGGCGTTCATTTCATCTACTACGCCTACTTCAACCGGCTCGACTTCTTTCTCGACGCGCACGATCGGCGCGAAGTGGACCAGCAGTACGAGATCGCGATGACGCTCGGTTCATCGAAGCCCTTCGACATCCTGGGCTTCACCGTCGACCGGATCGGTGTGGGTTTCCGGGTCGGACAGGACTTCTTCGCGATCCGGCTGCTCACCGGCTTCCTGTACTGAATCCGCGCTCGCGCCAACCGGCCGATCCGCTCCAAGAGAACCACTCCGGCAGGGGCCGCCGGACCACCCTGGGCTATTGACTTGTCATACCCGAAGCTCATACTGAAACTTACGAACTGATAACTTTAGGCTAGCCCCCCCGGTGCGGCTGACCGTCACGAAAGTTTATCCACGATCAATGAATTAGGGTGACTGTGATGGAACGGCTCTTAAGATCCTGCGGCGTTGGTCTAATCCTAGGGTTCGCTTTGGCGAGCGGTTCGGCGAAGGCGCAGTCCTACAACTTCGGCAACATCATGCCGGCGGACATACCGGGTGAACTCGTGGTCGTGACCACGGATTTCAGTGTCGATACGATCTTCAACGGCGGCGTGCCTTTCGAGGGGCACTACTCGTTCGACCTGGTGGACCCCGGCACACCCGGTGTGACTGTCAGTGTCCTGTTCGAGGTCGAGAACGCCTCCGATGCCCAGGCTGTCGTCCCTCTCACGGTCAAGTTCTACAGGCACGAAGGAAGCGGTGACACCCTGCTGGCGCTGGGGATCGACGGGACCGTGACCTTCACACACCTGCTGGCCACCAGCCCGACGGCAGAAGGACAGTATCTGCTGACGATCGCCGGGACGGCCCCGGCCGAACTCACGGCAGGGTACTTCGGCAAGTTGACTGTCATGGCTGTCCCCGAGCCGTCGACGACAGCGTTGCTCCTCGCCGGCCTCGGCCTGCTTGGGTCGGCCTTCCGATCGGTGCGCCGGCCCCAGGGATTGGCGCTGCGGCACCGCTGAGCTACCGCAGCGCAACATCCGCACAGGTTGCCACGTTCTCGACCCGGACGTAGCATCCCCGCACAACAAGAAGTCGTGGAATCGAAGAGTGACTCACGCATCCGTGGAGGAGGTCACCATGTGCTTCGAGTTCGAATGGCTGTACTGGGCGCAACTCGCGCAGGAGCGGGAGCGCGAAGAGAGCGAGAAGGCCAAGCAGGCGGGTGAGTCGGTGCCGCAACCGGCTCCGGCCCCGCAGCGGCAGGACCGACCGGTCCCTGCCCACGCCTGACCCTTGCCTCGACCGCGTCGCGAAAAGCCCCGCCCCTGCGGGGCTTTTCGTTGGCGTGATCAGCGCGAAACCCGGGCCGGGGTGCCGCCCGCATTGCAGAGGAAGGCAGGATTCATGAAGTCGCAGTCCCGCAGCAGCAACACCCTCGCCTGGCTGATCCCGCTCGCCTTGCTGCTCGGCGCGGGGAATGCCGAAGCGCAGCGCTACACGACCGCGGACATCGTCTATGTCCCGGCTCCCATGTACGGCTACGTCTACCCGAGCCCCTACTCGGCGCCCTGCTATCCCTACTGCACCGCCGTGGTCGTCCGCAATCGGACCCTCGAGCGGCGCCAGCAGCGGTCGGACGCACTTCGTGCCGGAACACCGCCGGCCGCAGAATCCTTCGGCCCCCTCGCTGCCGCCAAGCCGGCCGGGCGCCCACAAGCCTCGGACGAAGAGCTGCTGCCTGCCTACCGCTCCGCGGGCAAGGTACGGCCCGAGTACGACGACAGCGGCAAGTACACCGGGGCCTACGCCGAACTGGAGATCAGCACCGGGCCCGCCGCGGAAGCCAGTCCCGGCGCCACCAGCGCGGCACCTCCGGCGCCGCAGGTGCCGCAGCCCAAGCGTCGAGCCCAGCCGATGCTCCCGTGCCCCAAGGCCGCGCGGGAGTGCTGAGTGCGGGTGCCGGCACCGACATCGCGTGAAGCTCATCACCTGGAACATCCAGTGGTGCCGCGGCACCGACGGCCGGGTCGATCCTGAACGGGTCGCGCGGGGCGCGATAGCCCTGGGCGATTTCGATGTGCTGTGTCTGCAGGAGGTCGCCATCGGCTTCCGCGGCCTGGGCGGCAGCAGCGGCGAAGATCAGATGGCTGCATTGTCTGCCGCGCTCGAGGGCTGGCGCGGCTACTACGCCGCCGCGACGGATCTCGACGACGGCGACGGCGGGCGCAGGCAGTTCGGCAACGCGATCTTCACGCGTCTGCCGGTGCCGCAGGTGTTCCGCCACGCGCTGCCGTGGCCCGCGGACCCGTCCGCGCCCAGCATGGCGCGAGTCGCACTGGAACTCGTGGTGCAGGCATCCTTCGGACCGGTCCGCGTGGTGTCCACTCATCTCGAGTACTACTCCACCACCGTGCGCGCCGCGCAGATCGAAGCGTTGCGACGCCTGCATCAGGAGGCCTGCGCGCATGCGCGCGCTCCACGCCCTTCGGGCGACCCGGGTGAGCCGTTCGATGCCGTGCCGCGCCCGCGTTCGGCCCTGATCTGCGGCGACTTCAATTGCACGCCGGACGGCCCCGAGTACGCGCGCATGACCGCGCCCTTCGGCGGCGATCCGCCGCCCTTCGTGGACGCCTGGGAGGTGTTGCATCCGGACACGCCGCATCCGCCCACGGTCGGCGTCCACATGGACAACCTGCCGCGCGGCACCTTCGACTTCGTGTTCCTGACCGACGATCTGGTGCCGCGCCTGCGCAGCATCGCGATCGACGCCGACGCGCAGGCATCGGATCATCAGCCGATCCTGGTGGAACTCAATCCATAGGCTACATTGCCGGCGGCCTACACGAGCGGCAGCCCCTTGGGCGTGGCGAGATCAAGCGCGAGATGTGACAGGTAACCGACGCCTAGCGCGATCCCAAGGATTCGAAGGAACTCGCCCCAGGCATCTGTCGGTTGCCATTGGTAAAGCTTGTAGGTCGCGATGCCAACAGTAACCGCTACGACAGCACTATGGCAGAAGCGCCTGTGATTGGGGGAAGTCGCAGGCTCGAGGAGATCCGGCAACTTGCCGCCGACGACGCCGATCAATCCGCCCGCCAACGGCAAGGCAGGCTGCTTGGTGCCTTTCCGCTCTTCAATAGCAAGGACCGTCGCGCTCGCGGCAAAGCCAGCCACTGTATGCAAGGTCGCATTCGCCATGTCTACTTCTCCTTCCTGACACCCTTGAACGGGGCACTGTCAGCCTTCTGGTCCATGAAACGCCCCGTCGCGGTGTCCCGCTTCGTCCAGTTCTCGGTCTTCGGGTTGAAGACCTGCGATCGATCCCGGACGGCACCGATGCGGTGTCCATCGCCGGGGGGAGGGTTCTTTGCCATGGTTGGCTCCTTTGCTCTTGGTTGGGCTGCGCGAATCGCAGCGATGCGTGGAGGTTTACAAGAATCACAATGAATGTCAATATTTGTAAACCATGGAGGGAGCGACCATGCTAGGAAACCGCATCAAGCAGGCGCGTACGGCCGCAGGCCTGACGACTCGCGCGCTCGCAGAACGGGCGGGGGTCAGCGCCATGGCCATCTCCAAGTACGAAACGGGGAAATCCACCCCGTCTTCGGGCGTGCTGCTCAAACTTGCCGCCGCTTTGGGCGTTCGTACCGAGTTCTTCTTCCGCGAAGCCCAAGTCGAACTGGAGGCGGTCGAGTACCGGAAGCATGCGACTCTCGGCAAACGACTCCAGGAGCAGATACAGGCGGAAGTCGTCGAGCAGATCGAACGGTGGCAGGAGCTGGAGGGCTATCTCGTCTCCGCCCCGATCGTGCCTTTCGAGCCGCCGCCGGACCTGCCGAAGCGCATCACGCACCTCGACATGATCGAGGATGTCGCCTTGACTGTCCGGGATGCTTGGGACCTGGGGGTGAATCCGATCCCCGACCTCACCGACACGCTAGAAGAGCGCGGCATCAAGGTTCTGCAGGCCGAAGCCCTGCACGATCACAAGTTCGATGGCTTGGCGGCACTCGTCGGCGCGGTCCCCGTCATCGTCGTCGGCAAGGACTGGCCCGGTGACCGCCAGCGCTTCACGCTGGCGCACGAGGTGGGTCACCTCATGCTCGATGGTCGCCTGTCCGACGATATCGACAAGGAGAAGGCCGCCCACCGATTCGCCGGCGCGTTCCTGGTTCCGGCAAGCGAGGTCCGCAAGGAACTCGGTGAGCACCGGACCTGGCTGGAACCGGGCGAACTCCATGTGCTCAAGCACACCTACGGCTTGAGCATGAACGCGTGGCTGTACCGCGCGCGCGATGCCGGCGTCCTCTCCGACGCCGGCTGTCAGGAGATGTTCCGATACTTCTCGGCTCAGGGCTGGCGCAAGACAGAGCCCGGCGAGCAATACCCGCGGGAGAAACCCAAACTCTTCGAGCAGCTCGTGTTTCGCGCCCTGGCCGAGGACCTCGTGACCGAAGGCAAAGCCGCCGAGCTGATGCGTCTGCCGCTCACCCAGTTCCGCGCCAAACGCGCGCTCACCGATGACGCGCCTCCTGATCAGTGATGCCAACATCCTGATCGACATGGAGTGCGCCGGCCTGCTCGAGCGCATGTTCGACTTGCCGGCGAGATTCGCGGTCCTCGACGTGTTGCTGGTCGAGGAACTCGGGCCAGACTATGGTCACTTGTCGGATCTCGGCCTTCAAGTGCTGGAACTGCTGTCCGCCGGCATCGAAGACGCCGAAGACCTGATTCGGCGGCACAAGGGGTCGAAGGTCAGCCGCATGGACATGCTCACCCTGGCGTTGGCCCGCCAGGAACAGGCGCCCCTCCTGACCGGCGACGCCGCGCTGCGCACCATCGGCGAGACTGAAATCGTCGAAGTCCATGGCACGCTCTGGCTCATGGAAGGCTTTCGCGACTCGGGCTTGCTGGATTCCGCTGCGGCGGCGGACGCGTATGGGCGGATGCGAACCGCAGGCCGTCGCCTGCCGTGGAAAGAGGTGGAGGCACAGTTGAACACCTGGGGCTGACCGGCCCGGTCGGGAACTGCCCCCCTTCCGGCAGCCGCCCGCTCCCGCCACAATGCCGGGCGGCGTGACAACCGAACAACAACGGGAGTGGGGATGCCCCGCAGCGAGGAAGAGATCCTGTTGGGCCTGGTGCCCCAGGACGGCAGCGCGATCGGCAATCTGAGCCTGCATCGGGCATTCAGCGATGCGCTCGGCAGGAACGTCAGCGACAAAGCCTACGAGAAGCTGCGTGACGCCCTGGTCACGAAGGGCCTGATCGCCAAGGGCGCCGGTCGCGGCGGTTCGGTACGACGCGTCAATTTCGGCGCCACGAGTGCGGTGCACGCGGCCAAGGACTTCGACCTCGAATCGCCCTGGGTGCCGGAGACTGCCGCTGAGAAGCAGCGTGCCCCCTCCAAAGCGGGATCAGCCAAGACACCGCGCGGCACAGCGTCGGGCGCCCCTCAGGTGCTGAGCTACCGGCACCTCGACAAGCGGGTCAACAATCCCGAAGTCGGTATGGTCACGCCCGACACCGACCCCGACCAGGGCAAGACGACCTGGGCCTATGACCCGCACCTCGACCCGGCGCTCCAGTTCGACGTCGGGCGCGCGCAGATCGAGAAGATCATCGACGACGCCCTCGCGAGCGGCGACGACGCCACGATGCGCTCGGCGCTGGAAACGTTGCGGCGCATGCAGTCGCCCTATCTCACCTGGACCGGCAAGGCCGAACGCACCAGCTTCGATGTCGACCTCGTGTCACTGCACGTCCACGAACGCATCGACCCCGCCAGCATCCTCTCCGCAGTCCGTAAAGGCCTGCCCTCCCCTCTCCCTCCGGGAGAGGGGTCGGGGGTGAGGGAAAAACCCTCGAAAGCCTCCCGCCCTGCCTACGTCCAACCCGACCTCTTCGCCGCCCCCTTCGAGAACCTGCCGCTGCGCGACGCGATCGACTTCTACCGCCACGAGAAAGGCTGGTCGAACCGCCTCGTCGCCGGCGATTCGCTGCTCGTCATGAACTCGCTGCTGCAGAAGGAAGGCATGGCCGGTCAGGTGCAGATGATCTACATCGATCCGCCCTACGGCATCAAGTACGGCTCCAACTTCCAGCCCTTCGTGAACAAGCGCGACGTGAAGGATCGGAGCGACGAGGACCTCACGCAGGAACCGGAGATGATCAAGGCGTTCCGGGATACGTGGGAGTTGGGGATTCACTCGTACCTGACCTATCTCCGAGACCGGTTGCTGCTAGCGCGGCAACTGTTGAGAGAGTCGGGAAGCGTGTTTATTCAGATTTCAGATGAGAACTTGCATATCGTTCGGAACGTTGTAGACGAAGTGATGGGCGCAGAGAATTTTGTTGGCCTGATCTCCTTTCAGACTACAGCGTCGACAAATAGCCCGCAGGCAAGAACGCTCGCCCTTTCCCGAGTGTTCGACTACATCATTTGGTATGCGAAAGACAAGCGAAACATCCACTACAACCAGATCTTCCAGGAAAAACATGTTGGCGGTAGTTTCGAGGTTTCGTTCTCTTGGGTAGAACAGCAGAACGGTTCCCTGAGAAGAGCGACGCAACAAGACTATGAATCTGGTCAGGACCTGGTCGCTCTGTCGGACCTCACCGGACAGAATGACAATCAGATTTATAGCATCCAAGCTTTCGGCACGTCGTATTTCAATCGCAAGCGCGGTTGGCGAACGACCGCTCAGGGTGTATCGCGACTTCTCAGGGCAACTCGAGTGGTGGATCGTGCAGGTCAGTTGCGCTATCGAAATCGTCTTCGCGACTTTCCAGTCACACCCATCAACAATAATTGGGGCGATACGGGGGCAGCATCATTCATCGCGGACAAGGTGTACGTGGTGGAGACAAACATCAAGGTGATCGAGCGTTGCCTCCTCATGACCACCGACCCCGGTGACCTCGTCCTCGACCCCACCTGCGGCTCCGGCACCACCGCCTTCGTCGCCGAGAAATGGGGCCGTCGCTGGATCACCTGCGACACCTCGCGCGTGGCGGTCACGCTGGCCAAGCAGCGACTCATGACCGCGAGCTTCGACTACTACGAGCTCAAGTATCCGCACGAAGGGTTGAAGAGCGGCTTCATCTACCGGACGGTGCCGCACGTCACGCTCAAGTCCATCGCCAACAATCCGGAGATCGACGAGATTTACGAGCGGATGCATCCGGCGATCGAGAAGGCGCTGGGGGCGCTCAATGACACGCTGCGGCGGCCCCCTCCCCGGCCCTCCCCCGACAAGTCGGGGGAGGGAGTGGTGTTCAAGGTCACGGAAGGTGGCCGCAAAGGACAGACGCTGAAGCTCGGCAAGGGTGACGCGCTGCTCGAGTGGGAAGTGCCTTTCGACTTTCCGCCGGACTGGCCGGAGAGCGCCCGAAATGTCTTCGATGCCTTTCATTCCGCGCGACAGGCCATGCAGCGGCAGATGGACGCATCCATCGCCGCGCACGCGGACCAGGAAACGCTCTACGACCAGCCGCAGGTGTCGAAGAACAAGCTGCGCATCACCGGGCCGTTCTCGGTGGAAGCCGTGCCCTTCCCCACGGTGCTTGCCCTCGACGAAACGCAGCCGCCGCTGGAGGCCGATACCGCAATTGCACGGTCGGGCGAATCCTCACGCCAGCATTCCTGGCGCGACGAACTGCTCAAGACCGGCATCCGCGGCAAAGGAGGGCAGATGTTGAAGTTCGCCGAACTCGACACCCTGCCCGGCACGCGACACCTCCATTGCACCGGTACGCTCGCCGAAACCGGCGAGCGGGTCGTGGTGAGCTTCGGTCCCGAGCACGCGGCACTCGAGCAGCGCCAGGTGGAGATGGCGCTGCGCGAAGCGGGCGAACTGTTCCCGCGGCCGAAGATGATCGTCTACTGCGCCTTCACGTTCGATCCCGAAGCAGCCAAGGACATCGACAACTTGAAGGGCATCACGGCGCTCAAGGCGCAGATGAACACCGACCTGCTGACCGAGGATCTCAAGAAGGCGCGGGCGAGCAACCAGAGCTTCTGGCTCATGGGGCAGCCGGACGTGGAGGTGCGCAAGCGAGCCGACGGACTCTGGGAGGTGGAAGTGCACGGCTTCGACTACTTCGACACCGTGAAGGGCGACCTGGTCTCGGGCGGCAAGAGCCGGATTGCGCTATGGCTGCTCGACACCGACTACGACGAGCGCTCGCTCTTCCCCAAGCAGGTGTTCTTTCCCATGGCCGGCAAGGACGACGGCTGGTTCAAGCTCAAGAGGGACATCCGTGCGGAACTGAACGAGGAACTGCTCACGCATTTCCACGGCACGGTGTCCCTGCCGTTCGAAGCCGGCGAGAACCGCAAGGTGGCCGTGAAGATCGTCGACGATCGCGGGATAGAATCGCTGAAGGTCATCGCATTGGAACTCACACGATGAGCGCGGAAGTCGACGAGGTACTGCAGCTGGCCGAGAACCTACCCAGGTCGGACCAATTGCGCTTGATCGATGCGTTGGAGAAGATGATGGGGTGCCCTCGTCCGGAGGTATCCGTATCCGACTCGCGGATCGCCGCTGGAGCGCCTTCACCACGAGACGAACATGACTCCTGAACGCATTCGCTTGAAGCACGTGGGGCCGATACTGGAGGCGGACGTGAAGTTCGGCGACCTCACGGTCGTGGTAGGGCCTCAGGCCACGGGCAAGAGTATCTTCCTGCAGCTATTGAAGCTGGCAGTCGACGCCCCCGCGATCCGCCAGGAACTGAAGCGCTTCAATATCGACTGGCAGGGCCAGCCGTCGGATTTCTTCGATCTGTATTTCGGGGAGGGGATGGGCGGCTTGTGGACCGCGCGGAGCGAGTTGGTCATCGACGGCGTGACCCGCCCCTTGACCGACTTCGCGAAAGGTTCCGGCAACCAAAAGAAGAATGAGCGACTGTTCTTCATCCCCGCTCAGCGGGTAATGAGCCTCCGCGACGGTCTCACCCGGCCGTTCACGGACTATCGCTACGGCGATCCGTTCGCCTTGCGGGAGTTCAGCGAGAAGCTGCACCAGCTCGTGCAGAATGAGTTCGGGCGCGATCCCACGCTCTTTCCCAGGAACAACAGGCTGTCAGAGGCGCTTCGAATCCCGATCGCGCAGAACATCTTCGGAAAGTTCGGTCTGGGAATCGACAGCGAACGCGCGCAGAAGCGCATTGTCCTCCGCGGTCCCGACGGCTCCTCGGGACTCCCCTACCTCGTATGGTCTGCGGGGCAACGCGAGTTCGTCCCCTTGCTTCTGGGGTTGTATTGGCTTTGCCCGGCAGCGAGGACATCGCGCCGCGGCGATCTCGAGTGGGCCGTGATCGAAGAGATGGAGATGGGATTGCATCCGCAGGCGATCTCGGTCGTCATCGCACTGGTGCTGGAACTGCTGTCGCGAGATTATCGCGTGTGCCTTTCGACGCACTCACCCCATGTGCTCGACGTGGTCTGGGCGCTTCGGTTCCTGCAGAAGCAGGGCGGAACAGCGAAGGATGTGCTCGATATCTTCGGGCTCTCCAAGAAGGCTTCCACTTCGAAGCTCGCGGCCGCCGCTCTGGATAAGGAGCTTCGCGTTTACTACTTTACGCGCACCGGACACGTACGGGACATATCCGCGTTGGATCCCGGGGCCGAAGACACCGCGGAAGCAGGATGGGGTGGATTGACCGAGTTCTCAGGCCACGTAGGTGACATCGTGGCGCGCGTCGCACGGCGCCACGAGCGAACCGAGGCCTAGCGTGACCTTCCAAGAAGCGGTCGCCGCAACCTCGGCGGCGCTTGCCGCTGCTTTTCGGCCCGGGAAGGGAGCCTTCAAGGGAACACATAGCGCCCAAGTAGATTCGGATAGGCCACGACACTTGACCGGCAGCATCGATTTGGACGCCACGCTGTCGTCTAACGCCGATCATCGCCACGCCCCAAGGTGGGACTACGGTCTGGGCTATCGCGTCAGACCGCAACGCGAGCGCGCGATCTGGATAGAGGTACATCCTGCTTCGACATCGGAAGTTCAGGCCGTATTGCGGAAGCTGGACTGGCTTCGCGTCTTCCTTAGGGACGAAGCCCCCGAGCTCGGCGCGTTGACTGCAGAACCAATCAACGAGATCGAGCCGTTCGTCTGGCTCGCCACCGCATCAGGCACGCACATCACACCCAACAGCCCCCAGGCCCGGCAGTTGAATCAGGCCGGTTTGAGCCTACCAAGACGTATGCTTCGTTTGCGCTGAACGTGGCCCCCCAGTCGCTCATCATCAACTCGCCCTACGAGCGCCCCGAGCGACATTGGGAACAAACGGCGGCCGGCACGCTGACGGTCGCCGAGTCGCGGCGAACCGCCGGCTACGAGATCTACGACACCCGCAACAACACGCGCCGGGTGGAGAACCTGCCGCTGGTGAACATGATCCGCGACCGAGTGGACGCATGGCGCGAAGCCGGTTGGCCCGGCATTACCAGTGTCACCCGATCGCTGCTCGAGCATTGGACGGACCGCACGGTCGCTGCACGAATCTATCCGTTCTATTTCTGCCAGCTCGAAGCCATCGAGACGCTCATCTGGTGGATGGAGGCGCCGGCCGAGCACAGGCAGGGCATCCACCTGCCGGGCGACGGCGGGGAATGGGAACGGATCTGCAGCAAGATGGCCACGGGTACGGGCAAGACCACGGTCATGGCGATGATCGTGACCTGGCAAGTACTCAATACGCTCGCCTACCCGAAGCGCAAGGACTTCTCCCGCGCAATCTTCATCGTGGCTCCCGGCCTCACCGTGAAGGAGCGCCTGCGCGTCCTCTATCCGGGCGAGCCGGACAACTACTACGACGCCTTCGCGCTCTGCCCTTCCGCTGCGCTGCGCCAGCGGCTGAACCAGGCCGAGATCCTGATCGAGAACTGGCATACGCTGATGCCGCTCAAGGAGGCCGATCGGTCCGTGGTCAAGAAAGGGGCGGAGAGCGACGAGGCGTACACCCGGCGCGTTCTGGGGAAGCTTGCCGCCTACAAGGATCTGGTCGTCATCAACGACGAGGCCCATCACGCCTACCGCGTTCCGGCGGACATCAAGATCAAGCGGACCGAGGGGTTCGATCCCGAGGAGGCCACGCGCTGGATCGAAGGGCTCGACCGCATCCACAAGACGCGGCGCATCCAGCGATGTTTCGACCTGTCGGCCACCCCTTTCGCCCCCACAGGCCGGACCAACACCGAGGAGGGACTCTTCGGCTGGATCGTGTCGGACTTCGGGTTGAACGACGCCATCAAGGCGGGCCTGGTCAAGACGCCCCGGATCGTCGTGCGCGATGGCGCCGTTCCGAACAGTCGCGACATGCGGCCGAAGCTCTACCACCTCTACCGGGAACCGGAGGTCGCAGAGGATCTCAACCGCCGCGGCGCCGAGCCTCACGAGCCGCTGCCCGGCTTGGTCCAGCAGGCCTACACGCTGCTCGGCGCCGACTGGAAGGCCGCACTTCTGGACTGGCGGGCGTCGGGGCACCGGTCGCCACCGGTCATGCTCACCGTCTGCAATCGCACCGAGACGGCCGCGCGGATCGAGCACTACTTCAACAAGGGCGATGCGCAGATCGCCGAACTCCATGCGCCGGCCCGGACGCTGCGGGTCGACTCGAAAGTGTTGGAGAAGGCCGAGATCGGCGAGAGCGCCGGTTCGGACAAGGCGTATGAGGCACGGCTCCAGGAGATCGTGGACGCGGCGGCCATCGCTCAGGATCGCAAGGACCGCCTGAGCGGCCTCAAGAAGGAGGAGCTGTTGCGGGAGATCGTCGATAACGTCGGCAAGCCGGGCACGGCAGGGCAGGACCTGCAGAACGTGATCTCGGTCGCGATGCTGTCGGAAGGGTGGGACGCGAAGAACGTCACCCACATCATGGGGCTGCGGGCCTTCACGAGCCAGTTGCTGTGCGAGCAGGTGATCGGCCGCGGCCTGCGGCGGGTGGCCTACGACACGGATGAGAACGGACTGTTCCGGCCGGAGTACGTGAACGTGTTCGGTGTTCCGCTGGCCATCTTCCTGCAATCGGACGCCGAAGGGGCGGCACCCCCTCCTCCCAAGCCATCCACGCAGATCCAGGCCCTGGAGGAGCGCAACGCCCTGGAAATCCGATGGCCGAACGTCCTGCGCATCGACACGGTGCTGAGTCAGCGGTTGGTCGTCGATTGGACCAAGGTCGAGCTGCTGGTGCTGGACCCGGCGCAGACGCGAATCACCGCCGAGATCGCCCCGGCCTTGCAGGGAGTCCAGGACTGGGATCGCATCCACGTCATCGATCTGGAGAGGCTCCCGGACGAGTTCCGCCAGCAGCGCCTGCTCTTCAAGGCTGCCCGCAAGGCTTTCGAGACGGCCCAGCACGGATTCAAGGGCAATCGCGAGCACTTGCTGGTTCAGCTGGTGCGTCTCGCGGAGCAGTTCCTCGCTTCGGACCGACTTTCGGTCCCGTCGCTGTTTCACAGCGACCCGCTGCGAAAGCGCATTCTTGTTTCGCTCAACGTGGACCGCGTCGTCCAGCACCTGATGCGCTATCTGAGCGAGCAGAACCAAGAGCGCACAGAGCCGGTCTTCGACGAGGCGTTTCCCATCGGGTCGACGCGCCAGATGAACACCTGGTACACAACCCGGGAATGTCGCCCCACCCGAAAGTCCCAGGTGAGCCACATGCTCGCCGACAGTGCCTGGGAGCAGCACGTGGCCAACATCCTTGAGACGAGCCCCCTGGTGGAGTCGTACGTCAAGAACGACCACCTCGGATTTCAGATCTGGTACCTGTGGCGAGGCTCCAAGCGCCGGTACCTGCCCGACTTCCTGATCCGATTGACGAACGGCCGGACGCTCATTCTGGAGATCAAGGGCCAGGACAGCGATCAGGACAAGGAGAAGCGGGCGGCTCTCGACACCTGGGTCAAGGCCATCGAGTCTCGGGGTGGGTTCGGGGGGTGGGATTGGGACGTGGCGTTTCAGCCGGGCCAGATTCAGGACATCCTGGATCGGCATAGCCGAGCCAGTTCCTGACGCCCAGGTCGGTACTTGCTTCGTACCACCAACCTAGGCCGCTCCACCTCAATGCGTGAGGCGACGCGCCTCAGGCGGCGAGCAGGATCTCCCGCAGCACGCCGCGCGCCTCCAGTTCCACTTCCACCCCAGAGATGGGCGGTCGGCCGAAGTGCCACGGTAGTCCGCGCCGCGCCGGTTCCTCGATCGCCGGAACCAGCACCTGCGACAGCACCGTGTCGGTGGCCTCCGCCAGATAGACCTCGACCTGGGAAGCATCGCGAAACGTGAGGCCCAGTTCGCGCAGGCGATTCACGACGGCGCGGATGACGAAGGTCATCTTCTCGCGCATGCCGGCCACGGAGGTGTCGCCCGCCGCCACCGGACCACCCGGCCCGATCTCCGTGATCCCGGACATCACGAACGTGGTGATCAGTGCGCCGGAGCGCATGGTGTAGGAGAACCCGTGCAGCGAGGGCACCTCCGGCGGTTCCACCGCCGGTGCCACGTTGGTTCGCGACACCGGGTTGCGCCCCTCGACCAGCAGGCCCCACTCGATGAGGCGCTGCACGTACGGTTGGTTGAATGCGCGGAACTCGTCCATCGACAGCTGCCGCGGCAGCCGCAGTTCCATGCCGCACAGGGCGCGCATGGGTCGACCGAGCATGCCGAGGTGCCGTTCGATCAGCGCATAGCCCTGATCGAGGGGCAGCCAGGGTTTCAGCACGGCATGAACGATCTCGAAGCCCTCGCGGGCCACGGCACCGCCGGCGAACACCTGGGTGCCGGGTATGAACCGGAACCCACCCTCGGGCTAGTCGATCAGCGGTGCGCTGTCCGCCAACGCCCGCGGCACGGCCGTCGCCGCCACGGCAGCCAGCGCAGCCTGCAGCAGCTTGCGTCTGACCTCGTCCTGCAACCGTCGATCATTTGCTCTCATGCATGCCCTCCGCTACCCTGCCCGGCTCTCTTTTTTTCCCGCCCGCGTCGTAGCGCGCCCTCGAACGCCACGACAGCGCGCGCCGTTCGGACCATGTCCGTCGCCTCCTCCGATTCCCGCTCCTCGCGCGTGCCGGCCGTGCGCGTCGACGCCCAAGGCAAACGCCATGTGGACCTTCAGGCCGTGGCCGGCCTCGCGTTGCCGCTGATGTTGAACAGCGCAGTCCAGCTGATCCTCAACCTCACGGACACGTGGTTCATCGGTCGTATCTCGACCGAGGCCATGGCGGCGATGGGCGCGACCCACTTCCTCGCCATCGTGTTCCTGCTGGCGCTGGGCGGCGTCGGCCTGTGCGTCCAGACGCTCGTCGCCCAGGCCTACGGCGCCCGGTCGAGCCTGCGGGCCGCCCGTGGGGTCTGGCTCGGGCTCTGGGCTGCCGTGATCACCACACCGCTGTTCATCGTGGTCGCGTTCGCCGGACCATGGTTGTTCGCACCGTTCGGCCTGCCGGCGGACGTGCAGGCGAACGCGGTCGACTACTGGATGCCGCGCTTGCTGGGTGGCCCGCTGGCCGTGGCGCTCTGGGCACTTTCCGGGTTCTTCAACGGCATCGGCCGCACCCGGGTGACCTTCTTCGTCATGCTCGCCGTCGGCGTGCTGAACGCGATCCTGAACGAGGTACTGATCTTCCGGTTCGGGCTCGGCATCGCGGGATCGGGCTGGGCGACGACGCTGTCGGTGGCTGCCGGAACCGGCCTCGCCGCAGTCCTGTTCCTGTCGCGGTCGCTGCAGGAGCCCTACCGGACCCGCCTGACGTGGCGGCCCAGCCGGAAAGGTCTGCGGCGGGTGTTTGCGCTCGGCATCCCGACGGGACTTTTTCCCGCCGTGGACCTGGTGGCGATCTCGCTGTTCCAGCTGATGCAGGTCCGCCTCGGCGCGGTCGAGGGCGCAGCGACGCAGATCGTCATGATGCTGACGTCGCTCGCCTACATGCCAGCCATCGGCATCGCCATGGCCGGCACGACGCTGGTCGGTCAGTCCATCGGCGCCGGCGACAAACCCTGGGCGGCCCGGCTGGGCAACACCTCGATCGCCCTCGTGACCGCCTACATGGGGGCGGTCGGCGTGCTGATCGGTTTCACCGGACCCTGGCTGGTGCCGTTCTTCATCGACGGGGCCGATCCGAATGCATCAGCTGTCATCGAACTCGGGCTCAATCTCGTTTGGATCGGCGGCGCCTATCAGCTGTTCGATGGAATCAACCTGGCGAGTGCATTCTGCCTGCGCGGTGCGGGCGACGTGAAGGTGCCCACGCGTTACCTGATGGTGCTCGCGTGGGGTGCCTTCGTGCCGCTAGCCCACATGTTCTCGTTCGCGCGGGGGGAAGGCTGGGTCGGATTTCTGCCGCAATTCGGATGGGGTGCCACGGGTGGTTGGATCGCCGCGCTGCTGTACATCGTGGCACTCGGCGTGATGATGGGGCTGCGTTGGCGTTCCGGGGCGTGGCAACATATCAAACTGACGTAGTGCGTCACCGGATGGACCATTTGCGCACGTGGCATTTCGCTTGCGTTGATGGGTGCGGAGACTCGAAACACAGAAGGGAGGTCGAAGATGGAAACCCAGGTCGTCCAACAACCGCGTGCCCCGATGCGTTCACGTCTTGCCCGTGCGATCCACAGCGATCGCGATTACCGTGAAGCGAAGGCGCTGCTAGCCCGCACCATGCGTTCGGCGCGCAGCACCGAAGCCGCCCTGCGTGCCGAAGCGCTGCTGCGCGAGATCGTCGACTACGAGATCCGCGTGGATGCCGAGGACGAAGACGGGCTCGACACCTGCAGCGCCGACGTCCAGGAATACGGCGGACCCAAGCGTCGCTGGGTCGATTCCGCCAACGACTGAGCCGGTCCGCGGCCGCTCCTCGATCGCGCACCAGATGGCCGCCAGGAGCGCTCTTGGCAGTGCTCCTTTTGTTTCCGGACCCGCTTACGCGGGGAAGCGGCGCTCCAGTTCCGCCACCTGCTCGGTGGTGAGCAGCCGCAGCTTCTCGCCCCGCAGCAGCAGGAAGAGCTTCGCGGTCTCCTCCAGCTCTTCGGTCGCGTAGACGGCGGTCTCGAGGTCGGAGCCCGCCACCACCGGCCCGTGGTTCGCCAGGAGCACGGCGTGGTGCTTTCCGGCCACTTCGCGCACGGCGTTGGCGAGCGTCGGATCGCCCGGCGGGAAATACGGCAGCAGCACGAGCTTGCCGACCCGCATGACGTAATAGGCCGTGATGGGCGGGATGGGCTGCACCGGATCGAGGCCGTCGATCAGCGAGACCGCCACCGAATGCGTGGAATGCAGATGCACCACCGCTCCCGCCTTCGGCCGTTCGGCGTACATGGAGAGGTGCAGGAAGGCCTCCTTGGAGGGCTTGTCGCCCGCCAGGACATTGCCTTGGAGATCGAGCTTGGTGATGCGCGCGGGGTCCAGGCGGCCCAGGCAGGAATTGGTGGGCGTCACGAGGAAGCCGTCGTCGAGCTTCGCGGAGAAGTTGCCGGAGGAACCGGGCGTGAGACCGCGGTCGTAGAGCGAGCGACCGAGCTCGGCCATCTGGTCGCGGAGTCTGGTTTCGTTCATGGATTTGATCCGTGACTCGTGACTGAGGACTCGTGACTGGTACACCAGCGGCGAATGTGCCGGTGTCGAGTTACTCGTTCGACGAAACTGCTTCGGCCGAAGGCACGTAGACCAGTCACGAGTCCCCAGTCACGAGTCACGGCCTCACCCGTACTTCCCGAACGCCTTCAGGAAGAAATCGGTCGTCCCGAAATTGCCCGACTTCAGCGCCAGCGCCAGTCGCGGTTCGCCCAGGCTCGCGGTCCACGGAACACCCGGGTCGATCTCGGCACCGATCTGCAGGCCTTCCACACCGAGCGCGCTCACGACCGCGCCTGAGGTCTCGCCGCCGGCCACCACCAGGCGCCGCGCGCCGCGCGTCACGAGGCCCTTGGCGACCTGCGACAACGTCGCTTCCACCAGCGCGCCCGCGTGCTCGCGACCCAGTTTCGATTGCACCGCGCTCACGGCCTCCGGCGCAGCGGTGGAGTAGATCAGGATCGGCTCCTCGCCCAGCCTGGGGGTCGCCCAGGCGAGTGCATCGGCCGCCGCGTCGCGCCCGGACGCGACCGCCACGGGGTCGATCTCGAAGGCCGCGTGGGTCTTCTTCATCTCCGCGACCTGCGCCTGCGTCGCCGTCGAGCAGCTGCCGGAGATCACCACGGCGGGACCACCGATCGCCGGCAACCGCGACTGCTGGCCGCGCGCGAGCAGCCCCTGCTTCACGAAGTTCGCCGGCAGGCCCATCGCCATGCCCGATCCCCCCGTCACGAGCGGCATGTCGGCACAGGCCTCTCCAAGAGCGATCAGATGTTCGTCGGTGATCGCATCGAGAATCGCGTGGCGCGTTCCCTCGCTGCGCAAGCGCTCGAAATGCGCGCGGATCGCGCCGACGCCCTGCACGATGGTCGTGTAAGGCACCAACCCCACCTTGTGCTTAGTCTGCCGCTGCAGCACGCGCACGAGTGACGGATCGGTCATCGGCGTCAGCGGATGATGGCGCATGCCCGATTCCGACAGCAGCACGTCGCCCACGAACAGATAGCCCTGATACACCGTGCGCTTGTTGGTGGGGAATGCCGGATTCGCCACGGTGAACGAGGTACCGAGCGCATCGCACAGCGCATCCGCCACCGGACCGATGTTGCCCTTGTCGGTGGAATCGAAGGTGGAGCAGTACTTGAAGTAGATCTGCCGCGCACCCGCGCGACGCAGCCAGTCGAGCGCCGAGAGCGACATGGACACCGCCTCGCCCGCCGGATTGCTGCGCGACTTGAGCGCGACGATCACGGCGTCGGCGTCGGGTACCGCGAGGTCCGCGCGCGGCACACCGAGCAGTTGCACCGCTCGCATGCCGGCCTTCACCAGCGTGTTCGCGAGGTCGGTGGCGCCGGTGAAATCGTCGGCGATGCAGCCGAGCAGGACACTCATCGCCTCGCCCCCTGCGCACGAAAACGTTGACCGCTCATCGCTCCCCCTGGTGACCCGCTGTTAGCATTGTGGGCCCTATGGTAACCAATCCCGGAGCACGATCCGATGACGTCGTTCGCAGAAGTCCTGAAGACTCTTCCGTCCGTCGCTGGCGTGGAACGCATCGAACTCGTCGATGCTGCCGGAGCAGTGGTGGCGACGATCGAGAACAAGCCCGGTCAGGCCGGGTCGCTGGCTGTCTATCACTATCTGTTGCGCGAGCACGGACGCATCGACGCCGCAGCGGCCACCGCCGGACTGAAGCTCTACTCCGAACACACCGAAGACGCGCGCCGCAACCCCGGCAAGCATCCCAACATCGACCGCCTGCTCGCTGTCACGACGAGTGCCGCGGCCTTGCACGGACGCGTGGTTGCCAAGCCGTAGGCAGCCCGCCTCGGACTTCTGACTCCCGTCACCCCTTCCAGTGCGGCGGGATCGTCTTCTCGAGATACGGTAGCGCTTCGACCCGCTTCATCCAGGCGGCGAATTTCGGTCCGATCAGGCCGCGGATGTCCACGTCGGGCTTCTTCTTCTCCATCCGCAGCGCGAGCGCGATGTGCGGGTAGAGCACGAAGTCCGCCGCGGTGGGACCGTCGCCCGACAGCCAGTCGCCGAGGAAGATGTTCTCCCAGCGCGCAACCTCCTTGCCGAAGCGCGCCCTTGCATCGGCGATGGTCGTCTCGTCCCATTTCTCCTTGGGACTGAACAGGATCTGGTCGAGCAGCGGATCCATCGCAGAGCCGAAATACTGATCGCCCTCCTGCACCATGCGGCGGATGACCGCGCGCCGACGCAGGTCTCCGGGGAAGAGGCGCGGCGCATCGGGAAAGCGCTCGTCCAGGTATTCGACGATCGCCTGGGATTCGTAGAGCGCGAAACCGTCGTCCACGATCGCCGGCACCTTGCGGCGCGGGTTGATCGCCATGTACTCCGGCGTGCGCAGATCGCCCGCGGAGAACGACATCATCTTCTGATCGTAGGGCACGCCCTTGAACTCGAGCGCCAGCCAGACGCGCCAGGCGAACGGTGAACCGGAACCGTAGTAGAACGTGAGGGCCATGATGTTGTTGGAGGCGATGATGGGGACAGGCCAGTGTACATGGGAGGGGATCGGGGGCTTGGGGCTAGGGAAATGCAGAGCACGCGATGATCGAGCTGTCATTCCCCAACGCGGGCTCCGTTGAAGACATCTAAACTTCTCGCGAACCCTAACCCCTGGCCCCCAGCCCCTCCGCCTCATGGACGAATCCGTAGTCCGCGCCATCGCCAAGTGGCCCAACGTACCGTCCGTCTACGGCTGGCTGTCCCTCGACCGCCGCGGCCAGTGGCTCATCAAGGGCGAACGCATCGCGAACCCGCTCGTGAGCGCCTTCATCAACCGCAACTACGAATCGGACCTCGAGGGACGCTGGTACTTCCAGAACGGCCCTCAGCGCGTCTACGTGCGTCTGGAGTACACACCCTACGTCCATGTGGTGGATTGGCGCGACGGTGAGCTGGCGCTGGCGACGCACACGGGGCTGCAGGCGACTCAGGTGCGCGAAGCCCTGATCGACGAAACCGGAGCCCTGGTGCTGCGCACGGACGTGGGTGTGGGCGTCGTCAGCGACCGGGACCTGGCCGCCATCGCCGAACTGGTGGTCATGGATACCGGTGAGCCGGCCGACGAAGCGAGCCTCGCGGAGCTGGCTTCGGGGACACCGGGACGACGTCTGCACCTCATGTACGGCCCGCGGCGCGTCCTCATCGCAGCGGCAGTGAGCCACGAGCTGCCGGGCCGCTTTGCATACCTTCAGGAACCGCGGCCCGCACCCGGTGAACCGGAGTGCTGAGCGTCGGACGCGCGAATCATCCGCCGGACGAGGCGCTGACCGGGATGAGAAGGATCGAGACGATCGGGGAGAAAAACAGGACTGCTGCCGGCGCCCGTTGCGGGCTCGGAATCGCTGGTTTGTCGCGCCTACCGGAACTGGAAGGGTCCGGTACGGGGTAACGCTTCGGGGCCAAAGGCCCGCGGATCAGGTGCTGGTATCCGTCGCGGATGCAGGGCTGCCCGCAGGCATCTGGGAAGCGCTTAGTTCGGCCTACCCGCTACCGGAAACGGCCAAGCCGCGGGAGCGGACATGGGCTTCGGAGCAGCCGCTGCCGGCGAGGCCGCCGGGGCCGACGCAGGCTTCGCCGCGGCTTTCTTGGCCGCAGGCTTCTTCGCCGCCTTCTTCTTGGCAGCGGGCTTCTTCGCGGCCTTCTTGGCAGCGGGCTTCTTCGCAGCCTTCTTGGCAGCGGGCTTCTTCGCAGCCTTCTTGGCTGCGGGCTTCTTCGCGGCCTTCTTGGCTGCGGGCTTCTTGGCAGCCTTCTTCGCCGCCGGCTTCTTCTTCGCCGCTACCTTCTTCGCAGCAGGCTTCTTCTTCGCCACTTTCTTGGCAGCGGGCTTCTTCTTCGCTACCTTTTTAGCGGCGGGCTTCTTCTTCGCTACCTTCTTAGCAGCGGGCTTCTTCTTCGCTGCAACCTTCTTGGCGGCGGGCTTCTTGGCTACTTTCTTCGCCGCCGGCTTCTTGGCGGCGGCCTTCTTCTTCGCCGGCGCCTTCTTGGCCGCGGGGGCCTTCTTCTTCGCTACAGCCATTTCAGTACCTCCTTACGTGAGTTGAACTACGCATTCGCGCGCACTTGATCGCTGCTGCTGACCCTGTGCGAACGACTGCAAAAGTGCGACAACGCAAGAAGCATGCTCGTTGCATTGCCACACCCGTGCAGAGGGGAGAACGATCGCGTCGCAGGCCGCGACGGATCGTGCAATCGGGAGAGAAAAGAGCGATCCGGCGTGCGCGCCAGACGCAGCACCGGATCGAGGGGGAGAGAGGCCCGGCACCGGTGTGCGCATCCGCGAACACCAGCCTTGTTGCTTCGAAGCGGGCGCGTCCGGCGTCGCTGATCAACGCGGCTCACCCCCTCGTTTGGGGACGATCAAAGCGGTCAATCCCAACTCAACGCACCTCCGGTCTGATAGTCGATCACCCGTGTCTCGAAGAAGTTCTTTTCCTTCTTGAGATCGATCATTTCGGCCATCCACGGGAAGGGATTCGACGCCCCCGGAAACAGGGGATCGAGGCCGATCTGCTGGCAGCGGCGATTCGCGACGAACCGCAGATACTCCTTGAACATGGGTGCGTTCAAACCCAGTACGCCGCGCGGCATCGTGTCCTCGGCGTAGCGGTATTCGAGCTCCACACCGGTCTGGATCAGGGCCCGGATTTCCTCGCGGAACTCGGGGGTCCAGAGGTGCGGATTCTCGAGCTTGATGGTGTTCACCAGGTCGACGCCGAAGCTGCAGTGCATCGACTCGTCGCGCAAAATGTACTGGTATTGCTCGGCCGCACCGGTCATTTTGTTCTGCCGTCCAAGCGCCAGAATCTGTACAAAACCGACGTAAAAGAACAGTCCTTCCATGATGCAGGAGAACACGATGAGGCTCTTCAGGAGCTTTCGATCGTTCTCCGGCGTGCCGGTTTCGAACTCCGGATCGGTCAGCGTCTCGATGAACGGGATCAGGAACTGGTCCTTGTCCCGGATGCTCGCCACCTCGTGATAGGCGTTGAAGATCTCACCCTCGTCGAGGCCCAGGCTTTCGACGATGTACTGATAGGCGTGGGTATGGATCGCTTCCTCGAAGGCCTGCCGCAGCAGGTACTGGCGGCACTCGGGCGCGGTGATGTGCCGGTAGGTGCCCAGCACGATGTTGTTGGCCGCCAGGCTGTCGGCGGTCACGAAGAAGCCGAGGTTGCGCTTCACCAGCAGGCGCTCGTCCTCGGTGAGACCGTTCGGGTCCTTCCACGTGGCGATGTCCCGGCTCATGTTCACTTCCTGGGGCATCCAATGGTTAGCGCAGCCGGCCAGGTACTTCTCCCAGGCCCACTTGTACTTGAAGGGCACCAGCTGATTGACGTCGGCGGTACCGTTGATGACGCGCTTGTCCTCCACGCGGACGCGACCGTGCGGCTCGACGTGCACGGCAGGCGCCGGCGCGGATACGGGCGCTGGGTGCGGCGCGGGCGCCGCACGGCCCGTGTTGGGCACGGCGGGTTGCAGGCCGAGGCTCGGCATCGGGGGGATCAGGGCATCTTCGAATTGCAGCATCGGGTCGGGTTTCCCTTTGTTGGTGTTGTGATCGGTCGGTTGCCTTACTGGCAGGCCTCGCAGGTGGGATCGTCGATGGCGCAGAATTTCGGCTCGACGACCTCCGTCGGGGCGGCAGCGATGCCGCCGTGGGCCGGCACCGCATTCAGCTCGCCGCCGCGGCCGGTGGATTTCTCCGCCGAGGTGGCCGACAGCGTGCGCAGGTAGTAGGTGGTCTTGAGGCCTCGCGTCCAGGCGAGCTTGTAGGTCTCGTCGAGCTTCTTGCCCGAAGCGCCACCCATGTAGATGTTGAGCGACTGGGCCTGGTCGATCCATTTCTGGCGCCGCGCGCCGGCCTCGACCAGCCAGGTCGGTTCCATCTCGAACGCGGTGGCGTAGAGGGTCCGCAGCTCGGGCGGGATCCGGTCGATCTTGGCGGTGCTGCCGTCGAAGTATTTGAGGTCGGCGATCATCACCTCGTCCCACAGGTTCAGTTTCTTGAGATCACGGGCCAGGTACTCGTTGGTCACAGTGAATTCGCCGGACAAGTTCGACTTGACGTACAGGTTCTGGAAATTGGGCTCGATGGAGGCCGATACGCCGATGATGTTGGCGATGGTGGCGGTCGGCGCGATGGCGAGGCAGTTGGAATTGCGCATGCCGTGACGCTTGATCCGGTCGCGCAGGACGCTCCAGTCCATGCTTTCACCGGTGTCCACGTCCACGTAGCCGCCACGCTCCTCGGCCAGCAGCTTCAGCGTGTCCTGAGGCAGGACGCCCTTGGACCACAGCGAGCCGTCGAAAGTGGAATAGCGGCCGCGTTCCTCGGCGAGTTCGGTCGAGGCCCAGTAGGCGTAGTAGGCCACGGCCTCCATGGACCGGTCGGCGAACTCCACCGCTTCCTTGGAGGCGTAGGGCACCCGCATTTCGTGCAGGCAATCTTGGAACCCCATGATGCCCAGGCCCACCGGGCGGTGCTTCAAGTTGGAGTTCCGCGCCTTGTTGACCGCGTAGTAGTTGATGTCGATCACGTTGTCGAGCATCCGCATGGCGGTCGACACCGTGAGCTGCAGCTTGTCCAGGTCCAGCCGGCCGTCCTTCATGTGGGCCACCAAGTTGACCGAACCCAGGTTGCAGACGGCGATCTCGCTGTCCGAGGTGTTCAGCGTGATCTCGGTGCACAGGTTGGAGCTGTGAACCACGCCCACGTGCTGTTGCGGCGAACGGATGTTGCAGGGGTCCTTGAAGGTGATCCAGGGATGCCCGGTCTCGAACAGCATGGACAGCATCTTCCGCCACAGCTGCACTGCGAGGATCTTCTTGTGGAGCTTCAACGTGCCCTCGGCCACCTTCTGCTCGTAGCGCAGATAGGCCTCCTCGAAGGACTTGCCGTATTTGTCGTGCAGGTCGGGGGTGTCGGAGGGCGAGAACAGGGTCCATTCGCCGTTTTCCATGACCCGCTTCATGAACAGGTCGGGGATCCAGTTGGCCGTGTTCATGTCGTGGGTGCGACGGCGGTCGTCGCCGGTGTTCTTGCGCAGCTCCAGGAACTCCTCGATGTCGAGGTGCCAGGTTTCCAGATAGGAGCAGACCGCGCCCTTGCGCTTGCCGCCCTGGTTGACCGCCACGGCGGTGTCGTTGACCACCTTGAGGAACGGCACGACGCCCTGCGACTTGCCGTTGGTGCCCTTGATGTGGCTGCCCAGCGCCCGGACCGGGGTCCAGTCGTTGCCCAGCCCGCCGGCGAACTTCGACAGCAGCGCGTTCTCCTTGATCGCGTCGTAGATGCCCTCGAGATCGTCCGAGACCGTGGTGAGGTAGCAGCTCGACAGCTGGGACCGGCGCGTGCCCGAATTGAACAGGGTCGGGGTCGAGCTCATGAAGTCGAAGCTCGAGAGCACGTTGTAGAACTCGATGGCACGGGCCTCACGCTCCACCTCGTTCAGGGCGAGACCCATGGCCACCCGCATGAAGAACGCCTGGGGCAGCTCGATGCGCTGGCCGCGCACGTGCAGGAAATAGCGGTCGTACAGGGTCTGCAGGCCCAGGTAGCCGAACTTGAGGTCGCGCGACGCATCCAGGGCACGGCCGAGGGACTCGAGATCGAAGCGGCCGAGGCGCTCGTCCAGCAGCTCGGCGTCGATGCCGCGCTTGATGAACTTGGGGAAGTAGTCGGCGTAGCGCTCGTTCATTTCGCCCTGGGTCACGTCCTGGCCCAGCACCTCGTGGCGGACGCTGTTCAGCAGCAGGCGCGCCGTGACGTAGCTGTACGCCGGGTCCTTCTCGATCAGAGCGCGGGCCGCCAGCACCGAACCCTTGCGCACCTCGTCCATGGGCACGCCTTCGTACAGATCCTTCAGCACGCTCTGCAGGATCAACGACGGATCGACCGCCGAGCCCAGACCTTCGCAAGCGTCCTTCATGAGACCGGTCAGGCGCGCGATATCGAGGGGCCGCCTGGCGCCGTTTTCCGTCACGTTGACCACGCCCGGGTGCGCCACTGGCGGCACCTGGGCTTCCTTCGCCCGCGCCCGCTCGCGCGCCCGCTCCTCGCGGTAGAGCACGTAGGCTCGCGCCACGTCGTGCTCGCCGGAACGCATCAGCGACAGCTCGACCTGGTCCTGGATGTCCTCGATGTGCAGCGTGCCGCCGGTGGGCTGGCGGCGCATCAGCGCACCCACCACCTGGTCGGTCAGGCCGGCGACCAGCTCGCGCACACGCGCCGACGCCGCCCCCTGTCCGCCGTTCACCGCGATGAACGCCTTGGTCATCGCGACGCTGATCTTGCCGGGCTCGAAGCCCACCACCGACCCGTTGCGTCGGATCACCTTGAATTCCGCATAGCGAGGATCGCGCGCGGCCGCCTGCTCGTGCAGTGCGAAAGCCGAAGGCGCGATGCCTGCCGCGGGACCGTTCAACGCTTCATTGCCCTGCGTGGTGGTCACCACTTGCATTCGTTATTCCTTCCCTGTGCCGTTCTGATCGATGCCGCGCGTTGAGTTCGTGAATGCGCGAATTCCTCACCGAGCGGGCACCACATGTTGTGCGCAATTTGTCGCGTCACCACCAACTGTGGAAGCACGACACAATATCTTGTGTCCTCTCACGTTGCTGAAAACAAATTCTAGTAGCGGATGAGTTGGTGTCAAGAAGTTTATGTTCCAAAACGGAATGTCGTTGCGAAACGACATGCTCGACGCGCACGAAAAGCGCGCGCGATTGCGCATCGATGCGTCAGTCTTGGGCGAGACAATCGCGCGCGGCGCGCACCGTCGCGAGGTGGATGTCGACGGTGACGTCGATGTCGTGACCGTAGCCGCCGGCCATCGCGACGGCGACCGGCACGCCGGCATCGCGCAGCAGTTCGAACACCAGGCGGTCACGCATCAGCAGGCCGCGAGTGGTCAGCGCCAGCCGGCCGAGCCGATCGTCTTCGTGCGGATCGGCGCCGGAAAGGTAGATGGCGAGGTCCGGTTGGCCCGCCGACAGCGCGCGGCAGAGCGCCGGCTCCAACGCCGCCAGGTAGGCTTCGTCACCGGTCCCGTCGGGCAGTTCCACGTCGAGATCGCTCGCTTCCTTGCGGAAAGGGAAGTTCTTCGCGCCGTGGAGCGACAGCGTGAACACGGTCGGATCGCCGGCCAGGATCGCCGCAGTGCCGTTGCCCTGATGCACGTCGCAGTCGATCACGAGCACCCGGCGCACCCGGCCCTCGGCCTGCATTGCCAGCGCGGCGATCGCGGCGTCGTTGAACACGCAGTAGCCCTCGCCGTGATCGCGGAACGCGTGATGGGTGCCGCCGGCCAGGTTCACTCCGACGCCGCGTTCGAGGGCGGCACGGCAGGCTTCGATGGTGGCGCCGCTCGACCGGCGCGAGCGCTCCACCATCTCCGGCGACCAGGGAAAACCGATGCGGCGGATCTCGGCCGCGGAAAGTTCGCCCGACTGCACGCGCCGCAGATAGTCGCTGTCGTGCGCCCGCAGGATCTCCTCGTCGGTGGCCGCGTGCGGGACGGTCAGCGGATCGGCGCCATTCAGTCCCTCGGCCAGCACCCGCTCGCGCAGCTTCCGGTACTTCTCCATGGGGAAGCGATGGCCGGGCGGCAGCGGCAGGACGTAGTGGTCGGTGTAGAAGATCCTCAAACCGGCGACTCGACCGTCACCGTGCGGCGAGGGCCTCGCGATACCGCGCCCAGTCGAAATGCGGTCCCGGGTCGGTCTTGCGCCCCGGCGCGATGTCGGAATGCCCCTGGATATCGGCGATCGGGTAGCGCGCCTGCAGCGCCCGCGTCAGCGGGGCCAGCGCCGCGTACTGCGCGTCGGTGAAGGGCAACGTGTCCGTGCCTTCCAGTTCGACGCCGACCGAGAAGTCGTTGCACCGGGTCCGGCCGCGCCAGTTCGATTCGCCCGCATGCCACGCGCGCGCCGCGCAACCCACGAACTGGATCAGTTCGCCGTCGCGCCGGACGAGGAAGTGCGACGAGACCCGCAGGCCGCGGATCCGCTCGTAGTAGGGGTGCACGGAATGATCGAGGCGCCCCAGGAACAGATCGATGATGCCCGGGCCGCCGAACTCGTCGGGCGGCAGGCTGATGTTGTGGATCACCAGCAGTTCGACCGCCGCACCGTCAGGGCGGGCGTCGAAGTGCGGGGAAGGGAGGCGACGGGCGCCGGACATCCACCCTTCTATATCGAAGGCGCCGAAGGATGACCGTTCGGTCATCGGAACTTCATTGCCCCCATCCCAACCTTCCCCCACCGCGGGTGGCGGAAGGAGTCGTACATCCCCTCCCCCAGCTTCGCTGGGGGAGGGTTAGGGTGGGGGTGGAGACGCACGACTGCTCCACCGCTCACTCGATGCCCAGCCGCTCCATCCGATAGCGGATCGACCGGAACGTGATCCCCAGCAGCTTGGCGGCCGCGGTCCGGTTGTAGCGCGTCTTCTCCAGCGCCTCCAGGATCGCTTCCTTCTCCACACCGTCCAGGTAGTCCTGCAACGGCCACTTGCCGTTGCTGCCCGCGGGCGGCGCATCGCGCTCCACGATCTCCGGCGGGGTGAGCTGCAGATCCTCTTCGGTGATCTTGCCGTTGGTGCACAGCGCCAGCGCCCGCTCGAGGATGTTCTCCAGTTCGCGCACGTTGCCGGGAAAGTCGTACTGCTGCAGCGCCTTCATGGCGCCGGGCTCGATCTCGGGGCGGGCGCCGGGCGCGCCGCGGGCGAGCCGGTCGAGGATCGCGTTCGCGAACACCGGGACGTCTTCCCGCCGGTCGCGCAGCGCCGGCATGCGCAGCTCGATCACGTTCAACCGGTAATAGAGATCGTGCCGGAACTTGCCGCCCTCCACGCATTCGCTCAGGTTCTGGTGGGTGGCGCTGATGATGCGCACGTCCACCGGCTCCTCCTGGGTGGAGCCGACCTTGCGGACCTTCTTCTCCTGGATCACGCGGAGCAGCTTCACCTGCATGGGCAGCGGCAGGTCCGCAACCTCGTCGAGGAACAGCGTGCCGCCGTGCGCTGCCTGGAAGAAGCCGTCGCGGTCCGACTCGGCGCCGGTGAAGGCGCCCTTCCGGTAGCCGAAGAACTCGCTCTCCATCAGGTTCTCGGGAATGGCGCCGCAGTTGACCGGCATGAACGGCTTGTCGCGCCGGACGCTCTTCTGGTGGATCAGGCGCGCCGCCAGTTCCTTGCCGCTGCCGGACTCGCCGGTCACGTGCACCGGGGCTTCGCTCCGGGCCACCTTGTCGATCATGTCGCGGACATGCTGCATGATCGGCGAGCTGCCGATCAGCGTCTGTTCGCTCGAGGTCTTGGGCTGGCCGCCCTGGGGTAGCGACAGCGCCGACTTGACCAGCGTCCGCAGCTGCTCGAGGGACACGGGCTTCGCCAGGTAGTCGAAGGCCCCCGCCTTGAGGGCGGCCACCGCGTTTTCGGTGTTGCCGTGGGCCGTGATCACCGCCACCGGCAGGTCGCGCACGTGCTGGGACGCGAACTCGACGACCTGCAAACCTTCACCGTCCGGCAACCGCATGTCGGTCAGGCACAGGTCGAATTGCCCGGTCTTCACCTTCTCGATCGCCTGCGCGACGCTCATGGCGCGCTCTACCTCGAGGCCCATGCGCAACAGCGTCAATTCGATCAGTTCGAGGATGTCCTCCTCGTCGTCGACGATCAGCACATTCCGGGTGACTGTGCCGGTCGGGCCCTGTTCCTTGCGCTTCAAGATCTACCTCCTCACGCGGCGCGCCGCCATGGGCTCACGCGCTCCTGATGATCATCGTGAACTGAGCCCCGGCACTGCGCTCGACATAGGACAACGTGGCGCCGTTGGCCTCGCACACCTCGCGCGCGATGTAGAGTCCGAGCCCCGTACCCGACGAAGCCGTCGTGAAGAACGGTTCGAACAGGTGCGCTCGGAGCGCTTCGGCGATTCCGGGGCCATCGTCGATAACGCTCAATTCTATCGTATTGACCGGTGTTGCCGGGCCCACCGTGATACGGACGCTGCCCGACTTGCGCTGGCAGTAGCGCAGTGCGTTGCGGCACAGGTTCCACATGATCTGGTTCAGGTGGCTGCGGTCGAACATGACGGCCGGTTCGATGCTGAACTCCAGGGTGATGATGTCCGCCGACACCTTCTCGATCTGGCAGAACTGGCTGGTGAAGTTGCGCAGGAAGTCGGCGAGCGCGAAGGTCTCGCGTACCGCCCGGTCGCGGCGGTTCAACTTCAGGACGTCCTGCACCATGCGGTCCAGGCGCTGGACGTTGTCATGGATGATCTCGAGCAGCCGGCCGGAGGATTCCGGGATCTCGCCCTCCTCCTGCAGCAGCTCGGTCGCGTGGTTGATGGCCGAGAGCGGATTGCGGATCTCGTGGGCGATGTTGGCGGTCAGCCGGCCGAGCGAGGCGAGCTTCATCTGCTGGGCCTGGGACTGGATGCGCGTCAGGTCCTCGATGAAGATGACCACGCCGCGCTGGCGCTCCTTCCCCACGGGCACGAACCGGGCCGCGGTCAGCTTCTGCGACAGGATGGTGCGCATGGGATCGAAGCCGGCATCGGGATTCTCCTGCCAGCGGGCGAGACGCGCGGCGATGCCGGCGTTGTAGTCCCTGAGCGCGACCTCCCGCTCCTTGGGCAAGGGTCCCAGCAGTTCCTCGGCGCGGGCGTTGAGCTGCTTCACGGTGCCCTGGCCGTCGACCACGATGACGCCGTCCTGCATGTCCTGCATCACTAGCTGGCTCACCTGCGCCATGCTGGCCACGTCCACCTCGCGCTGAGCCGCCAGCTGCTCGCTTGCCACCACCCGCTTCGCCAGCGCGTGGGCGAGCCAGGCGGTCGCGAAATAGCCGATGGAGAGCAGCCCGGCCTGCAGGTACATGGCATAGCTGCCGTAGAAGAACAGCACCTCGTAGGTGTGCTCGAGCAGCACCGCCACCGCGGCGAGCGAGGCATAGAACAGCGTGAGGCGGCCGCGGCTGATGATGCCGGCCGCCGCGAGATTCGCGAGGAGCAGCAGGCCCAACCCGCTGGAGATGCCGCCGCTCGCATGCAGCAGCAGCACCACGAAGACGATGTCCGCGCAGACCTGCATGGCGATCTGCAGCTGGAACCCCGGCCGATGCGCGCTGATCGTGATGAAGGAGGCTGCGGCGAACAGCGCATACGCGACACTCACCGACAGGAACAGCGGCTTGTTCCACGACCCGAACAGCAGGTTCTGCCCGACCACGATGGTGGATGCGAGCAACAGGGCCGCCACCGCCAGCCGATAGATGTTGAAGTAGAACAACGAGCGCCAGTAGGTGCTCGGGTAGTCCATCTCCCGGCCCAGCGGGACGGAGAGCGTGGGTACGGCGACGGCTTCAGCCATCTCCGTCGGTGGCCCTCTCAGTGCCGCTGCGAAGCACCGATCCTGCGGTGCTCGTCACTGCAGTAGTGCAGCCCCTGCGACAGGAAGCTTTCGCTCTTCGGCAGATGCACCCCGCATTGCGCGCACCGCACCATGTCTTCGCCGCCTGCCTGGGCAGACTCCCCGGGACGCGTCGCTTCTTCCTGGCGGGCGATCGCGCGCTTGTAGTTCTTGAGCAGCACGTAGACGATCGCTACGACCGCCACGAGGAGCAGAAGCTTGGCCAATGTCGGGTGGTGCTCCGGGTGAGAAGTGCGGGTCGGGAAACCCACGACTCCGATTGGTCGGGCTTGTACCACAGCCCGCCGGCGGGCGCCATGCGCACGACGTCGACCACCAAGCGGGAAGACCAATGAATTGGTCGGGGTGAGAGGATTCGAACCTCCGACTCCTGCGTCCCGAACGCAGTACTCTACCAGGCTGAGCTACACCCCGAAGCCGTTGACGGCGCGGCGCTCCACCGGAGCGCTGCCATCTACCGATGCCGGTTTCACCAGCGGAAGTCCGCTAGAAATCCCGGTTCACCGAGAAAGCCGCCAAGTCTAGCAGACTCTCCCGGTACTGCGTATGCGGCAATGATTCGAGCGCGTCGCGCGCGAGCTGCGCCTCGCGTTCGGCCACCGACCTCGCATACTCCAGCGCTCCGGTCGCATGCACGGCCCGCACGACCGGGTCGAAGTCGGCGATTCCACCCTGTTCGATCGCGTGCCGCACGATGGCCGCCTGCTCGGGCGTTCCCGTTCGCATGGTGTGGATCAACGGCAGGGTGGGCTTGCCCTCGGCCAGATCGTCGCCGAGATTCTTGCCCGTGGCGGCGAGATCGCCGGAGTAGTCGAGGACATCGTCGATCAGCTGGAAGGCGGTCCCGAGATGCATGCCGTAGTTGGCCATGGCCTCCTCGATCCCGGGGCTCACCCCGGCCAGGACCGGGCCGAGCCGCCCGGCCGCCTCGAACAGCTTGGCGGTCTTGTAGCGGATGACGTGCAGGTAGGCTTCTTCCGTGATGCCGGCGTCGTGCACATTCATCAGCTGGAGCACCTCGCCTTCGGCGATCACGTTCGTGGCCTCGGACAGCACTTCCATCACGCGCATGCTGCGCACGTCGACCATCATCTGGAACGCGCGCGAGTACAGGAAATCGCCCACCAGCACCGCGGCCGGGTTGCCGAAGGAGGCGTTGGCGGTCGCCCGGCCACGGCGCATTTCGGACCCGTCCACCACATCGTCGTGCAACAGGGTCGCCGTATGGATGAATTCCACAACGGCCGCCAGCTCGTGCACCTGGGGGCCGTGCAGCCCGCACGCGCCCGCCCCGAGGATCACCAGCACCGGGCGCAACCGCTTGCCGCCGCTGCCTATGATGTACTCGCTCACCTGCCGTACCAGCACCACCTCGGAATGAAGCCGGCGGCGGATGACGGCGTCCACGGCCTGCATGTCGTCCGCCACGAAGCGGCGGAGGTCGTCTAAGGACAAGGAAGAGGCCCGGGTCGAAAAGACGGGCATGGTATGAACCGGCCAAAACCACTGTCAAGGCACCTCGGTGCCGCTCCTGGGCCGGCCGGAGCCGGGTTCCCGAAGTTTGACTAAGTTCCTCAGTTTTCGTACTATCCGCGGCTTTTCGCCAAGTCGCGCCTGATTGCTGGTCTACAGGTCGGCGCGCTCTAATTGGAGTCTTTCATGTACGCGGTCATCAAAACCGGCGGCAAGCAGTACCGGGTGAGCGCCGGAGAGAAGGTCAGGGTCGAGACGCTCGACGCCGCAGTGGGCTCGGAAGTGGTGCTGGACCAGGTGCTGATGGTCGCGGACGGCGACAAGGTCATCCTGGGCAAGCCGCTGCTCGCCGGGGCCGCCGTCAAGGCAACCGTGGTCGCCCACGGCCGCGGCGACAAGGTGCGGATCTTCAAGCACCGTCGTCGCAAGCACTATCAGAAGCACGCGGGCCATCGCCAGAACTACACCGAGATCCAGATCTCGGGCATCTCGGCCGGTTAAGGAGAAGCATCCATGGCACACAAGAAAGCAGGCGGCAGTTCGCGTAACGGCCGCGATTCCGAGTCGAAGCGCCTGGGCGTCAAGCGCTACGGCGGTCAACTCGTCACGGCCGGCAGCATCCTGGTCCGCCAGCGCGGCACCCAGGTCCACGCCGGCGACAACGTCGGCACCGGCAAGGACCACACGCTGTTCGCAAAGATCGACGGCCACGTGCAGTTCGGCGTGAAGGGCCCGACCAAGCGCAAGACGGTCAGCATCATTCCCGCCGCCGCCTGAAACCGCGCTTAGAACCGGTCCCACCGGAAAAGCCCTATCGTTCGCGGTAGGGCTTTTTAGTTTCCGCCACCCACAACGACACTCCATGAAATTCGTCGACGAAGTCACCATCGAAGTCCACGCCGGCAAGGGCGGGGACGGCGTCGCCTCGTTCCGGCGCGAGAAGTTCGTGCCGCGCGGCGGTCCCGACGGCGGCGACGGCGGGCGCGGCGGCAGCGTGTACGCGATCGCCGACCGCAACATCAATACGCTGATCGAGTATCGCTACACCCGCATCCACCGCGCGCGGAACGGCGAGAAGGGGCGCGGTTCCGACTGCTACGGTGCCGGCGCGGACGACATCGAGCTGCGCGTTCCGGTCGGCACGGTGGTGACGGACCTCGATACCGGGGTACGTCTCGCGGACCTCGCCCACGACGGCGAACGCGCGCTGCTCGCAAAGGGCGGCGAAGGCGGCCTCGGCAATCTGCACTTCAAGTCGAGCACCAACCGCGCGCCGCGGCAATGCACGCCCGGACAACCCGGCGAGAGCCGTCGCCTGCAGCTCGAGCTGAAGGTGCTCGCGGACATCGGTCTTCTCGGTCTGCCGAACGCCGGCAAGTCCACGTTCATCCGTGCGGTGTCCGCGGCACGGCCCAAGGTCGCGGACTATCCGTTCACGACCCTGTATCCCAACCTCGGTGTGGTCCGGGTCGAGGAATCGCGCAGCTTCGTGATCGCCGACATCCCGGGGCTCATCGAAGGCGCCGCCGAAGGCGCAGGCCTCGGCCACCAGTTCCTGCGGCATCTGGCACGCACGCGCCTGCTGCTGCATATCGTCGACATCGCACCGGTCGATCCGGACGCCGATCCGGTCCGCGACGCCCGCAGCATCGTCGAGGAACTGCGCAAGTACGACGAGACGCTGTATCGCAAGCCGCGCTGGCTCGTGCTCAACAAGATCGACGCGCTCGATCCGGCGGAGCGGCAAGCGCGCGTCCAAGCCTTCGTGGACGACTATCTCGCGGGCCAGCCGACGCCGGTGTTCGCCATCTCCGCCCTGCAGGGCGAAGGCTGTCGCGAACTCACGTTCAAGGTGATGGATTATCTCGACAGCGTCCGGGAATCGGTTCCGGAGCCGGTCGCCGCCGATGATGAATAAGAGCTCCGTCGCGGCCGCCGCCCGGCGCATCGTGGTGAAGGTGGGTTCCAGTCTGGTCACCAACGGCGGCCAGGGCCTGGACCAGCAGGCGCTCGCCATGTGGAGCACGCAGATCGCCACCTTGTCGCGTGCGGGCAAGCAGGTGATCCTGGTCTCGAGCGGCGCGGTCGCGGAAGGCATGCAACGCCTGGGGTGGAAGCGCAGACCGAAGGCGCTGCACGAGCTGCAGGCCGCTGCCGCGGTGGGGCAGATGGGCCTGGTCCAGGCCTACGAATCGTGCTTCCGCGGCCACGACATGCGCACGGCGCAGGTCCTGCTCACCCACGACGATCTTGCCGACCGCAAGCGCTACCTGAACGCGCGTTCGACGCTGCGCACGCTGCTCGACCTGGGCATCATCCCGGTCATCAACGAGAACGACACGGTCGCCACCGACGAGATCCGCTTCGGTGACAACGACACGTTGGGTGCGCTGGTGACCAACCTGGTCGAAGCGGACGTGCTGATCATCCTCACCGATCAGCCGGGCCTGTTCACGGCCGATCCCCGCAAGGATCCGAAGGCAACGCTGGTGGCCGAGGCCCGCGCCGGCGACCCGGCGCTCGAAGCCATGGCCGGCGGTGCCGGCACCCAGTTCGGCTCGGGCGGCATGCTGACCAAGATCCTCGCCGCCAAACGCGCCGCCCGCAGCGGCGCTCACACCATCATCGCTTCGGGTCGGGAAACCGACGTGCTTGCCCGCCTCGCCGCCGGTGAAGCCATCGGCACCCAGCTCGTCGCGGAACCGATGACGCTGGCGGCGCGCAAGCAATGGCTCGCCGATCACCTGCAGGTGCGGGGACGCCTGCACCTCGATGCCGGTGCCACGAAGGCACTGGTCACCGACGGCAAGAGCCTGCTGCCCATCGGCGTGCAGGCGCTGGACGGCGAGTTCGATCGTGGCGCGGTGGTCGCATGCCTCGACCCGACCGGCCGTGAAGTCGCGCGGGGGCTGGTGAACTACAACGCCGCGGAAACCCGACGCATCCTGCGCGCGCCGACCGCGGAGATCGAAGCCCGCCTCGGCTACATCGACGACCCCGAGCTCATCCACCGAGACAATTTGGTCCTGCTGTAGCAGGACCACATTGCGGTGGACACCAACCTTCAGGTTGGTGGGAGCCACAATCTCGTTCTGCTTTAGCAGAGCGAGATCGCGGCGAGACCCGTCACTAGGTCGTCTAGTCCGTCCTGCGGTCGCGCAGCGCGCGCTGCTCGCGCATGCGGGTGAAGATCGCCTTCGCATCCTTCAGCGGATCGCCGTTCAACCCGCAGAAGTAGTCCTTGGCCAGCGTGTATCGGATCGCGTTGTAGCCGCGCTCCTCCACCTTCTGCCACTCAGCCTCGCTGGGGCGTGCCCAGCTGCCGTCGGACCGTCCCAGGGCGAGCGTCTTCCATTCCGCCGGATCGCAGCGGATACCCTCGTAGGACACGTTGCGGGCTCCCTGCGGTGACGTGACGACGAGCGTGTAGCGCACGATCGCATCGGGCGTCACCGTCAGCGCCTTGCTGTCGAGCTCGATCTTGTTGTCCGTCAGGTTGCGCAGCGTGATCTGGCGCAGGTCCGCGTCGACCGGGGCCGGCGGAAACTCCAGGTCCTGCTCCGGCAGGCGCTCACGCGGCGCGAAGATGGACGAGCGCGTGCTCGGCAACGCGGTATCGGGGATGTCGGAACTGCCCCGGCCGCGCGCAGGCTCCGCGGGTTGCGGCGAGACGCCGGAGCAGGCCGTGAGCACGGCCAGCGTCAGCGCCGCAGCGACGAACGCGTGCTTCAAGGCTTCAAGTCACCCAACAGCGACCGGCGCACGTCCGGATCGACCGGATCGAGCGTCGCGGTGTAGTTCGGGTGGTCCACGCCGACGACCAGTGCGGCACCGCCCGTCAGCGCCTGCTTCATCGCAGCCGTCAGCTCGAAACGCAGAAAATGCACCGAGGACGTCTTCTCCTCGTTCTCGCGTTCGAGATCCTCGTCGGCAATCGCGTACACCTTCGCCTGTCCCTGCACCTGCACGTAGACCCTGTCCTCGATGCCCTTCAGGCGCGCCAACTCCACCTGGCGCTGCTCGACGTCCGGATACTCGATCAACATCGTTGCCTTCCAGTTGCTGCCATCCGGCACGAGCGGATTGTACGCATTCAGCTCGTCCTGGATGCCGGCTTCCTCGAAGATCTTCTCGATGCGCAGCATCTCCTGGATCTGGTAGCGCAGAGTGAGTTCGTCCTCGAAGATCAGCGTCAGATGTTCACCCAGATGCACCTTGCGGTTGCGCTTGTGGGCCAGCACCTTGGCACGGAACTCCTTGCGGTTGCGTGCGTACGCTTCGAGCGTCATCAGGCTTTCGCGGGTGATGGCCGGCATGGCGGTCCTTTCTGCAACGACAGCTTCCATCGGTCTTCCTCGGTTCGGTCGGCCTACAGTCCGTAGGCGACGCGGATCAGGGTGAGCGGGTGTTCCTTGGCCGTGTCGGGATTGCCCATCCCCTGCAGGATGTGGCGACCGGCGATGGCGCAATCGGAACTCACGTAGTCGGGCTGGTTGTTGCCCATGGCCTTGAACACCGGCCGGCCGATCTTCATCGAGTCCTTGAAGTATTCGGACTTCACACCCCACGTGCCGTCGTGCCCGGAACAGCGCTCCACCACGTTGACCTTGGTGTCCGGCACGAGTTCGAGCATCTCGCGCGTCTTCTGCCCCATGTTCTGCACGCGCAGGTGACAGGGGATGTGGTACGAGACCTTGCCCAGCGGCTTCTTGAAGTCGGTCTTCAGCATCCCGTCCTTGTACCGCAGCACCAGATACTCGAACGGGTCGAACATCGCGTCCTGCACCGCCTTCACGTCCGCGTCGTCGGGAAACATGAGTGGCAGCTCCTGCTTGAACATCAACGTACAGGACGGCACGGCGGTCAGGATGGCGTAGCCCTCGCGCGCGTTTTTCGCGAGCACGGGGATGTTGCCTTCCTTCAGCTTCTTCACCGCATCGAGATCGCCCAGCTCGAGCTTGGGCATGCCGCAGCAGTTCTCCTTCTCGACGATGACGTGCGGGACCTCGTTGTGCTTCAAGATCCGGATCAGGTCGTGGCCGATGCCGGGCTCGTTGTAGTTCACGTAGCAGGTCGAGAAGATCGCGACCTTGCCCGGCGTGTTCTTGCTGTCCTTCACGGGGAAGGCGGCATCCGGCTTCGCGGTCCTGCGGAACTTCGCGCTGTCGTACTCGGGCAGCTGCCGCTCGGCGGCGATGCCGAGCACGCTGTCCATCATCTTGCGGGTCGCCGGCGTCTTGTTCACCGTGTTCACGACCTGCACCACCACGGGGATCGAGGCAAGCTTGCCGACCGCGTCGGTGGCCGACAGCAGCTTGTCGCGGAAGCTCGTCTTGCCCTGTTTGTACTTCACCGCCTTGGCCCGCAGCATCAGGTGCGGAAAGTCCACGTTCCACTCGTGCGGCGGCACGTAGGGGCACTTCGTCATGTAGCAGAGGTCGCACAGGTAGCACTGGTCGACCACCTTGACGTAGTCCTCTTTCTTCACGCCCTCCACTTCCAGCGTCTCGTTGTTGTCGACGAGATCGAAGAGGGTCGGGAAGGAGTTGCACAGGCTGACGCAGCGGCGGCAGCCGTGGCAGATGTCGTAGACGCGCTCGAGCTCTTCGTTGAGCTTCTGCTCGTCGTAGTACTCCGGGTTCTGCCAGTCGATCGGATGGCGAGTGGGGGCTTCGAGGCTGCCTTCGCGCATGGTCCTGGGAATCGCAGGGAAACGAAAGAAACAGAACAACCGGCGCAAGGCGGGATGCCCGCCCTGCGCCTCACGACCTCATCAATCAGTCAGCCAGCGCGTCCAGGGCCTTCTGGAAGCGGTTCGCGTGCGAACGCTCGGCCTTGGCGAGCGTCTCGAACCAGTCGGCGATCTCGTCGAAACCCTCTTCGCGGGCCGACTTCGCCATGCCCGGGTACATGTCGGTGTACTCGTGCGTTTCGCCGGCGATGGACGCCTTCAGGTTGTCGCGCGTACCGCCGATCGGCAGGCCGGTCGCGGGGTCACCAACTTGCTCGAGGTACTCGAGGTGGCCGTGCGCGTGACCGGTCTCACCTTCGGCGGTGGAGCGGAACACGGCCGCGACGTCGTTCTGGCCTTCCACGTCGGCCTTGTTTGCGAAGTACAGGTAGCGACGGTTCGCCTGGGATTCGCCGGCAAACGCGTCCTTCAGGTTCTTCTCGGTCTTCGAGCCTTTGAGTTGCATATCAGCCTCCAGATGTCTTGCGATGAACAGGATCCGGACCGAGGCCCGGCACTGCAGCGCGGTCAGAAATTAGACTAAATCTAAACCGTAAACGAAGTATATGGCGAGCCTCCCGCGGGTGTCAAAAGCCCCCGCCGCAAATTGCCGACGCACGATTAACTCTCTGAAATTCGCCGCGAATCGTGCAACCGAACGATGCCGGTCAGCGCGCCGGCAGGCGCACTTGCACGATCCCGTCGGCGCTCGGCCGGGCGCGCTCCACGATGCCGAGCACGACCTGGGCAGCGTCGCCCTTCGACGATGCGACCACGATGTTCTGCACGATGGCCTGGTAGGAGCGATCGCCCTGGAGGACTTCGGCGCGATCGCCACGCCGCAACCCGGCGGCCACGGCTGGGGCGATCCGTGCGACCACTTCGGCGGTGCTGTCGTCCTCGAGTTGCACGACCGGCTGCCCCACCGTGACTGCCTCGCCGGACGCCACGAGCCAGCGGGTCACGCGCCCCGGTCTCGGGCTCACCAGTTCCGTCGCCGCCCGTGACCAGCGGGCGTGTCTCAATTCGGTGGCGGCCGTCCCCACTCCGATTTCGGCCTCGAGGACCGCGACGCGCATGGGTCCCAGATCGAGCGTCGTGGTGATCGAGGGCGAATAGACGCGCAGCTGCGCCGGATCGATGCTCTCGGTCACCTGGATCCAGCGCGTTTGTGCAGCAGCCATCGCCTGCTGCGCCCGCGCGAGTCGCGTATCGAAGGGCTCGGGATTCAATCGCGCCACGACCTGACCTTGTCCGATGCTCTCCTGCGCACCGACGGACGGTTCGAGCAATACGCCACTCACTTCGAACGCGAGGTCCCACCGCTCTGCAGCCCGCAGCTCAGCCGGCCAGGTGCGCTCGGTGGATGGCGCTGCCGCACATGCCGTCAGCGCAACAATCACCCACGCCGACAGCACACGGCTCATCGACGCGATCCGGCATCCACCGCAGCCGCCACCAGCTTCACGAACTCGCCCAATTTCGGGATATCGAGCCAGCGCACCACCGCCACGATGTCGCGATCGGGATCGACATAGATCATGTTCCCGCCCGAACCGAGCGCAAAGTAGCTGTGCGGCGGCACGTCGCGGAAGACCGGACTCGAATCCGCCGGCAACCAGAACAGATAGCCGTAGAACGGCGCGATGTCGACCGGCTTCGTCGCCATGTCGACCCAGCGTTCCGACAGGATGCGCTTGCCCGCCCACTCGCCGCGGCGCAGCCACAGATACCCGAAGCGCGCATGGTCACGCGTGCTCGCCCACATGCCACCGCCCCAATGCGTGCCGCCGCTCACCGACTGCACGCGGCGCCCGTTGAGATCGACGTACGAATTGAAATAGCCGTACCACACCCAATCGGACGAAGCGCCGATCGGATCCATCACCAGTTCCTTGAGCACCTCGGGCAACGGCCGCTGCCACACGCGCATCAGCGACAGCGCCAGCCGGTTCACGCGGACGTCGTTGTACTCCCAGAAGGTACCCGGCTGCTGCAGGGTGCGGTAGTAGCCGCGCCGGCGATCGGCCACATCGGGCTTGTCCCACAGCACGCCTTCCCACTCGCTGGTGTGCGTGAGCAGCATGTGCCAAGTGATCGGCGCATTGTGAGGCGAGTCGAACCCGCCGTCCTTCACGCGGACACCCACGGGCTCGTTCACGTCGGGCACGAGCCCGCGATCGAACGCGAGGCCGGCTATCGTGGACAGGTAGCTCTTCGCCACGCTGAACGTCACGTCCACGCGCTTAGTGTCGCCCCACTCCGCCACGATGTAGCCGTGCCGCAGGATGACGCCGTTCTGCCCGCCTCGCGGTTTCACCGGCCCGATGATCTCCGGATAGGGTTCCTGGGCCGTGTCCTTCTCGATCTGTGCCCGTACGTCGGCAGGCCAGTTCACCTCGTTCGATTGCGCGAACTTCACCGCCGCGGCGAGCTTTTCCGGGTCGATGCCAACCGATTGCGGTGCCCGGGTCGCCCAGGCTTCGCCTGGCGGCGGGAAATAGAGAGGATCGGCACCCGCCAGTCCGGGTACCAGCAGAAGGCATAGCAATGCTGCGCGCATGGGGACGGTCGTAGGCAGTTGGGAATACCATGGTAGTGGCGGGCGACCGACGGCTCAACGGGCGTCCTCCAACGTCGTCGGCATGACGGATGGGGTACCGATGGCGATCGTTGCGCCGGAACTGCCATGCGCCCGCGGCCATCCTCTACCTCCGTCCATGGCGAACCCGTTATCCTCGGCCGACCGATGCAGCGGGGAGATCTTCGCATGCTCGAACCGACGCCGTCGCTTGCCAAGCTGGCCCGACCGAGATTGCATCGGCCGTTGGCCCGCCCTCGCCTGTTCGACGTGCTCGATTCGCTGTACGATCGGCCGCTCACTTGGGTCTGCGGCCCACCGGGATCGGGCAAGACGACCCTCGTGGCGAGCTGGCTCGACGCACGCGGCACCCTGGCGCTGTGGTACCACGCCGATCCCGGCGATCGCGACCCTGCCGCCTTCTTCTCCTATCTGACCGAGCTCGCACCCGTCGGTCGATCGTCGCCCGCCCGGCCCCTGCCCGTGTTCGGCCGCGAACATGAGCGCGACCCGGCCGCCTTCGCGAGGCTGTTCTTCCGCCGCTTCTTCGCGCTGCTGCCCGCGCATACGGTGCTGGTAATCGACAACCATCACGACGCGTCCTGTCACGCCTTCGACTCGCTCCTGCGTGATGCATCGACCGAAGTCCCCGAGTCACGGCAATTGATCGTCATCAGTCGCGCCGAAGCACCACCAGTGCTCGCCCGCGCCGTCCTCAATCAGGCGATGGGACGCATCGATTGGGACGGCCTGCGCCTCACGGCCGAGGAGTCGGAGGCTCTGCTAGGTCGCCAGAGCGAGGTGCCCAAGGGGCACGCCGCGGAGTTGCACCGGTTGTGCGGCGGCTGGGTCGCAGGGTTGGTGCTGCTCGGTATGACCACGCGTGCGCTCCACAGCCTCGACGCCGATGCCCAGGGCCTCGCGTTGTTCGAGTATTTCGCGTCCGAGGTGCTCGAGCGTATTCCCGTCAGCGACCGGGCGCTGCTGCTGTCCACCGCAGCGTTCCCGCAATTCGACACCGCCATGGCCACCCGGATCTCCGGCCATCCCACCGCTGGTGCCGTTCTGGACCGACTGACAGAACGGCAGTACTTCACCGAACGGCGGATCGCCGGCGAACCGTCGTTCCGCTACCACGATCTGTTCCGGGACTTTCTGCGGGCCGAGGCAAGACGCACGTTCGGTGAGCCCGGATGGCATTCGACCCTGCAGCGCGCCGCGCAGATCCTCTTCGACCGCGGCGAGGCCGATGCGGCGATCGAATGCCTGCGCGCCGCGCACGACTGGGACGCGGTGGCCGATGCCGTGACCAGACATGCCCGCACCCTGCTGGCGCAAGGTCGATGGCGCACAGTGCTGGGGTGGCTGGACGAGATCCCCCCGGACACTTTCGTCGCCAACCCGTGGCTCCAGTACTGGAAGGGCTCCGCTCGCACAGGGGCCGACCCGCCCGGCGGCCGCGCGCTGCTGGAGCAGGCCTTTGCGGCGTTCGGGACGCGGAACGACGTCGCAGGCCAGGTCACCGTCTGCAGCGCCATCCTCAATTCGTACTTCACGGAATGGAACATCAGCCCGTCCATCGATCCCTGGATCGAGCGGACCGAGCAATTGCTTTCCGGGACTGCGGTCGTGCCGCACGAGGTCCGCGAAGCCGCGCTGCCGGCGCTCGTGCAATCGATGCTGGACCGCACACCAACGCACCCGCGTATTCCGGACTACGGTCGCGAAGTGGAACGCTCCCTGGCCGCCACCGTCGACCCCAACATCCGGCTCGTCAAGTCAGCGATGCTGATGTACTACCTCGACGAGATGGGAGCCTTCGACCGCTCCGACGCCGCGTTCGATCGCGTTCACGCCGATCTGCTCCGCGACGACGCGCTGCCGGCACTCCGATCCCTGTGCTGGCATCGTCGCGGCTACCACTGCTATTTCGTGGGCGACTTCGAGGCAGCCCGCGTCGCGCAGGACAACGGGATCCGCATCGCCCGCGAGTTCGGTCTCCTGGAGATCGAGTTCGTCATCCGCATGGGGCAGGCGATGACCCTGCTCGCACAGGGCCGATGCGACGAAATGCCCGGAGTGCGGACGGAGATGCTGCGCTGCTTGATCCCGCAGGTGCACCTGCACGCGATCGGATTTCAGTGGATCGAACTCTGGTATTCGCTGGTGCGCGAAGACCTGGCTGCCGCGAACACCGTGTGGGACGCGTTCTCCCGCATGCCACCCGCCGGCATTCCGATCTACACCACCTACAACCACGCGGTGATCTGGCTGATGTGCTTGCAGGGCAAAGCTGCCGCGGCGCTTGACCGGATCGACAGCTGGCGGCGACAGCTGACCGGCCTCGCAAGCGATTGGAAGGAGTTCAATTTCCTCGCCATGGAGGCCTGCGCCCGTCTGTTCCTCGAAGATGGCGACGCTGCCGACGCATCGCTGCGCGCCATGATGGCGCTCGGTCGGCGGCACCGTTATGCCAATCTCCTGACCTGGATTCCTCAGATGGCAGCGCAGCTGTGCGCCGCGGCGTGGGCGCGAGGCATCGAGACCGAATACGTGCGATGGCTCGTGGACGCCCGCGGTCTCACTCCGCCGCAACCGGATCTGCGCGACTGGCCCCGACCGATCGAGGTGCTCACCCTGGGCACCTTCGAGGTGCTGTTGAAGGGGCAGCTCGCGGAGTTCGGCCAGAAGGCGCCGCGCCGCCCCCTTGCCCTGCTCAAGGCCACCATCGCCGCCGGCGCGGCCGGACTCTCGAGCGAGCGGGCTCGCGCCGTCCTATGGCCCGAGCTCGACGGCGACGCCGCCTCGGAAGCGCTCGCTGCAGCGCTCCATCGCCTGCGCAAGCTGCTCGGCGATGCCGACACGCTTCGCCTGAGCGACGGTCGCCTCATGGTCAACGAGCAACGCGTCTGGGTCGACGCCTTGGCCTTCGAACGACTGGCGGATCACGCCGACGAGCAGGCGCAGAAGCAGGCGATCGCGCTGTACCGGGGAGCCTTCCTGCCCATGGATGACGGAGAGGCCTGGTCCATGACTATGCGCGACCGCCTCAGGTCAAAGTTCGCGACTGTTATCGCACGCCGCGCCCTCGCCCTGGAACGCGGCAACCGCCACGACGAAGCGATCGAATACTACCGGTCCGGTATCGGCGCGGAACCGCTGACCGAGACGCTGTATCAGGGACTGATGCGTTGCTACCTCGCCCAGGGACGTCGCGCCGAAGGCGCCAGCGTCTACCGCCAGCTGCGCCAGACCCTCTCGGTGATTCTCGGCATCTCCCCCTCGGCGCAATCGGAATCCCTCGGGAAGGCACTGCTCGCGCCGGACTGACCCCGCTCTCGGATCGGTACCCGATCGGTCAGCTCGCGGCGAGCACGATCCGATGACATGCACCTGATCGGGGGATCGAAGATGAAGCTCTACCAGTTCGCCGCGACACCGAGCTGCCGGAAGGTCCGGATGTTCCTGCACGAGAAGGGCCTCACCGTGCCCATGATCGACGCCAACGACGGCATGGCGCTCGCCGACTGGTACGGCGCGCTCTACCCGCATCGCATGACACCGATGCTCGAACTGGACGACGGCACGCAGCTGGGCGAATCGGTCGCCATCTGCCGCTACTTCGACACGTTGCATCCCGACCCGTCCCTCATGGGCACCGACGCGAAGGACCGCGCCGTGGTGGAGATGTGGGAGCGACGCGCGTATCTGGAAGGCACGGCGGCCATCGAAGAGATCTTCCGGAACTCGCACCCGATGTGCGTGGGCCATGGGCTCCCGGGCACGGCGGACCGGGTCGATCAGATTCCCGCGCTGGTCGACCGGGGCCGGGCGCGCCTGCAGCGCTTCTACAACAAGATCGAGCGCCAGCTGTCCGAACATCGCTACGTGGCCGGAGAGCGTTTCAGCATCGCGGACATCACCACGCTCGTGTCGATCGACTTCGGGCGCTGGTCCCAGCTCGACATCCCGGTTGCGTGCGTCAACGTCCGGCGGTGGTACTCGGACGTCGCATCCCGGCCGAGCGCCGCTGCCTGAGATCCACGACGAACGCGCCCGGCAATCGGTACCTCATCGGTCACCGACCCCATGGAATGCTCACTACCGGCATCGCTGAAACCCGATGCCGCAGGCGCGGCGGAGTTCTCCGCCGTGAATCCGATCGTCCTCCAGGAGATACGAGATGAAGAATCGAGCTCTTGCAGTGTGCATCGCCACCCTCACCGCAAGTACCGCATTGGCCGGCGTCGAAGTCGCCAGCAAGGGCAACTACGAAGGCATGCTGTGCGTATCGGGAGCATTGCCCGGAGTGGTCCAGTCCGATACCGAAATGGGCGGGTCGTTCGATCTGATCGGTCCCATGGTGACCAAACCCGGAATGCTCTACCACGCCGCCAACATCCATTGCCTCGGTGCATGGAGCCTGATCGGCGGCAACTACAACGAGAACGGGCACTGCCAGGTGGTCGACGCGGACGGCGACAAGATCTTCGGCAAGTTCTCGCGCACGAATGCAGACGGTCGGTGGGAGGCGCTTTCGGGGACCGGCAAGTACGCGGGCATAGTCAGCAGCGGCCCGTACACCCCGGTCGCCCAGTTTCCCCAGCCCGTGCCTGGAACGCTGCAGCACTGCAATCGGATCACCGGCACCTGGAAGCTGCGCTGAGCACACCCGACGCGCATTGGGAACCCGGTCGCGCGCAATGCGGGGCCGGGTTTCAGAACAGGGTCGCGACGTCCACAGGGCAGTCGGGACGCTCCAGGGCAAAGGCGAGATCCCTGATGCCGTGCTCGAACCGGATCCGATATCCCTCCGGCGCCGGGCCGCGAAACACGTCCAACCGCTGATCGCGAAGATTGACGATCCATACCTCCCGGATGCCATGCCGGGCGTAGAGATCGAGCTTCGGTCCACGGTCGTAGGCGAGCGTCGAATCGGAGACCTCGACAAGCAGCAAGACATCGGCCGGCCTCGGCGTAGCGCTCCGATAGAAGTCCTCCCGGCGCCGAAGCACGGTCACATCCGGCTGGAGTTCGGAGTCGTCGGCGAAGCGCACGGGACCCTGGGTCCAGACGGTGGTATCGGTGGCTCGCCTGACGAAGACTTCGGTCAGCATTGCGACTACTCCCGCGTGCCAGCACCCGATGGGCGCCATGTCGACCAGTTCCCCCTCGAACAATTCCACCCGCGAGTCGGCGTGCAACACGCCAGCTTCGCCGAGCTTGTGGAAGTCCTCCACGCTCAGCTTGTGGCGCCGCACCGGCTGCAGGATGTCGACGGGATTCGAGAGATTGCTCATGGACCGATCTCGATGTCAGGTCGAAATCGTTGTAGGGCAGGTCAAGGACTGCGAGCACGCGGGCCCTGTTTTCAGGGCGGCCCTTGGGACGAACGACCGCAATAGGGGCATGGCGCACTCGCCGAGGTGTCCGGGATCGGTAACCCATCCGTAAGCCATGCCCCCGTAATGTTCTGCGGCGTCGCCGCATGCTGGTCTGGTGGCTGCGCACCCAACAAACACCAACGGACGGAGGAGTCCCCATGAAGATCGCCGGCACGCTGTCCCGACTTGCTCTCGGAGCCCTTGCGCTGCTCCTCGCTGCCGGGGTTCCGGCGGCGCACGCGCAGACCACGCAGCCGAAATTCGAGTACCTGATGACCTACAAGGCGCTGCTCGAACCCGGGTACATGCCCGACAGTTCCCTCATCGTCGTCAACGTCCTGAACGGCGGCTGGGCCAAGGGTCCGAACATCTCGGGCAGCTTCATCCAGCCCGGCGGCGATTGGCTACGGGTGCTGCCTTCCGGCGCCCTGCGCCTCGACGTCCGGGCGACCCTGAAGACCGAGGAGGGAGATCTCCTCTACATCAGCTACAACGGCATCATCCAGCACACGGAAGGCAGCCTGGCCAAGCTGAACGCCGGCGAGAAGTTCACCAACAAGGACATCGGCTATTTCGTGACCGCGCCAACGATCCAGACCGCGTCGAAGAAGTACGACTATCTGAACCGCGTGCAGCTCATCAACAAGTTCGTCGAGGCTCGTCTGGGGAAGGACGGCGAGAGCTATGTCATGTACGACGTGTTCATCGTTCGGTGAGTCTTCGCCCGCCGGAATGACCCGGCCATCCGTAAATTGCGTGTAGGAATGCATTGGGCATATTCGCCCCGGCGGCGGACGAATCCCTCGTTCGCCGCTCTTTCCGCAAACCCACGGAGCATCATCGCATGAGCATCCGTTTCATTCCGGCTGTTGCCGCGCTCGTAGCGGGCATGGCTGTCATTCCGCAAGCCCTGGCGCAGACCGGCTTCTACATCGGAGCCAATGCCGGCGTTTCGCGCGCGGACATCGACGAAGAAGCGATCAACCAGGCAGTCGTCGGCGTAGGCGGCGTCGGGGTACCCACCTCTAGCGACCAGAGCGGAACCGGTTTCAAGGCCTACGGCGGCTACTCGTTCACGCCCAACGTTGCGGTCGAGCTCGGGTACTTCGACCTCGGCAAGTTCACGAGCAGCACCACGACCGCGAATCTCGGCCGCATCGATGCCGAAATGAAGTTCAAGGGGTTCAATGTCGATCTCGTCGGCAGGTTGCCCTGGGCGACAGCTTTGCCCTGCTCGGCCGCGTCGGCTTGATCACCACCAAGCAGGACTTGCGGGCGTCGGGCTCGGCGACCAGCACAGTCTTCACCGACGACACGAGCATGACGAGCTGGAAGGCCGGCGTCGGCGTCGAATACATGATCACCGGCGGACTGGGCATCCGCGCGGAAGGCGAGATCTACAACGTACCGGACGGCCCCGACGACCAAGCCAACGTCGGCCTGTTCTCGGTGGGCCTGCTGTATCGCTTCTAGAACGCGAAGGATCGTTTCAGGTCAGGCGGCCGCCTTCGCCGCGTGCAGCCGCCGCCGGAACCACATAGCCAGCAGCAACAGCAGCAGCCCTGCCGCGCCCAGCGGCAGCGGGTAGCCGGCGTGTTCGATGAGCCAGCCGAAGCAGCTCACTCCGGCCGCCTGTCCCAGGAACATGGAAAAGGCGAAGAATGAAACACCGGCACCGCGCGCCTCTGGTGCCATCTCCGTCGCGCGCGTCTGCAGCGTGTTGTGCAGCATGTAGAAGCCGAAGCCGAGCGCGATGATGAACGGCGCTGCGATCGGCCACGCCGGTGCCCAGGCAATGCCGGCAAAGCACGCGAGCAACACGAGCCCGCCCCAACCCACCAGGCCGGTCTCACCCAGACGCCGCACGAGCTTCCGCACCAGGAAGCTGTAGACCACGCCGCCCACGCCGAACCCCGCGACCAGCAATCCCGTGAGGGAGAAGCTGAGCGCGAAGGTCTCGTGCAGGTACGCGCCCACGAAACCGAAGGCGCCGAAGAAGAGAAAGCCTTCGATGCCGACGGTCAGCAGCACCGGCTGCGCGCGGCGCGAACGCAGGATCTGAAGATACTGTCGCCACGGCGATGGCCGATCCATCTTCGGCGGCTTTCCCGACGCACGGGCCTCGGGCACCAGCAACGCGCAGATCGCGAGAAAGGCCAGCGCCATCGCAACGAACGTGGCGCGCCAGCCCAGCAGATCGCTTAGCACCCCGCCCAGCAGCGGCCCGAAGCTCTGCCCGAGCAGTGTCCCCGCGATGAAGCGACCGAGCAACGCCTGCCGGTTCTCGTAAGGAACGCGATCGCCGATCCACGCGAGCGACAGCGGAATGACGGCACCGGAGAACATGCCGGTGATGAAGCGCGCCGCGGCCAGCAGGTCGAGCGAACCTGCGAACGCGCAGACGAACGAAGCGATCGCCGCGAAGCCGAGTGCGACCGTGACCAGACGAAGCTTCCCGACCCGGTCGCCGAGCGGACCGTGGATGATCTGGAACGCCCCGTACGCGAACGTGAAGGCCGCGAGCACAATGGACGCGTGTCGCACCGTGCCGCCAAAGTCGTGGGCGAGAACCGGCAGCAGCGGTTCCGCGATGCGCATGGACGCCCCGGACACGAAACCCGCTCCGGCCAGCAACAGCAGCGGACGTAGCGGCGCCGATGTCGCGGTCACGGTTCGCGCGCGCGGTCGGGGGCGATGCGCACAGATCGACGTCGACGAATCATGCGGTGAAGCTTACCGGATACGCGAAACGCATTTCCCGGGGGCTCCCCAGCCCATCAGCGAGCACGCGTGCGGCCCGGTCGGAAATAGGACGTGTCCTGGTAGAAATCGGCGGCATCACCCCGTTGCCACCATCCCGGCAACCCGAGCACCGGAAGCGGCATCAGGTCTTGGGGCGAGGCGAAGCTGCCATCGGAGCGCAACCGCTCCGCCAGCCGAGCATCGAGATGACGCCTTTGCACCGTGAGATCGAGGTTTGCGAATCCCGGCTCCACCGGAAAACAGATGGCCTTGCCGGTGATCCCGACGAAGGGCACCAGCAGCTTCTCGGCGAGGGCATGACCGAACACGAACACGGTGAACGATGCCGGAAGGGTCGATCGCCGATGCCAGAACAGTTCCTTCCACCGGAACTCACGGACCAGCCGTTCGAACTGTTCGTCGGCCACTGCGATCACCACGCCGTCCTCGTCGAATCCGGTGAGCGCATCGCGGGAGGCCGAGCGGTTACCACCGGCTTCGCGTGCGAGTTCCGCGACGTGCCGTGCATTGAGCGCTGCCTTGGCCCGGGGCCAGGCTGACCACGCCAGGACGTTGAAGAGGTCGTGCCAACTCGGATTACGCACGGCCAGTGCGCCGTCGAACGCGACGCGACGCTCGTAGTCCGCGGCGGACGATGATCCTGCGAGCAGTTCGAGATGCAGAGGCCGACCGTTCGCATTGGTGACCGCCGGGTCGATGCCGTCGAGCAATGCCTGCAGCGCCGACAAGTCCGGCCATCGTGACCATTCGCGCCACCCACCGTCAGGCCGCAGGGTATCGATGCCCGGATGCCGGATGCCGAACTGGGGATCCCACGCGAGAGCCACGCTTTTGTGCGCCGATCGCATCACTGCGCCCCCGGCGCGCAGTGAGGTTCCGGAAACCTGCGTAATACAATCGCGGTTCCCCGGGGCGCGGATATCGAACCTGGCGACAGCGCGTCGCCGGGAATGCCGCGCGCCATCGACCGCCTCATCCCGATCAGAAGCCAAGAATTCGTCATGCCACGAACGATGTTATCGCCATTCCCCGGGAACGCCGGAAGAGAGTCCGGACGCAAGCGCGAGACCCACGCAGGCCCGCAATGACCGATCGCGTCGACTGCGTCGTCATCGGCGCCGGTGTCGTCGGGCTTGCTGTCGCCCGCGAGCTCGCGCTGGCCGGCCGCGAGGTCATCGTGCTGGAAGCCGAGGCCGCCATCGGCGAACACACCAGTTCGCGCAATTCCGAAGTCATCCACGCCGGACTCTACTACCCCAAGGGCTCGCTCAAGGCGCGGTTCTGCGTCGAGGGCAAGCAACTCCTCTACGACTACTGCACCGAACGCGGTATCGCGCACCAGCGCATCGGCAAGATCATCGTCGCCACCAGCGACGACGAGATTCCGGCCGTTCGCTCGTACGTGGAAAAAGCCAACGCCAACGGCGTCACCGATCTGCGCTGGCTCGACATCGCGGAACTGCGTGAGCTCGAACCCGAGGTGCGCTGTGTCGCAGGCTTTCTCTCGCCCTCGACCGGCATCATCGACAGTCATGCGCTGATGCTGGCGTTCCAGGGCGACGCAGAGAACCACGGCGCCAGCGTCGTATTCCACAGTCCCGTGGAGCGCGGCGCGATCACCGACGACGGGATCGAACTCACCGTCGGCGGCACCGAACCGATGAACCTCGTCTGCACGACGGTCATCAACTCCGCCGGCCTTTTCGCACCCGAAGTGGCGCGCAAGCTTGCCGGTTTTCCGGTCGCGCACGTGCCGCCGCAGTATTTCGCGAAGGCCCACTACTACTCACTGACCGGCCGCTCACCGTTCCGGCGACTGGTGTACCCGGTGGCCACGCACGCCCACCTCGGCGTTCACGTGACGCTCGATCTCGGGGGCCACGCGCGCTTCGGCCCCGACGTCGAATGGATCGACGGCATCGACTACGCGTTCGACTATTCGCGCGAACCGCTGTTCTACGAAGCGATCCGGCGCTACTACCCCGGCTTGAAGGACGGCGCGCTGAGTCCCGGCTACACCGGGATCCGTCCGAAGATCTCGGGACCGAAGGAACCGGCGGCCGATTTCCGCATCGACGGACCGCAGCAGCATGGCGTTCCCGGGCTCGTGAACCTCTTCGGCATCGAGTCGCCGGGGCTCACGGCGAGCATCGCGATCGGGCGCCATGTGAGGGAACTCCTCGTGTAGTTGCCGCTTGGAGTGCCAAGGGAAGCGACGCCTGCCCCCATCCCAACCTTCCCCCACCTGCGGTGGGGGAAGGTTGGGATGGGGGCAGCGATGAGTCTCACCACGACAAGCACTCGACCCACCCCGATAAGAAAAGACAGCGTCCTCCCCGGGAGGCTCGGGCAAAACTAAGCCGCCTTCGCCTCCTTCAGTGCCCGCCACACCCGCTCCGATGTCGCGGGCATCTCGATGTGCTTCACCCCGAACGGCCGCAGCGCGTCGAGCAGCGCGTTGATCACGGTCGGCGTTCCGCCGACCGTCCCGAGTTCGCCGACACCCTTGGCGCCGAGCGGATTGATCTTGCACGGCGTGCTCTCATCGGTGAACGTCGCGATGCTGGGCAGATCGTCGGCACGCGGTACGCAGTAGTCGAGCAGCGAGCCGGTCAAAAGCTGTCCGCTGTCCGCGTCGTAGCGGGTGTCCTCCATCAGCGCCTGCCCCACCGCCTGCGCAATGCCGCCGTGCACCTGGCCCGCGACGATCAGCGGATTGATCACGCGGCCCACGTCGTCGACCGTGGTGTACTTCACGATCTTGGTGACGCCCGTCTCCGGATCCACTTCTACCTCGCACACGTGACCGCTGTTGGGCCACGACGGGCCTTCGACCTTCTGCAGCGTCTTGATGGTGATGCGCCGCTCGGGCTGCTTACCGGCCAGATCGAAGAGACCGATGGCGAGATCGGTGCCGGCCACGACGAACCTGCCGTCGCGGTACTCGATGTCGCCGCCGGAAGCCTCCAGCGCATCGGCTGCCAGGTCGCGGCCCTTGTCGATGGTCTGCTTCGACGCCGTCAGCATCGCCGAACCGCCGATGTACAGCGAGCGGCTGCCCATGCTTCCGATACCCTGCGCCACGTCGCTATCGCCCTGCACGATCTCGATGTGTGAGGGATCGATGCCCAGGGTGTCGGCGACGATCTGCACGTAGCTCGTCTCGATACCCTGGCCCATGGCCTGCATGGCGGTGAAGATGCGGACCTTGCCGTCGGCCTCCACGTGCAGGTCGATGGTCTCTTCGTGCACCACGCCGGTCCATTCGAGGAACGTCGACAGCGCCCGGCCGCGCAGCTTGCCGCGTGCCTTCGATTCGGCGCGCCGCTTCTCGAACCCGGCCCAGTCCGATGCCCGCAGAATGCGATCGAGCATGTGCGGGAAATTGCCGCTGTCGAACTTCTCGCCCATCGGCGTCGTGTAGGGCATTTGCGTCGGCAGGATGAGGTTGCGTCGACGCAACTCGGCCGGATCGATCTTCATTTCCACCGCCGCCTGGTCCATCAGACGCTCGATGAGGTAGATCGCCTCGGGACGACCGGCGCCGCGGTACGCCGACACGACGTTGGTGTTGGTGAGCAGCGCCTTCGACTTCAGATGCAGCGTCGGGATGCGATAGACGCCGGTGATCACCTTCGGTCCGATCGCAACGTGAATGATCGCGCCGGGCGTGCTCGCATAGGCCCCGACGTTGCCGACGATCTCGACCCGGTAGCCGAGAATCTTGCCGTTCGCGTCGAACGCGAGTTCGGCGGCGTTGGTCTGGTCCCGCCCGTGGGACGAGGTCAGGAATTCCTCGCTGCGGCTCGCACGCCATTGCACGGGCCGACCGAGCTTGCGCGCGGCGTACGCGCACACCGCGTCTTCGGCGTACAGCAGCGTCTTCATGCCGAACCCCCCGCCGACGTCGCCCACCTTCACCCGCACCTTGTCCTTCGGGATCTTGAAGATCGCATCGGCCAGCGTGCCCTGAAGGCCCGCAGGGTTCTGACAGCTCGTGTGCACCGTGAGGCGGCCGGACGCCGTGTCGAACTCGGCGACGGTGCCGCGCGGCTCCATGCTGACCGGCACCAGGCGCTGGTTGTAGAACGCCAGCTTCGAGACGTGATGCGCCTTCGCGAAGGCCGCGTCGCAAGCGGCCTTGTCGCCGAACTCGGTCTGGGCCGCGACGTTGCCCGGCGCATTGCCCCAGAGCTGCGGGGCATCCTTCGCCTGCGCACCCTCGATCGAAGCGACCACGGGCAACTCCTCGTACTCCACGGCGACGAGTTCCACCGCGTCTTCGGCCTGCAGCCTCGTTTCCGCGACGACGGCCGCGACGGTCTGTCCGACGAAGCGCGCCGCATCCGTCGCCAGCGGGAAGAAGGGTGGCGCATCCATGGGATTGCCCGCGGCGTTCTTGAGCCCCGCCCCGATCGGGAAGGATCCGATGCCGTCCCTCAGCAGGTCGGCTCCCGTGTAGACGGCCAGCACTCCCGGCGCGGACTTTGCCGCGGCCGCATCCACCGACACGATCTTCGCGTGGGCATGGGGCGAACGGACGAACGCCATGTAAACGCGGCGCGGAAACGCCTGATCGTCCACGTAGCGACCGGTCCCGGTCAGAAGGCGCTGATCTTCGCGGCGCGTGACGGCCTGGCCGATACCGAATCGGGTCATGTGAGTTTCCTCCAGTGAAGATGTGCTCCCCTCGCCCTCGGGAGAGGGGCTGGGGGTGAGGGCTGCCTGGTTAGGCACGCTGTCCATCGAAGCCCTCGCGATCCGCCGAGTCTATGCCACCGCTCGCCACCGCAAAAGACCCGCGATTCCGATTGCCTCTCCGGCAGCCGCTCAACTAGCATTGCAGCTTGTTGCGCCCCACGACCTCAGGCGCCCCCGCATTCCAAGGGAGACCCTCGAAATGGCCGTCTCGTTGTCCCTCACCGTCAACGGCAAACCGGTGACCGCGTCCATCGAATCGCGCACCCTGCTGGTGGACTTCCTGCGCGAACACCTGAACCTGACCGGCACTCACGTCGGCTGCGACACCGCCCAGTGCGGCGCCTGTACCGTCCACCTCGACGGCAAGGCCGTGAAGGCCTGCAATCTGCTCGCGCTGCAGGCGCAGGGCGGCAAAGTGACCACGATCGAGGGTGTCACACCCGCCGACGGGCTGCACCCGATGCAGGCGGCGTTCCGCGAACACCACGGTCTGCAATGCGGCTTCTGCACTCCGGGCATGGTGATGAGCGCGATCGACTTCGTGGGCCAGAATCCGGCGCCGAACGAGACCCAGGTGCGCGACGCCCTCGACGGCAACCTGTGCCGCTGTACCGGCTACCACAACATCGTCCAATCGGTCATCGCCGGCGCCAAGGCGATGCGGTAGTACCGTAACTGGTGACTCGTGACTCGTAACTGGTGGACCGTTCTTCGATTGCTTCCCGTGTCGACTCCGTTCAGCACCGGCAAAGCCCGCCAGTCACCAGTCACGAGTCACGAGTTACGAGTTACGAGTTACGCCTTTAGGGGATTTCCATGTACGCGTTCAACTATCACAAGCCCGCCAGTCTGGCCGACGCCGTCGCCAAACTCGCCGCCGCGCCCGACGCAAAGTTGTTGGCGGGCGGTCAGACCCTCGTTGCCGCGATGAAGCTGCGCCTCGCCGCACCCAGCGACTTGGTGGATCTCGGTGCCGTGAACGAACTGCGCGGCGTCAAGGTCGATGGCAATAGTCTGGTGGTCGGTGCAATGACCACACACGCGGCCGTTGCCGCATCGACCGATGTCCGCGGCAAGATCGCGGCGCTCGCTCATCTGGCTGAAGGTATCGGCGACCGCATGGTGCGCAACGCCGGCACCCTCGGCGGTTCCGTCGCGAACAACGATCCGGCGGCCGACTACCCCGCGGGACTGGTGGGTCTGAGCGCGACGGTCGTCACGCAGAAGCGACGCATCGCCGCCGACGACTTCTTCCGCGGCATGTACGAGACCGCACTGGAACCGGGCGAGATCATCACGGGCGTTTCGTTCCCGATCCCGAAGCGCGCCGGCTACGTGAAGTTTCCGAATCCCGCGTCGCGCTACGCGATCGTCGGCGTGTTCGTGGCCGAGACCGGCAGCGGTGTCCGCGTGGCCGTCACCGGTGCAGGCCCCGTCGTCTTCCGCGTACCCGCCATGGAAAAAGCGCTGTCCGCAAATTTCTCCGCCGATGCGCTGAAGGGCATCACGGTGGACGTCTCCAGCCTCAATAGCGACATGCATGCGTCCGCCGAGTATCGCGCGCACCTCGTGTCGGTGATCGCGAAGCGTGCCGTGGAGCAGGCGCTGGGCCGCTGACGGTTTCTCCTTTCCCTCCGATCCAGCGGAGGTCCTGATCCATGACAGCCTCGGCCCTGCCTGAGACCATCGACGCCACCGCGGCTCTGCTCGCGAGCGGCGACTACATTGCCGAGCGCGGACTCGCGACAGCGGTCTTCCTGGCACTGCGCATGGGACGCCCCCTGTTCCTCGAAGGTGAAGCGGGCGTCGGCAAGACCGAGATCGCAAAGGTGCTCGCCGCCACGCTCGATCGCCCGCTCATCCGGCTCCAGTGCTACGAAGGCCTCGACATCGCATCCGCGGTCTACGAGTGGAACTACTCGCGCCAGATGATCGAGATACGCCTGGCGGAAGCCTCGGGCACCGCGTCGCGCGACGCGCTCGCGAAGAACATCTACTCCGAGCCCTTCCTGATCCGACGCGCGCTGCTGCAGGCGTTGCAGGGCGAACCCGGCAAGGCGCCGGTGCTGCTGATCGACGAGCTCGATCGCACCGACGAGCCGTTCGAAGCCTATCTGCTCGAAGTCCTGTCCGACTTCCAGATCACCATCCCCGAACTGGGCACCATCAAGGCACCCGAATCGCCGATCGTCATCATGACGTCGAACCGCACGCGCGAGATCCACGACGCAGTGAAACGCCGCTGCCTGTACCACTGGGTCGACTATCCGACGGCCGCGCGCGAACGCGAGATCCTCGCGCGCAAGGTGCCCCATGCGGCTGCCCGGCTGTCCGACGAAGTCGTGGCGTTCGTCCATGCGCTGCGCGCGATGGATCTCTTCAAGGCGCCCGGCGTCGCCGAGACCATCGACTGGTCCAACGCACTGACCGAACTCGACCAGACCTCGCTCGACCCCGAGGTCATCGACAACACGCTGGGCGTCCTGCTCAAGTACCAGGACGACATCGCGCGGGTGAAAGGCAGCGAAGCTGCGCGATTGCTGGAGGAAGTACGCGCGGGTGTGGGCGCGGTCGGATAGCGTCCGTCGCGATTTGCCCGGGAGCGATCAGGTATCGATCGCGTCGACCCGGTGCGGATAGAACGCCAGATACCCTTTGATCGCCCCCACGTCGGGATACGGCGCCTCATAGGTCCACACCGCATTGACCGAGCGTTCGCCGCCGATCGGAATGCTGTAATAGGCGCAATCGCCCTTGTACTGGCAGTAGGTCGCGTGGTCGGAGCGCACCAGCAGGGTCAGGTCCACGTCCTCGCGCGGGATGTACTGGACCGGCGGCAATGAAGCTTCGCGCAGAGTCAGCGCTCGGCGCGTGTCCGCGACCACGCGGCCGGCGACGGTGACCACCACGCGGTTCGGATTGGCCGCAATGGAGATCGGGTGGTCGGGACCGGGTCGTCGAATGGGTCTGACTGACATCCCGCCATGCAGCCGAAAATGTCCGCCCACCGCCACCCTCGAGAACCGCCATGGTGCAGTGCGATATCCCTGACGAAGAAGGGTTTTCTAAAGTCGTGAGGGCCCGGGGCCGTAAACCGCTTCACGGGCATCCACGCGCCCCGTCAATTGCGTGCGACACACCCGCGAGGTCTCGCGTGGCTCAGTCATCCTCCTCCCCGATTGGCCGCTCCACGGTCAATCCCGCCTGGTTCGTCTACGGACCGCTCGCGGCGCTGGTCGCGCTGCAATGGGTCGCGGTCTTCGTCCTCGGCCCCGGCATGCTCCCGGTGTCCGTGGCCGTGGTCGCCACCATCGTCGGCGTTGCTGCCGCCCTCTGGCTGCGCGCCCGGTTGCTCGCTCCGCTGCACGACGCGACCGTGTATCTGGGCCGCATCTCGCAGGTGCGCGCCGATCTGACGGAACATTGTCCCGTGGCCGACCAATCGCTGCTGGGTGAACCGATGCGCCACCTGGGCACCTTCATGGGACGCATCCAGGACATGGTGACCGACACACGGCAGATGAGTGTCGGCATCGCCATTGGTGCCACGCGCATGACCAAGCTCATGAACGGCACCGCGGTCAGCGCCCGGCAGCAGGGCGAACTGACCGACGTGATCTTCAACGCGAGCAACGAGGTGAGCGGGGCCATGGGCACGATCACCCAGCACACCGAGTCGCTCGCGAAATCCACCGACCACAACCTCGCCACCGCGCGCGATTCCTACGACGAGTTGCTCCAGGTGGTCGAACGCATCCACGGCATCAGCAGCCGCCTGTCGGCCTTCACCACCACCGTGCAGGAGCTCTCCAGCACGTCGCGGTCGATCCGCGAGATCGGCATGCTGATCAACGACATCTCCGACCAGACCAACCTGCTCGCCCTCAATGCGGCCATTGAAGCGGCCCGTGCCGGCGAAGTGGGACGCGGCTTCGCGGTGGTTGCCGACGAGGTGCGCAAGCTCGCCGAGAAGGTCAAGTCCGCCACCGGCGTCATCTCCGAATCCACGTCGAACATGATCAGCCTGGTCGAGAACACGCTCGGCGAAACCGAGCGCATCAACGAGGACGCGCAGCACACGCGTGAAGTGGTCGAGCGTTCCTCGATCAAGTTCCAGACCATGGTGAGCGACTTCGGCGTGATGACCAGCCAGTTGGGCGAGATCACCGAAGCGATGCAGGGCCTGGGACGCACCAACGCCGACATCAACGGCAAGGTCACCGAGATCCACGATCTTTCCCAGGACACCGGGCGCAAGATGACCGAGTCGCTCGAGCAGTCGCGCGAACTGCGCGACTCGACCGAGCGGGTCCAGAGCCTCGTGGCGCGATTCCGCTTGGGTGCGAGCGCCTTCGATCGCGTGTTCGCCATCGCCGAGGACAATCGCAACCGCATCGAAGCCTGGTTCGAGGAGCAGGCGGCGCAGGGCGTGGATCTGTTCGACGTCAACTACCAGACCGTCCCCGGTTCCGACCCGCCCAAGTTCCGCACCAGCTACGACACGCGCATCGAGGACGGTTTGCGCAAGTTCCTCGACGCAGTCCTGGGCGAAATGGAAGGGCTGCGCTACAGCTTCTGTGTGGACCGGAACGGCTACACGCCCTCGCACAACACCAAGTACTCGCAGCCGGTCACCGGCGATCGCGCGAAGGACCTGCTGCACAGCCGGGTCAAGCGCAAGTTCGACGACGACACCGGCCTGCGTGCCGCGCGCAGCACGACCGAATCGCTGCTGCAATCCTACATGCGTGACACCGGTGAACTGCTCGACGACCTGTCGCTGCCGATTCATATCGGCGGGCGGCATTGGGGAGCGCTGCGGGTGGGCTTCGAACCGGCGTTGTTGCTGAAGAACTGAACGCATTGTCCCCTCCCCCATCGCAGATGGGGGAGGTTCAGGGTGGGGGCCTGCGGTCGATAGCGTGCCCCCATCCCCACCTTCCCCCACCTGAAGTTGGGGGAAGGGGCGTACGTCCCCTCCCCCGGCTTTGCCGGGGGAGGGCGGAGGGTGGGGGCAGCGGCGAATGTCACCGCGACGGACTCTCGCTCTACTCGACGTCGCAAACGCTATCGTCCCTCGCATCGCGACACGTCCTACCGTTCGCTCCCGGGCGCTATCATTCCGGCAGCACCATGACCCCCGGCTACCTCTCCGACAACGTGATGCACTTCGCCCGCGTGCTGCGCGCGGCGGGCATTCCGGTCGGACCGGACCGGGTCATCGACGCGCTGCGCGCGCTGGAGGTGGCCGGGCTGCGCAGCCGTGACGATTTCTACTGGACGCTCGCGTCGCTGTTCCTCGATCGCCGTGAGCAGTTCGAGCTGTTCGACCAGGCGTTCCACGTGTTCTGGCGCAATCCGCGCCTGCTGGAACGCGCGCTCTCGCTGCTGACCCCGCACATCGAGGGGCAAGGGGCTGAGGACAAGAAGCAGAAGGAGCTCGCGAGCCGCTTGCAGGACCAGCTTGCCCCGCGCCAGCGCTCGGGCTTCGACAATCGCGATCAGTCAACGCCCGAGGTGGAGCTCGACGCAACCCTCACCCATTCGGATCGCGAGCGGCTGCAGAAGGCGGACTTCGAGACCATGACCAACACCGAACTCGCCCAGGCAAAGCAGCTCATCGCGCGGCTGCGGCTGCCGATCCCTGAGATCCGCACGCGCCGCCTGCGACCGAACCCGCGCGGCGCACGGATCGATCTGCGCGACTCGCTGCGCGCCGCCGTGCGGCACGGGTCGGACTCGATCCCGCTCAAGCGCCGCTCGCGGCAGTTCCGCCATCCGCCGATGGTGATCCTGTGCGACATCTCCGGCTCCATGAGCCGGTACTCGAGGATGTTCCTGCACTTTCTGCACGCGATCACCAACGATCGCGACCGCGTCTACACCTTCCTGTTCGGCACGCGCCTCACCAACATCACGCGGCACCTGCGCCATCGCGACGTGGACATGGCGTTGGACGCCGCGACGCGCGCGGTCGAAGACTGGTCCGGCGGGACCCGCATCGGCGCCAGCCTGGCCGAGTTCAACCTGCGCTGGTCGCGCCGCGTGCTCGGGCAGAATGCGGTGGTCCTGCTGATCAGCGACGGCCTGGATCGCGATGCCGGCCGTGATCTGACCGACGCCATGGAGCGCCTGCGCAAATCGTGCCGCCAGCTGCTCTGGTTGAACCCGCTGCTGCGCTTCGACGCCTTCAAGCCGGTAGCGCTGGGGGTGCAGCTCATGCTGCCGCACGTGGATGCCTTCCTGCCCGCGCACAACATCGAAAGTCTGGCCGATCTCGCAAAAGCACTGTCGGCCGGCGAACCCGGTGCACCAAGACGCACCGTGCGAGTGCCTCCGCGCACCGCCACGGTTCGCCACGTCGCCTAGCTGCACCGGTTCGCGGAACAAATTCCGCGGCAAAACAACGACGGATGCCGCACCGGCGCAAGGTGCGCGATTCTTGCATCGCAGAGGCTCCCATCCGCTCGCGGTCGGTGATCCATGACCTTCTTCAGCGTCGACATGCGCGTGCTGCGGTCCTTCGTCTCGGTGGTGGAGACCGGCAGCATCACCGAAACCGCCCGCCGCCTCGGCCGCACCCAGCCCGCCATCACGCTCCAGATGAAGCGCCTGGAAGAGCTGACCGGCCGCGTGCTGTTCAAGGAGGACAGCCGCAAGCCGGTCCTCACCAGCGAGGGCGATATGGTGCTGACCTACGCCAAGTCGATCCTCAAGATGCACGACGAGCTGCTGGCACGGCTGTCGTCGCCCGACATCGAAGGCCACGTGATACTAGGCACCCCCGATCTGTACGCGGCGTACCTGTTGCCGTCGATCCTGGCCCTGTTCCGCCAGGCGTTCCCGCGCATCCAGGTGGAGCTGCGCTGTTCCCTGTCGACCCCGCTGCTGGGCCTGGTGCAGAAGGGCGAGGTGGACATCGCGCTGGTCACGCGCATGCCCGGCTTCTCCGGCGGCGAAGTGGTCCGGCAGGAGCAGCTGATCTGGGTCGAGGCCGAAGGTCACGACGTCCACCGCCACGAACCGGTGCCGCTCGCCCTGCTGCCGCCGGGCAACATCTATCGCGACCACGCCATCGAGGGGCTGGAGCGCGCCGGCCGCAAGTGGCGCGTGGCCTGTGTGAGCGAAAGCGTCGGCGGCCTCCAGGCAGCCGTGTTCGCCGGAATGGCCGTCACGGTGCTCTGCAAGAGCGCGCTGGTGCACGGCATGCGGCAGATCGGCATCCACGAATACTTCCCGCCGTTGCCCAAGGTGGACCTGCTGCTGTACCGCGCGTCCGGTCCGGCCACGTCGGCGGCCATGGCGTTGCACGACTACCTGTCGCGTTACCTCAGCGGCGCGGAGGAAATTCCGCTGCCGGATGCCAGGGGCACGGCCGGCGCGACGCCGCTCAAGCTCGCTCCACCGCCCGATCCCTCAACCGCCCCCGGCAAGATCCGGCCAGCGGCCTGACAGACCGAACGCGGTTTCGAGCGCCGCTGCCACGCGGAAGATCCGGCCTTCCTCGAGCCACGGCCCGACGATCTGCAGGCCGATCGGCAGGCCGTCGCGATCGAACCCGCAGGGAATGGTGGCCGCAGGTGCGCCGGCAAGATTGATGGGCCACGTGAACGGCGACCAACCCAGATGGCGATCGACGGAGCGTCCGTCGATGCGATCGGTGCCGAGCGTGCCGGCAGCGAAAGCCGTCACCGCCACCGTCGGTGTCACCAGGACATCCGCACGTTGGAAGAGCTTCACGAACTGGTTGCGCAATTGCGTGCGGCGATGCATCGCGTCGATGTATTCCGCGCCGCTGAAGCCTCGGCCCCGCGCGATCACCTCCTGGTACTCCGGATCGGAGAGCGACATCTGCGCGGCATCGCGGGTCATCACCGCGCCCGCCTGCTCGGTGTACGCGATGGTTCGTGCGGTGCGCTCCAGCACATCGGGGTCGATCCCGACATCGTCGTGCACAGTTTCCGCACCTAGTTGCTTCAACGCGTCCACCGCGCCATTGAACGCCTTACGTACGTCGGGTGCCACCGCGGCATAGCCGAAGTCGGAAGAGAATGCGACCTTGAGTCCCTTCAGCGAGCCCGACTTGGTGTCGAACCGACGCGGCGCCACCGGCAGACTGGCGGCGTCGCGGATGTCGTGCCCCGCAATGACCTCAAGCAACAGCGCCGCATCGGCAACGGTCCGCGCGATCGGTCCGGTGTGGGCCAACGACGCCCACGACGGCGGGAAGAAACCCGGTGCACGCGGAACGAGTCCGAAGGTGGGCTTGATGCCGAACACGCCGCAGAAGGACGACGGCACGCGGATGGAACCGACCCCATCGGTGCCAACGGCCAAGGGCCCGCAGCCGGCCGCCACGGCCGCCGCGGCACCGCCGCTTGATCCGCCGCTTGTGCGTTCCGGATTCCAGGGGTTGCGGGTAATGCCGGAAACAGGACTGTCCGCCGTCAGCTTGTAGCCGGACTCGCACGTGGTGGTCTTGCACGTGATGACCGCGCCGGCGTTGCGCAGCGACGTCACCACCGCGGAATCCACTTCCGGCACGAAGGATTGGAGTACCGGTGCGCCACCGCGCGCCGGCACGCCGGCAACGAAGATCAGGTCCTTCACCGTGACAGGAACACCGGTGAGCGCACCGGCGACATGACCGCTACGCCAGGCGCGAGTCGCCTGCTCTGCCTCCGACCGGGCCGCGTCGAACATCGACGCCGCCATCACGTTGCAGCGCGCATCGGCGATCTGCAATGCCGCGATGACCTCTTCGATCACTTCGGTGGGCGTGAAGCGGCCGGCCCGATATCCTTCCAGCAGTTCGGTCGCGGTGAGGCGGGCAAGCGATCCGAGCTTCGACGCGTTTGCGCGCGGCGCAGGCAGACTCGACATCAGATGAGCTTCGCGACGGCACGCTTGGTGAGAACACCGACCAGCTGGGCGCGATACTGGGCGTCGCCGTGCAGGTCGGAATTGAGGCCGTCCGACGGAAAGCGCAGGCTCGCCAGCACTTCGGCCGAGAATTTCTCGTTCAGGACCGACTCGATCGCGCTCGCGCGGAACACGCACGGCGCCGCACCGGTCACCGCCACCCGCACTCCACTCGCGGTTTTCGCGACGAACACACCCACCAGCGCATAGCGCGAAGCCGGGCTGCGGAACTTCTCGTAGGTGGCTGCGGACGGGACCGGAAACGTGACGGCCGTGACGATCTCGCCCGGTTCCAGCGCGGTCTCGAACATGCCGGTGAAGAAGCTGTCCGCCGCGACCTTGCGGCGATTGGTGACGACCGTCGCGCCGAGACCGAGCACCGCCGCCGGATAGCACGCCGAAGGGTCGTTGTTGGCAATGGATCCACCCAGCGTGCCCTTGTTGCGCACCTGGGCGTCACCGATGCCGCCGGCCAGCGCGGCGAGCGCGGGGATCAGCTTCTGCACGTCCGGAGAAGCCGCGACATCCGCATGCTTCGTCATGGCACCGATGGTGACGGTCTTGCCGTCGCTCTTGATACCGGCGAGTTCGGGGAGTGCCGAGAGATCGACCAGCGCCGTGGGCGTTGCAAGCCGCAGCTTCATCGCGGGTATCAGGGTCATGCCGCCGGCCAGCGGGCGCGCTTCGGTCATCTTGCCCAGCATCGCCCCCACTTCGGTCAACGTGGTCGGACGGAGATATTCGAAACTCTGCATGAGGGTGACTCCCGTCGTTATTGCGCCGGTCGGGCAGCGCCACCGGCTTCGTTGATGACACGCCACACGCGGTGCGGCGATGCGGGCATGTCGATGTGGTTGACCCCGAGATGCGACAGGGCGTTCACGACGGCATTGATCACCGTGGCCGGCGAGCCGATGGTGCCCAACTCACCGCAACCTTTCACGCCGAGCGGGTTGTGGGTGCACTTGGTGATGTGGGTCTCGACGCTGACCGGCGGCACGTGATCGGCGCGCGGCATGCAGTAGTCCATGAACGAGCCAGACAGCAGTTGGCCGGACTCGGGGTCGTACACGCAGTCCTCGTACAGCGCCTGGCCGACCCCCTGCACCACTCCGCCGGTGATCTGTCCGTCGACGATCATCGGATTGATGACCGTGCCGATATCGTCCACGCAGACGTAGCTCAGCAGTTCCACCACGCCGGTCTCCGGATCGATCTCCACCTCGGCGATGTGAGCCCCGCAGGGAAAGGTGAAGTTCACCGGATCGTAGAACGCCTGCTCCTCGAGGCCGGGCTCGAGGATCTCGAGCGGGTAGTCCACCGGGAAATGCGCGGACAGCGCCACTTCCGCGAAGGTCTTGGTGCGGTCGGTACCCGCCACCGCAAACACGCCGTCGGCGAACTCGATGTCGGTGTCGGCCGCCTCCAGCATGTGCGCGGCGATCTTCTTGCCCTTGGCGATGACCTTGTCGGTAGCCTTGACCAGCGCCGAGCCGCCGACCGCGAGCGAACGGGAGCCGTAGGTGCCGAGGCCGAACTGCACCTTGTCGGTGTCGCCGAAGACGATCTCGATGTTCTCGGCCGGGATGCTCAGCTTCTCGGACACGATCTGGGCGAACGTGGTCTCGTGGCCCTGGCCGTGGTTGTGCGATCCCATGAGCACCGTCACCTGGCCGGTGGGATGCACGCGCACCGCCGCGCTTTCGAACAGGCCGCCGCGCACGCCGAGGCGGATCGCGATGCGCGAAGGCGCAAGACCGCACGCCTCGATGTATGTGCACAGGCCGATGCCGCGCAGCTTGCCCTTCGCCGCCGACGCCGCCTTGCGCGCCGCGAAGCCCTTCCAGTCGGCCTTCACCAGCGCCTTCTCGAGGCAGCCGCCGGGATCGCCGCTGTCGTACTCCATCAGCACCGGCGTCTGGTAGGGATAGGCGTTGGGCGGGATCATGTTGCGACGGCGGATCTCGTCCTTGGCGATGCCCATCTCGCTCGCGGCCACGTCCACCAGCCGCTCCAGCACGAAGGTCGCTTCGGGCCGACCCGCGCCGCGATACGCGTCCACTGGCACGGTATTGGTAAAGACCGCCTTAACTTCGCAGTAGATGGCGGGCGTGGTGTAGACGCCGGCCAGCAAGGGGCCGTAGAGATTGGTCGGGATGTTCGGACCGAACGTGGACAGGTAGCCGCCCATGTTGGCGATGGTGCTCACCCTGAGGCCGAGGAACTTGCCGTTCTCGTCCAACGCCATCTCGGCCTCGGTCACGTGGTCGCGACCGTGCGCATCGGAGATGAAGCCTTCGCTGCGATCGCATACCCACTTCACCGGACGGCCCAGACGCTTCGCCGCCCAGGTCACCACGGCCTCCTCGGCGTAATGGAACTGCTTCACCCCGAAGCCGCCACCGACATCCGGCGATACCACGCGCAGCTTGTGCTGCGGAATGTTCAGCACGAAGTTGCCCATCAACAGCTTCACGATGTGCGGAAACTGGCTGGTGGTGTAGAGCGTGTGCTGGCCGCGGGCCCGGTCGAACGCACCGATGGCGGCGCGCGGCTCCATGGGGTTGCCCACCAGCCGGTTGTTGACCAGGCTGATACGGGCGATGTGCGCGGCCTTCTTGAACGCGGCCTCGGTCGCGTGCTTGTCCCCGAGCTCCCAGTCCACGCACACATTGTCGGGAATGTCGTCGAACACGGCGGCCGCGCCAGGCTTGATCGCGTCGAGCACGCCGACGACGGCGGGCAGCACGTCGTACTCGACCACCACGGCTTCGGCAGCATTGCGGGCCTGATGGAGGGTCTCGGCGATCACGAACGCGACGCCGTCGCCCACGTAGCGCACCTTTCCCTGGGCGATGGCCGGATGGGGCGGCTCCTTGGTTGGCGCGCCGCCCTTGCCGACGACAGGCCATGCGCACGGCAGCGAGCCGACACCGTCGGCCTTCATGTCCTCGCCGGTTAGCACGTCGATGACGCCGGGCATGGCGAGTGCCGCCGTCTTGTCGATCGACACGATGCGCGCGTGGGCATGCGGCGAGCGGACGAACGCACCGTAGGCCATCTCCGGCAGCTTGATGTCGGCCACATAGTTGCCGCGGCCCATGAGGAAGCGCATGTCCTCCTTGCGGCGCATGGAGGCGCCGATCCCGGTGGGATTGGCAACTACGCCTTCGATCTCGGCGGGGTGGTTCATGGATGGATGCTCCGTCTTGGATTCTGATTGGGTGTTGCGGCTGGCCCCCACCCTGGCCCTCCCCCGGCGAAGCCGGGGGAGGGGATGGCTACGCCGTCGCCTTTGGGGCGAGATACAGCCCTCACCCTCGGTCCCTCTCCCAGAGGGAGAGGGACGTACACCCCTTCCCCCAACTCCGTTGGGGGAAGGTTGGGATGGGGGCGCGCAGCGTTCAATTCGCCGCCCGCATCGCCGCAGCCCCGGCGATGACCGACTTCACGATGTTCTGATAGCCCGTGCACCGGCAGAAATTCCCTTCGATGCCCGCGGCGGCCTCCGCCGCGGTCGGGTTCGGATTGCGCGTGGCGAAGTCCACCGCGCTCATCACCATGCCCGGGGTACAGAAGCCACACTGCAACCCATGCTGCTCGTGGAACGCCTTCTGCATCGGATGCAGTTGGCCGTTCGGCGACGCCAGGCCTTCGATGGTCGTGACGTTCGCGCCTTCCAGCGTCACCGCCAGCGTGCCGCAGCTCTTCACCGAGCGACCGTCGATATGCACGACGCACGCCCCGCACTGGCTGGTGTCGCAGCCGACATGAGTGCCGGTCAGGCCGAGCTTCTCGCGCACCACGTCGGCGAGCAGATCATGGGGCGCCACGTCCACGACGACGGGCTTGGCATTGAGAGTGAAATGGATCAGCACGGTGAGAACCTCCTTGTTGTTCCCGGGTCAGGCGAGCAGCAGCGAACGCTCGGCCGACCAGGTGGCGACGACCAGGTCTCCGATGGTGAGCGGGTCGCCGAAGAACTCGCGCTCCGGGATGTAGGCGACGAAATCCTGGTCCCCCAGGGCATCCAGCATGACCTTCACGAAGTAGCCTTGATACTCGACCCCACGCACCCGCGAGCTGATGCCGGCGGTGCCGGGTCCGACGTCGCTCTTCTCCGGACGACGCAATCGGAGGTCGTCACGTCGCACGGCGATGTCGACCTCGTCGCCCTCGGCGATCCGGCGCTTCTCCGCGAGAGGGATCTCGATGCCCTTCACGTTGGGCGCCGCCAGCGTGGCGCTGGCGCCATTGACCTGTTCCACCGTGCACTTGATGACGTTCTGGCCGCCGACGAACTCGGCTACGTAACGATCCTTCGGTGCTGCGTAGATCTCGCGCGCCGGACCGGACTGCTTGATACGCCCCTGCTCCATCACCACCACGAGATCAGCGAGCGCGATGGCCTCGAGCTGAGTGTGGGTCACGTGGATGAAGGTTATGCCCAGATCCTGCTGCATGCGTCGCAGCTCCTGCCGCATCTGGATGCGCAGCTGCTCGTCCAGCGCCGACAGAGGCTCGTCGAGCAGCAGAACGCGCGGTTCCGTGATGGCTGCCCGGGCCAGCGCGACGCGCTGCTGCTGGCCGCCCGAGAGCTGACCCGGCAGGCGATCTGCCAGCTCGGTGATGCGCGTCTTCTCCATCATCGTGTCGGTGCGCCTCGCGATCTCTTCCTTCGAGGCCTTGCGCACCCGCAGCGGAAAGGCGATGTTGTCCCGCACGGAAAGATGCGGAAACAGTGCGTACGACTGGAACATCATGGCCGTCCGTCGCTGGGTCGGTGCCAGCCCGACCACGTTCTCGCCGCCGATCAGGATCTCGCCCTCGGAAGGATCCTCGTGGCCCGCGATCATTCGCAGGATCGTGGTCTTGCCGCAGCCGGACGGCCCCAGAATGCAGCAGTACGCGCCGTCCGGAATCTTGAGGTTGATGCCCTCTACCGCCGTGAACGTGCCGTAGCTCTTGCACACGCCCGCCAGTTCGATGTTGCCTGCCTTGCCTGCCATGAATGGTTCCTTGGTCGAATGCCGAGCCGGCGCTAGTGGGCCGTCTTGCGCATCGCGCGGCGCTTCTGCATCTGGGCGATCGACCCGAGACAGACACCGATGATGATGAACGAGACGATGGTAGTCACCGTTCCCAGCGCGTAGAGCGAAGGCGACGTCACGTTGAGCGTCATGGTCCAGATCTCCACCGGCAGCGTGTTGAGCGACCCCGACGTCTGCAGTGTTCGCGCGAACTCGTCGTAGGACAGCGTGAATCCGAACAGGGCCACCGCTACCAGGCCTGGCAGCAGGATCGGGATCACCACCATGCGGGTGATCTGCCACGGCGACGCGCCCAGGTCGCGGGCCGCCTCCTCCCAGCGACGGTCGAAGCGCGACATGACCGCGAACATCACCAGCACTCCGAACGGCAGGGTGAGCGAGAGCTGCGCGCCCAGCGCCGAGGTGAACCAGCTCGGCTCGATGTGGAAGAACTGGAACAGCAGCCCGATGCCGATGCCCAGCACAAGCCCGGGTGCAACCAGGCTGCCGATCATCAGGTAGAACACCACCGTGTCCCCGCGGAAGCGACGGCGGAACGCCATGCCGGCAAGAAACGACACCACCACGGTGATCAGGGTCACCAGCACCGCAAGCTTGATGGACCGGTCGAAGCTGCCCTTAACGTCGCCGGTACGCACCTGGGTGAAGAGATCCACGAACCAGTGCACCGACAGCCCCTTCATCGGGAACACCAGGCCGCCGCGGAGATCCTGGAACGAGAGCAGATAGATGCACAGCATCGGCCCGTACAACGCGAGCACGTAGCTCACGAACAGGGCCGTCAGGACGTAGAACGTCCAGGGCCGGCGATCCATGAGTGGTCGGACCACCGGGGCCTTCATTGTGCGATTTCCTTGCGGATGTCGACCGTACGCAGGATCGCCCCGATCATCAGCACCACGACGATCATCAGCACCACGGCGTGGGCGGCCGCCGGCGGGTACTGCAGCACCGAGATGTTCTCGAACAGCGCCGCGACCACCGAAGCCGAATTGCCGCCGCTCATGACCTTCACCACGAAGAAGTCGCCCATCACGATGGAGATCACGAAGATCGAGCCGAGGGCGATGCCGCTGCGCGACAGCGGCAGGATGATCCGCCGCATGATGTCCCAGCGGCTGGCGCCGGCATCCAGCGCGGCCTCGACGATCCGCTTGTCGACGCGCGCGAGCGAGTTGAAGACCGGCACGATCATGAAGATGGTGAGCTGATGGACGTACGCCACCACCACGGAGAAATCGGAGAACAGGAGCACTTTGAGCGGCTCCTTGACGACGCCTGAGCCCACCAGCGCCATGTTCACGAGCCCGTTCTGCCCGAGCAGCGGGATCCACGAGATCATCCGGATGATGTTCGAGGTCCAGAACGGGACGGTGCACAGCAGGAACAACCCCATGGCGAGCAGTTCGCTGCGGATGTGGAACACCAGGTAGTACGCGATCCAGAAGCCGATGATCAGCGTGAAGAACCACGTGAGGATCGTGAACTTCACCGTGGAGAGGTACAGGTTCCAGGTGAGCTTCTCGCTGAAGACGCCCTGGTAGTTCTCCCAGGTGAACGTCGGCAGGATCCCGCCGAAGCCGTCGCCCTGCATGAAGCTCGCGGCGATCACCACGATGATGGGCATCACGAAGAACGGGATCAGCACCAGCAGCAGGGGCGAGACGTAGAACCAGCTCGTGAGGGACTTGGGCAACCGCATCGGTGCGTTCGGACCAGAGAGGAAGAGCCTTCAGGTGCGTTTCCCCGCCCGGCAGCGCTCGCGCGCCGCCGGGCAGGATCGCGAAGAGTGACCGTGATCAGGCCACCTTGAAGTCGTTCCAGCGCTTGTTCATGTACTGCGCTTCGTCCATCAGCGTGTTCCAGCAGGAGATGTTGGTCACGCGCTCGAGGAATGAGCCGCCGTCGCGCAGGGCACCGGCCTTTTCCATCACCACGCCGTACGGATCGAGGATGGTTTCCTTGGCCGGCTTGCCTTCGTACCAGTAGGCCCATTCGTTGGGCGAGAGGAATTTCTTCGCCGTCGAGGGCACCGGGCTGTAGTACCCGTAGCGGGCGACGAAGCCGCCCTGCCAGCCCGACAGATACCAGTTGAGGTATTCGTAAGCGGCTTCCAGCTTCTTGCCCGACAGGTGACGCATCAGCGCCATGCCGTTGCACCAGCCGCGGTAGCCCTCCTTGTCGCCCTTCTTGTTGACCGGTGCGTAGATGCACGGCATGCCCTTGACGCGCACGGCAGCGACGGCGGGCGACCACATCGACTGCACGATTACCTCGCCGGCCGCCATGAGTTGCACGGACTGGTCGAAGGTGGTCCAGGTGGCGCGGAAGTGTCCGGCCTTCTTGAGTTCGATCAGCCGGTTGATGGTGAAGTCGATCTCCGACTTCGTCATGTTGCCCTTGTTGCCGTACTTGATCTCGCCGGCGCTTTCGAAGCACAGCGCGGCATCCATGATGCCGATGGCGGGTACGTCGAGGATGGCGGCCTTACCCTTGTATTCAGGGTTGATCAGCTCCTTCCACTCGGTGATCGGCTTCTTGATGAGGTCGGGCCGATAGCCGATGGAATCCGCGTTGTAGACCTGCGGCAGGAACGTCATCCAGTCGGTGACGCCTTCGTTGAGGTCGGTGGCTTCCTTGGTCTTGATGTACATCGCCTCGTAAGGCGAGATGCCCTGTCGCGACACCACCTTGCCGTCGATCTCGCCCTTGGTGAAGATCGGCAGGATGTTGTCGAACTCCTTGATCCGCTTGCGCTCGATGCCCTGGAGCACGGCGCGCTTTGTGGCGAGCTTGGCCTGCCAGCCCTCCACGTCGGCGATGTCCACCGAGTTGGGCTGCGTGACGAAGCGGTTGATGGCGGCCGAGGTGTCGAGGTTCTGCATCGTCACCTTGAAACCCAGGTCCTTGGACGCCTGGTCGCCGATCGCCTTCACCACCGAGTACGACACGCCGACGTGGCGCAGCTCGATGTCCTTGATCTCCTGCGCCCAGATGAGCGGGAAACCGGTGATGGTCTGGGCGCCGGCGACACCGGCCGCTGCCGCGGCGCTCTTCAGCAATGAACGGCGGCCCTCGCTCACGCTCGTGTCCGAAGGCGTCGCGGTCGCGTCGACCGTCGTTGCCGCCTTCGTCTTGTCGCTGCTTTCACTCATGGTGGAATTCTCCGGAAGATCAGTCGATCGGATCGCCGCTAGCCCGAACCGCATAGCGGTGTCGTCGGTTAAGCGAGTGCGAAAAAGCGTAGCGATGCGAATCGTTCTTGAGAAATGAGAAGTTGTTATCGGCGACCATTAGTGGCGTTTATGTCGCGGCGCCTCCATCCCAACCTTCCCCCACCGAAGATGGAGGAAGGGGTGTACTTCCCTCTCCCTCTGGGAGAGGGATCGAGGGTGAGGGCTGTCTCTCGCCCCCAAGGGGATGGCGTAGCCATCCCCTCCCCCAGCTTCGCTGGGGGAGGGTTAGGGTGGGGGCAGCGATCCACAAAATCCCCAGGTGCACTTCCCGCCGACGCTGTGCATACTCCCGAGAATTTCCACGCGACAACCCCGCGCGCGGCGTTGACGCGAAACTTCAGGAGCGCACCACCATGGACATGAACGGCGAACAACTCATCCCGCTGCCGCGGCAGCGCGTATGGGAAGCGCTCAACGACCCCGAGACCCTCAAGGCCTGCATTCCCGGCTGCGAGACCATCGAACGCGTGTCCGATGCCGAGTACAAGATCGCGATGACCGCCGCGGTCGGACCGGTGAAGGCGAAGTTCTCGGGCAAGCTGCTGCTGTCCGACCTCAATCCGCCCGAGTCGTACAGCATCGCGTTCGAAGGCTCCGGCGGTGCCGCGGGCTTCGGCAAAGGCGGCGCGAAAGTGGTCCTCGCACCGGAAGGCGACACCACTCGGCTCGTCTACACCGCGCATGCCACCGTGGGCGGCAAGCTGGCGCAGATCGGTTCGCGCCTGATCGACGGCGTCGCGAAGAAGATGACCGAAGACTTCTTCGCCAAATTCAATCAGGTCGTCGCTCCGGCTCCCGCGCAAGCTACGCCTGCCGCACAGGAAGCCGCAGCACCAGCATCGAAGAAGGCCATCCCCGTCTGGGTGTGGGTCATCGTCGCCATCGTCATCGCGATGGCGGTGCTCATCATCCGGCGCTGATCGCTACGGCGTCGGTACGACCACGTCGATCCGCCTGCGAATGCGGTCGACCGACGCGGAGTCGCCTGCGGCTTCGGCGAGTCTTGCCTGCGCCGTGAGCCACGCGAGCAGCGGTCGGCGCCATCCGCGTTCGGACGCGGTGTCGACCGCGAGCGCCACGCTTTCCGGCGCAAGATCACCCGCACGAAACAATGCGCCCGCACCGATCAGGCGCGACAGGGGGTCTTCGATCTTCTTCAATGCGTCGTTACGCGCACCGGCGCTCGGCGCCTTTGCCAGCGGCACGTACTGCGGCGGCAGGCCCTTCGCATCCAGGTTCGCGAAAGCTCCGGACAGCAGGGCACCGTAGGCCCGATCGCGCGCATCGGCATCGCCCTGCAGCGACTGCCATTTCTCGCAACCCGAGAAATCCAAAGCCGCGGTGGCGAACGCGCATCGGATGAGTTCGCCACGCGCACGCAGTTCCACCCTGCCGGTGCTGGCCAGCGCGTCCGCGGCCTTGCGGAAGTCGCGATCCGCAGTGCGGTCGCCCGAGAAGTAACTGCGTTGATACTGCTCGAACCCCTCGTGTGCCTGCCCTTCCCACTCCGGCACGGCGGGCGGATGGGAGCATGCTGCAATCAACACCGCGGAGACCGCGGTACCAGCGAGCCCGGGTTGCTTCACGGCAACCGCACCCGACTGTCGCGCGCCAGCGGCCACTTGCGATTGATCTCCACCAGCATGCGGTTCACCTTCTGGACGCTGTCGTCCACTTCGGCGCGCAGCTTGGAAAGGTCGGTGCTCGAATCCTTGAGGTTCTCCGACACGATCTTTGCGTTGAGCGATGCCGCCTGCGCATTCGCCAGCACGTCGTCGGCACGCTTCAGGCTCGCGCGCACTTCGGTGAGCAGTGCGTTGACCTGGTCGGTGGAACGGCGGGCGTCATCGACGAGACCGCCCTCACCCAGCACCTTGCTGTCCGACTTGGCCAGCATCGCGTCGAGACGAACGATCATGCCATCCAGAGACGTCACCAGGCGGGTGATCCGCTTCGACGCATCGAGCACGTCGCGGGCACGCTCCGGACTGCCGGTCAGTCCCTCGATCAGACCGTAATCGCCGTTGAGGCGACTCGCCACGCCGCGCAGGTCAGCGAGCATCAACGCGAGGTGGGATCCGGGGCGGGTGAGCTCGCGCACGTCCTCGATCACCGCCTTGGCGCTGTTCACCAGGTCGGGCAGGTTCTTGGTCGCGTCCTCGATCTCGAGTTTGGCGATGGCACCGGCAGGCAGAGGCGGATCGGCCATGCGCGGCGACGTGACCCGGATGCGCTGCTTGCCGAGCAACTGCTTCTCGAAGGAGAAGACGCTGCTTTGACGCAGCCACCTCGCGTCCTTCTCGTTGATGCGCAGCTCGATGCAGACGTTGCCGTCGTCGGTCAGCTGCATGCGCTTGATCTCGCCGATCGGAAAACCGGAAAACGTCACCGGCACGCCGGTGCCCAGACCTTCGGCATCACGCGCCACCAGCATCACGCTGCGCGTCGGCTCGAACATGCCGCGCGCGTGCAGGGCATAGAGCACGAGCCCACCCAGAAAGACCGGAAAGGCGGCGAGCAGCAGCCCGACCTTCAGTCTCAGGTGCGGGATGCGGGCCTGGGATACAGCGGAGCGTTCCATGCGTAGTCGACGATCCGGCACTGCCGGTAGTGCCCTTGCAGGCTCAGCAGCGTCGCATCGAGCAGCAGAGGATAGTTGAAGTCGGGCAGCAGCAGCCCGGGGCGTTCGATCAGGATGACCGGGGGCGAGCCCACGATCGCGCGCAGCAGCTTCGCAAGGAAGCGTTCGCGGTTGTCGAGATCGGGATCGCGTCGATGTGCGCATTCGATGTGTCCCACCGTTTCCAGCAGGGACCAGGCACGATCGAGCGCCACATCGGGGTCGACGCCGTCGCGGAACTCCGGCACCACGGCGATGTTCTCCAGCACCGTGAGATTGGCGCGCAGCGGCAACGTGGCCGAAACCAATCCGGCATCGGCATGCTCCGCGATGGCAAACATCCGTTCGTCGTCGTTAGCCGCCCAGAGGAACTCGACACTGTCCGCCAGCATCGCGACCTCGATTTCGAGCACCGGATCCATCAGGCGTGGCTCACCGCGAGTGCACCCAGCTCGATGAACATGATGGCGAAGAACAGCTTCACCATGCCGCGCAGGACCGAGATGGGCGCGTGGAACAGCTTCTGCGGCGTCTCCAGCGCTTCCGCGATCGGGATCACCGTGACCGCGAGGCCGAACGCCATGGTCTTGGCCCCGAGCAGCAACAGCGTCGGCGCATCCAGCACCTTGCCCACGGTTTGGGCGAAATCGTCGGACGGCATCGCGAGGATCGACGCGTCGTACACCACGGCATTCGAGACCAGCAGTGCCACGACCGTGCTCACGGCGGTCAAAGCCAGCACGGAAGTGGTCCCGCCGATCACACGCGGAATCAGCTCGTAGGTGACCGGATCGACGCCGCTGCGGCGTAGCGCTTCGAGTTCGTTGTTGATCTGCATCAGTGCGACCTCGGTGTTGATGGCGGCGCTGGTGCGCAGCGCTACGAACAGCACGGTGGTGAACGGCAGGAGCTCCAGCACCAGCACGCGGATGATCATTTCGAGCGCATAGTCGAACAGGCCGAAGTCGCGCGCCACGTGCACTACGATCGAACTGATGAGCCAGGACAGAATCGCGGCCAGCGCGATGAAGCCGGGGAAGATCTCCCAGGCGGTGAAGTAGATCTGCTTCTGCACCACCTGGCGTGTGGCGCTGTTGTAGGTGGAGGGCGACAGGGTGCCGACCACGGCCACACCCGCGAAGCGGAGAATGCGCCCCCACGCGGCAACGCGCTGCTCCACCCTGCGGCTTAAGGCCTGTTCGCTCATCCGGCGGCGCCCCCGATCACTGCCTTCACGGCCCCATGATAGCCGGCCGACGGCGGCCGGCACCCCCGGTGCATTAGAATTCCAGGTTCGTCCGCACGGCGCCCATCGCGCCGGCATCCACAGTCCAAAGGGGGAGATTCAGCATGAACAAGCTCGACATGGCCGGCCGTGGCGCCATCGTGACCGGCGGCGCATCCGGCATCGGCCTGGCGATCGCGCAACGCCTCGCAGCGTCGGGCGCCAATGTCGCCATCTGGGACATGGCCGCCGACCTCGACGCCAAGGCGAAATCGCTGAGCGCCGGCAAGCACGTCGGGATCAAGGTCGACGTCACCAAGATCGCCGAAGTGGAGGCCGCCATGAAAGCGAGCATCGCGGCACTCGGCAAGGTCGACGCGATGGTCAACTCCGCCGGCGTCGCCGGCAAGAACTCGACGGTCGCCGAGTATCCGATCGAGGAGTGGCTGCGCGTGTGCGACATCAACCTGAACGGCGTCTTCTATTGCTGCCGCACGGTCGCCCCGCACATGGTCGCGAACAACTACGGCCGCATCGTGAACATCGCCTCCATCGCCGGCAAGGAAGGCAACCCGAACGCCTCCGCCTACAGCGCATCGAAGGCCGGCGTGATCGGCCTCACCAAGTCGCTCGGCAAGGAGCTGGCGAAGAACAACATCACGGTGAACTGCGTGACGCCAGCGGCGGTGCGCACACCGATCTTCGACCAAGTGGAGCAGTACCACATCGACTACATGCTGTCGAAAATCCCGATGGGGCGGTTCGGCGAAGTGGCCGAGATCGCGGCGATGGTGGCGTGGATGTGCACGGAAGACTGCTCGTTCACCACCGGTGGCGTGTTCGACCTTTCCGGCGGGCGAGCGACCTACTGACGACTGAAGACCGACGCTCAACGCGGAGGAAGCGGGGGAAAGGCAAATGCAAAAGCACCCTGGTCGTGCACCCCTGCTCGTGCGCCGCAGGTATCAAAGCCTTTGCTTTTCCCCCGCGTCCTCCGCGTCCCCCGCGTTGTGAACTTTTAGTAGTACTCCTTCGGACTTAGAGCACGATGAAGATCAAAGCTGCCGTCCTCCGCCAGAGCGGACTTCCCCAACCTTACGCCCAGAGCCGCCCGCTCTCCATCGAGGAAGTAGAGCTCGATCCGCCCGGTCCGCGCGAGATCCTCGTGCAGGTCAAGGCCGCGGGCCTCTGCCACTCGGATCTCTCTACCATCAACGGCGACCGGCCGCGCCAGACGCCCATGGTGCTCGGTCACGAGGCCGCCGGCATCGTCAAGGAACTGGGCCCCGGCATCACCGACCTCGCGGTCGGTGACCACGTGGTCATGGTCTTCGCCCCCAGTTGCGGTCAATGCACGCCCTGCCAGGAAGGCTTTCCGGCACGCTGCGAGAACGGCCAGCAGGCCAACGGCGCAGGCACCCTGATGGGCGGTCACATCCGCCTGCACAAGGACGGCAAGCCGGTATACCACCACACCGGCGTGTCGGCGTTCGCCGAGTACTGTGTCGTCAACCGCGGGTCCGTCGTCAAAGTCGACAACACCCTGCCCTTCGACGAAGCTGCGGTGTTCGGCTGCGCAGTGCTCACGGGCGTCGGTTCCGCGCTCAATACCGCGAAGGTCACGGCGGGTGCGCGCGTCGCGGTCGTGGGTCTGGGCGGCGTCGGCTTGAACGCGCTGCTCGGCGCGCAGGTGGCCGGTGCCAATCGCATCGTTGCGGTGGACATCCACGACGACAAGCTCGAACTCGCGAAGACGCTCGGCGCCACTGACGTCGTCAACGCCAAGGACCCGGACGCCATCGCCAAGGTGAAGGCGCTCACCGACGGCGGCGCCGATTTTGCGTTCGAGATGGCCGGGTCGGTTCAGGCCATGGAACTCGCCTACCGCGTGACGCGCCGCGGCGGCACGACGGTCACCGCGGGGCTGCCCCATCCCGATGCACGCTGGGCGCTGCAGCACGTCAACCTCACCGCCGAGGAGCGCACGGTCAAGGGCAGCTACATGGGTTCGTGCATTCCGCCGCGCGACCTGCCGCGCTACGTGGAGCTGTATCGCCGCGGCAAGCTGCCGGTGAACAAGCTGATGAGCGATCACCTCACGCTCGATCGCATCAACGAAGGATTCGATGCGCTCGCATCGGGACACACGGTGCGGCAACTGGTGATGTTCTGACGGGGTCTTGCCCCGCTTCGACTGGAATTCGGAGGTCCGTGATGAGCGGTGACAAACCCCGCGTAGGCTGCATCGGTGCCGGTGTGCTCGGCGGCGCGATCATGCGTCGTCTGGCAGCTTGCGGCTTTCAACCGCTGGTGTGGAACCGCGACCGTGCCAAGCTCGCCCCCATCGTCCAGTCCGGCGCCGTCGAAGCGGCCAGCCCCGAAGAACTCGCGCGGTCGAGCGCCTTCGTCATCACGTGCCTGAGTGATGGCAAGGCCATCGAGAGCGTCGTCTTCGGCGACCGCGGTGTGGCCGCGGGCGGTGCAGCCGACAAGATCCTCATCGACATGTCGACGTGCGCATCGGCCCATACGCAGGCGATGGCGCAGCGCCTTCAGGCCGCCTGCGGCATGCGCTGGCTCGATGCTCCCATCTCCGGCGGAGCGCCGGCGGCGCTCGAAGGACGCATGGCCGTCATGATCGGCGGCGAGCAGGACGCGTTCGAGAAAGCGAAACCGGTGTGGGATGCCCTCGCCGGCCGCGCGACGCTGATGGGACCTTCGGGTGCCGGCCAGGCCACGAAGATGATCAACCAGGTCCTGGTGGCCACGGGCGTGGCCGTGCTCGCGGAAGCGTGCGCACTGGCCGAGCGCGCCGGCATCGACGCCGCGAAGATTCCGCAGGCGCTGGCCGGTGGCCGCGCCGACTCGAAGCAGCTGCAGGAGATGTTTCCCAAGATGGTCGCCTCGGAGTTCTCGATCACCGGCCGTGCCGCGCTGATGCTGAAGGACCTCGAGCTGATCCACGACCTTGCCCGCAACGTGAACGCGTCGCTGCCGGTCACCGCCGGCGTGACCGAACTGTTCCGCAAGCAGGTAGCGGATGGCCTCGGCGACCGCGACAACACCGAGCTGGTGAACCACTTCCGGTCGAAGCCGCACCGCTGATCGATGTTTCCGGCGTACCGGGCCCACTCTTGCCGACCTCCTCATACGATCACGCCAGTCAGCCCGTTTCGACGCTGCCGTCATGAGCCCGGCCAACGTGGCTCACACTGAGAGGGGTGATCTCTCAAGTAGAGGGACGAACGGCGGCAGCCCTGGATTCATCGGGACGGCGGCAGGGTTTCGCCAAGTTCTTCGCGTCAGCGCGCGACCTTGGTCGGCGCTGACGGCATCGAGTGCCATCCATCGCTCGCCACGATCCGCACGAGCACGGTTTTGCTCTTGCCGAGATCGCGGAGCGTGATCGGATACTCGTTCTCCCGGATGCCGAGGGCAACCACCTCCCAGGTGCGGCCTTCGTCGCGGGAAAGCTCTACGCGGTAGGTGAGAGGGTTCCCGTCGGCGTCCTTTCCGTCCCAACGTAGCACCGTGAGGGGTTGCGCCTCCGCCGAAGCCACGCCGCGTTTGAGGATCTCGGGCGACGGCTTCGCCAGCCTCGGTTTTCCCACGGTCGGCACTTGTTTGCTGGCGAAAATGCGCCCCAGAACGTTCCCGTCCACCAAGAGTTCCACTCCGCTGGCGCCTGGGGTCAGGGGCACCACGGCGTCTACGATCGCCGTGCGGTCCTCGTCTGCCGGCGTGTCTGTGTTTTCGCGCAGCCAGACTCTGTGCTCGGCCAGCACGGTGCCGGCCGCGTCAAGAACACGAACCGTCGCTCGATTGTCCTGTTCCTCGGACGACACGATCGCGCGGTTCACCTGTTGCACGGAGATGATCTCGCCGGTGCCCTTGGTAAGGTTGACGGTTGCGACCAAACTCAAGAACTTGCCCTTCCTGAGGCTGACTGCACGGTTCCACGTTGTGCGCTCGTCCGGCTCTGCGGTGGCTCGTGACGTCTGACCGACGATCCGCTCCGAGGGAGCATCCATGGCCGGCTCCGGTATTGGGGGCGCCGCCTTCGTTCCGGGTTCCTGCTCCGCAGCGTCAGGCAGCGGTGGGGCGGCCACGAGTCCCGTTACCGGCTTCGGCTTTTGCTTGGCGCCTTGCACTACCGGCAGTTTCTTCCCGACGATCGCTTTGGGCTTCCCCGCCAGTGCCGGGGGCGGCAGATCATCGTTCGAATCTGCCTCCACGGCCGAAGGATTCGCTCCTTCCGCCGCTGCGAATTGAGCGCGCGGCAAGGCAAGCGGACGCGGGCTGTCCACGCCCGCTTCCGGCGCCGGCGCACCGCGATTGCCGGGTGCCAGCGGATTGGTCGTGAACGCAGCGTTCTCACGGTTGAGCCGCGCCCGGATGCCTTGGTATGTATACGCGCTCGGCCACTGCGGTTGCGCGCAATAGGTCATTACGTCGAAGCTCGTGGTGCCGGGCAGAACGGTTCTCGCGACGGTATTCGCAGCGTCGCCCGCATCGAAGCCGTCGAAATTGCCGTCGTTGTGACTGAGTTGTCCTGCGGGAAACGGATAGCCCGTGAGGTCATCCTGGGACTCACCACAAAAGCCAGGATGAAAACGCCCGAACGTATGGCCGACCTCGTGACCGCCGTACCAATCCGCGTACGAGCCGTCGGTGTCACCCGGCCAGTTCGCACCGGCAGGACCAGACGCGACCACGGTGGGGTCTGGAGCATTCGGGATGCCCGCAGCGCAGCCTCGCATGAAGCCACCCGCGTCCGAGACGAGCCCGTAATAGTGGGTTCGCCCGTCCTGTCCATTCCCGACTTCAATGGCACGCAGAGTGGCGAGTTGCGTGTTGGCGGCACCGCAGCCAAAAGGCCACGCGGCATTGGCGTTCACCGTGGTCTGGCTCGAGATGATCTGCGCGGCAGGCATGGCCCGCCGGAACCACGACTGTGTGAGGGCGAAGTCCCGCGCAGTCGGTGTCCTCGTGACCGGGTTCGCGGGCGCCCCCGTCGTGTATGAAAGTCCGACAAGACGCAGACGCAAGTGGGACGAAGTGGCCAGCCTCAACGTCCGGACCACCTTGCCACAATTGGAGCACCCAACCGTCACCCCTGTCCTCGCCGATCTGACCGACGCGAGCGAGGCAACGCGGATTCCCCGAGTGGCAAAGCCAGCGGGGACCTGAAAATTGAGGCTGAAGCCCAAGTTGTCGCGCTTCGCCTGCACGTTGCCATTGCGCGCTGGATCGAGTTGAGCGGCAGCCGTCGCTGCGACCGTCGTGACCGCTCCCGTCTCAGCGTTGGTTACCCTGAGCGTCCCGCGCACCGAAGTGGGTGCGGACCCTGACGCGATGGACAGGTAGACGCGGACGAACGTGGTCTTGTCGGCGATCAGGGTCACCGAGTGAAACGGGTCCTGCGTCGATTGGACGGCCTCGATGGCCTCGACTGCAACCTGGCCGGCCGCCATGGCTGGCGCGGGAGGCGTGCTCCTCCAAGTATGGACGTAGTCGGTGTTCTGAACGGCATGGACGATATCGGACTTTCCGTCGTCGTCGAAGTCAGTCACGAGCCAGATGCCGTTCGGGATCGCGTAGCCGGCCCACGGGCTGAACGTGCCGACTGTGAAGGTTCCATTGCCATTCGAGATCCACGTGTGCACGTAGCTACTGTTATTGACGGCGTGAACGACATCGGTACGCCCGTCACCGTTGAAGTCGCCGGTCATCCACAAGCCATTGGGAATGGCGTAACCGGGCCACGGCCGGAACGTTGAGACATTGAACGTCCCGTTGCCCTTCGAAAACCAGACGTGGGCATAGTCCGTGTTCTGGACAGCGTGCAGGATATCCATCCGCCCGTCGCCGTTGAAGTCGCCGGTGAGCCAGATACCGTTCGGAATTGCGTAGCCCGGCCAAGGCCGAAACGTCCCCACCCGGAAGGTGCCGTCGCCCTTCGAGATCCAGGTATGGACGTAATCAGTTCCCTGCACTGCATGGACGACGTCCGTGAGTCCGTCACCGTTGATGTCCGCGGTAAGCCAAATGCCGTTCGGAATCGCATATCCGTGCCAGGGAGAAAATGTCGCCACATTGAAGGTGCCGTCGCCACGGGACATCCAGGTGTGAGCATAGTCGGTGCCCTGGACAGCATGGAATATGTCGGTCCGACCATCGCCGTTGAAATCGCCGGTGAGCCACACGCCGTTCGGGATCGCATACCCGGCCCATGGCCGAAACGTCCCGACGTTGAACTGCGAACCTCCGGACGACAGCCAAACGTGAACGTAATCGGTGTTGCGAACTGCGTGGAGCATGTCGGTTCGACCGTCGCCGTCAAAGTCTCCGGTAAGCCATACGCCATTCGGGATCGCGTAGCCGCCCCACGGAGAGAACGTCGCCACGGCGAAGGTACCGTCCGCATTGGATCGCCATACGTGGACGTAGTCGGTGTTCTGAACGGCGTGCACGATGTCCTGGCGGCCGTCACTCTCGAAATCACCCGTCATCCACAGGCCGTTCGGGATTGCGTAGCCGGCCCACGGACGGAACGTGCCTACAGAGAAGCTCTGCCCAGCCACGAGGCTCGGGGTGAAAGTGGCGGAGAGAGACACCGCGAACGCGACGAGAAACAATAGGGTCGATCGAATATTCCCTGGGGCTTCCCCGTATCGGACAAATGCGCGGGGCCGCCCCTCGTGCATGCCTCCCTGCCAGACCAACAAGAACTCGGGTACCAATTGGGGAACACGCTCCAACATGCCCATGGTTGTCTCCTTTCGGAAGACCAAGACCCCGCTGTTCAGCAATGACGGGAAGGGATGTCCGCCACACTTCCTGGGGTGAATGCGTTCCGAAGCTTATCGGTTGTGGTATTACCGATCGCATACCGATTGACGGTGGACCACTGTGGATGCCTCGCCAGGCGGCGACAACCGACGTGAGCGGTGACCTGGGGGAGCCGCGTTGCGTCCCCGTTGGGCGAATTGGATGCACTCAGACGGGTGACTCCGAAGTGAAATCCTTCACTCCGACAGTGTGACCGTGCGCAACGGCCCCTAGTCGACGAATGCTCTGGAAGCAGGTGAATCGTGTACCTGCACCCGAGGCAGCTCGACCGGGTGGCCATCGATAGCGTGAAATCAACCGGGTTCATGGACGAAACTGAATTAGAGTGCCGCTCTTTCCGCTGCGGCTTGCGCGCAGCACGGTTCGCCGGATTCAACACCTCTACTCGTCTCCTACTACTCGCACCAGATGTGGTTGATCAACCAAACCTTCGGAATCCGCTCTCCCGGAACTATCAATGTCTTACAACGCCACCCGCCTCACCGCCTTCGCCACGCAACTGCTCGACGCCGCCGGCATGGATCCGGTCAAATCGCCGACCATCGCACAGGTGCTGGTCGAAGCCGACCTCATGGGCCACGACACCCACGGCCTCGGCCTCCTCGGTCCCTACCTCGCGGACATCGCCAAGGGCGAGCTGAAGACGCAGGGTGAGCCGGGCGTCGTCGCCGATTTTCCTGCAGCCGTCACGTGGGACGGCCGGCGCCTGCCGGGCACGTGGCTCACCGTGAAAGCGATCGACCTCGCGTGCGAGCGCGCCCGCACCCAGGGGGCCTGCTCGGTCTCGATCCGCCGCAGCCACCACATCGCGTGCCTCGCAGCGTATCTCACCCGCGCCACGGATCAGGGCTTCGTCATCCAGATCATGACCTCCGCGCCGGAGAACCAGTCGGTTGCCCCGTTCGGCGGACGTGCCGGTGCACTCACGCCGAATCCGATCGCGGCAGGCTGGCCCACCGCCGGTGATCCGGTGCTGATCGATGTCTCCATGTCCATCACCACGAACGGCATGGTGGGCCGCCTCAACAAGCATGGCGGACAGCTGCCCGGCAAATGGCTGGTGGATGCCGACGGCAATCCCACCGCCGATCCGTCGGTGATGACCCGTGAACCGAAGGGCGCGCTGCTGCCCATCGGCGGCGTCGAGTACGGCCACAAGGGCTACGCGCTGGGCCTGCTGGTGGAAGCCATGACGCAGGGCCTGTCGGGACATGGACGTGCCGATCCCATCGAAGGCTGGACCGGTGAGGTGTTCGTGCAGGTGTACGACCCGCGCGCCTTCTCCGGTCTCGACGCGTTCACGCGGCAGACCGAGTGGATCGCGGACTATTGCCGCAAGGTCCCGCCGATGAAGGGCGTGGAAAGAGTCCGTCTGCCGGGTGAGAACGGTCTCGCGCGCCGCAAGCGGCAGCTCGTCGAAGGTGTGACGTTGCACCCGGGCATCATGCCCATGCTGGAGCCCTGGGCCGCGAAACTAGGCGTCGCGTTGCCGTGACCGCCGCTGCGAACCATCGCCGCGGGCTGCTGCTCATGCTCGGGGCGACGCTGTGCTGGGCCACCGCCGGCGTGCTGGTGCGCAGCCAGTCGGTGCGCGACGGCTGGGAGGTCACGTTCTGGCGGTCGTTCTTCATGATCGTATTCATGGCCGGCGTGCTGTTCGTGCAATACCGCGGCGACACGCTTCGCCGCATCCGCGCCATCGGCCTCGCAGGCCTCATCTCCGGTGGCCTGTGGGCGATCATGTTCATCGCGTTCATCCTGGCCCTGTCACGTACGACCGTGGCCAACACACTGGTCCTGTGCAGCATCTCGCCGTTCATGTCGGCCATCGCCGGCTGGCTCATGCTGTCGGAGCACGTCCCGCTGCGCACCTGGATCGCGATGGCCGCCGCGTTCGGTGGCATCGCACTGATGTTCGTCGACTCTCTCGGCGGCGGCGGCACGTCGGGCAACCTGATCGCGCTGGCGATTCCCGTCTGCTTCGCGCTCAACGTCACCGTCCTGCGGCGCATGCACGCCGAGGCCGACATGGTGCCCACCGTGCTGGTCGCGGGACTCATCTCCTGCGCGATCACGCTGCCGTTCGCTTTGCCGTTCGATGTTCAGGTCACCGACCTCCCGAACCTGATCGCGCTCGGCTTCGTCCAGCTCGGGCTGGGTTGCCTGCTGATGGTGGTGGCTGCGCGCTATCTCAAGGCGGCCGAAGTGGGATTGCTGGCGGAACTCGAAACCATCTTCGGCGTGGTCTCCACCTGGGCATTGGTCGGCGAAGTGCCGAGCCGCCTCGCCTTGATCGGCGGCGGCATCGTCATCGGTGCGTTGGCCCTGAACGAAGCCTGGCGCATGATCCGCGGCGACGGCAACACCGATCCTCTGAAGGAGATACCGCAGCCATGATCCCGGAACCGGACAACCTCGCCGAGCGCCTCGAAGCCTGCTACGCAGCTGCCGTGCACGACGTGCTGCGCGCCATGGGATACGGCAACTGCGTGCTGCCGTCCGCCATCAGACCGCTCGATCCCGGCACCAAGCTAGCGGGCGAGATCTACACGGTGAGCGGTCACGTGGACGTGACCCGCGACCCGCACGACACGCTGCTGCAATGGACCGGCCTGCTGTCGAAGGCGCCAGCCGGCAAGGTGCTGGTCTGCCAACCGAACACCCACGCCATCGCGCTGATGGGCGAACTGTCGGCCGAGACGCTGCACTTCCGCGGCGTGCGCGGCTACGTGGTGGACGGTGGGTGTCGCGACACGCAGTTCATCCTGGAGCTGGGTTTCCCGGTCTTCTGCAGCTTCAACACGCCGAAGGATATCGTCGGCCGCTGGGTGCCCGATCGTTTCGGTGAACCGATCACCATCGGCGACGTCACCATCTCGAGCGGTGACTGGCTGCTCGCCGACCGCGACGGCATCGTGATCATCCCCGGCGCGATCGCGGCGGACGTGGTCACCAGAACCGAGGAAGTGCTGCAGACCGAAAACAAAGTACGCACCGCGATCCTTTCGGGCATGGATCCGCAGGAGGCGTACATCAAGTTCGGGAAATTCTGACTACGACAAAGCAGCCACGTCCGCTGTCTTCTTTCGACGACAGTCGCAGCATTCGATCCAAATCCGCTGCTGCGGTTATCCGCACGATTCCTCGTGACTGAGGTGATAGCCCGGTGCGCAATTTGACGGGTCACTATGAATTTGGGATAACGAAGGCGGCGCGCAAGCGCCACCCTCCCACCTCCCGAGGTATCCATCATGATCATGCGCAAAACAGTGGTCGCCGTGTCGCTCACCATCGCGTCCAGCCTGGCCTTCGCCGCCGGCGAGAACAACGTGGGCAGCTGCGGTTGGGGCTCCAAGCTGTTCGACGGGCAATCCGGCATCTTCCCGCAGGCCCTGGCCGGCATCACCAACGGCACGTTCGGCAACCAGACGTTCGCGGTGAGCACCGGCTCGTCCGGCTGCACCCAGGACGGCACCGTCAAGTCCGGCTGGCAGACGGCCGCGTTCATCGACGGCAACAAGGAAAAGCTCGCCCGCGACATGTCGCGCGGCAGCGGCGAAAGCCTCGATTCCCTGGCGGCCGTGCTGGGCGTGGAAGAGAAGGATCGCGCGCGGTTCGTGCAGGTCACCCGCGACAATCTCGCCATCATCTTCCCGTCCGCGACCGCAACGACCGACGAGATCCGCACCGGCCTGCGTGCCGTGCTGAATACCGATCGCGATCTCGCCGCCTACAGCGCGCGCGTCTGAGCGTCTACCGCCGCAACGACACCCAGTGTGCGAACACTGGGTGTTTTTTCGTCGGCGCGCCATGAAAGCGATCGTCCTCCTCGTCGCGGGACTGCTGGCGTCGACGAGCCTTCCGGCGGCCGCGCAGGACTACACCGACGAACTGGTCGCCCGCGCGCTGGCGCTGGAGCTGCACAAGCGCCGCGAATGGCAGGTGTTCCTGCACTACCAGAAGCAGATCCTCGGCGGCGTGCGCAGTGCCGCGGACGATCCGGCCTTCTTCAATGCGCCCAACGGGGCGAAGAATCCCGCGGCAGAGCTGGACGCCACCTTGCGTGCCTTCTTCTCCCCGATCGTGGAGACGGACACGGTCCAGAATCCGCAGTGCCGGTTCATCGCCCGCTATCGATGGCTGAAGTCGGTCCTCGACTTCGATCCGGCCCGTTTGCCGGAGCAGCCGTGCGTGCGCTACGAGCAATGGCGAGCGCAGCTTGCACCGTCGCGCGTGGCCATGGTCTTCCCGACGGCCTACCTCAACAGTCCGGCGTCGATGTACGGGCACACGTTGCTGCGCATCGACGGCGCGGCCCAGAACGATCGCACCCGCCTGCTCGCCTACGCCATCAACTTTTCCGCACAGACTGACAACGCAAACGGATTCACATTCGCCTGGCGCGGCGTGACCGGCGGCTATGCCGGGCGCTACAGCATGATGCCGTACTACGTGAAGGTCGCCGAGTACAACGATCTGGAAAGCCGCGACATCTGGGAGTACGAACTCGACCTGAAGCCAGCCGAGATCGACCGGCTGCTCGAGCATGTCTGGGAGCTGGGGCCGATCCGCTTCGACTACTACTTCCTCGACGAGAACTGCTCGTATCAGCTGCTCTCGCTGCTCGATGCCGCACGGCCCGACCTGCACCTCACCGACCGCTTTCCCGCCTGGACCATTCCGACGGACACGGTGCGCGCGGTCGCGGATACGCCCGGGCTGCTGCGGCATGTCGTGTTCCGCCCCGCGCGCAGCACGGAACTTAAAGCTCGGATCAAGCTCACGGCGCCGGCGGATGCGAGACTCGCGGCCCAGGTCGCGAAAGGCACGGTTGCGCCGGACGCGCCGGCGCTCATGGCGTTGCCCGAGACTCAGCGCGCCGGTGTGCTGGAACTCGCCTACGACGAACTGGATTTCCGCCGGCTCGCCCGCAAGGAACGAGGAGCAGACGCCCCCGATCGATTGCGCGGATTGCTGCTGGCCCGCAGCCGCCTGCCGCCGACTCCGGCCCTGCCTCCGCCGCCCGAGCCCGGCGTCAGACCGGAGCAGGGCCATCGATCGGCGCGATTGTCGTTGGGTGGTGGTACGACGGCCGGCGACGGCTTCCAAGAACTGCAGTTCCGCGGCGCCTATCACGACCTGCTCGATCCGCAACCGGGCTTCCAGCCCGGCTCCCAGATCGAGTTCGGCAACCTCGCCGTGCGTCATGAGAACGACGACGGCCTGAAGCTCGAACGCGTGGGCATCATCGACGTCACATCGATCGCACCGCGCAACATGCTGGCGAGCCCCGTGTCGTGGCGTGCGTCCTTCGGTTTCGAGCGAACGCGCGCGGCCGACTCTTCGCGACCGATGATCTTTCAGGCCTCCGGCGGCTTCGGCTACGCCGGATCGTTCGCCGACACCGGACTCGTCTGGGCCATGCTGGAAGGTGGGCTGGTCGCGTCGGGACGCTTCGACCCCGGCGTCGGCCTGGGACTGGGCGTTGGCACGGGATTGAGCGTGGACCCGACCCCGCGCTGGCGGTTGCTCGCATACGCCCGGTCGCTGCGCTACGCCGTGGAAGGACCGAACGAACGCACCGTCGTGGCGTTGGGGCAACGCGTCACGCTCACGCACGACCTCGCGCTGCGAATCGAGGCCGACGTGCGCCGCGAGTTCGGCGTTCGGTGGTCCACCGTGGGCGCGTACCTGCAATGGTACTTCTAGGCCGGATCACCATCGTTCTCACGGTGACTCTGCTGCTCGCCGGCTGCACGCGAGTCTTCTTCCAACCCATGAAACCGCTGGTGCGCACACCCGCGACGCTCGATCTGGAATGGGAGGATGTCTCACTGCACGGGGCGGACGGCGTCGCGTTGTCCGCCTGGTTCCTGCCCGTGAAGACCGGCACCGCGCGGGGCACGATCCTGTTCCTGCACGGCAACGCGGAGAACATCAGCACGCATCTGGGTTCGGTCTGGTGGATGCCGGCCCGCGGCTATCAAGTCCTGCTGCTCGACTATCGCGGCTACGGCAAGTCTGCCGGCAAACCGTCCATCGCCGGAGCGCAACTCGATATCGACGCTGCGTTGTCGACCCTGCTGTCGCGAGCCGATGTGGATCCGAAACGCATCGTCCTGCTGGGGCAAAGCCTCGGCGGTGCCTTGGCGTTGCACTACGCCGCCATGGGACCGCAGCGGGATCGGCTGCGCGCCGTGGTGACCGACAGCGCCTTCGCCACCTATCGCGGAATTGCGCGCGAGAAGCTCGCCACCGGCTGGCTCACGGGATTGCTGCAGTGGCCGCTGGCACTTACCATCGACGACGGCTACAGCCCGATCCGTTCGATCCAACGGATCGCCCCGGTGCCGCTGCTGCTGATCCACGGCATGCGCGACACCATCGTGCCGGCAGAGCACGCCCGGCTCCTGTTCGACGCGGCCGGCGAACCGCGCACGCTATGGCTCGTGCCGGAAGCGGACCACATCGGATCGCTGCATCGGCCGGAGATCCGCGACCGGCTGATCGACTACCTGAACGACGTGCTCGGCGTTTGACCGTTGGGCAGGTCCAGACGGACCGCGCTGGCATCGAGACGGTCCATCCGTGGAACGACACCAAGCAACGGGGCCTTCAACCCCCGCTTCAGCGTCTCGAGATTCTCGTCGAAGGCACTCATCGCCGGGTCGATGCGATTCGCCACCCAGCCGACCAGCGGGAGGCCGCGCGCAAGGATCGCTTCTTGGGTGAGCAGCGCATGGTTGATGCAGCCCAGGCGCATGCCGACGGTCAGCACCACCGGCAGCGCCAGCGTTCGCGCGAGATCGCCAAAGTCTTCTCGCTCGTTGAGGGGCACCAGGAATCCGCCGGCGCCTTCGACGATCACCGCATCGGCGCGTCGGGACAACATGTCGAAGCGTTCACGAATGACCGCGAGATCGATGGCGACCTTCGTGCGTGACGCCGCGATGTGCGGCGCGATGGGCTCCACGAACCGGTAGGGATTGATCTCGTCGAGCGGCGCATCGATACCGGCCGCTGCGCGCAGCGCTTCCACGTCCTCGTTCTTCCAACCCTCCGGCGTCTGGTAGCAACCGGCCGCCACCGGCTTCATGGGGACGACGCGCATGCCCGCGCGACGGCAGGCGTGGATCAGCGCGCAAGCGACGAGGGTCTTGCCGACTTCGGTGTCGGTGCCGGTGATGAATAGGCCGCGGGGCATTGTCTAGCGGCGGTAGTCCGCGCTGGCCCCCACCCCAACCCTCCCCCGGCGAAGCCGGCGGAGGGGGTGTACACCCCTTCCCCCACCTTTGGTGGGGGGAGGTTGGGATGGGGGCAGCGTGGCGCCGGTTTCGCCGTGGGAGGGTGCAGGCTGGGGACAGAGCAGACTCAATTCCTCCCCACCGCCACATCCAGTGCCTGCCGTGCCGCCCGCACCAGCATCGCCCATTCGTCGAAGTCCATCACGTAGGGCGGCATGAAGTACACGGTGTTGCCGATCGGCCGCAGCAGAACGCCTTCGCGCAGCGCGGCCTCCATGTAAGTCCGCGCGAACCCAGGCTGTGCATCGATCACGTCGAACGCCCAGATCATGCCGCTGCGGCGGAAATGCGCAACACGCTCGTCCTCCCGCAACCGACCGGCCAGCGTGTCGAACCCTTCAGCCTTCTGGTAGTTCGCCTCGATCACGTCGTCCTGCCGGAAGATGTCGAGCACGGCCAGCGCGGCGCTGCAGGCGAGCGCGTTGCCGGTGTACGAATGGGAATGCAGGAAACCGCGAGCAGCGTCGTCGTCGTAGAACGCCTCGTAGATCTTGTCGGTGGTCATCACCACGGACAGCGGCAGGTAACCCCCGGTGATGCCCTTCGACAGGCAGAGGAAATCCGGACGCACCAGAGCCTGCTCGTGCGCGAAGAAGCTGCCGGTTCGCCCGAAGCCCACGGCGATCTCGTCGGCGATGAAGTGCACCTGGTAGCGATTGCACAGTCCCCGCACGCGGCGCACGTACTCGGAGTGATGCATCGCCATACCGCCGGCGCACTGGATCAGCGGTTCGACGATGATCGCCGCCGTTTGGTCCGCATGCGCCTGCAGATGAGCTTCGAGCGCATCCGCCGCGCGGCGCGCGCAATCGAACGAGTCCTCCCCGGGCGCCGCGCGGCGCGCGTCGGGACTCGGCATCGTGGTGCCTGCGCGCAGCAGGGGCTCATAGGCGTTGCGGAAGATCTCGACATCGGTCACGCCCAGCGCACCCAGCGTCTCGCCGTGATAACCGCCTTCCACCGCGACGAAGCGGTTCTTGCCCGGGCGACCGGCGTTGCGCCAATAGTGCGCGCTCATCTTGAGCGCGATCTCGGTCGCCGACGCGCCGTCCGACGCGTAGAAGCAATGACCCAGCGCATGCTCGGTCAGCGCCGAAAGCCGCTCGGACAGCTGCACCACGGGTTCATGGGTGAAGCCCGCGAGGATCACGTGCTCGAGCCGATCGAGCTGCGCCCGGATCGCCGCGTTGATGCGCGGTTCGCGATGGCCGAACAGGTTGACCCACCACGAACTCACCGCGTCGAGATAGCGGCGACCATCGGCATCGGTGAGCCATGCGCCCTCGCCGGCCACCATCGGGATCAGCGGCAGGCTCTCGTGCACTTTCATCTGCGTGCACGGATGCCATACGGCGTGCAGGCTGCGCGCCGCCAGATCGTCGGCTCCTGTGCCGGAACGATCCATCTTCACGCCGCCACGGCCTCCGTCCGAGCGATGGCGAGCAATGTATCCGCGAGGGCTGCGACCTGCTCCGTCGTATGCCCCGCCGTGAGAGAGATGCGCAGGCGCGCCGAGCCTTCGGGAACCGTGGGCGGACGGATGCCCGGCACCCAGAAGCCGCGCTCCCACAAGCTCCGCATCAGCTGCATCACGCGCGCGTTATCGCCGACGACGACCGGCTGGACGGCGGTGTTCGATTCCAGCAGCGTCCACGGCAGATCGCGTAGACGCCGGCGCAGCAGCGCGATGTGGTCCCGCAGACGCTGGCGGCGCCACGGTTCGTCCCGGAAGACCTCGAGGCTGGCGCGCACCGCCGCCGCCAGCATCGGCGGCGGCGCGGTGGTGAAGACGTAGGTGCGCGCACGCTGGACCAGCCAGTCGATCATCGCCGCGTCGCCCGCCACGAATGCACCGCTCACCCCCGCCGCCTTGCCCAGCGTGCCCATGTAGACGATGCGCTCGGAGCGCACGCCGAGATGGGCCGCCGTGCCCTCGCCGTTCGGACCGAGCACGCCGAAGCCATGGGCATCGTCGAGATACAGCCACGCGTCGTATCGTTCGCACAGGTCGACCAGTTCGCGCACCGGTGCGATGTCGCCGTCCATGCTGAACACCGCGTCGGAAACGATCAGCTTGTTCAGCGCGGTAGAACGGACCAGTGCCTGCTCCAGCGCATCGAGATCGGCGTGCGGGTAGACGTGCACGTCGGCGCGCGAAAGGCGCGCGCCGTCGATCAGACAGGCATGGTTCAGCTCGTCGGAGAACACGGCATCGCCACGCCCCACCAGTGCGGGAATCACGCCGGTGTTCGCCATGTAGCCCGTCGAGAACGTCAGCGCCTTCGGCATGCCGACGAAGCGCGCGAGTTCCGCATCCACCCGCTCATGCTCTTCGTGGTGGCCGGAGATCAGGTGCGAGGCACCGGACCCGACGCCGAACCGCTGCGCCGCCTCCACCACGGCAGCGATCAGTCGCGGATGGGAGGCGAGGCCCAGATAGTCGTTCGAGGCAAAGGCGATCAGCCGGCGCCCCTCCACCTCGAGTTCCGCGCCCTGCTCACCCGCCACGGGATGGCGCGCGCGCAGCAGCGATGCCGCCTCCAGCCCGGCGAGCGCTGCCCGGAAATCGCGCATGTCAGTACCGCCGGGCCGCCCCAAGGTGCTGACGCGCCCCCCCGGGGGGCAGCGACCGCAGGGAGCGTGGGGGCCGTTCCATCAGAGCGGCTGCATGCCGATGCGATCGAGCAGCGCGCGATCGCGATCGGCTTCCGGATTGCCGGTGGTGAGCAGCTTGTCGCCGTAGAAAATGGAGTTCGCACCGGCGAGGAAGCACAGGGCCTGCCCCTCGTCGGTCATCTGGGTGCGTCCCGCCGACAGACGTACGAACGCCTTCGGCATGGTGATGCGCGCCGCGGCGATCATGCGCACGAAGTCGAGGATGTCGACCTTCTCTTGGCCGTGCAGCGGCGTGCCTTCCACCTGCACCAGAGAGTTGATCGGCACGGACTCCGGATACGGTTCCATGTTCGCGAGTTGCGCGAGAAGACCGGCGCGGTCGTGAGTGTCCTCACCCATGCCGACGATGCCGCCGCAACACACGTGCAGCCCGGCATCGCGCACGCGGCCGAGAGTGTCGAGGCGGTCCTGGTATTCGCGTGTGTGGATGATGTCACCGTAGAACTCGGGCGACGTGTCGAGGTTGTGGTTGTAGTAGTCGAGGCCGGCATCGGCGAGCTGCTCGGCCTGACCGTCCTTCAACAGACCGAGCGTCGCACAGGTCTCGAGACCGAGGGATTTCACCGCCTTGACCATGTCGAGCACCGGCTCGAGCTCGCGCTGTTTCGGACCGCGCCAGGCGGCCCCCATGCAGAAGCGCGATGCCCCGGCGGCCTTCGCGGCCTTCGCAGCCTCGACCACCTGGTCGAGCGCCATCAGCGGCTGGTCTTCCACGCCGGTGGTGAAGCGGCGCGACTGCGGACAGTAGGCGCAGTCCTCGGGACAGCCGCCGGTCTTGATCGACAGCAGCGTCGAGAGCTGCACCTTGGTCGGGTCGTGGTGCTCGCGGTGGACCGTCTGGGCGCGGAACAGCAGTTCCGGCAGCGGCAACGCCAGCAGTTCCTCGATCTGCTCGACGGTCCACCGCAAGGTCGCGGCGGCTGGTGCTGTGGCGAGGGCCTGGCTATCGAGGGGGGCGTTCATCCGTGGGTCTCCGGCGGCGGAGCGCCGGTGCGGCGCCCCTTTGTCAAATTGGCCGGATCATACCGTTTGACAGAGCGACGGCGCCAGCAGGCCCTGTTCGTTACGAAGGCGGTGCAGCGCTTGCCCCCACCCCAGCCCTCCCCTGGCGACGTCGGGGGAGGGGGTGTACGCCCCTTCCCCCACCTTCGGTCGGGGAAGGTTGGGATGGGGGCCCGTCGCAAATCTTGACGATCACCCCTCACCCCACCACCGCAATCGCCTCCACCTCGATCCTGAGCTCGGGCATCACCAGCGCATCGACCCCGATCATCGTGCTCGCGGGCTTGCGCGCCGGGTCGACATAGCGACCGCGGATCTCGGAGATGATCCCGCGATCCTCGGGCTTCAGGTCCACGACGTAGGTCGTGATCTTCACCAGATCGCTGAAAGTGGCGCCGGCAGCGGCCAGCGCCACTTTGAGGTTTTCGAACACCTGCACCGTCTGCCCCTTCAGGTCACCGGCGGCGACCACCTGACCCTGGGCATTCCACGCGACCTGGCCGCTGATGTGGATGGTCTTGCCGCCCTGTACGGTCGCCACCTGGGAGAACGTCCCGAAGTTCGCGAGTCCGGGCGGATTCAGATACTGCAGCTGCGGCGCTGTGGCCATGGTTCTCTCCCCCTTTCGTGGTCGCTCCGGGCTCGATGACCCGGTCGCCACAGTATAGGGAAGGGAAAGGGGACTTCAGTCCGCGGCGAGAATGCGCCGGTGCAGCGCTTCCGTCTCTTCCGAAGGCCTCGTGTTGAGCACGATCGACAGCAGTTCGCGGCAGCGCCGATAGGCGTTGAGCGCCTCGGCCTTGTGCCCCTGCCCGAGGCTGCATTCGATGAGCCCGCGGTACAGCGGTTCCGACAGGTTGTCGAGTTCCAGACCGCGGCGATAGAGGCGCTCCGCCTGCTCGACGGCGCCGGCAGCGATCAGGGCCCGCGAGCACAGCGTGATCGCGCGAGCGAACTTGGCGGCCAGTCGATCCCGTGCCGGTACGACCCACGAACGATCCTCTTCGGCGCCGAGGAAACATCCGCCGTACAGGGACATGAGGTTGTCCGCCTCGACCAGCAGGCACTCGACGCCGGCCACTGGCAAGACCTGCTCGATCTCTTCGACAAGCCGCTCGAAGTCCCAGATGTCGACCCGGCACAGCGAGCGGTCGAGCGACACCTTGCCGCCGGACACGACGATGGCGTGGTCCACCTTCAACAGGCGGCGCAGGCGCAGCAGGGCCACGTCGAACGCACGCCGGCCGCAACCGCCGTCGGCGTCGGGCCACAGCGCGTCCACCAGCAAGGAGGCCGAGACGTGCGATCCGCCCAGGGCGATCAGCGCCTGCAGCAGCGCGAGCGGCTTGTGCGGCAGCTTGCGACCGGACACCAGAGGCTTGCCGGCCACGGTCACCATGAACGTGCCGAGCGTGCGGATCGTGACGATCGGGTTACCGTTCCCCGCAGCGGCGACCGCCGGCGTACGCATCTTGCCGACCCGATCCCGGACTTCAGCCTGCGCGACGGCCGCGAGCCGCGGACCCGACCGCGGCCGCATGCCGTTGCGAGCTTCCGTGGCCAGGGTGCCGAGGTAATCGATGCGCTCGGCCCCGTCGACCATGTCCCGCAGCAGTACCTCCACCACCGCGCCCGGCGCCAGCACCTCGAGCACCGGCAGGCGCGCGGCCTGCACCAGGAATTGGAGTTCGGCGTCCTTGGCCTCCTGCGCCGCCAGCAGCGCCTGGTCGAGACGATCCAGGGCTTCCTGGCGCCGACCGGCCAGCACCAGCATCTGGGCGACGCAAAGGACCTCGAGACCCAGATCGCGCCGGGCGATCCGCACCGCTTCGTCTTGTATCCAGCCGCCGCCCCTGTCGCTCAACCGCTCGGCCGGTGTCCGGTAGACAGCCACGGCCCCCTCGAACCGCGGCATGCCGTTGGCAAGACCGGGCAGCGGGACCACCACAGGGTTGGAGGTTTCGGTTCGCATGGCCGGCAATGTGTTCCGCCGCCGCTCGCCTCGCCATATGCAACTAGTCATATGCCGGTCGGCACCCCGGCCCGCGGGATTGCCTGCCCGGCCCCGCCCTGCGAGACTGCCGGGCACCGTCCCAGGGGAACAGGATGAAGCACAACGCAATCGATCTGTCCGGCCGGGTGGCCGTGGTCACCGGCGCCGCCCGCGGTATCGGGCTCGCCATCGCCGACCGCCTGCTCGCCAGTGGAGCCGCCGTTGCCCTCTGGGACTTCGACGATCGCCACCTCGCCGAAACGGCGCCCGTGCTCAAGGCCCGCGGGGCCGTCGCCCCCATCGTGATGGACGTGACCGACGAAGACGCGGTCATTGCCGCGGCCCGGGAAACCGAATCGGCGCTCGGCGCGGTGGACCTGCTCGTCAACAACGCCGGCATCGGCGGACCGATCCTGCAGACCTGGGAGTACGACGTCGCCACCTTCCGCCGCGTGCTCGACGTCAACGTGACCGGGGTGTACCTGTGCTGCAAGGCGCTGGTGCCGGGCATGCGGGAGGGCAACTACGGCCGCGTCGTGAACATCGCGTCCATCGCCGGCAAGAACGGATCGCCCAACTTTTCCGCCTACGGCGCCTCGAAAGCGGCGGTGATCGCCCTGACCAAGGCGCTCGCGCGGGAAACCGCCGACACCGAGGTGCTGGTCAACGCCGTCACGCCGTCCGTGGCCGACACCGACATCCTGAGGCAGTTCACGCCGGAGAAAGTGAAGTGGATGGTCGAGCAGGTGCCCAAGGGGCGCTTCGTGAAGGCGACCGAGATCGCCGCGCTGGTGGCCTGGCTGTGCTCGGACGAGTGCTCCTTCTCCACCGGCCAGCTGTTCGACATCAGCGGCGGCCGGTCGGTGTACTGAACTCCCGCGAGCCCGAGCGATGGGAACGACTGCTTTGGAACGGTTGATCGACGCGTACTGCTCGGCGTGGAGCGAAACCGATGCGGGACGACGGCGAGCGCTGCTCGACGCCGTGTGGAACGAAGGGGCTTCGTACACTGATCCGCGCGCGCACGCCGTCGGCGCCGAGGCCCTCACTGGCCACATCGGCCGCGTCCTCGAACACCGGCCGGGTGCCAGGGTCGTCCGCACCAGCGCCGTCGACGAGCATCACGGGCTGGTCCGGTTCGCCTGGCGCGTGATCGAAGCCGACGGCAAGCAGCTGCCTGAAGGCATCGACTTCGCGGAGATCGCACCCGACGGCCGGATCGCCCGTATCGTCGGTTTCTTCGGCCCGCTGGCGGAGCGCGCATGAGAACCCTCTTCGCAACCCTCCTGACCGCCGCGTGCATCGCGACAGCGCAAGCCGCGCCCGACGCGTGCGTGCCGGTCGGTCAGTGGATCGTCCCTGGCGATGGCCCGAGAGCCACGTCCGACTGGATCGGTACGCTCGCGCAACGCCGCGTCATCCTGTTGGGCGAAGGCCACGACATCCCCGAGCACCACCGGTGGCAGATGCAGACCATCGCCGCGCTGCACGCGCAGCGACCCGAGCTGGTGCTCGGCTTCGAGATGTTCCCGCGCGCCGTGCAACCGGTGCTCGACCGCTGGGTCGCCGGACAACTCTCGGAAGCCGAACTCCTGCGCGACACGGACTGGAAGCGGATCTGGGGCTTCGATGCGCAGATGTATCTGCCCATCTTCCATTTCGCGCGCATGAACCGCATTCCGATGGTGGCGCTCAACATCGATCCGGCACTGGCGCGCGAGATCGGCGCCTCCGGGCTCGCGGCCGTTCCCGCGGAACGGCGCCAGGGCATCTCGGATCCGGCGGCCCCGCTGCCCGACTACGAGAGCTTCGTGTTCGACAGCTACGCCCAGCACGGCCGCGGCGACGACATGCCGCCGCCGTTGCGCAGCGACGCGAAGTTCCGCCGCTTTCTCGAAGCGCAACTGATCTGGGACCGGGCGATGGCGGAAGGCATCGCCGCCGTGACTGCGAAGCACCCTGATGCCACCATCGTGGCGCTCATGGGTTCGGGCCACGTCATGAACCGCTGGGGCGTGCCGCATCAGCTCGAGGCACTCTCCGTGCTCGACGCGGCGGTGCTGCTGCCGTGGGAACCCGAGAACGATTGCGCGAAGCTCACGCCGGGGTATGCCGACGCGGTGTTCGGTCTCGGCCCACGGGTGGAACCTCCGCCGACGCGCCCGAAGCTGGGCCTGTGGTTGGAGCCCGTCACCGGGGGTGTCGCGATCCGTGACATCGAGAAAGGCGGACTGGGTGAACTCGCGGGCCTGCGCCAGGGCGACGTGCTGGTCGAAGTGGCCGGCCGCATCACGCGATTGCCGGTCGACGTCAGCGAAGCGGTGCAACGCCAGGCCCCGGGTACGTGGCTTCCCATGAAGGTGCAGCGCGACGGCCGCATGCTGGAGATCATCGCGAAGTTTCCGCCGTCGCCGTCCTGATCGGCGGCGCGGCGCCCGTCATGCTCCGTGTTGCTTGCGGCATCCTGCTGGTCCTCGGCGCCGCATTGGTCGAAGCGGCCGCGCCGGCGGCCGCGCGCCTCGACTTCGTGGTTGCGATCGATCCCGCCGCGCGAACGCTGCATGCCGAAGGAACCCTCGAGGTGCCGCCCGGTCCGGCGGCGCGCGTTCGTCTCGACCCGCGCTTCGTCGCGACGGCCATGCAGACGAACGACAAGTCGCTGCAACGCGCACCCGACGGGGACAACGCGTGGCTCTTGCCTGCGGCCGCTTCCCCGCGGCGGATCGCAATCCGCTGGCAAGGCACGCTCGATCGCCTCGACCCTTCGATCGACCACCGCGACACACTCGCTGCGAACGCACCGACGAGCGGACCTGAAGGCACGTTCCTGCCGGCCGGTGCGAACTGGTACCCGAACGTGGCGGGCCTGCTGGAAACCTGGCGGATCACGCTTTCGTTGCCCGCGGGCCAACGCGGTCTCGTGCCCGGCCGCCTGATCGAGGAACGCGACGACGCGCAGGGCTATCGCGCGACGTTCGAGTTCGCGCATCCCGGAGAAGGCATCGATCTGATGGCAGGGCCGTACACGACCACCGAACGCACGGTGACCCTCGGGGAGGGCAACGTGCGGGTGCGCACGTACCTCACGATGGGTCTCGAAGACCTGGCGGACGGCTATCTCGCCTCGACGGCGGAGTACCTGCGCCTGTACGACGACTGGATCGGCCCCTATCCCTACACCGGGTTCAGCATCGTCTCGAGCCCGACACCGACCGGTTTCGGCATGCCTACCCTCACCTACCTGGGCGCCGACGTGCTCAGGCTGCCGTTCATCCGCGCCACTTCACTCGGTCACGAAGTGCTGCACAACTGGTGGGGCAACGGCGTGTACCCCGACTACACGCGCGGCAATTGGTCCGAAGGTCTCACCACGTTCCTGGCCGACTATCACTACAAGGAACGCGAAAGCCCGGCCGCGGCGCGCGACATGCGCCTTGGCTGGTTGCGCGATTTCGCAGCGGTGCCGGAGGGTCAGGACTCGACGCTGGTCGCCTTCCGCGCCAGAACCCACGGGACTTCGCAGATCGTGGGCTACCACAAGGCCGCGATGACCTTCCTGATGCTGCGCGATCTGATCGGTCGCGACGCGTTCGATCGCGGGCTGCGCGAGTTCTGGTCGGCGCACCGGTTCACGGTGGCCTCGTGGGACGATCTGCGTGCGGCCTTCGAACACGCGTCGTCGCAGGATCTCGGTTGGTTCTTCTCGCAATGGCTAACGCGCACGGGAGCACCGCGCCTGCGCATCGAGAACGCCGAACGACAGGAAGCGGCGGGCCGCTGGCAGGTTCGCGTCACGCTGGCGCAGGACGGGACGCCCTACCGGTTGCGCGTCCCCGTCGCGATCGAAACGGATCGGGGCACCGTCACGGACTTCGTGGAACTGGCCACCTCCAATGCAACCATCACTCTCGCGCTGGACGAGCCGCCGCGCGCCGTGGTCCTCGATCCCGAGTTGCGCCTGTTCCGCCGCCTCGGTCCGGAGGAAGTGCCGCCGATCCTGCGCGACGTCACGATCAATCCCGCGACGAGCGCGATCGTCCTGCCTCTCGACCGCGCATGGGCGGAGGCAGCGAACGCTCTCTTTGCGAAGCTGATCGAAGGTACGCCGCGCATCGTCGATGCCGATTCGAATCCGGCGGGCACTCCCCTGATCATCGTGGGGACACCCGTCGACGTCGAGCGCTACCGCGCACGCCGGAACCTGGCTGCTGCCCCGTCGATCCCGTCATCGGGCACCGCCAGGGTTTGGGTCGAGCGCGTGGACGGGACCGTCTTCCTGTTCATCGCTGCCCGCGACCCGGCGGCGCTGTCGGCGCTGATGCGCCCGCTGCCGCACTACGGCAAGCAGAGCTGGCTGACCTTCGAAGGGGCGAAGGCGGTGGAACGCGGCGTGTGGCCTCCGATCGCGCCGAGGTGGCGCTTCGACTGATCGTCAGGGCCGCACTTCGACCGGGACGTCGTCCCGATCGATCCAGCCCGTCTCGGGATCGGGCAACGGAATCGCGCTCAACAGTGCCCGGGTATACGGATGCTGCGGACGCGCGAAGATCTGCCCGCACGGCCCCTGTTCCACCACGGCACCCTGCTGCAGCACCAGCACGCGATCACACAGGACCCGCACCACCGACAGATCGTGCGAGATGAAGATCAGCGCGTCCTCGCGCTTCAGTTCCTTCAGCAGCAGGAGGATCTGCGCCTGGGTCGAGACGTCGAGCCCGGACACGATCTCGTCGGCGACGATCACCCGCGGCTTCAGTGCGATGGCGCGCGCGATGCCGACGCGCTGACGCTGCCCGCCGGACAGTTCGTGCGGATAACGCATCGCAAACGCAGCCGGCAGGTGAACCCGTTCGAGCAGCCCGCGCGCTCGAATGCGGGCTTCCTTGCGTGTCTTCACCCGACGGAATGCGAGCAGCGGTTGCGCGAGGATGTCCTCCACGCGGTGCCGTGGATTCAACGAGGAGAGCGGGTCCTGGAAGATGAACTGCATGCCCTCCCGGAGAGGTCGCAGCTGCTGTTCCCGCAGATGCGTGATGTCGCGACCGTCGAACGCCAGCGACCCGCCTGTCGGCTCGAGAAGCCGGAGGAGCGTGCGTCCGAGCGAAGTCTTGCCCGATCCCGATTCGCCGACGACGCCGAGCGATTCGCCCGGCTCCAGAATCAGATCGATCCCCTTGAGGATCGGCGTGAGCGGCGGACGGCCGAACAATGGTCGGGCCGAGCGATCCGGCAGCGCAAGCTGGAGGTCACGCGCGGCGAGGAGCGGCATGTCAGGAAGACACTCGCAACCTTGAAGCGCTCAACGCGGAGGACGCGGGGGACGCGGAGGAAAAGCAAAACCAAAGAACGAAGGGTTCGGGTTTCCCCCGCGTCCCCCGCGTCCTCCGCGTTGAGCGCTTCAGCAGCAACACCGTCATGCTCGCGACGCCGTTCACCTAGACCACGCCCCCATCGAAAGCCCGAGCCTCATTCCACAGTTGCTCCGTGAGCGCGGCTGGAATGGGTTGCAACGCCTCTCCGGGCCGATCGTACCGTGGTGTTGCCGCAAGCAGCGCGCGCGTGTACGGATGCGCCGGCGCCCGGAAGACCTGTGCCACCGGACCGGCCTCGACGATGCGCCCGGCGTGGATCACCGACATCGTGTCGCACAGCTTCGCCACCACGCCCAGGTCGTGCGTGATGAACAGGATCGCGGTGCCATACGCCTCCTGCAGGCGCTTCAGCAGTCGCAGCACCTGCTTCTGCACGGTAACGTCGAGGGCGGTCGTCGGCTCGTCGGCGATGATGAGCTTCGGTCGGCATGCGAAGGCGATGGCGATGAGCACGCGCTGGCGCATCCCGCCCGACAGTTCGTGCGGAAACTGCCGCAGCACGCGCTCCGGGTCGCGGATCTGCACGTCGTGCAGCGATTCGAGCGCGCGAGCGAGCGCGTCGTCGCGATCCATGCCCATGTGCATCCGCAGCACATCGGTCATCTGCGGTGCGATGCGCGCGACCGGATTGAGCGCGGTCATGGGGTTCTGCGGGATCAGAGCGATGTCTCGCCCCAGGAAAGTCGCGTGCTCCCGCTCGGACATCCGCAGCAGGTCGCGGCCGTCGAACGCGACTTCGCCCCGGTCGACGTGCGCATCCTCCGGTTGCAGTCGCAAGACGACGCGGCCGACCATGGACTTGCCGGCGCCCGACTCGCCCACCAGCCCCGCCACCTGACCGGCATGCACATCGAGGTGGACGCTCCGCAGGATCGGCTGGCCGCCGATCCTCAACGTGAGGTCGCGGATCGAGAGCAACGGATTCATCGCCGGGCGCTCCGCGACAGCGGGTCCACGAGTTCGCGCAGACCATCGCCCAGTGCATTCATCGCGAGCACCGACACGATGATGCAACCCATGGGCAGCGCCATCAGCCACCAGGCCTGCCGCACGTACTGCCGCCCTTCCTGGATCATGCTGCCCCAGGTTGCCGTGTCGTTGGCGACGGAGAGGCCGGCGAACGACAGGATCGCCTCGACCACGATGGCGATGCCCATCTCGAGCGACAGCAGGGTCACGAACAGCGGCACGACGTTCGGCACGATCTCGCTCGCCAGGATGCGCATCGGCGGCAGCCCGATGGTCACGGCCGACGCCACGTAGTCCCTGGACCGCTGCACCATCACTTCGGCGCGCACCACGCGGCAGAACCGGGTCCAGTCGATCACGACGATCGCGATGACCACGGTATGCAATCCGGCACCCAGGACCGCGGCCAGCACGATCGAGAGCAGCACAGGCGGAAAGGCCATCCAGACCTCGACCAGCCGCGAGATGATCGCGTCGACGACCCCGCCGAGATAGCCGGACAGCAGACCGAGGATGGAACCGAGCAGAGCGGCGAGCACCGCGGCGACCGCCGCCACGGTGATCGCGGCCCGCGCGCCGTAGATGAGGCGCGACAGGATGTCCCGACCGAGGCTGTCGGTGCCCAGCTGAAACGCGCGGGAACCGGTCTCGAACCAGGCCGGCGGCTGGAAGGTGTTGAGCAGATCCTGTTCGAGAGGGTCGTGCGGCGCCACCCAGGGCGCCAACAGCGCGAGCACGGCCAGCGTGAGGAGGACGGCGAGGCCGAACGAGAAACGAACAGACACCTTCATGGTCGGCGCGCTGGCCGGGAGTTGATCGGAAGCGATGCGGCGCGCGCGCCGAAGTATCGATGCCGCCGGCAGCGGGGTCAAACATGACTCGATCGCAATTCGTGCATGCGTTGTGCCCCCGGAAAATGTCGAGTCGGTTTACACGCTCCACATCTCACGTTTCGGCCGATTTCGTAACTACCCGCAATTGCAGGCTTTCGCGACGCCTGCCTGATTTTTGCTATGAAAACGTGGGATTTCCGAGATGCTGCACGGCACCGCTGAATCACTTGCCGCCGGCATACAAGCGGGAACCAGTGTCGGGTCGAGGCGGTACGCAATGCGATCCATCCGTTCGGGCCGGATGGCCGCAGGCGATCGATGCCGGCGTCACGAGCAAGCGAACCCTTTCAAACTGGGTTCGCGGGCGCCGCGGGTTACGGAGACTACCCTGCGGTCGGGGGTGTCAGTGACGGAACGGAAGGTCCTGCTCATAGAGCCGGACGCATGTAGCCATCAGCTGTCCGAGCTGATTGCCTCCTGGGGCTGGGAGGTCCAGGTCGTCGCGGACACCGCGGAGGCTCGCGCGGTCGCCGGCAGGGGTAAAGCGCTCGTCGGTGTGATCGTCATGGATCCGCCCGATGCCTTCGATCTGCCCGGACTCGAGCGGCTCACCGCTCATCCCGGCATCGAATGGATCGCGGTCCTGTCGCCGAAGACGCTGCTGCGTCCGGGATGGGCCAAGCTGATCCTCGACAGCTGCTACGACTACCACACGCTGCCGGTCGACCCGAACCGCCTGTCGGTGATCCTCGGCCACGCGTTCGGGAAGGCCGAGCTGCAGCACAGCCTCGAGCGGCACCGCGACTGGCGCGGCCGCTACGACATGATCGGGGCGAGCCCGGCCATGCTGCAGCTCTACCGCCGCATCGACCGCGTGGTGGGCGTCGACGCCCCCGTGCTCATCACGGGCGAGAGCGGCACCGGGAAGGAACTCGTCGCGCGCGCCATACACAAGCATTCCGCGCGCAAGGCCGGACCCTTCGTCGCCGTCAACTGCGCCGAGCTGCCGGAGAACCTGATCCAGTCCGCGCTGTTCGGCCACGAGAGAGGTGCGTTCACCGGTGCACATCAGCGCCGCGTCGGCAGCATCGAGGCCGCGGCGGGCGGTGTCATCTTCCTGGACGAGATCGGCGACCTGCGGATCGACCTCCAGGCGAACCTCCTCCGGTTCCTGCAGGACAAGACCATCATGCGCGTCGGCTCGACCCAGCGCATGCAGGTGGACGTGCGAGTCGTCGCGGCCACCCATGTGGATCTCAAGCAGGCGGTCCAGGCGGGACGTTTTCGCGAAGACCTGTTCTACCGCCTCAACGTCCTCAGCCTCCCGGTGCCGCCGCTGTCGGCGCGCGAGGGCGACCTGCACCTGCTCACCGAAATGCTGCTCGCGCAGTTCGAGGGCGTGAACGGGCACCGCTCGCGCAGCATGGGCCAGGACGCGATGCGCGCGATGACGGCCTATTCGTGGCCGGGCAACGTGCGCGAACTCATCAACCGGGTGCAGCACGCGCTCGTGATGAGCGACAACCGCGTGATCACGCCCACCGACCTCGAACTCCCGCCGGTGGCGGAGGACACGAACGTCACGACGCTCTCGTCGGCACGGGCGGCAGCGTCGCGCGACGTGATCGTGGAAGTGCTGAAGCGTGCGGAGAACAACGTCTCCGAAGCGGCCCGCAAGCTCGGGATCTCGCGCATCACCCTGTACCGACTGATGGATAAGTTCGACATCGACAGAAACGACTGAGGCGCCGCGCGCGCCACGGAGGTGCGATTCATGGACACACGCATCGCATGCAGGCATTCCCGCGGAGCCATCGCCGCCGCCCTGATCGCCGCCGCGAGTCCTTCCGGGGCCGACCAGCCCGCCGCCGGCGACATCGACGCCCTCACCCGTCAGCTCGAGACCGAGTCGCGCAAGCTCGACGCGCTGCGCGAGTCGCTCGAGGAGAAGCAGCGCGCGCTGGAGGAGCAGCGACGCACGCTCCAGGAGCTGGAACGCGACGTGAAGCGCGCCGCACCGAAGACGCAGGAGCCTCTGACCGACAGTGCCCAGCAGGATGTCCGAGGCGGCCAGGCCCAGGGGCAAGAGCAGGCACCGCCACCGGCTCAGAAGCAAGGACAGGCACCGGCCGCCGCACCCGCGACCGTGGGAGAAGCACCGGAGACTCAGAACCGGCCGCCCGAGGTCGCGCCGCTGGGTCGTCAGGCGGGCGTACTCACGCCCTACAAGGCGTTCATCTTCGAGCCGTCGCTCCAGTACAGCCACTCGACCAACACGCGTGTCGCCGTGGTGGGGTTCTCCATCATCCCCGCGGTGGTGATCGGGCTGATCGACGTCCGCACCGTGAACCGCAGTGCCTGGGTCGGCACCCTGACTGGACGGTACGGGCTCACCGACCGCATGGAGGTCGAGATGCGCGTGCCCTACGTCTACCGCGCCGATTCGACCGTGGCCCGGCCGTTCAACGACCCTTCCTCCACCGATTCGATCTTCAATGCCACCGGCCAGGGTATCGGCGACGTCGAAGTCGCGGCCCGCTACCAGTTGAACGAGGGCGGTGCGGACAAGCCCTACTTCATCGGCGGCCTGCGTTTCAAGTCGCGGACCGGCCGCGACCCGTTCGAAGTCCAGCGCGTCTCGCCCTTCGCCGGCGCCGACCAGCTGGAGGCCGAGCTGCCGACCGGCTCCGGCTTCAACTCGCTGCAGCCATCGATCACCATGCTGCTCCCCAGCGACCCGGCCGTGTTCTTCGCCGGCCTGCTCTACGTCCACAACTTCACGCGCGACGTGGGCGGCAACTTCGGCAAGATCGATCCAGGCGACATCACGCAGTTCAACTTCGGCATGGGCCTCTCGTTGAACGAGCGCGCGTCGTTCAGCATGGCCTACGACCACGCCATCCTGCAGAAGCCGAAACAGAACGGGATCACGCCACCGCTCGCGCAGACGGTCCAGCTGGGTCAGCTGCTGTTCGGTGTTTCCTACAAGCTGTCGTCGCGCACGACACTCAGCGTGTCGCTGGCCGTCGGCGTCACGCCGGACGCGCCCGATGTCCAACTCACCGTGCGACTGCCGATCCGCGCGTTCTGACGGCACCGACCGCGGTCAACGCCCGGCGCCGAGCAAGGTGAACTGCAGGTCGAGGAACGTGCTGTTGCGGAGGAAGGCGCTCAGACCCGAAATGTGGGCATTGAGCACCGTGATGCCCTGGATGGCCTGGCCGTTGAGCGAGTTCTGCACCACGGTGAGGACCCCGGGCCCGAGGTTGTTCAACACATCGTGCGTCACGGTGTTGCCAGGGCCGACCTGCATGACGCTGGCGGCCGAGGTCGGCGCCACGACGGCGGCGGTGCTGCCGGTCGACACCGGTGGTGGCGCGGCTGTCTTCGCGGCCACCGCATCCTGCAATGACGACGCGGCTGGACTGGCGACCGGCGCAGCAAGAGCACTTGCCGCGGCCGGACTGGCAACCGGCGCAGCATGAGCACTTACCGCAGTCGACGTCGAACTCGGGGGCAGCACCGTCGCCGGCGCTGCGACGGGTGGCGCGAACACCAGCTGTGGCACCACGGGTCCCTGAACGTTCACCGCACCGATCGAACCCTTGCGGAGGGAAAGCAAGTCGGGAACGGTGAACGTCAGGGATTGCATGAGTTCGCCATTGACCCACACGTGCCGCTGCAGCCCGAACGAGATCTGGAGGCCGCTCAGATCGACGAAGCCGCCGCGCACACGATCGAGCGCGGCGTCCGGCAACGGCGTCCACGCGAGCACGATCGAACCGGGCATTGCCCGCCCCCTCTCCGCCCAGGCGACGCGCCCTGTCGCCAGCATCATGACTCCCAGCAGCAGGCACAGCGCACAAGCGGTCGTCCTGGAAGTCATGGTCGCGCGCCCTCAGAAGTCGTTGCGCCCCGGGCGCATCAGCAGCGAGTTCGCGAGGCTGTCGCGATGCAGCGGTTCGCCGAGCACGGCACGCGGAGCGATGTTCCAGTCGGAGGGCACGTTGAACCGCACGCCGTCCTGCTGGCTGTGGATGAGGAACGCGATGCGGCTGTCCCAGATCGCCTCGAACTCCGCGCGCCGCAGGATGCGGCCGCCCTTCGCCGAGTCGCCGATGAGCAGGTGCGTCGCGTTAGCGCCCTTCACCACGACAAAGTGGTTGTAGCCGCTGTCCCGGATCAGCGCGATGAACGGCACGTTCTCCGCGAGCAGTTGATCCAGTTGACCGGGCCCGATCTCGAAGCCGTCCGCGCTGTAGCCGAGCAGCTCGAGGAAGTTCTTCATGTCGAGCAGCGAGAAGCCCTCCTTCAGGATCTTCGGCTGATCGCCGCGTGCGTACATGTAGGCCACGATGTCGCGCTCACCCACCGGTCGGCCGTAGTGGAACGTGAGCAGTGTCGAGATCGCGGCTGCGCCACAGCTGTAGTCGTACTGCTGCGGAATCGTCGAGCGGTAACGCATCTCGAGCGTCGTCTGCCGCAGGCTCTTCACCGGCACCTGCGCCGGTCCACCCGGGACCTCGGCGGGTATTGCGACCCCGGCGGCGAGCGCCGGGGTCGCACCGGGAGTGACGCCCGGCTGGAGCGCCAGCAGCGCCAATGCATGGATCAGGTTACGGGTCCTATTTGATCTGGACATTGACGATGGTGGCATTCTGAATGAGCACGTTATTGCCGGAGTTCTGCACGACGATCGGCAGTCCCATCGAACCGGCGAACGAGGCACTGATGGTGTTGTTGCCGGTCACCACGTTGCTCGCCACGTTGTGGTCGACACTGCCGTGCACGTCGTTCAGGTTGACGAGCGTCTTGTAGTCGGTCCCACCGCGCTGGCTTGCGAGGGTCTGCGTGCTCACCGGCTTCCGTGCGGACACCCGCGTGTCGTCCGCGATCGATGACGAAGAAAACGGGCCGACCCCGGAAGTCAGGACCAGGACCGACCCGACCAGCAAAACCTTCATGGACTGCTTCCTCACGGCGATTCTCCCGCTGTAAACGCGGCCAGAGGGTGTGGGAAGTGCACCCCGTGGCCGCGTGCAGTCGCCCGTGAACTGACCTGCTAGCGCACGGTGAGATTGCTCTGGATGGTGACGCTCTGCTGCAGCATCGTGGAGATGCCGCTGTTCTGGACGTTCTTCACGATGCCGGCGACGCTGTCGAAGCTGCCGGCGATGGTGCCGGACAGGCTGAGCGTTCCGGCGTTCACGCCGATCGTTCCGCCGTTGCCGCCGCCACCGCCGCCGCCACCAGCCGCGCCGTTACCCTGGCCGCCGGTTCCGCCTGTCGCGAGGTTGGTGCCGCCGTTGCCGCCTGCGCCACCCACGTTGCCGCCGCCGGAGTTGCCGCCGTTGCCGCCGTTACCGGCGGTCGCGCTGCCGTTGGTGGCACTGCCGTTCGTCGCACTGCCGTTGGTGGCGCTGCCGCCCGTACCGCCCGCACCGGCAGTGTTGGTCGCGCTGCCACCGGCACCGCCCGCGGCCTTTCCACCGCTCGACGAACCGCCGGTGCCGCTCGCCTGCGCACCGCCACCGCCCGCCGCCGTATCGCCGCCGGCCGCTCCGCCCGTGGCGTGCGACGTGCCACCGATGGAACTGGCGCCGCCACCGATGCTACCGTTGGCCGCGGCCGTACCGCCGTTGCCGCCGTTGCCGCCACCACCGCCGGCTGCCGTGCCGCTATTGCCGCCACCACCACCGGTCGCTGCCGCAGACGTGCCGCCGTGACCGCCGCTGCCGCCCTGATTGGCGTCGCTGTTGGCAGTGCCGCCATTGCCGCTTTCTTCGAGGCCCGCGCCACCGGTACTGCTGCTGCTGTTTTTCCCACCGCCACCGTTGGCGGTGGATCGTGCGCCGCCGCCGTTGCCGCCACCGCCGGAGGCGGACTTGCCGCCGTTACCGTCGTTGTAGGAGCTGCCGCCGTGCGCATTGCCGTTGCCGCCGTTGGCAGCGGTCGATCCGCCGTTGGTGCTGGAACGGGCGTTACCGCCGTCGCCGCTATGGTTCGATGCGTTGCCGCCGGCGCCGCCGGCCGTCTTCGCATTGCCGCCATCGCCGGCCTTGGACTGTGCCGAACCGCCCGCACCGCCCGAGGCGTCGGCCGCGTCGCCTCCACGACCGCCACGGCCCGCTTTCGCGCTGCCGTTGCTCGCATTGCCGTTGCTCGCGCTGCCGTTCTCGGCGGAACCACCTGCAGCACCGAGCGCACCGTTGCCGCTGGTCGCTTCGCCGCCGTTCCCGCCGGTACCGTGTGTCCGTGCCGCACCGCCATCGCCGCCGACACCCTTGCCGCCCTTGCCGCCGGCCGCACCACGACCGCCGTTTGCATTGTTGGTAGCACCTTCGCCGGACAGCACGTTGCCGACGCCCTGGAGCGAGTTCTCGGTGACGGTGCCGCTCAGTTTCGAGACGGCCACGACGTTGAACGATCCGCGCAACCCCTTGTAGACGTGGTTGAGCGTGTTGTTGCGGTAGTCACCATTGCCGTTGCGCTCGGTGGTCTCGTTCTCCGTGCTGTTGGTCGTGACGTTGGTCGTCTTCGACCGGTTGCTGTTCTTGGTGACGTTGATGGTCTTCTGGCTCTTGTCGTTGCCGACGTCATTCAGCGTGGAGTTGTTCTGGGCGTGCGAGGATTCGTTCGCCTGCGCGCCCGAGTTGCTCTTCTGCGTCGAGGTCGCGGTTGCGGTTTGCGTGATGTCGCCGCCGCCCGCATGCGGTTCCGTGCCGCCGCCGACACCGGTACCGCCGGTGTTGGTGTTGGTCGGATTGGCCCACAGCGCCGCCGGGGCGCTGAAGGCGATCGCGAGCGCGGTCGCCAACAAGGTTCTTTTCATGTGACGTGCCTCCTGTGCGTGGTGTCGGCAGCGGAGCCGTCGTCGGGCTCCGCCGCCTGTTCAGTCCCGGCTGTGTCGTCCTGCGCTCAATGCACCGTCAGATTGCTCTGGATGCTCATGCTCTGCTGGATGAGCGAGGACAAGCCGCTGTTCTGAACGTTGACCACGATGCCCGCGGTGTTGTTGAAGCTCCCGTTGATCGCGTTCGCCATGTCGAACGTGCCGGCCGAAACCGTGATCGTGCCGCCGGCGCCGCCGGCACCGCCCGCACCGCCCACTGCACCATTGCCGACGCCACCGATACCGCCGTTCGCGGTATTGGTGCCGCCATGACCGCCCGCACCGCCCGCGTTGTTGCCGCCGGACGAGCCGCCGTTGCCGCCGTTGCCTGCGGTCGCACTGCCGTTGGTCGCGCTGCCGTTGGTCGCACTGCCGTTGGTGGCGGTACCGCCGTTGCCGCCGGTACCGCCATTGTTCGCGGCCGCACCACCGGCACCGCCGGTGCCGGTACCGCCGGTCGTGTTGCCGCCGGTGCCGGTCGCGGCACCGCCCGCAGCTGCCGTCGCCGTGTTGCCGCCCGCTGCGCCGCCGGTGGAAGTCGCCGTGCCGCCGTTCGCGTTGGCTGTGCCGCCTGCGCCGGCCGTCGCGGTCGCACCGCCACCGGCACCGCCGCCACCACCTGCGCCGCCGGTGCCCGCACCGGCCGCACCACCGATACCGCCACTCGCGGTGGACGAACCACCGGTACCACCGTTCCCGCCCGTGTTGTTGCTGCTGCTGGCGTTGCCGCCGGTGCTGCCATCGCCGCCGGTGCTGTTGGCGCTCTGGTTGCCGGATCCGCCGCTGGCGCTGGCCGAGCCCTTGCCGCCGTTGCCGCCGTCGCCGCTCCAGCCCTTGCCGCCGTTGCCGTCGTTGCTTGAGCCGCCGCCCTTGCTGCGCGCGTCGCCACCGGATGCATGCGCATCGCCGCCGTTGGCCTTGGCCGAACCGGAACCGGCGTCGCCGCTCTTGTTCTTCGCGCCGCCGCCGTCGCCACCCCACGTCTTGGCGCTGCCGCCATCGCCATTCTTGGCGCTGGCCCGACCACCGTTGCCGCCGGATGCGCCTTCGGCGTCACCGCCACGGCCGCCGTTTCCGGCCTTCGCACCGCCGTTGCTGGCACTGCCGTTGGAGGCGCTGCCGTTGCTCGCGTCGCCGCCGGCCGCACCCACCGCACCGTCACCGCTCGTGCCGGTGCCGCCGTCCGCGCCGCGGCCCTTCGCCGAAGCATTGCCGCCGTTGCCGCCGTTCCCGGTGCCGCCCTGGCCCCCCTTACCGCCATTGCCGCCGTTCGCGTTGTTGGTGCCCGCGTGCTGGATGACGTTGCCGATGTTGCTGATGGTGTTGCCGCTCACGCTGCCGTTCAGCTTGCTGATGGCAGCGACGTTGAACGACTTCGAGATGTCCTTGTACACGCCGGTCAGCGTGTTGTTCCGATAGTCCCCGTTGTCGTTGGCGCTGGAGGACTTGGTGCTGGTGGAAGTCTTGTTGATGGTCTTGTTGTCGGTCTTCGTCGAGGTCTTGTTGATCGTCTTGTTCACGGTGCTCTTGTCGTTGTTGACGTCCGTCAGGGTGTTCGTGTTGGTAGCCGTCGAACCTTCGTTCGCCTGCGCACCCTTGTTGCTCTTCTGAGTCGAGTCGGCCGTCGCGTTCTGCGTGATCGACCCGCCGGGTCCGGCAGTCGTGCCGGCGCCGGTGCTGCCCCCGTTCGTGTTGGTCGGGTTCGCCCACAACGCCCCCGGCGCTCCGAACGCCAAGGCCACTGCGGTCGCGATCAGGGTTTTATTCATGACGGTCCCTCCGAAAGGATGACGAAGGCACGGCACCATGCCGCCCCCCTGAAACCTGTCATTCGCAACACTCGCGCCCACCCCTCCGATCGCAACGAACACATTGATTCCGAAGCGATTGGCGTTTGGGGCTCGCAACCGAAACTTGTTTTGAGCACTCGATGTGTTCCAACCCTGAAACACTCGCGCGGCGGCAGCGCCGAGGTATCGCGACGCACGCGTCGCGATTTCAGGGACTTGTCGCGCGTCGCTGGTGTTACGCGTGCGATACACCCGCGCCACCCGGGCTGTTGCACGCCCCTGGCGTCAAGGGGGTGTCCACCGCGGAATCGACACGTGGACTTATGCGGTCCGAACGCGCGGGTCGAGCCAGGCGTTGGCGGCATCCACCAGCAGGTTGATGCCGATGAACAGCACCGCGAACATGAGCACCAACCCCTGGATCAGCGGCAGGTCGCGCTGCACCACGGCACCGATCGCCAGGTTGCCGATACCCGGGTAGCTGAAGATCGTTTCGATCAGCACCGTGCCGCCCACCAGGAACGTGAACTGCACGCCGGTCAGCGTCACCGCCGGAATCAGCGCATTGCGCAACGCGACGCGCCAGATGACGCGCGCACGCGAGTAGCCCTTGACCCGCGCGAGCATCACGTAGTCCTGGTTCATGGCGTCGGCGAGCGAAGTCTTCACCACACGAGCCAGGGCAGCCGCCAGCGGCAGTGCGAGCGCCACGGCGGGCAGCACCATATGCTGCAGCAGTTCGCCCACGACATCGAACCGGCCCTTCACGAGCGCTTCGACAAAATAGAACCGAGTGGCAGGGTCGAACGCGGTGCGCGGATCGATGCGCCCTGAAACCGGCAGCACCGGCCACAACACGCCCAGCACCAGGATGAACAGCAATCCCCACAGGAAGTCGGGGATGGCGAGGCCCAGTCCCGCGAAGCCGTCGACCACCGTTTCCGGCCAGCGGCGACGCCAGTAGACCGCGGTCACGCCGAGCAGCAATCCGAACACCACTGCGATCAGCATCGCGAACAGACAGAGTTCGATCGTCGCGGGCAGGCGCCCGAGCACCAGTTTCATCACGTTCTGGCGAAGGCTTATGGAGGTGCCGAAGTCGCCGCGCACCACGTCGGCCAGCCAGGCACCGAACTGGACGATGATCGGCTGATCGAGGCCGTAGAGCTTGCGGAGGTTCTCGACGTCGGCGGTCGAGGCGCCGGGCGGAATCATCATCGCGATCGGATCGCCGGGGACGACTCGCAGCAGGACGAAGACGATGACCGCCACGCCGAAGAGCGTGGGGATGGCCCAGAGGAGGCGCTTCAGGAGGTGGGTGAACGACATGCGTCAGCTTACGGGCCGCTCCCTCCCCCGGCTTTGCCGGGGGAGGGTTGGGATTGGGGTGGGGGCAGCGACGTGACCGATTGCCTCCATCCCAACCTTCCCCCACTTTCGTTGGGGGAAGGAGTGCAGAGTGGAAGCGGATCGGACAACGCTGTTCCCCTACCCCTTCACCACATTCTGTGGCAACACCACTCCCGCCACGTGCGGCGTGAACTTCAACCCCTTCCGGTGCACGACCGGCTGCACATACTGCAGCAGCGGTAACGCGATCCCCTCTTCCGCGAGATAACGATCCACCGCCTTGTACCCAGCAATGCGCTTCGGTTCATCCATCTCAGTCAGCAACGGCAGCACACGCGGATCCATTTCCCCCGTCCGCCAGGTCGCGAACGGCCCCACCATCGTCGCAAGTGTCTAGCGGCGTACCGTAGCCGCGCAACAACTTGTCGATCAGCGTCTTCTTGTCGATGGCGTGCGATACGGCCAGTCGCACGTTGCGATCGAGCAGCGGCGCCTTGTTGCTGAGCAGCAGCAGTCCGACATCCGACACCGGCGTCTTCACGCCTACGAGATTGGGCTTCGTGCGCTGGCGGTCGAACTCCTCGAAGGGGCGCTTCGAGCGTGAGATCGGACGCACCGCTTTCCACTTCCGCGACACGCGTGGCCGGATCGGGCACGAACTTGAAGATCACCGTCTCGAACGCGGGCTTCGGTCCCCAGTACTGCGGGAACGCCATCAGGCGGATGTAGCCGTTGCGCTCGAACTTCTCCACGCGATACGGACCGCTGCCCACCGGCTTGTCGTCCCAGCCCTCCGGGCCCGCCTCGGTGAACGCCTTGCGCGGGAGGATGTACGCCGTGAGGAACGCGAGCCACTTCACCATCGCCGGCTCGGGTTCCTTCAGTTCCACCGTGACCGTGTCGCCGTCGATACGCGCGCGGCCCAACTTCTTCCACACGAAGTTCATCGGGTTGCCGGTCTTCGGATCGGCGGCGCGCTCCAGCGACCAGACGAGATCCTCCCGCGTAACCGGTGTTCCGTCGTGCCACAGCGCACCGCGGCGCATCGTGAGAACGACGCCGCGACGATCGGCGGTCCAACCCCATTTGGTCAGGATCCCCGGCTTCAGCGAGAGATCCGGGTTCTGATCAATATAAGGATCGAAGATCGCCTTGTAGATCGACTGCACCGCCGGGTTCGACGTCTGCGCGTTGCGCGTCGCGTCGAGGCCGGGCAGTGCCGTGTGATGAGCGATGGTGAGCGTGCGCGAATCCTGGGCGGTGGCGATCGCGCTGCCGAGCAGCGGCAACGCCGCCGCGGTCCGCAGGAACCCGCGGCGGACGAGCGTGGATGTCATGGTCAGCGGCGCCGGGCCGCCCCAAGCCGCTGACGCGCCCCCGACGGGCTGAGTCCGGACACGCGACAGTCCCTGCGGACTGTCGCGTGCCTGACGAAGCGGTTGGGCCTGCAGGCCCAACCGTGGACCCGAGACCGCAGGGAGCGTGGGGGTCGCTTCATTCTCAGGCCGGTTTGACGTTCTGGGGCAGCACGAAGCCCGCGACGTGCGGCGTGAACTTGAGTCCCTTGCGATACACCACCGGCTGGTAGTACTGCAGCAGCGGAATCACCAGGCCGTGCTCGGCGATGTACTTGTCCACTGCCTTGTAGCCGGCGATGCGCTTGGCTTCGTCCTTCTCGCCCCACAGCGTGCCGATCTGCTTGTCGACGTCTTCGGTCTTCCACGCGCTGTGCGGGCTCGGCCCGAACATGGAGAAGCCCGTGGACGTGGCCGGGTCACCGATGGAATTGCCCCAGTTGTAGAACGCGGCGGGTGCCAGCTCATGCCGCGCACGCAGCTCGTAGTGCTTGGCGATCTCGTAGACCTCGATGTTCGCCTCGACTCCCACCTTGCGCCACATGCCGACGATGGCCTGCACCATCTCGTAGTCCTTGGGCTTGAAGCCGCGCGTGGTCTGGATGGTGAACTTGACCGGCTTCGACGCCGAATAGCCAGACTTGGCGAGCAGCGCCTTCGCAGCCTCGGGGTCGTGCTTGACGGTGATCGAGCGGTCGAACGCGGCGTACTGCGGCGCCTGCAGCGTGTCGATCGGCACGCCGTAGCCCAGCAGCAGCTTGTCGACGATGGCCTTCTTGTCGATCGCATGCGCGAGCGCGAGACGCACGTTCTCGTCCAGCATCACGTCCTTGTTGGTGAGGAAGATCATGCCGATGTCCGACACCGGCGAGGCGTTGCCGCTCATGCCCTTGGTCTTGGTGAGGCGGTTGAGCTCCTCGTACGGAATCTCGAGCGTGAGATCGGAACCGCCGCTTTCCACTTCCGCCACGCGCGCCGTCGCATCGGGCACGAACTTGAAGATGACCGTCTCGAACGCGGGCTTCGGCCCCCAGTACTTCGGGAACGCCTTGAGACGCACGAACGCGTTGCGCTCGAACTTCTCCACCATGTACGGACCGCTGCCGACGGGCTTGTCTTCCCAGCCCTGCGCGCCGGCGGCGGTGTACGCCTTCTTCGGCAGCACGTAACCGGTGAGGAACGCCATCCACTTGAAGAGCGTCGGCTCGAACTCCTTCACGTCGGCCGTGATCTTCCGGCCTTCCACCTTGAAGTTGCCGATCTTGCCCCAGACGAACTGAATCGGATTGCCGCTCTTCGGATCGCCGGCGCGTTCCAGCGACCACACCACGTCCTCCGGTGTCACCGGCGAACCGTCATGCCAGAAGGCGACCTTGCGCACCTCCATCTCCACCTTGGTGCGGTCCTTGTTCCAGCCCCACTTGGTGAGCAGACCAGGGCGGAAGGACAGGTCCGGATTCTGGTCGATGTAGGTGTCGAACACCGACTTGTACAGTGACTGGATAGTCGGGTTCACCGCCGAGGCGCCGACGGTGGGATCCCATGACGGCAGCGCCACGTTGTAGGCGATGGTGAGCGTGCCGGCGTCGGCGGCGATGGCGTCCGCCCCGGCGATCAGGGATGCCGGCAATCCCGTGGCAGCGGCGAGTGCGCCGGAAACCTTCAGGAAGTCGCGGCGGGACCGGGTGGTCATGGTCAAGTCTCCTCGTTCTTATGGGGGATTGCGGGCGGGCATATCCACAGCCGCGGCAATCTATTGGTCGCCAGAGAGCCTTGTCAAGCGAGCCCCGTTGACTTGCCCAAGGGGGCCACGGTACAACGCCCCACCCTTGGCCGGGCCCGCTTCCGGCCACCTTGTGTGACCCCTGACTAGAGGAATTCCAAATGGCCGGCTCCTGGATCGAAATCACCGCCGCGGACGGCGGCAAGTTCAAGGCTTACTTGGCCGCACCGAAGTCCGGCAAGGGCCCCGGCATCGTGCTGTGCCAGGAGATCTTCGGCATCAACGGGTTCATCCGCGAGGTGGCGGACTACTACGCCGAGGAGGGCTACACGGTGGTGGCCCCCGATCTCTTCTGGCGCATCCAGCCCGGCGTCGAACTGGGTTACACCGATCCGGAATGGCAGCAGGCGTTCGGGCTGCTGCAGAAGTTCGACACTGACAAAGGCATGGCCGACATCACGGCCACGGTGAAGACCATGCGCAGCATGCCGCAGGTAGCCGGCAAGATCGGCGCGCTCGGCTTCTGTCTTGGCGGGCGCCTCGCGTACCTCGCTGCGGCGCGCTCGGGCGTGGACTGTGCGGTGGGCTACTACGGCGTCACCATCGACCAGTATCTCGGCGAAGTCGGCAACATCAAGGTGCCGCTGGTGCTGCACTTCGCGGCCGACGACAAGTACGCGCCGCCCGAGACGGTTGCCAAGATCAAGGTCGCGCTGGCGAACCACGCCGGCGCAGAGATTTATGTCTATCCTGGTGTCGACCACGCCTTCGCGCGTCCGCCCTCACCGCACTATCACAAGCCCTCGGCGCTGATGGCGCATCACCGCTCCATCGCGCTGTTCCGCCGGGTGATGGGGCCGTACTACGACTTCTCGGCGCTGTGGGACAAGCACACCGAGTACGAATTCGGTACGCGCGACGTGAACGCCACGATGGGCACGATGGTGGCGCAGCCCTACGTGAACCACATCCCGACGCTGACGGGCGGCGTGGGCCACGATCAGCTGAAGCGCTTCTACAAGTACCACTTCATCCCGAAGACGCCGAAGGACACCAAACTCGTGCCGATCTCGCGCACCATCGGCGAGGGCATCGTAGTGGACGAGATGCTGTTTTGCTTCACCCACGACATCGAGATCGACTGGATGCTCCCGGGTGTGGCACCCACGGGTAAGTACGTGGAGATCCCGCTCGTGGCGATCGTGAAGTTCCGCGGCGACAAGCTCTACAACGAGCACATCTATTGGGATCAGGCGAGCGTGCTGGTGCAGATCGGCAAGCTCGATCCGAAGGGGTTGCCGGTGGCAGGGGTCGAGACGGCACGCAAGCTGGTGGATGAGAAGGTGCCGTCGAATATGCTGATGAAGAATTGGGGGGAGAGCGAGGGGAAGCCGCTCTGAGGTAGTCGGCGGCGCTGCCCCCATCCCAACCTTCCCCCGACGAAGTCGGGGGAAGGGGTGTAGATCCTTTGCCCCCACCCCAGCCCTCCCCCATCTGCGATGGGGGAGGGAGTGCATGCGTTCGCGACGCCGTCTCAATATGCACTCCTTCCCCCGCCGAAGGTGGGGGAAGGTTGGGATGGGGGCCTGCTTATTCTGCCAGGCGACCAGGATGGGGCCAGCCCCGCCACCAAATACTAGAGTCCACCCAAGCGCCCACCCACGAGGCGCCCCGCGGAGGACAGCACCCCACGAGCAAGATGTTCGGCGCCCAACACCGTGCGCTGCAAGACCATTTCGAAGCCCGCAAGCTGGCCGACCTGGTGGAACAGGTCGCCGTGCATGCCGAGATCGGCGACGACGATCGCGCCTTCATCGAGAGCCGCGACATGTTCTACCTCGCGACCGTTGACGAACGCGGCTTCCCGTCAGTCTCCTACAAAGGCGGCGACCCAGGCTTCATCCGTGTCGTCGACAATCGCACGCTCGCCTTCCCGAGCTACGACGGCACCGGCATGTTCTACTCCATGGGCAACATCGCCGGCCACGCCAAGATCGGCATGCTCTTTATCGACTTCGAAACGCCGCATCGGCTGCGGCTGCACGAAACAGCCACGGTCTCAGGCGAAGACGAGCTTCTGATGGAGTACACGGAAGCCGATCTGATCGTGCGGGTGCAGGTCGAGGAGATCTTCATCAACTGCCCGCGCTACATGCATCGTTACACCAAGGACAAGGCCTCGAAGTACGTGCCCCGCTCTGCTTGCGAAACACCGCCGGTGAATTGGAAGCGCATCGACCTCGTGCAGGACGCGCTGATGCCGCGCGACCAGGGCAAGGCATCCAAATCAGGGGGCCTGATCAGCATCGACGAGTACTTTGCGAAGGTAAAGGCGGGCGACGCTTAGCGCATCTCCCGCTCGCAGCCGACTACGCGATGCGCTTCTTCAACTCCGGCGGATTGGCGGAGCGCTCGCGGAACTCGCCCTTCGAGGAGGAGAACTTGACCCCCGCGCGCTTGATCGCGTCGTCGTCCACCTTCTCCAGCTTCGTGTATTGCGGGTGGTGGTGCTCGACGTACGGGTTGTTGCGAGCCGCGTTGTAGCAGTGCAGCACCGTCCAGCGGCGATGCTCCGAACGGTTCTGATCGGAGCGATGCAGCACGTTGGCGTGGAAGAACAAGCCGTCACCCGGCTCCATCTCCGCGTACTCGATCGGCAGCTGCTTCAGGATCTCGTCGACGCGCTTCGGATCCGCACCCACCTGCTCCCCCGGCAGCACGCCGTGCTCGATGCGGCCGCAATGGTGTGAGCCCTTCACCACCTGCAGGCACCCGTTCTCGCGGTTGGCACGATCGAGCGCGACCATCACGCTCGCCATGTGCGGGTAGATGATCCCGTTGTGATACCAGTAGCCGTAGTCCTGGTGCCATTCCCAGGCACCGCCGTCGCGCGGCTCCTTGGCGGTCAGCTTGGAGTGGTAGTGGTACACCTCGCCGCCCAGCACCTCCTCCATGGTGTCGACCACGCGGCGCGAGCGGGCCGCCAGGCCATAGACGCTGTCGCCGGGGTGATTCCAGATCGCCATCCTCGTGGCCTTGCCCGAGGCATCGCGCCGGTCGTAGATGCTGGACCGCAGGGCTTCATCGCCCTCGATCGCGGCGCGCAAGATCGCGATCTCTTCGTCGTCGAACAGTTTGCGCACCATCACGTAGCCGTCGCGGTCCCACGCCGCACGCTGCTCCGCACTGAAAATCCCCGCCATTGCCGCGCCCCTCCTTGTTATGGACCTGCGCCTACTATTATGAACCGTCGGTGGATTCGTCCGAGATACGGACCTTTTCCCGCTCCTCAGCCAGCAGGCTCCCGAGGTTCACCTGGGCCCGGTAGTTCTCCGGGTCCAGGTCGATCGCGACTTCATAGGCGTAGCGGGCCCGGATGATTTCACCGGCCTGGTGCAGCACGAAGCCCAGGTTGTTCCAGACCCGGCTCTTGTGCGGTGATGCGATCGCGGTCACTTCCCAAAGGCCGATTTCGGTCCGGTAGTCCGTGTTCCGGATCACCGTGTGCGCACCCAGGGCGACAGCCAGGACAATCACGGCTGCGAGAGCCGTGCCTTTGGCCAGAGTGCGGTGCAACGCGACTACGACGATCGTCGCCGGCCCGAGCAGCGCCAGGTACAACGCGCGATCGTTGGCGACGTCGGTGCGCGGCAGGAACGAATTCGTGGCCAGCAGGTGGACGAAGAACCACAACAACCCGAAGCCGAGCCAGGGTTGCCGCCGCCATTGCCAGACACCAATCCCGACCAGTGCCAGTAACACCGCGCCCTTGCGCACGAGATCCAGCGCCCATTCGGTCCGCACCGGCACGTCGGGATCGATGTTGAGCACGAGCCCCAGCAGCGGCCGCGTGATCAGGTACCACTGCCCGTCGATCTGCGAGAGCAGGTTGTCGCCGAGCGAGCGGGTTTCGAGACTCGCACCGAGCAGCCGCCAATAGGACGGGATGAGCAGCACCGCGACGGCGAGCCCCGCCAGCACCAGCAGGTGCGGCGCGACGCGCCGCAGTCCGCTCGACCATCGGAAATCGGGCTTAAGCGCCTCGATCAGCAACAACGCCACCGGCAGGGTCCAAGCATTCTCCTTGCACAGGAGCGCACCGAGCAGCAGCAGAGCGGACAGCATCCAGCGCGATCGCAGATGCGCGAGGATGGCCGCGAAGTAGAACGAAGCCATCAACGAGCCTGACCGACCGGAGACATACGTCACCGACTCGGTCTGCGCGGGGTGCAACGCGAACAGGATGGCGATCCAGAACGCCAGGCTGGCCACGGCTGCGGCCCGGACATCCATGAGGGGCAGGAGGCGCCGCATCAACACGTAGACGAGCAGCGCGTTGAGCGCATGCAACGCGACGTTGACGACGTGAAACCCCACCGGCCCGGCACCGCTCACCCAGTTGGCGACGTAGGTCGCCTTGAGGAGCGATCGGATGCCCGGCATGGTCTCCCACCACGTGGCGAAGTCGTGCACCGCCGGGTTGTGGACGATCACGTTCCAGTCGTCGAACTGGAAGGCTCCGCCAAGCCCGTTCGCGTACGCGCCGATCGTGACCAGCACGATCAGCCCGAGACGGATGCGCTCAGCGTGCTGCGGCGGCGTACTCAAACGCGTGATTCAGCATAGCGTGTGCGTCCCACCAGCGGTCGCGTCCGCCCAGCATCACCAGTAGCACTCGCACACCACCGCGCTCGGCCTGGGCGATGACGCACTTGCCGGCCTTGGCAGTGAAGCCCGATTTGACGCCCACCGCACCGTCGTAACGCCCGATCAGCGCGTTCCGGTTGGTCAGCTTGTAGCTCCGGGTGCCATCGACGGTCGCAACGGTCACCTCGATCTGTCGCGCAAACTCGGCGATCGAGGGCCGCGCCATCGCTGCATCGGACAGCCTCGCGAGATCCCGCGCCGTGGAATAGTGGCCGGCCGCATCATGACCGCAGGCGTTCACGAAGCGTGTGTCATTGAGGCCCAGGGCGACCGCCTTGCGATTCATCCGCTGTACGAACGCGGCTTCCGACCCGTCGCGCCATTCCGCCAGTGCGCGACAGGCGTCGTTGGCCGAGGCGATCATCGCGGCGGCCAGCAAGTCCTTCACCCGCAATCGCTCGCCGCCCTTGAGCCCCATGCGCGAACCGGTTTCGGTGGCGGCCTTGGGGCTGACCGTCACCACCTCGTCGGGGCGCGCCGTCTCGTCCACCAGCAGTGCGGTCATCAGTTTGGTGAGGCTGGCGGGCGCCACCTTGTCAGACGCCGAGTGCTCCCAGATCTCCGTTCCGTCCACGGCGACCAGATAGGCGCGGGCGACCTGGGGAAAGGGATCGGTCGCCGCAAACGCGGGGAGAGCAAGGCCAGCCCAGAAAGCGAAAGCGAGCCATGCCGGCAAGTTGAAGCCCATCATGCGCAGTTGGTAGCGTTCGTGATATCGAGAGTCAACGTACGTCCGCGCGTCACCGTAGGCGGCTCATGGAACGCCGCCGCTACGACAAACCCGACCATGGTGTCCGGATGCAACCCATAGGGAATCACCCAAGCCGGCGACGGACTTTTGCCATGACTTCATCGCCCGGGATCGGCTTTGCTTCACCACGCTCTAGCTGGGCTTCTCGCCACTCGATTTCTTGCTGCCACGCTTGGTCCACGAGCCCTGCATCCTCAACGGTCCCGTCAAGAGACTCGACGAGCGCGAATGAGACGTCCGCTCGCTCTGATTCAGACCGTGGCACCGCCTGGGGATCGACGGCCACGTAAAGTCTCCAGTCCATGCTTGCCTCGAACCTTGAGTCGCGTAGAGCGCATCTTACTCGCGCCCTCCAGACGGCACGCCTTGCATCCTGGCGGTGTGAACGTGCTCGGCGGGTAGGAGAAACAGTCTGGGCTCCGATGGCAGAGCGGTGTTCCGTCAGCTCCGCACGCCACTGCCGCCGACATCGACCTTTAACCCGTTGTCCGCGGACCACTCCGTCAGCACGGCCTGCACTGCCGCCTCCTCATACGCATGCCAAGCGTCGAGCGCGCGCTCGGACAACAGCAGGCTCTTGAAGCGCGCGTAGGCGCCCTTGCTCCGAAAGATGGCGCGGACATCCTCATATCGATGGGGAAGGTGCTCGTCCGCAAAACGAATCGGCAGGCGCGATCCCAGGTCGAGGTCCCTCTTGTGAGGGATCGGAACATAGCGCGAAGCGTCGTGCAGATCGTCGGGCAACACTTCGTCACCGCCTTCGGGACCTTCCCAGAAGACCGCACCGGTCTCGAGCGACACATACGCCCGCGCGCTGTCGTCGAGCGAGGCACTGACCCACTCGAATCCGTCCCGAAGATCGTCGTACTTCAAGCTTGTCGCTATTCCTGCAAACCCTCCCGTTCATGCAGCCGCTCGATCCGCTCGCGCAGCGCATCGATGTCCTTGCGCTCGCCGCGCACACGGAATCGGGCGCCTTCCGCGTCGGCCGTTTCCTCCAGCACCTCGCAGGTCGCGAACAGGTCCCCGCGCAGCTGCTGCGCCGACCAGGGCAGGAACAACTCGGCCTTGCTCATGCGCCGGGTGAAGAACCCTCGGATCGTCTTGCGCAGCTTCGCGATGTCGTCCTCATCGACGGCGCTCATCACGATGCATTTAGGGAACTGCGCCCGCAAGGCCTTGGCACGCTCGGCCTGGGCCTTGCGGTCACCGACCTGGTCGATCTTGTTGAATACGCGCAGACGCGGCACCTGGTCAGCACCGATCTCCGCGAGCACCTGGTCAGTCACCTCGATGTGGCGCTCGAACCCCGGGTCGCTGGCGTCGATCACGTGCAGCAGCAACGACGCCTCGGCCGCCTCTTCGAGCGTCGACTTGAACGACGCGACCAGATCGTGCGGCAGGTTCTTGATGAAGCCCACCGTGTCGCTGACCAGCACGCGCGGCACGCCCTCCGGCACCAGTGTGCGCACGGTGGTGTCGAGCGTCGCGAACAGCTTGTTGGCGACCAGCACGCCGCTGCCCGTCAGCCCCCGCATCAGGGTGGACTTGCCCGCATTCGTGTAGCCGATGAGCGCCACGCGCGCCAGGCCCTGCCTTTCCTGGCGCCGCGCGCGCTGCGTCTGGCGTTCCAGGTCCAGCGTAATGATCTCCTGCTTCAGCTCGGCGATGCGGTCGCGGATCTTCGCGCGGTCCGCTTCGCCGGCGGCTTCACCCGCCCCGCGACCGCCGACGCCACTGCGCTGTCGCCCTTGCGGTCCGGCCAGTTTGGCGGCCTCGCGCAGGCGCGGCGCGAGGTACCGGAGGCGCGCGATCTCGACCTGCGCACGCGCTGCGTTGGAGCGTGCATGGCGGTGAAAGATCTCGAGAATCACCATGGTGCGGTCGAGCACGTCGCAGCCGACCTCGTTCTCGAGGTTGCGAGCCTGGGACGGCGAGATCTCGTGGTCCACCAGGACGAAAGCAGCTTGGCGGGTGTCGGTGCCGGTCTGGTCCTTGGCTGCCTCGCGCGCCGCGACGGGGCCGTGGTGCGCGATGCGTGGCTCGTCGCTCTTCCCGGAGTGCTTCGCCCCCGAGGGGGGGGCGTCGCGCTCTTCCGGTTCATTCTGGACGAAGCGGCGAATCTCCTCGCGCTTGCCGGTGCCGAGGTAGGCCGTCGAATCGAAGCTGGTGCGCTTCTGCGTGAACGTGGCCACAACCTCGAAGCCGAGCGTTCTGGCTAGTTCGCGCAGTTCGCTCAGCGAGGCTTCGAACTCAGAATCGCTGACATCAGGAAGTTGCACAGCGGCGACAACAGCTCTTTGATGGGTAGTACGGGCGTCTTCAGACATTCTCTGGCGCTAGGGATAAGGAGGCGCGCAGCGCCAGTGTACCTTGCCGTTGTCCCGGCTCGACGGGCCGTGAGCGTCGGTGCTGCTCCGCGTCGATGAACGGGCGTAAGGAGCGCCCCCAAGACGTCAGAGGCTACTGAGCCGACCCATCCAGACTCTCAGGATGAGGCGGACAGTCGTGCGATGCATGACTGCAAGACCTGAACATCGCGCCCGTTCTATCGGGCCAGTGCATCAGACCGAAAACGGCGTGGCGCCCAACGTGAAAGCTCAGCTTGCAAAGAGGGCGACAGCGATGCGGTGCATGCGAGATCTAACGAGGTTGTAGAAAAAGTCCCATTTCCGTCAACCCACCAAAATACAGGAGTACGTTCACCCCTCCCGAGCGCGTAGCGTTCGGTAGAGCGCGTCCTGCGAGGTCAATTCTGGTCTCATTCGGAGCGCTCGGCAGAAGAGGACTTTTTCTACAGCCTCAACGGTTGAGCTCACCCGAGGCCGGAAGCCGCCGAAGGCGGCTGTAGGGCTTCGGGTGAGGCAAAAGGCAAGGCCCCCGAAGGCGAAGGGCGCGAACCGTCGGCTTCGAGAACTGCCAGCCACTGTTGTTTTTTTTTGCTACTAGGGGCTCCCCCGGGGTTCTGAACACTTGCGCCGCATCCACCGCGCTGATAAGGTGCACCCGCGGTAAATGTAACGGGGCGGACGGCGCCGGGTGGTTCAGCGCTGACGTCCTGAAAAGGGCAAACCTGTCCGAAAGGCAGGGACGCAAAGTCACCGGTCTAAAGAGGCTTGGCCTCCAAGACAGCGGGACCGCCAGGATGAGTCCCCCACGGCTGCCGGATCTGCAGACGTCGTCCCTTCCTGTCTGTCCCCTCGCGTTCCTGCCCAGCGGACCTTTTCGCTGGAGGGAACATGGAAGGGAATCTCGGTGACAAAGGCAAGGCGTTTCGCGTAAGCAGCATTTACGCCGTATTGTCGCTCGTCCTGGCGAGCACGCCGGCGCTTTCCGTCGACGTCCTGCCGACGGGTGGCAGCGTCACGGCGGGATCGGGAAGCATCCAGCGCGAGGGCGCAGCGTTGACGATCACGCAGTCGTCCGCGCGCATGGCGATCGACTGGCAAAGCTTTTCGATCGGCCAGGGCAACCAGGTGCACTTCGCGCAGCCGAGCGCCAGTTCCGTGGCGCTGAACCGCGTGCTCGGCTCCGACCCGTCGGTCATCCAGGGCTCGCTCAGCGCGAACGGGCAGGTGTTCCTCGTCAACCCGAACGGCGTTCTCTTCACGCCGACCGCGCAGGTGAATGTCGGCGGCATCGTGGCCTCCACGCTCGGCATCAGCAATGCGGACTTCATGGCCGGGCGCTATCGCTTCGAAGGCGCGAGCGCCAATGCCGTGGTCAACCAGGGCAACATCGTCGCGGCGAACGGCGGCTCCATTGCGCTCATCGCCGCGCGCGTCACGAATGCCGGCTCGCTGCGCGCCGACCAGGGCAATGTGCTGCTCGGCGCGGGGCGGCGGGTGGTCCTCGACCTCGGCGGCCCGGTGAAGCTCGAAGTCGAGCAAGCCGCGCTCGACGCGCTCATCGAGCAGAACGGCGCCATCAAGGCCGACGGCGGCCTGGTCTACCTCACCGCGCGCTCGGCGAACCAGCTCGCGAGCACGGTGATCAACCACACCGGCGTCATCGAGGCGCAGACGCTCGCCACCGGCGAGCAGGGCCGGATCTTCCTCCTCGGCGACATGGACCATGGCCGGGTGGTCGTCGGCGGCCGCCTGGATGCCAGCGCGCCGAATGGCGGCAACGGCGGCTTCATCGAGACGAGCGCCGCGCAGGTGCAGGTGCAAAGCGGCGTACAAGTGACTGCCGCCTCCGCGCAGGGCGCCGGCGGCAGGTGGCTCATCGATCCCACCGACATCACCATCGGCGCGACGTCGTGCGCCGGCACGAACTGCGTCGCGGCCGACACGATCGTGAGCACGCTGAACGCCGGCACCAACGTGAGCATCGCCACGGCGTCGGCAGGGACGGACGCGGGCAACATTACCGTCAGCGCGCCGATGAGCTGGACCACCAACAAGCTCACGCTGAGCGCGCATCACAACATCAACGTCAACGCGGAGCTCAACGCCGGCGGCACCGGCTCGCTCGCGTTCGAGTACGGCCAGGCGAGCGCGGACGGCGCCGGCAGCACGTACATGATCGCCGACGGGGTAAAGCTCTACGTCCCCGGCTCGCAGAGCTTCACGTGGAAGAAGGGATCCGAAGCGGCGGCGCGCTACGTAGTCTTCGACAACTCGCTGCTGCGCTTCGGCAACGGCACGCAGGGCTCGATCAACGCGAACGGGCAGCTCTTGCAGCCGTTCTATTTCGACAACACCTCCGTGGTGAACGGCACGACGCGCAACGGCTGGTTCAAGCTCACCTTCAGCAACTATCCGCTCGACCTCGAGGTCGGCGTCAATGGCGACGGCGCGTCGTCCTGGAACCGCAACGGCACGCTGCTCAACACACAGACCAACCTCTCGTCCGCCGTGTCGGGACGCTCGCTCGAGATCTCCGGCTACAAGGAAGGCAAGGGCTCGGTGGTCTCGAAGGTGAACCTCGGCTTCGGCGACGGCCAGGTCATGCAGGTGGAGAACACCTATACGCTGGCCGCGGGAGCCTCGTACTTGAAGACCGACACCAAGCTCACCAACCTGGGCATGGGCGATCTGCAAAACGTGCGGCTGTGGGTGGGCACGCGCGACGACTACATCGCCACGCGGGACTCGCAGTACAAGTACAAGGGCAACCTGACCGAGACCGGCTTCACGCTAATCAGCGCCCAGGACGAGCAGGCGAAGGCGCTCAAGATCACCGAATTCGACAACGGCCAGGGCGCAGCGGTGCTCTTCTACTCCACCTCCGCCGGCGCGAACACGTCGATCTCGGTGTGCTGCAGCTTCAGCAACGCGACCGGCATCGACCCGCGCACCTCGCCCATTCAGCGCGGTCCGGAAGACGGTTCATACGCGCTCTTCATGCGCATGCCGGACCTCGCGTCGAACCATAGCAGCGCGATGACCTGGTACTACGCCGCCGGCCCGGTGGCCTCGCTCGACAGCGTGGTCACCCAGGTTTCCCAGTCGGCCGGCGTGACGACCACGCCCGCGCCGACACCGGCACCCGTCACGCAACCCACGCCGCAACCGCTGCAGGCGGCAGTGGCGACGTCGCAGCAGGCGCCCGCGCTGCAGCGCGAGACGATCCGTCCGGAAATCGTGCAGGCCGGGGCGGCGAGCAGCGCGCCTGCGGGCAGCGTCGGCGGGCTGCAAGTGGTTGCCGTGCGCATTGAGGAAGGCGAAGGGGCGCAGTCGCGCACTGAGCTGCCCAGCGGGATCCAGGGTGCGCCGGAAGCGGCCGCCAACCTGAAGCTCATCGTCGTCAACGGCGGCGTGCGCCTGGAACGGGGGGAGTAAACCATGCTCAAGAAAAAAGCCCTCTGCGCGGCGCTCCTCTCGGTTTTCGCCGCAGGCGCCGTCGCGCAGACCGCGCCCGACGCCGGTCGGATCCTGCGCCAGGAGCTGCCCGCTCCGGAAGCGCCGAGGCCGGCTGAGATCACGGTCGACGTGCCCAAGCCGGCGGCGACGCCGCCCGGCGGCGCCCAAGTGGTGCTGCAATCGGTGAGCATCGAGGGCAACACGGTGTTCACCGAGGAGCAGCTCTTGGCCGTGCTCGGCGAAGTTCGCGATCGCTCGTTCGACCTCGCGCAGCTTCGCGAGCTCGGCGAGCGCGTGGCTGAGCACTACCGCCGCGCCGGCTATCCGTTCGCGCGGGTGCTGCTGCCCGCGCAGTCCATCGACGCGGGCGTGCTGCGCATGCAGGTGGTCGAAGGCCGCTACGGTCAGGTCAGCGCCACCGGCGAGGCTCAGCTCGCCGAGAGCGGGCAGGCATTCCTCTCGCGGCTGAAGCCCGGCGAGGTCATCGAAAGCAGTCCGCTCGAGCGCGCCACGCTGATCCTCAACGACCAACCGGGCATACGCCTGATGCCGCTCGTGCGCCCGGGCCAGGCGTTCGGCACCGGCGACCTCGAGGTGAAGGTCGAACGCATCGAGCGCGTCGGCGGCGACGTGGGCCTCGACAACTACGGCAACCGCTACACGGGGGAGTTTCGCGCCCGCGCGAACCTCCGGGTGAACGGTCCGTTCGCTTTCGGCGACCAGCTGACCGTGCGCACGCTCCTGACCGACGAAGGCATGTGGTACGGCGACCTCGGCTACAACGCGCCCATCGGCACCTCCGGCCTGCGCGGCCAGGTCGGCTACGCGCATACGTACTACCAGCTCGGGAAGGACTTCTCGGCACTCGACGCGACCGGCACCGCCGACGTGACCTCGCTTGGCGCGAGCTATCCGATCATTCGCTCGCAACCGACGAATCTCTCGATCGCGCTCGCCTGGCAGCACAAGGAGCTGAACGATCGCCGGGGCGCAGTGGGGACGGACGACGGCAAGTCGAGCGATTCGCTGCCCGTCACGCTCGGCTTCGACAGGCGCGACGGCCTGCTCGGCGGCGGCATCACCTATGGCGCTTTGTCGTGGACGGGCGGCCGCCTGAGGCTCGATCCGACGCTCGCGGCGACCGACCAGGTGACGGCACAGACCGAGGGCCGCTTCAGCCGCGTCAACCTCGACGTGGCGCGGCTGCAAAGCATCAGGGGCGGGCTGAGCGGCTACGCCCGGCTCGCGCTGCAGCACGCAAGCAAGAACCTCGACTCGTCGGAAGGCTTCGGGCTGGGCGGGCCGACGGGGGTGCGGGCTTATCCGGTGGGCGAGGCGTTCGGCGACGCGGGGCACTTCATCCAGCTCGAGCTGCGCCAGGCGCTCGGCAACTGGGAGCCGTTCACGTTCTACGATGCGGGCGAGATCAAGGTGAACGAACGGCCGTGGACGGCAGGCCCGAACGAGCGCCGCATTGCGGGCGCCGGGCTGGGCGTGCGGTTGTATGGCCGCGCCTGGACCGCGGACGCCGCGCTCGCCTGGCGCACGGAAGGCGGCGCGCCGCAGTCGGACACCGCCGACCGCAATCCGCGCGCCTGGGTGAACGTGGGCTACCGGTTCTGACGCGTCCATCACCTCCTGCGTCGCATGCGGGCCGGTGACCGCGAGCACCTTGGGGTGCACGCTGCGCACGAGGTTGCCACCGTCGTCGCCGGTCTTCGCGCCCAGGCAGCCGGTGACGATGACGCGGCCGTTTTCATTCAGCGCTTCGGCGATGGCGTCCAGGCTTTCCTTCACCGCGTCGTCGATGAAGCCGCAGGTGTTGACGATCACTAGGTCGGCACCGCTGTACTGTTTGGCGGTTTTGTAGCCCTCGGCCGAGAGCTGGGTCAGGAGCAACTCGGAGTCGGTCAGCGTCTTGGGGCAGCCCAACGAGACGAAGCCGATGGTCGGTGCATCGGTGCTGGCGGACAAGTCATGAGGCATGGTTGCCCTTCTCGCCGGCTGCCGCCATCAAGTCCGCGCCCGAGTAGTCGATAAGTGATGGGCGGGACGCCGACCCGCGGCGAGCGGGCTTGAGCCTCGTCCGGCCTCCCTGACCTTCCACCCCGAGATGAGTTCCACCCACGCCAAGGCACGGCTTGCCAAAGACGAGAGCAACGGCGCCGACCTGCCGCTGCGACTGCTGCTGCGCTTTGCGGGAGCAGCCTTCGAGCGGCGATTCATCAAGCACTACCTGGCCTTCTACCTGCGCTACGCGCAGGTTAGCTTGTTGCTGGGCATCGCCCTGATTGCAGGCGACTTCTTGGTGGACCGCATCGCCCACGGTGCAGGCGAGGCCAACCTGCTGCGCTTGACCATCGCCTTGCCCGTGCTGATGGGCGGTCTCGCCTACTCGCTGTTGCCCATCGCCCGCAAGTACTGGCAGCCGGTGATGGCCGGCTTCATCGTCACCGTGGCCTTGTGCCTGTTTGCGATCCTGATCCGCATCGACGCCGAAGCGGGCACGGGCCTGAAGACCTGGGTCGGGGTGCTCAATTTCACCTTCCTGGAGTTCTATTGCTTCGTCATCCTGGGCGTGCAGTTCCGCTACGCACTGCCGTCGGGCTTGGCGATCCTGGCCGCTTTCCTGTATGCCCTGTGGCTGCATGCCGACCTGTTGCACGCACAAGCGGCCTTCTGGACTTACCACGTGGTGACGCTGTTCATCCTGGCAGCGGGCATCGGCTGGTGGCGCGAGTTCGTGCTGCGCATGCAGTTCGCTGCGCAAACCGAGGTCGATGACTCCCGGCTCGCTGCCGAGCAGCGCGCGCACCGGCTGGCGCACTTCGATGAGGCCACCGGCCTGCCGAACCGACGCCTCTTCGCCGAGCTGGCCGCCCCCACGCTCGAGCACGCGCGCCGCACCGGCTTGGGATGCGCCTTGCTGCACATCGAGATCGACCGACTCGGCAGCCTCGACGATGTCTACGGCCGCGGCCAGTCCGAACCGGTGCTGGCGAGCCTGGCCGAGCGTCTGCGCACCTGCATACGCGGCAGCGATGTGACGGCCATCGGCCAGCCGGGCCAGGAGCCGGGGGTGGTGGCGCGGCTCGGTGACAACGCGTTCCTGATCCTGCTCGCCGATCTCAACACCCAGGGCAGCGCGTCGCCGGTGGCGCAGCGGCTGCTGCAGGCGGTGGCGCAACCCCTGGTCCTGGAAGCGCAGCCCCTGGTGTTGTCGGCCAGCATCGGCATCGCGCTGTTCCCGGGCGATGCGGCGGACCTGGACGGCCTGAAGCGTTGTGCTGCACAAGCAGCGCGGGTCGCGGCCAACGCCGGCGGCGCCCGGCACCAGTTCTTCGACGAAGCGCTCAATGCGCAAGCCCGCGAACGCATGGTGCTCGAAAGCGAGCTGCGCGAAGCCATCGAAGCGGACCATCTGTGCCTGCACTTCCAGCCCAAGGTGGACGCCGCCAGCGGCGCCTTGGTCGGCGCGGAAGCCCTTGTTCGCTGGCAGCACCCGCAGCGGGGCCTGGTCCCGCCCGCCCGCTTCATCCCGCTGGCCGAAGAGAGCGGTCTGATCGTGCCGCTGACCGACTGGGTGCTGCGCGCGGCCTGCGCCAGCCTGCGCCGCTGGTCGGACCAAGGCCTGCAGGCACTGCCGCTGTCGGTCAACCTGCCGGCGTCCAGCCTGGCCGACCCCAGGCTTCTGCAGCAACTGGACGGGCTGATGCGGCAGTACCGCCTGCAGCCGGCCAGCCTGACCCTGGAACTGACCGAGACCATGCTGATGCGCAACGTGGCCGCGGCCATCGAGGTGCTGAGCCAGCTGCGCGACAAGGGCTTCGGGCTGTCGCTGGACGACTTCGGCACCGGCTACTCGTCGCTGAGCCACCTCAAGCGCCTGCCGATGAGCGAACTGAAGATCGACCGCAGCTTCATCACCGACGCCGCGCGCGGCGGCCGCGACGGAGCGCTGGCGGCTTCGATCATCACCCTGGGGAGCGAGCTCGGCATGCAGGTGGTGGCCGAAGGCGTGGAGACCCGGGAGCAGTCGGACTTTCTGCTCGGCCGCGGCTGCGCGTTGCAGCAGGGCTATCTGTTCTTCAAGCCGCTGCCGGAGGCCGACTACGAACGGCTGTTGAAGACAAGCCTCAGTGCCGCTACTTCTTCAGCCACATGCCCGGGAACACCTGCTCCTGCATCTGCGTGAACATCGCGCGGCTCTGCTCCGCGTAGCTGCCCATCAGCTTCTGCAGCGTGGGCGCCTGGGCCCACACCTCGTGGCTGAAGCCGCGCTACGCGAAACTGACGCCAACGCCTCAATTCAGCCGCGCCGAAGGCGTCGGCTGGAATGCTGGGTTGGGCGAAGACATCACTGGATTCAATTCTCGCCAAAACCAGTCGTGAGGATTCGTTTGCCGGCTTGCTTCTTATTGCGCAGGAGCTCCATGTCATTCATGCCAGCAAATACCGAATCGCCGTTTTCAAAGGCGGCTCGACTGGCACGCTCATCGTCGAACTGTGGGTCAATTTCGTAAAGATATTCCCGCAGTCCATTAAACCGCTCCAGCAACCGGTCGAGTTTATCGTGAACGGCTCGGAGTCTCTCGTTCAAATACCACCCATGCGCGAGCCAGAGCACTATGGCGGTAATTACAATCGTTCTTTCCACGCCACTTTCAAACATTGATACTCCCATAGGCCCAATGCCGACGTTCAGACGCGCGCCGTTAGGCGCGTCGGTTGGAACGACTTGTTATGCCCTCTGTGTCTTCGACCATTTTTCTAAACGGATGCGGGATGGACTTTCCAGGTTCCTTCGCAGCGTTGCGAAGGTAATCCGTGACGCTCTTTCGGAGCCGGGCAGCCCATTCGGGTTCACGTACGTCATAGATAATGACTCGAAGATGCCGTAGGTCAAATGGGACATCATTAAGTTCTCCGGCTGTGAATACGACGGGCTTGCGTGCCGCATGAGCCAATCCAAGTTCGTAGAAGACGTTTGGGTTCTTGCCAGTAAGATCTGCTAGAAGCAGCTTGGCCTTTTCGATTTGCTCCCAAATCTGTTCGACCACGCTTCCTGTGGTGAACAACTCGTCCGCTCTAACCGGCTCAAAACCGGCTTCCTTGATCGCGGGAACATAAACTTCTTGATAGTAGCGATCAAACCATTGGCCAAACGGCATCATGACGAAGCACGTGTCCAAGAACTCGCGTACCCTTGGCTCTTTTGAAACCACTGGGCTGGGGACTTTCTCTGCCGGAGTGCTCGCAACAGCAGCTTCTGAGCTAACCAGCACTGGTTCCGCTGAATTGGGAGTCGCTGAAAAGGCCCGCAAGTAGCGTAGGTTCTCCAAGAAGACCCTTGCAAATTGGTCCACGCGGTCTCGGGGTACGTGGAACTCTCGCGTCAGTGTGTTCAGGAAGAACTCATCTTCTGGTATCCGCTTGCCACCGTAGAACTTCTCTACTGCCTCGAAGTCCTTCACGTTGCGGAATGCCTTGAGCAGTGCTTCGGATCGTTGGTGGGGCGAACTCGGAGCGACCACATCCTGGCCGATCTTGGCGAGATGTATTAAGGCGCCTGCGCCTGTTCCAGTTGCCAAACCATACTGATTCGCTGACCGGAGAAGATCGAGAAAGCGCCAGTCGGTTGACTGGCGAAAGCCGACCGCGATTGCAAGATCTTGCGCGGGCATTGGGTTGCCCGCATTCTTCTCCTCGATTGCCTTCGCGACAGCGATAGCGTCTTCAAGAGTGTTCTTCGGAAACGTCCAAGGCTTACCTTTCGCCGAAGCCGATTCGGTTTGTTGCTTCACTTTCGGCTTACGAGGCTTCTTCTTCTCAGCAGCTGATTCAGCCATCTGGTTTCTCCCTACTGCGGTCAAAGGACTTATCGAAGGACATCGCCTGACGGCGACGCCGGGAGAAGCGTGCCATTGACGGTTAGGTGCGTACGGAGGTTATGCGGCCTCTCCCTGAGTAACTGTTCATTCGGCTCCAGTGAAAGGCGAGCGCGATCAGAGTCGGTTCTAACTTTCATTTGTACCCCAGCAGCCAGATCTCTCCTTCAACATTCGTACCATCTTCTGGCGGCAGCTTGCCCGTAAATTGAAACCCAATTCTGCGGTTTGTCGTCAAGGGAAGCCAGAAATTGTCAGAGTTAAACGCCCAGGCATTCTGACCGTATCCATACCAGTACAAGTACTTTGAGTACTTTGCAGCGCCATCATCCGTGTAGATCCGCCAGTGGCCGCGCGTATCTGCGGCACCACCCACCCATCCTGATCCGAACCACACGTATACCAATACCTCGTGCGCATCAGAAGGGGATCTTGCCCCAATAAAGTAGACAGTGCGGATAACTACGCTGCGTCACGTTCATAGGCAAGGGGTGAGCGGTAGTCGAGGGAAGAGTGGAGGCGGCGTCGATTGTAGAACGCGATATAGCG